>Ga0182030_10001973_pt1 | contig 43253 bp, 41 predicted proteins | sample 812S3MmetaG_FD_121299 | JGI IMG/M metagenome (GOLD analysis project Ga0182030, IMG submission 121299) | Permafrost microbial communities from Stordalen Mire, Sweden - 812S3M metaG (Illumina Assembly) | ecosystem: Environmental > Terrestrial > Soil > Wetlands > Permafrost | place: Sweden... | reverse complement strand
CCATCTTCTTGAACGGCTTGCCCTGGGTCAGGCCTTCCATCCCCGCATCGAGCACGAAAACCAGCACCGGGCGGTTCCGCTTGTCCACGGACGCATCGCCGTCATCGAGCTTGGCGTAGACCACCAGAACGTCGGCGCAGGGCCCGTTGGTGATGAACGTCTTCTGCCCGTTGAGGATGTAGTCCTGGCCGTCACGCTTGACGTAGGTCTTCATGCCGCCGAACGCATCCGAACCGGAGTCCGGCTCGGTGATCGCCCACGCCGCAATCTTTTCCAGCGTCATCAGCTCGGGCAGCCAGCGTTCTTTCTGGGCCAGCGTGCCGCGGCTCATGATGGTCGCCGCGCCCAGGCCGAGGCTGACCGAGGCGGTGCTCAGCAATCCGATGCTGACCCTGGCGATTTCGGAGACCAGCACCGCGACCATCGACCCCTGGACGATGCCGCCCGAATCGTCTGCGCCCGCCGGCTTTTCGCCCTTGGGCTCACCGTTCTGCTTGGCACGCTCGCGGTCCAGCATCTTCTTGACCGACTCGGCGGCCATGGCGTCGAGGCCGAACTGGCTGAAGAACTTGCGGGCGATCGGATAGGGCGACAGGGCTCCGGCTTCCAGTTCGTCCAGATGCGGGCGGATCTCCTTGTCCACGAACTGACGGACGGCATCCCGCATCATCAGGTCGGTGTCGGACCATTCGTACATGGCGCCCTTAACGCTCGGCGCGCTGATACGCGGTGACCACCGCGGCGCCGCCCAGTCCGATGTTGTGTTGCAGTGCGGCGGTGACGTTCTCGACCTGACGCTTGTCGGCCTGACCCCGCAACTGCCAGTTCAGTTCGGCGCACTGCGCGAGGCCGGTCGCTCCCAGCGGGTGGCCCTTGGAGATCAGGCCGCCGGACGGGTTGACCACCCAGCGTCCGCCGTAGGTGGTGTCGCCGTTGTCGATCAGCTTCGGCGCCTCACCCGGGCCGCATAGGCCGAGGGCTTCGTACAGCAACAGTTCGTTGGCCGAGAAGCAGTCGTGCAGCTCGATGACTTGGAAGTCCTCCGGCCCGAGCCCGGATTGGTCGTAAACCTTCTGTGCCGCTTGTACATTCATGTCGTAGCCGATGAGGTTCTTGGCGCTGCCGTCGAAGGTGGACTTGAAGTCGGTGGTCATGGCCTGGCCGACGATCTCCACCGCCTGACCGGCCACCCCGTGGCGGTCGACGAATCCCTCCGAGGCCAGGATCGCCGCGCCCGAGCCGTCCGAGGTCGGCGAGCACTGCAGCTTGGTGAGCGGGTCATAAATCATCTTCGCGTCGAGGATGTCGTCGAGGGTGTACTCGTCCTGGAACTGCGCGAACGGGTTGTTCACCGAATGCTTGTGGTTCTTGTAGCCGATCTTGGCGAAGTGCTCCGCGGTCGAGCCGTATTGCTTCATGTGCTCGCGTCCTGCGGCGCCGAACATCCAGGGTGCCGCCGGGAAGGCGAACTCGCTGATCTCGGCCATCGCCTTGATGTGCTTGTCCATCGGGTTGGTGCGGTCTTCGTAGGTGGTCCCCAGCGATCCGGGCTTCATCTTCTCGAACCCCAGCGCGATCGTGCAGTCCGCCAGCCCGCCGCGAATCGCCTGCGCCGCCATGAACAGCGCGGTGGAGCCCGTCGAACAGTTGTTGTTGACGTTGACGATCGGGATGCCGGTCAGACCCAGTTCATACAGCGCCCGCTGCCCCGCGGTCGATTCGCCGTAGACGTAGCCGACGTAGCCCTGCTCGATCTCGCTGTAGTCGATGCCCGCGTCTTGTAGGGCGTTCGTCCCCGACTCGCGCGCCATGTCCGGGTAGTCCCACCCCTCGCGGCGGCCCGGCTTCTCGAACTTCGTCATGCCGACGCCGATGACATAAACCTTGTTGGACATCGTTGCCCCTTCCGGACAATGGGTTTCTTGACACCCGTCTAGCCCGCAGCTTAACCGCGCGGCTCGTCAGCTGGAACCCTGCCCGCGTCTCACGTGCGTAGGCTCGAATGAAGACCTACGACGAAAGATTCACGATGATCAAGGCAACGGTCACCCCTGAAGCCGGCCACGCCATCGCCGACATCGCGCAGCGCCAGGGGCTCTCCCAGGACGCGGTGCTGGCCATGCTGGTTGCCCTGCGCGAGGGCGGAGGCACCATGGCCCAGTTCAACATCCCCGAGCTCGGCGGAAACGGGCAGTGGATGCGGGGCGGGATGACGATGGTCGGCAACATGTTCGACAACGCACTGAAGGCCCGCGTCGATGCGCTGTGCAACGAGCTGACCCAGCTGCTTGCCACCACCACGGTGTTTCCGGCACCGGCCGCGGGCTCGCAGGCCCAGGGCCTGTTCGGCTCGAACAACTGGTGGCCCGGCGACCTCGGGGTCCCAAGCTCAGCCGGCGGCCAGAACGACGTGCGCTACGCCTTCTTTCCGAGCACGCGGCGGCTGGCGATCCAAATAGGTGGTCTAACAAAGGTTTTCGACACCGACGAGCACCATATCGGCGGCGTGCAACAGCAGCAGGGCACCGGGTACAGCTCGGTCGGCTTCACCAGCCAGTTCGGCACCTTCGGTGTCTCAAGTCTGCGTGAGCTCGGTACCCAACAGGTGGCCCACACGCCTGCCGCGGCACCCGGCCCGCAGCACCAGTCGCAGTACCAGTCCGGCCCGGCGTCGCACTTCCCGCCCGAGGCACCTGCACCGGAGTCACCGGCGCCCGAGCCACCGGCGGCCAAGCCCACTTCGGGCGCATCCGACGATTCCGCGGCCATCGTCGCGGCCATCGAATCGCTGGCCGGGTTGCATCAACGCGGCATCCTCTCCGACGAGGAGTTCAGCACGAAGAAAGCCGAACTGCTCGGCCGGCTCTGACCCGTCCCTACAGCGTCGCGGGGCGGATCACCACGACTGACTTGGTTCGCGAACCCTCGTCGCGGAGCAGGGCGATCACCCGGCCGTCGGCGGCGCTGGCGGCGTAGATGCCGTCGATTCCGCCGGGCGACAGCGGCCGGCCGTTACCGGTCGCCTCGACCTCCTCGGGGGTCAGGTCGCGGCGCGGGAACATCAGCCGACACGCCTCGTCCAGCGTCCAGTTCAGCCGCGGGGATTCCGCCAGATCGTCCAGCGAGCGGGCCTCGTCGATCCCGAAGCGGCCGACTCGGGTGCGCCGCAACGACGTCAGATGTCCACCTACCCCGAGCGCGTCCCCGAGATCGCGGGCCAGCGCGCGAATGTAGGTTCCCGACGAGCAGTCGACTTCAACGTCGAGATCGATAACGCCGTCGGCGCCCCGGCGCGCAGCCAGCACCTCGAACCGGTCGATGCGCACCGCTCGGGCTTCGAGTTCGACGTTGTGGCCCTCGCGGATCAACTGATATGCACGACGCCCACCGACCTTGATCGCGCTGACCGCCGACGGCACCTGCTCGATGTCGCCGCGCAGCCCTGCGACCGCGGCGGCGATCTCCTCCTCTGTCAGGTGCTCAGCTGAAATGCTTTGCCGCAGTTCACCTTCAGCATCCTCGGTAGACGTAGTCTGGCCCAACCGAATGGTGGCGGCATAGGATTTCGAGGTCGCCGACAGTAGACCGAGGATCTTGGTGGCGCGCTCCACCCCGATCACCAGCACGCCGGTCGCCATCGGGTCCAGCGTCCCCGCGTGTCCCACCCGTCGGGTGGAAAAGATTCGGCGACAACGCCCCACCACGTCGTGACTGGTCATGGCGGCCGGCTTGTCGACGACGACGATTCCCGGGCCAATCCCCTGTTGGCTCATAGCACGATCGCGGTCAACACCAGCTCGCGATCAACCGACCAACGACCATTGAGCGCGGTCAGCGGCGGACCCGACAACGCCTCCGGATCGATCAGGATCCGTGAGACGAATCCACCCGTCGTCTGGCTGTCTGCCTCGAAGGTGATGTGAGCGTCCTCGAAACCCAGCCATCTCTTAGTCAGCGGGAACCATGCCTTGTAAGTTGCTTCCTTGGCGCAGAACAGAATTCGATCCCAATGTAGACCGGCCGGCATCTTCTCCGGTATTTCGCTGCGCTCATCCGGCAGACTCACCGCGTCCAGCACACCGTGTGGCAACGTGTCGTGCGGTTCGGCGTCGATACCCACCGAGCGCACTGCGGCACTGCGCCCCACCACCGCACCGCGGTAGCCCGTGCAGTGGGTGAGGCTGCCGACCACACCGTCGGGCCAGCAGGGTTCGCCCTTGTCCCCCTTGAGGATCGGCACCGGTGGCACGCCGAGTTCACCGAGCGCGATCCTGGCGCAGTGCCGAACGGTGACGAACTCGTTGCGCCGCTTGGCCACCGACTTGGCGATCAACGCCTCTTCTTCGGGAAGCGGAGTCAGGCCTGGCGGGTCGGAATACAACTCCGAGTAGGCCAGACCGTCGGACGCCGCCGCGGGCAGCACGGAGGAGACCAGCATCTGCTCCGTCATCACGATTGCCGCTGCCGCAACCGTTCCCGGAATTTCGCGGACTGTTCCCGCATCTCCGGAGTGATCGCGAAGTGGCCACCGAATTCGTTCAGGTAGCCGGGTGCGTACTGGGGGTCGGGCAATATCTGGCGCAGCCAGCTGGGCGGCTTGCGGCGCCGCCACTCCCGCGGATAGCCCACCGACACTTCCTCGAAGCGCACGTCGTCGTACCAGGTGGTGCGCGGAATGTGCAGGTGCCCGTAGACCGAGCAGACCGCGTTGTAGCGGGTGTGCCAGTCGGCGGTCTGGGTGGTTCCGCACCACAGCGAGAATTCCGGGTAGTACAAGGCGTCGCACGGCTCACGCACCATCGGAAAGTGGTTCACCAGGACCGTCGGCGTCATCCAGTCCAGCTGTTCGAGCTTGGCGCGGGTGGCCGTGAGCCGCTCCCGGCACCAGGCATCGCGAGTGGGGTACGGCTCCGACGAGAGCAGGAATTCGTCGGTGGCCACCACGTTGGCGTCCCGCGCGATGGCCAGGCCCTCGGCTTTGGTCGTCGCCCCCTTCGGCAAGAAGCTGTAGTCGTAGAGCAAGAACATCGGCACGATGGTGGCCGGGCCGCCGCGTTCGGTCCACACCGGAAACGGATGCTCGGGCGTGACCACGCCCATCTCGTCGCACATGTTGACCAGGTAGTCGTAGCGGGCCCGGCCGAAGATCTGCACGGGATCCCGGGTGGTGGTCCACAGCTCGTGGTTGCCCGGCACCCAGATCACCTTGGCGAACCGCCGTCGCAGCAGGTCGAGTGCCCAACGGATCTCGTCGGTGCGCTCGGCGACATCGCCGCAAACGATCAGCCAGTCATCCGGCGATGTCGGGTACAGCGACTCGGTGACCGGCTTGTTGCCCAGGTGTCCGGTGTGCAGGTCGGAGACCGCCCACAACGTTGGTTGGCCGGTCGGCTGTGCCCCATCGGTCGAGTCGTGCCCCGGTTCTTGTAAACCCACGACTAACCAGCCTAACGACCCGGTGAGATGACCGGGCCAGACCAGGACCCTTGCTTGCGGGATTAGAACGTGTTCTCGTTTGACTGTGACGCCGCTGACCCGACTTGTACACTCCCGGCAAAGGACCGCCGCGACGTCAGGGGGTGTCGTGTTCGCCAGGATGCGTTTGATCGGAGCGTTAGCTGCGCTGATCACCGCGGTTGTCGTGGGTTGGCAGAGCGCCCCGCCCGTGCCGAGCGCAGCCCGCACCGTCGAGCTGCGCTCGACCGCCGCGCCGATGGAGACCACGATGAAGAGCCCGATCGTGGCGACCACCGACCCGAGCCCGTTCGATCCATGCCGGGACGTCCCGTTCGACGCCCTGCAGCGGCTCGGTCTGGCCTTCACCCCTCCGGAGCCCCAGGACGGGCTGCGCTGCCAATTCGACGCGGGTAACTATCAGCTGGCCGTCGAGCCCATCATCTGGCGCACCTACGAGAAGTCGTTGCCCCCTGACGCCCTCGAGACCACAATCCAGGGTCACCGCGCGGCCACCTACTGGGTGCTCAAGCCGACCTACCACAACAGCTACTGGTTCTTCTCCTGCATGGTGGCGTTCAAGACGACTTACGGCGTGCTGCAGCAGGCGCTGTTCTATTCCACGGTCTACTCCAACCCCGAGGTCGACTGCCCGTCCACCAACCTGCAGCGGGCCAACGACCTGCTCCCGTACTACAAGTTCTAGGCACCGTCCCAGGTCGAAAGTCCGTCCGGCCTAGCCTGGTGGTCGTGAGTACGACAGCCACCCGACCCGCACCGCCGATGCCGCGCACTTTCCGACGAGCCGGCGAAAGCGCTCTCGGCCGGCTGCTGGGTCTGCCCGGCGCGATCACCCAGTACACCGTCAATCGGGTCGAAGTCCCGATGCGCGACGGCGTGCAGCTACGAGCCGATCACTACGCACCGGCCACCGCGACCCCCGCCGGTACCTTGCTGGTCCGCGGGCCCTACGGGCGTGCCTTTCCGTTGTCGCTGGTATTCGCCCGGCTGTACGCGGCACGCGGCTACCACGTCGTGCTGCAGAGCGTGCGTGGCACGTTCGGATCCGGCGGCGTGTTCGAGCCGATGGTCAACGAGGCGGCCGACGGCGCCGACACCGTGGCGTGGCTGCGTCAACAGCCTTGGTTCACAGGGCAATTTGCCACCATCGGGCTGTCGTACCTGGGATTCACCCAGTGGGCCCTCTTGAATGACCCGCCGCCGGAGCTGGCCGCGGCCGTAGTCACGGTTGGGCCCCACGATTTCAACACCGCGGTGTGGAGCACCGGCTCGTTCACCAACGACTTTCTCGGTTGGAGCAACCTGGTGGCCAACCAGGAGGACCCAATCCGCGTCCGCGCCGGAATCCGCCAGCTGCTGGCCCCGCGCCAGGTAGCGCAGGCCGCCCTCGGGTTGCCGTTCGGTGAATCGGCGCGCGCATTTCTGGGCACCGCCGCACCGTGGTTCGAATCCTGGGTTGAACACCCCGGCGCCGACGATCCGTTCTGGGAGCGGTTGCGCTACGGCGCCGCCCTGGACCGCGTGCAGGTGCCGGTGCTGCTCATGGGCGGCTGGCAGGACATCTTTCTGCAGCAGACGCTGCAGCAATACGCGCACCTGCGGCGCCGCGGCGCTAACGTCGCGCTCACGATCGGGCCCTGGACCCACTCCGAGCTGCTCAGCAAGGGGCTGGCCACCAAGGTGCGCGAGACCTTGGACTGGCTGAACACCCACCTGGGTGGGGCGGACTCGCAGCGCCCGAGCAGGGTGCGGGTGTACGTCACCGGCCAGGGCTGGCGCAACGTGGCCGACTGGCCACCCGCCGCCACCGAACGCGCGCTCTATCTGCGGCCGGGCGGCTATCTGGACGAGATTGCGCCCGCCGACCTGCCCAAGGTCACCCCGGCGACCTTCCGCTATGACCCCGCCGACCCGACACCCACCATCGGCGGTCCGCTGCTGTCGGCCAACAGCGGGTACACCGACGACAGCAGGCTCGCCGAGCGCGACGACGTGCTCGCGTTCACCAGCGCGACCCTCACCCACGACGTCTGCGTCTACGGAAACCCGGTCGTCGAGCTGGCGCACAGCTCGGATAATCCGCATGCCGATCTGTTCGTACGGGTCAGCGAGGTCGACGCGAAAGGCCGCTCCCGCAACGTCACTGAGGGCTATCGGCGGCTCACCAGCGCGCCCAAATCCCGCAAGCTCGTCAGCCTGGAACTCGACGGCGTCGCTCATCGCTTCACAGCGGGCGCACGCATCCGGGTGCTGATCGCCGGCGGCTGGTTCCCCCGCTACGCACGCAACCTCGGCACCGACGAGCCCATGCTGACCGGGCGGCAGCTCAAGCCGGCCACTCATACCGTGCGCTACGGACGCTCCCGGCTGCTGCTTCCCGTCGGGGCACCAGACCTGTCAGCCAACGGCGGCGCGGACCCGGCCAGCGACCGCCGTTAGCGCGGCGTCGTCGTGGACCGGCGTCCCCAACGCCGGCCGCAGCGGCAGCCGCACCCAACTGGTGCAACCGGCGTAGTCGGGGGTCCGGACGATGCGCACCGGCTCCACCAGCGGAATCACCGACACCACCAGCACGGCCAGTTTGTGTTTGGGCCGAAAGTCAAGCCGGTCGGCGCGCACCGACTCGGCGGTCCAGATATGCAGATCCTCAATCGCCTCAAGTCCATCGGGTTGATTAACCGGCAGTGCGGCAACGACTTTCGCCGCCGCCCGGACCACCAGCTGATCGTCGGTGCTGTCGGCCGCGGCGGGGGCTAATAAGTCACGATGCTCGGGACGGACCCGCTCGGTGTGGCTGTGCGCAACCGTCGGAAACAGCACAAACTCCTCAGCCGCCACTTCGAACCGCTTTTCCCCTATGCCGCCTTTGCGCAGCAGCACCAACTGGCGACCGTCGAGCAGCGCGTGTACGGCCGCGCTCCACTCTTTGAGCGCGGGAACCGTTGCCGTGAGGGTCATTTCGAGGTGAGCCGGGCCACGACCTCGGGCCGGCGCAGCGGCGGGACGGTCTTCGGCGGCTGACGGCGCGGTGGCAGGGTACTGAGCAGCCGCATCGTCGTGTCGGTGACCTCGGCGACGGCGGCCTCGAACGCCTGAGCGCTGGCCGCCGACGGGTGGGTGATACCGCTGACCTTGCGCACATACTGACGGGCCGCCGCCGCGATCTCCTCGGCGGTGGCCGATGGCTGCAAACCGCGTAGCTCGGTGATGTCCGGCACATCCCTCCACGATAGGCGCCGCAGGTCAGGAGACTACGGTGATGGCATGACCGACGACATCCTGGTGATCGAGACCGACGAGCGGGTGCGCACCCTGACCCTCAACCGGCCGCAATCCCGCAATGCGCTGTCCTCGGCATTGCGAGACCGGTTTTTCGGGGCGCTGACCGACGCCGAAACCGACGACGACGTCGACGTCGTCATCCTCACCGGCGCCGACCCGGTCTTCTGCGCGGGTCTTGATCTCAAGGAGCTGGGTGGCCAGTCGGCGCTGCCCGACATCTCACCGCGGTGGCCGGCGATGACCAAGCCCGTGATCGGCGCGATCAACGGCGCCGCGGTCACCGGCGGGCTCGAGCTGGTGCTGTACTGCGACATCGTCATCGCGTCCGATCAGGCGCGTTTCGCCGACACGCATGCCCGCGTCGGCCTGTTGCCCACCTGGGGCCTGAGCGTGCGCCTGCCCCAGAAAGTGGGCATTGGCCTGGCCCGGCGAATGAGCATGACCGGGGATTACCTGTCCGCAACCGACGCGCTGCGGGCCGGGCTGGTGACCGAGGTGGTGGCGCACGATCAGCTGTTGCCCACCGCCCGCCAGGTGGCCGCGTCCATCGTCGGAAACAACCAGAGCGCGGTGCGGGCATTGCTGGCGTCCTACCACCGGATCGACGAGTCGCAGACCAGCGAGGGGCTGTGGCTGGAAGCGACGGCAGCCCGGCAATTCCGGACCAGCGGCGACGACATCGCCGCCAACCGGGAGGCAGTGCTGCAGCGTGGGCGCGCTCAGGTGCGCTAGCCGCCACGCTCGCCAGCCAATACGATCCCACTAGCTATCCGCGCATAGTCACTACCGCAGGAGGAAATCGATGCGTGGTGTCGCCGACCTCGCGATGCGCGCCCTGGGCGTGCTGACCCTGGCTAATCTGGCCATGGCGTCGGCGATCGCGTCGGCACAGCACGCCGCCGCCCAGCCGCCGCCACGATTCCCCAATCTCGACGGTTTCACTGCCGTCCCGGCCGACGGCTACGTCACGACATCGGGCCCCGGCAGCGCGCCGCGGATCAATTTCTCGGCCACCAGCACCCTGGTGTGCGACTTCTACGGCGGCCCAGCCCCGGCACCGCAGCCCTCGCAGGACATCAAGTGCAGCGGAGACATGCCCGGTATGGACGACGTCTCCTTCCCCGGCGCCAGCCACCTGCGACCGGGCGACTGCGTTGTGGGTTCGGTGAATTTCAAGGGACCCGGCTACGAATTGAGCCGGATGTCCTACAGCGGCTGTGACGGCAACCCCGCCGCACTGCCCTATGGCGGAAAGCCGTTGGCGCCGGGCCAGAAAATGTCCTACCTGAACGTCACGTGCGCGGTCGGTGCGGGCAATCTGGTCGCCTGCCTGGACACCACCAGCGGAGACCACGGATTCGTGCTGCAGCCCTCGGGCAGCTGGGCGTTTTAACCCAGCGCGGCGCGCAGCGACGCCACCGCGTCGTCGATCAAGCCGGTGGTCGAATATCCGGCGGCCAGGCGATGTCCACCCCCACCGAACACCGAGGCAACCGCGGCCAGATCCACCTCGGTCTTGGCCCGCATCGACACCGACCACTGCTGCGGGTCGACCTCTTTGAAGACCGCGGCCACCTCGGCTTGCTGCGTGGTGCGCACGATATCGACGATGCTTTCGACTTCCTCCGGGCGCGAACTGAGCCATTCCTGGTTATCCACGACCACGTAGACCAGCCCGCGACCGCCGGCCGCATCCGGCAACAGTCGCGCCGAGCCCAGCACGCGCGACAGCATCGGCAGCCACCCGAACGGATGGCTGTCCATCAGCGTTCGGCTGATTCCGGCATTGTCCACCCCGATGTCGAGCAGCCGCGCCGCCAGCCGGAACCCCCGGGGGCTGGCCCAGCGGAACGAGCCGGTGTCCATCGTCAGCCCGGCGTAGAGGCAGTGCGCGACCTCTGGGTCGATCGGCTTGCCCCACGCATCGAGCAACTCGGCAACCAACAGCGTGGTGGAGTCCGCGGAGGCATCGACGTAGTTCGCGGTGCCGAACATCTGGTTGGAGGCGTGATGATCGATCACCAGCAGTTGCTGGCCCGGGCCGGCTAACTCACCCAGCGCGCCGAGTCGTTTGACACTCGGAACATCCACGGTCACAAGCAAATCGACGTCGCGGCGGATGGCGTCGGGGCTGACCAGCAGGTGGCAGCCGGGCAGCGAACGCAGCGACTCCGGCAGCGTCTCGGGCGCGGCGAAACTGACCTCGACCTGTTTGTCGCACCTGTCCAGCACAGTGGCCAGTGCCAGCCCGGCGCCGATGGTGTCGGCGTCGGGATGAACGTGACAGATGACCGCGATTGTTGTTGCCGCCGAGAGCAATTCGGCAGCTCCGACCGCGTCGACGTGGGCCCCGGTGAACGAGGCCTCACCCAGTTCAGTCTTCGGGTCGGTCGTCGTCACCACTGCCCTTAGCGTCGAGTCCGTTCAGTGTCCCCGACGCCGGCTCCACTGCCGACCCGCTGTCACGGTAGGGATCGGCCTCCCCGGCCGGCTGGGCCCCCACTCGAACCCGTGCCACATCGGCGTCCGCGGCACGAGCCTTGGCCAACAGCTCGTCCATCCGCTGCACACTGTCCGTCGTCGTGTCCCGGGTGAACGTCAGGGTGGGTGTAAACCGCACACCGGTGCCGGCCCCGACCCTGGTGCGCAACGTCCCCTTGGCCCGTTCCAGCGCGGCAGCGGCCGCGTCGTAATCGGGCTCGTCGTCGAGCGTGGGTCCCATCACCGTGTAGAACACCGTCGCGTCGTGCAGATCGGCGGTCATCTTGGTGTCGACGATGGTCACTCCGTCCAGCCCGGGATCCTTGATCTCGAACTCGATCGCCGAGGCGACGATTGTGTTGATCCGCTTGGCGAGCCGGCGAGCCCGTGCGGGATCAGCCATCAGGTGCGTTCCTTTTCGACCAGCTCGAAGGACTCGATGACGTCGCCCTCCTTGATGTCGGAATAGGTCAGAGTCATACCGCATTCGAAGCCATCGCGGACCTCGGTCACGTCCTCCTTCTCGCGGCGCAGCGAGGAGATCGACAGGTTGTCGGCCACCACGATGTTGTCCCGCAGCAGCCGGGCCTTCGCATTCCGGCGTACCACACCGGAGGTGATCAGGCAGCCGGCGATGAGGCCGACCTTCGAGGACCGGAAGATCGCCCGGATCTCGGCGCGACCCAGCTCGTTCTCCTCGTAGATCGGCTTGAGCATGCCCTTGAGCGCGCTCTGGATCTCATCGATGGCCTGGTAGATCACCGTGTAGTACCGGATGTCCACGCCTTCGCGGTTGGCCAGCTCGGTCGCTTTGCCTTCGGCACGCACGTTGAAGCCGATGATGATCGCGTCCGAGGCCGACGCCAGGTTGACGTTGGTCTCGGTGACACCGCCGACGCCGCGGTCGATGACGCGCAGTTCCACCTCGTCGTCGATCTCGATGCCCAGCAGGGCCTCTTCCAGCGCCTCGACGGTACCGGCGTTGTCGCCCTTCAGGATCAGGTTGAGCTGGCTGGTTTCCTTCAACGCGGCATCCAGATCGTCCAGGCTGATCCGCTTGCGGGACCGGGCCGCCAGCGCGTTGCGCTTGCGGGCGCTGCGTCGGTCGGCGATCTGGCGGGCGATGCGGTCTTCGTCGACGACCAGCAGGTTGTCGCCTGCACCGGGCACCGACGTGAAACCGATGACCTGGACCGGCCGCGAGGGCAGAGCCTCGTGGACGTCCTCGCCGTGCTCATCGACCATGCGGCGGACCCGGCCATAGGCGTCGCCTGCAACGATCGAGTCGCCGACCCGCAGCGTGCCGCGTTGGATCAGCACGGTGGCGACCGGACCACGACCGCGGTCCAGGTGCGCCTCGATCGCCACACCCTGGGCTTCCATGTCCGGATTGGCCCGCAGGTCCAGCGCGGCATCGGCGGTCAGCAGCACCGCTTCGAGCAGGTGATCGATGTTGGTGCCCTGCTTGGCCGAGATGTCGACGAACATTGCGTCGCCGCCGAATTCCTCTGCCACCAAACCGTATTCGGTGAGCTGCGACCGGATCTTGGTCGGGTCTGCGCCCTCCTTGTCGATCTTGTTGACCGCCACCACGATCGGCACATCCGCCGCCTGCGCGTGGTTGATGGCCTCGACCGTCTGCGGCATCACGCCGTCATCGGCGGCGACCACCAGAATCGCGATGTCGGTGGCCTTGGCACCACGGGCACGCATGGCGGTGAACGCCTCGTGACCGGGAGTGTCGATGAAGGTGACCGGGCGCTCGTTGCCGTCCAGCTCGGTGAGGACCTGGTAGGCGCCGATGTGCTGGGTGATGCCGCCGGCCTCGCCCTCGCGGACGTTGGCCTTACGGATCGTGTCCAACAGTCGGGTTTTACCGTGGTCGACGTGACCCATCACGGTCACCACCGGTGGGCGGAACTCCAGATCGTCCTCGCCACCTTCGTCCTCGCCATAGGTGAGGTCGAAGGACTGCAGCAGCTCGCGGTCCTCGTCCTCCGGGCTGACGACCTGGACGACGTAGTTCATCTCGCCGCCCAGCAGCTCCAGGGTCTCGTCGCCGACCGACTGAGTGGCCGTGACCATCTCGCCGAGGTTGAACAGGGCCTGCACCAGCGCGGCCGGGTTGGCATCGATCTTCTCGGCGAAGTCGCTCAGCGACGCGCCGCGGGCCAACCGGATGGTCTCGCCGTTGCCGTGCGGCAGCCGCACACCGCCGACGACCGGCGCCTGCATGTTCTCGTACTCAGCGCGTTTCGCCCGCTTGGACTTGCGCCCACGCCGGGGCGCACCGCCGGGACGGCCGAACGCGCCGGCCGCACCGCCACGCTGCCCGGGACGGCCTCCACCGCCGCCGGGTCCGCCGCCGGGACGGCCGTGGAAACCACCGCCGCCGCCCGGTGCAGCTCCTACTCCGCCTCCGCCGCCGCGGTAATTACCGCCACCGCCGTCGGAGCGGCCGCCGCCGGGACCACCCGGCCGGCCACCGCCGGGTCGGGCGCCGCCGCCGCCACCGGCGCCGCCGGTACGTGCCGGACGGAATCCGCCACCGGCGCCACCGCCGGGACGCGGCGGCATGCTGCCGGGCGAGGCGCCGCCCGGTCGTGGGGCGCCCGGTCTGGGCGCTCCGGGGCGCGGAGCCTGCGGGTGTGGACGCGGGATGGGCCGGTCGACGGGCTGCGCCGACGAGAACGGGTTGTTCCCGACGCGTGGGGTACGGGCCGCCGGTTTCGGAATCGGGCCGGGCCGGGGGCCGGGCGTCGCACCGGGGGGCGGCGCCTGTTGACCGGGCGGCGGTGGTGTCGGCTGTCCAGGGGCCGGCGCCGCGGGGCGTGCGGGCGACGGCGCAGGCCCTGAGGGCGCGGGCGCCGCCGGCACAGGGGCTTCGGCGGCCGCAGCCGGGGGGGCTTGAGCGGCGGGCGTTGCCGCAGCACCGCGGTCGGCGGGCTTGGCGGGCGCGCTGGTCGCCTCGCCGTTGCCGCCGACCTTTTGGATCGCCTTGTCCAGGGCCCGGTCAAGCGACTTGTCGGGGACCTTGGCGGCGCCCTTAGCGCCTGCGGCCGGCTTACTGCCGCCGAATGATTCGCGCAGCCGACGGGCGACTGGCGCCTCTACGGTCGACGATGCGGATTTGACGAATTCGCCCTGGTCATTCAGTCGGGCGAGGACTTCCTTGCTGGTGACACCGAGTTCCTTAGCCAACTCGTGTACGCGGGCCTTACCTGCCACTACATCTCCTGTCTAAGAGGCGACAGTCGTGGGCCGCGCCTCGGGTTTAGCTATGACGCATGGTCATCGGGACTTCACGGTGTGCTCATGTTCTTCGCTACCTGTTCTCTTCCCTGGTGAATCGAGCGCCTGTAAGTGCTCGACCACCGCGGTGGTGTCCGGTGGACGGTCGATGCGCAACGCTTTGGTGAAAGCCCGCCGCCGAATCGCCTGTTGCGCGCACTGCGGTACGGGATGCAGCCATGCACCCCGCCCCGGCAGGCTACTAGCTGGATCAACGATCACGGCGTATTCGCCGTTCCCCGCCGACACAGCCACCACTCGAAGCAGTTTGACGGCCAACTCGCGCTTCCGGCACCCAACGCACGTCCGCACAGGTTCACCCATGTGTCGGTGCGCCAAGACCGAATGCTCGCGCTGGATCACGGCTCAGTCTAGCGTCACTTGAGCGCTGGCCCGAACCGCCCGCACGTGGCGCTCAGACGCGGTCAGTGATCGTGCGCCACCGGATGGCCGGCGCCGTGTTCGGGCTGGTTTTCCGGATGCCCCGGCGCATCGCCGCGAATGTCGATACGCCAGCCGGTGAGCCGGGCCGCCAGCCGTGCGTTCTGGCCTTCCTTGCCGATCGCCAGCGACAGCTGGAAGTCGGGAACCACCACCCGGGCGGCCCGGCCGGTTTGGTCGATCACCGACACCGACACCACCTTGGCGGGCGACAAAGCGTTGGCGACGAACCGGGCCGGGTCCTCGTCGTAGTCGATGATGTCGATTTTCTCTCCGGAGAGCTCACTCATCACGTTGCGGACCCGCTGCCCCATCGGACCGATGCACGCGCCTTTGGCGTTCAGGCCCGGCACCCGGGATGCGACCGCGATCTTGGACCGGTGCCCGGCCTCGCGCGCCACGGCCACGATCTCGACCGATCCGTCGGCGATCTCGGGAACCTCCAGCGAGAACAGCTTGCGCACCAGGTTGGGGTGGGTACGCGACAACGTGATCACCGGCTCACGGGACCCACGAGTCACACCGACCACATAGCAGCGCAGCCGATTGCCGTGGTCGTAGCTCTCGCCGGGGACCTGCTCAGCCGCCGGAATGACACCCTCGGAGGCCTTGGTCTCGGTCCCCATCCGCACCACCACCAGACCACGGGCGTTGGCTCGGCTGTCGCGCTGAATCACCCCCGCGACGATCTCGCCCTCGCGGGTGGAGAACTCGCCGAAGGTGCGCTCGTTCTCGGCGTCGCGAAATCGCTGCAGCATGACCTGACGTGCGGTCGTGGCGGCGATGCGGCCGAAACCCTCGGGGGTGTCGTCCCATTCACTGATGACGTTGCCGTCCTCGTCCACCTCGCGGGCCATCACCTGAACGACACCGGTCTTGCGATCGATCTCGATACGGGCGTCCATCTGGTGGCCCTGGGTATGCCGGTAGGCGGTCAGCAACGCGGATTTGATGGTCTCGAGTAGCTCGTTGACCGAGATGCCCCGGTCCACCTCAATGGCATGCAGCGCGCCCATATCAATGTTCATGTCCCGACCTCCGTCCTGTCGGCCCGATCCCCGATTACCTCGGTCGCCAGTGCCAGCTCGGCTTCGTTCGGCGGCGAAAATTCAACCTGGACAACAGCTTTCGCGATGTCAACAAGGGGGACCTCGCGTATGGTCCACTCCCTGCCGTGGCGGACCACCAGCGAGGTCGTGCCGTCGCGGGTCTCGCCGACCCGACCGGTCAGCTGCGACCCATTCGCCAGCGCCAGTTCGACCTTACGGCCGCGGGCACGACGGAAGTGTTTCTCGGTGGTCAGGGGCCGGTCGATGCCGGGTGAGGAGACCTCGAGCACATAGCGGTCGTCGATGTCATCCACATCGTCGAGGAGAGCCGATGCCGAACGCGACAGCGTCGCTATGGTGTCCAGGTCGAGCGCCGTGTCACCGTCGGCGATCACCGTGATCCGCGGCGGGCGGGTGCGGGAATCGATGACCACGTCTTCAATCTCATAACCAGCGCGCGCGAACTCGCCACCGAGTAGCTCGATCACCTGTGTCTGGGAAGGTAGCCCGGTGGCCACGGCGAGCTCCTCATCTTGAGTTGTCCGGTCATCTGGCGGATGTCGCCGCCCAAGTCAATTCGGGCAACTTCCGGCGTCCCGGCCGAACGCAAAACGTGCCGTTCGGCGAGAACCGACTATTCACGATACGCCAGGAAACGCTGATAGCGGCGTGATCGGGTGGTCGAGGTCCCCGCATCGTGCCTACCGTCGTAGCCCAACCTTCTGATGGCAGGATGTTGCTGTGTCTAGCGCCGTACCCGTCACCAACAGGCGGGGCGTGCTCGCTGGTGGCGCGGCCCTCGCCGCGCTCGGGGTGGTCGCGTCCGCCTGTGGCGAGTCGCCGCCCAAAGCTCCCGCTGTCGAAGAACTGCTGGGGCCGTTAGACCAGGCCAGGCATGACAGCGCGCTCGCCGGTGCGGCCGCCGCGGCCGTCGGCAATCCGCCGCAGATCGCTGCCGCGCTGACGGTGGTCGCAACCCAGCGGGCAGCGCATGCCCGCGCTCTGGACACCGAGATTTTCCGTACCGCCGGCAAGTTCAGCTCCTCCTCGAGCGAAACCGCCAGCCCCAGCCCCAGCCCGTCGGCGCCGGGCACGCCGCCCCCACCGCCCCCGCCGCCGCCACCCCTGGCCGACGTGGTCAATTCGCTGCGCGCCTCGGCCGAAAGCGCCAGTCGTTTGGTGGCCACGTCGTCGGGCTACCGAGCCGGGCTACTGGGCTCTATCGCCGCTTCGTGCACCGCCTCCTACACGGTTGCGCTAGTGCCTCCGGGACCGACGCCATGACTTCCGTCGAGCCCACCCCGGGTGCGTCGCCCAAGCGCGGCCCGGTCCCCAAGGATGCCGACGACGCGGCGTTGTGCGATGCGCTGGCCGTCGAACACTCGACGATCTACGGCTACGGCATCGTGTCCGCGCTCTCGCCCCCCGGGGTGAACAACTTGGTGGTGGACGCGCTGGTCCAACACCGGCAACGACGCGACGACGTCATCGCCATGCTGGCCGCCCGCAAGGTCACCGCACCGGTCGCGGCGCCCGGCTACCAGCTGCCGAGGCTGGTGGGCAGTGGCGCCGATGCGGCGCGCCTGGCCGTACGGATGGAGAACGACGGAGCGACGGCGTGGCGCGCCGTGATCGAGCATGCCGAGACGGCCGAAGAACGGGCGTTCGCCTCGACGGCGCTGACCCAGAGCGCGGTGCTAGCCGCCCGGTGGAACCGAGTGCTGGGCGCCTGGCCCATCACGACGAGCTTCCCGGGCGGCAACGAATAGCCCGGCGGTCGGGTGGGCTGGCCGCTAACCGGTCAGGGCCGCCGCGATGTCGGTGGCTAGCGCAGCCCCGGTGACCAGCTCGCGAGTCTGTCCGGTGAAGCGGTCGCGCAGTTCAACCACGCCGTCCGCCCAGCCGCGCCCGACCACCACGATCCACGGCATTCCCAGCAGCTCGGCGTCCTTGAACTTGACGCCGGGCGAGGCCTGGCGGTCGTCGAGCAGCACCTGCAGCCCCAGTCGGTCCAGGTCGTCGGCCAGCGCGGTGGCTCCGGCGCGCGCCTCGGGGTCTTTGTTGGCGATCACCAGGTGCACGTCGTAGGGCGCGATCGCCGTCGGCCAGCGCAAGCCCAGCTCGTCATGCTGTTGCTCGGCGACGACGGCCACCAGCCGCGACACCCCGAGCCCGTAGGAGCCCATGGTCAATCGCACCGGCTTGCCGTCCTCGCCGAGCACGTCGACGGTGAAGGCATCGGTGTATTTGCGGCCGAGCTGGAAGATGTGCCCGATCTCGATTCCGCGCGCCATGACCAGCGCACCAGCGCCGTCGGGAGAGGGATCGCCCTCCCGCACCTCGGCGGCCTCGATGGTGCCGTCGGAGGTGAAGTCGCGGCCCGCCACCAAACCGACGACGTGTCGGCCCGGCTCGTCGGCGCCGGTGATCCAGCTGGTGCCGTCGACCACGCGGGGATCGACAAGATAGCGAACCTCGTTGTCCCGCAATGCCTTCGGCCCGATATAACCCTTGACCAGGAAGGGATACTTGGCGAAATCGCCGTCGGTGAGCAGCGCATACTCGGCCGGCTCCAATGCCGCGCCCAGCCGCTTGTCGTCGACTTCGCGGTCGCCGGGCACGCCGATGGCCAGCAGTTCCCACTCCCCGCCGGGTTGCCGGACTTTGAGCAGCACGTTTTTCAGCGTGTCGGCCGCGGTGACGGCGCGACCGAGGTCGGCCTCGTTTGCCCAGGCCACCAGGCTGGCGATGGTCGGGGTGTCACCGGTGTCGTGCACCACCGCCTCGGGCAGCCCGTCGATAGGCAGCGCATCCGGGCGGGCGGTGATCACCGCCTCGACGTTGGCCGCATAACCCGACTCGAGGCACCGCACGAAGGTGTCCTCCCCGCTCGGGCTCTCGGCGAGAAACTCCTCGGAGGCGCTGCCGCCCATCGCGCCGGACACCGCCGACACGATCACGTAGCGAAGCCGCAGCCGATCGAAGACGCGCTGGTACGCCTCCCGGTGCGCGTGGTAGGCGGCCTTGAGGCCGGCGGCGTCGAGGTCGAAAGAGTAGGAGTCCTTCATCACGAACTCCCGGCCGCGCATGATGCCGGCCCGCGGCCGGACCTCGTCGCGGTACTTGATCTGAATTTGGTACAGCGTCAGCGGAAAGTCTTTGTAGGAGCTGTATTCGCCCTTGACGGCCAGGGTGAAAAACTCTTCGTGCGTCGGAGCAAGCATGTAGTCGTTGCCGCGCCGGTCCTTGAGCCGAAAGACGCTGTCGCCGTACTCGGTCCAACGATTCGTCGTCTCGTACGGTGCACGCGGCAGCAGAGCGGGAAACAGAATCTCCTGCCCGCCGATCGCGTTCATCTCCTCGCGGACAACGCGTTCGATGTTGCGCAGCACCCGCAGCCCCAGCGGCAGCCAGCTGTACAGCCCGGGGGCGATGGGCCGGATATATCCCGCACGAATTAGCAGCTTGTGGCTGGCCAGTTCGGCATCGGCTGGATCGTCTCGCAAAGTGCGCAGGAACAACTCGGACATCCGGGTGATCACAGCGGGCCAGCCTAGCGTGCGGCGGGATTGACGATTGCGGGGAGAGCGACGGGACCGGGAGCTAGATCTCGCCGGCGTCGATGGCTTCCTTGACCTCTTGAGCGTGGGCAACCTGCTCAGGGGTGTAACCGATGAACAGCGCAGCGATGCCGACGAGCACGGCGGCGCCGGCGATCCACAGCAGGCCATAGGTGTAGCCGTGGTCCAGCGCACTCAGCTGTGCGTCGTTCATGCTCTTGACCGGGCCGGTGGCGCCGCCCAGGTACAGCGTGCGCGAGGTGATCACGGCCTGGATGACGGCCAGCACCAGCGGTCCGCCGAGGCTCTGCAACATCAGCGTCATCGCCGAAACCGGACCGATCCGGTCGAAACCGACGCCCGCGATCGCCGACAGCGTCAGCGGGACGACCACCATGCCGATGCCGATGCCACCGATAACGATGGGCACCACCAGGTTGGGGAAGTAGGAAGCACCGCGATGCATGCAGGCCGAGCCGTACAGCATCGCCGCCAGCAACAGCCAGCCACCGCCGATCGTCAACACCCGCGGCGAGAACCGGGACACCAGCTGGGAGGAAATACCCAGGCCGATTCCCATCGCGATGACGAACGGGATGAAGCCGACGCCGGCGCGTAATGCGCTGTAGCCCAAGATGTCCTGCACGTACAGGCCGATGGACACGGTCAGGCTGAACATGACGCCACCGGCCAGGAAGATCGCGGCGAACGTGACCAACCGGTTGCGGTCGCGGAACAAGTCGAACGGGATGACGGGGTTTTCGGCGGTGCGCTCCACCACGGCGAAGGCGATAGCGGCCACCACGGCCACCACACCCGAACCGATGGTGGTCAGTGAGATCCAGCCCTTTTCCGGACCGATCGAGAAGGCGAAAACCGCGGCGGTGCATGCGAGCGTGGCCAGCATGGCCCCGGCGGCATCGAGCTTCATCCGCTCCCGGTTGGTTTCCCGCAGTGCGGCGCGGGCCAGGTAGATCATCACCAGCCCGATCGGCACGTTCACCAGGAAGGCCAGCCGCCAGGAGAACTCGGTCAGCGCCCCACCGACCACCAAGCCCATCACCGAGCCGATCGCGGTCATCGCGGCGAATACCGCCGTCGCCGCGTTACGCGCCGGGCCCTTGGAGAAAGTGGTCGCTACCAGCGCCAGACCGGTCGGCGATGCGATGGCCGACCCGACCCCCTGCGAGAGCCGGGCAATGACCAGCGTCACCTCGTCCCAGGCCACCGCGCACAGCACCGAGGAGATGGTGAACAGCGTGACGCCGACGATGAAGGTGCGTTTGCGACCAATGGTGTCGCCCAGGCGGCCGCCCAGCAGCATCAGCCCGCCGAAGGTGAGCACATAAGCGGTGATCACCCAGCTACGGCCGGCATCGGACAAGCTCAGCTCGTTTTGAATCTTAGGAAGCGCGACGATGGCGACGGTGCTGTCCATGGTTGCCAGCAGCTGCATACCGCCGATGGCGATGACTGCGGCGATGAACCGACGAGAGGGCAGCCACGCCGGGTAATACCTGCTAGTGCGGGTGGTGGCGGTCTCCCCCGGGCGCTCCGCGCGCGCCGGTGCCGGACGATCGGGGCGTGCAGCAGTCCAATTCTGGGCCGCACGCTCTGTGTCGTTGAGGGCCGTCATAACGGGTTACCTTACAGTAATCTTAAGAATTGTTTAAACGGCGAATGCCGCGACCGGCCCGATCACGATGATCGCGGGAGGTCGAATCCCGTCCGCACGGACCTTTTGCGGCGTGTCGGCAAGAGTCGCCCGCAACGTGTGCTGAGCTGCCGTTGTTCCCTGTTGGACCACCAGGACGGGCGTATCCGCAGGTCGGCCGCCCGCCAACAGCGCCTCGACGAAAAGCTCGATGCGTTCGACCGCCATCAGTAAAACAATGGTGCCCGAAAGCGCGGCCAGTGCATTCCAATTCACTAACGATTCGGGGTGGTCGGGCGCCAGGTGCCCGCTGACCACCACGAACTCGTGGTTCACCGCTCGATGAGTGACCGGAACGCCCGCCATCGCGGGCACCGCTATGGCACTGGTCACACCGGGCACCACGGTCACGGGTATTCCGGCGTCGACGCAGGCCAGGACTTCTTCGTAGCCGCGAGCAAACACGAACGGGTCCCCACCCTTGAGGCGGACCACAAAGCTGCCGGACCGGGCCCGGTCGATCATGACCTCGTTGATGGCGTCCTGGGCCATGGCGCGTCCGTACGGGATCTTGGCCGCGTCGATGACTTCGACGTGCGGGCCCAGCTCGGCAAGCAACTCCGGCGGCGCCAGACGGTCGGCGACCACGACGTCGGCATGGGCGAGCAGACGGCGCCCGCGCACCGTGATCAGTTCGGGGTCGCCGGGGCCGCCGCCGACCAGCGCCACCCCGCCGCGCACCACGTCCGGGCTGTCCGGGCCGTCCGATGTTTCGGGGGTGATGACCCCCGTCTGCAGCGCCTCGCGGATGGCCGACCGGATCGCGGCCGATCTGCGGTGCTCGCCGCCGGCCAGCACCCCCACCGACAGCCCCGCGTAGCTGAACGACGCCGGAGTGACCGCGGTCCCCTCGAGAGCAATATCGGCGCGCACACAGAAGATCCGGCGGCGCTCGGCCTCGGCGACGATGTCCGCGTTCACCTGCGCATCGTCGGTGGCCGCGATCGCATACCAGGCTCCGTCGAGGTCGCCGTCCCGATATTCACGCACCGACAAGGTGATTCCGCTCATCGATTCGACGGCAGGGGTGGCGGTGCGGGTGATGACGTGCACGTCGGCGCCACTGGCGATCAGCAACGGCAACCGGCGCTGAGCAACTGTGCCCCCGCCGACCACGACGACCTTCTTGCCGGCCAGCCGCAATCCGACGAGGTAGGGGCTCTCGGTCACGCGGTAAGCCTAGTGGCGGTCCTCAGCGCGGCGGTGACGCCGGGCAACGGCGTGGGTGACGAAGCGTGCGACCGCGCCGGGTGCTGCGGCCGGGTGGGTGTGCAGGTACGACGCGTGCACACCGGCATGCACGACGCCGTCTCGCATCGGGGGTTTGTCGTGCATATCATCGCCGCCGTATACCCACGCGGGCTGGTAACTCTCGGTGAATGTGACCACCGTCCGGTGGAATTCGTGTCCTACCACCCGTTCGCCGACGGTGTACAGCGAGGAATCGGCCACCGCAACGGCGTCGCGGTAGGCCAGCTTCAGCCGATCGGTGAAGCGGGCCGATCCGGCCACCACCCCGCACATCGGATATCCGTCGAGTTCGGAGGCCAGGTAGATCAGCCCGGCGCATTCGGCGTGCACCGGCGCACCGGCGGCGGCCAGTTCGGCGATCTCGCGGCGCACCACGTCGTTGGCGGAGAGCTCCGCGGTGAACTGCTCGGGGAAACCCCCGGGCAGCACCACGGCGTCCGTGCCGTCGGGCAATGCATCTGTCAGCGGGTCGAATTCGACCACGTCGGCACCGGCGGCCCGCAGCAGCTCGGCATGCTCGGCGTAGGCAAAGGTGAAGGCCTTCCCAGCCGCCATCGCGACCAGGGCGTGCTCGCCCGGCGTCGACCGCACCGCCGCCGCGGCTTCCCACGGCGGATCGGCCACCCGGCTTCCGGCGGCCGCCACCACCGCGGCCAGGTCGACGTGGCGAGCCACCAACGTGGTCATCGCGTCCACCGCCAGCCGGGCCCGTCGTCCGTACTCGACAGCAGTGACCAGACCCAAATACCTTGTCGGCAACTCCAATTCGGCCGTCCGCGGAATAGCGCCCAGCACCAGGACACCGGCTTGCTCGCATGCCTGGCGCAGGACGTGCTCATGCCGGTCCGACCCGACCCGGTTGAGGATTACACCGGCGACCCGGGTCGCGGAATCGAACGTGGAAAACCCATGCAGCAGTGCGGCGATGCTGTGGCTCTGGCCGCGTGTATCGACCACCAGGATCACTGGCGCACCGAGCAGGCCGGCGACATGAGCCGTCGACCCCGCCGCCGGCATGGTCGCGGCATGTCCGATCCGCCCGTCGAACAGCCCCATCACGCCTTCGATCACCGCGATCTGCGCGCCGTCGGCGCCGTGGGAGTACAGCGGCCCAATGAGTCGCTCCCCCACCAGGACCGGGTCGAGATTGCGTCCGGGCCGGCCAGCCGCCAGCGCGTGGTAGCCGGGGTCGATGAAGTCCGGGCCCACTTTGAACGGCGCGACCGCATGCCCTGCCTGTCGCAGAGCACCGATCAAACCCGTTGCGACCGTGGTCTTTCCGCTGCCCGACGCAGGTGCAGCGACGACGATGGCCGGGACACTCACCACTCGATGCCCTTTTGCCCCTTGCGTCCTGCGTCCATCGGGTGTTTGACCTTGGTCATCTCGGTGACCAGGTCGGCCGCGTCGACCAGCCGCTGCGGGGCGTCGCGTCCGGTGATCACCACATGCTGATGACCGGGTCGGGCCAGCAGGTCGTCGACCACCTCGTCGACGTCGACCCAGCCCCACTTGAGCGGATAGGTGAACTCGTCGAGCACATAGAAGTCGTGTCGTTGCTCGGTCAGCCGCCGCGAGATCTCCGCCCAGCCGTCGGCGGCCGCCGCGGCGTGGTCGGGCTCGCTGCCCGTTTTGCGCGACCAGGACCAGCCCGCACCCATCTTGTGCCATTCGACCGGTCCCCCGACCCCGTGCTGGTCGTGCAGCTGGCCGAGTTCACGCAGGGCCGCTTCCTCGCCGACTTTCCACTTGGCGCTTTTGACGAACTGGAACACTGCGACGCTCAGGCCGACGTTCCAGGCGCGCAACGCCATTCCGAACGCGGCCGTCGACTTCCCCTTGCCCGCACCGGTGTGTATCGCCAGCACCGCCGCGTTACGCCGGGCCCGGGTGGTCAGGCCGTCATCGGGGATCTGGATTGGGGTTCCCTGCGGCATCAGCGCCTACCTTTCGTCAGGCCACGCTGCGCACGGCTCGCGTCAGATGGTCGGCGTGCAACTGCTCGAGTCGGACCACAGGCGCACCCAGCTGGTGGGCCAGCTGGCCGGCCAATCCCAAGCGCACATAAGATGTTTCGCAGTCCACCACCACCGCGGACACGCCCTCGGCGACCAGTCGAGCCGCAGCGATCGCACTGCGGCCCAATGGGTTCGGCCCAGCGGTGGCCCGCCCGTCGGTGAGCACCACCACCAGGGGGCGCCGCGGGGAGTCGCGTGCCTTCTCCCGAACGATGAGCTCACGCGCGGCCAGCAGACCCTCGGCCAGCGGCGTTTTGCCCCCGGTGTCGAAGCGGGCCAGTCGCCGGCCGGCGATGTGTGCCGACGATGTCGGCGGCAGCAGCAGTCGCGCCTCAAGCTGGCGGAACGTGATGACCGCGACCTTGTCACGGCGCTGGTAGGCATCGCGCAGCAGCGACAAGGTCGCCCCGTTGACCGCGGCCATCCGGTCGCGTGCGGCCATCGAACCGGACGCGTCGACGACGAAGATCACCAGGTTGCCTTCGCGGCCTTCGCGAATGGCCCGGCGCACGTCGCCCGGCCGCGGCCGCAGTGGCCCGGATCCAGCCTGCTCGGCCGCCGAGAGCAAAGTGGCGAACAGATGCAACCCGTGCGCACCGGGGACTGCGTCGCTGCCTTCGGTCGCGGCGACCACGCTGCCCGAGGAGTTGCGGGCCCGCGACCGTCGGCCCGGCGCGCCTTGGCCGACCCCCGGCACGGTGAGCGCGCGAGTGCGGAAGGTTTTCGATGGCGGCGCACTGGGACGCGATGCCTGCGGCCTGTTCGAATTGGAATTCTGTTGTGGTGGTTCATGATCCGTCTCAGCAGCCTGGCCGCCGCCGGGTGGATCGGGATCGGGCTGCGGATCCGCGACGCCGGCCTGCTCGAGTGCCGCGTCCAGCTGGTCGCGGTCGATGCCCGGGTCGTCGAACGGGTCGCGGCGGCGGCGATGCGGCAATGCCAGTTCGGCCGCCACCCGGACGTCTTGCTCTTCGACGGTGGTCGCGCTGCGCCACGCGGCGTGCGCGACGGCGGTGCGGGCGACCACCAGATCGGCGCGCATGCCGTCGACGTCGAACGCCGCGCACAGCGCGGCGATACGGCGTAACTCGTTGTCCGGCAGCACTACATCGTCGACGAGTGCACGTGCGGCAGCGATCCGGCGGGCCAACTCGGCGTCCGCCTCCGCGTAGCGCATGGCAAACGCGTCCGGGTCGGCCTCGTAGGACATCCGCTGGCGGATGACCTCGACCCGCACGTCGACATCACGCGAGGCGTGCACGTCGACGGTGAGACCGAACCGATCCAGCAGTTGCGGACGTAGTTCGCCCTCCTCCGGATTCATCGTGCCGATCAGCACGAACCGGGCCTCATGCGAATGGGAGATGCCGTCACGTTCGACGTGCACCCGTCCCATGGCGGCGGCGTCGAGCAGCACGTCGACCAGATGATCGTGCAGCAGGTTGACCTCGTCGACGTAGAGCACGCCACCGTGCGCGCGGGCCAGCAAGCCCGGCGAGAACGAGTGCTCCCCGTCGCGCAGCACTCGCTGCAGATCCAGTGAACCGATCACCCTGTCTTCGGTTGCACCAAGCGGCATTTCGACCAGTCCGGCAGCTGGTCCGGCACCGTCCCCGGTCGCGGCGGACAGCAGGGCAGCCAGCCCACGCACCGCCGTCGACTTGGCGGTGCCTTTCTCGCCGCGGATCAGCGCGCCGCCGATCTCGGGGCGCACCGCACAGAGCAGCAGCGCCAGCCGCAGCTGATCGTGGCCGACGATCGCGCTGAACGGGTAGGGCTTCACGGCTTTGCCACCGGCCCGAAGCCGGGTCGCAACATCGGGACATGCGGAACGCCGTCATCGAGGAAGTCCTCGCCGTCGCGGACGAACCCGTGTCGGGTATACATCTCCGCGAGATAGGTCTGCGCGTTGATGCGGCACGGGTAGTCGCCCACCTCGGCCAGTGCCGCGCGCAGCAGCCGGGTGGTGTGGCCAAGGCCTCGGGCGCTGCGTTTGGTGCACAGCCGGCCGATCCGGAATGCCTTCTGACCGCCGGCATGCTCCTCCATCAGGCGCAGCGTGCAGATCACCTCGCCGTCAGGTCTTTCCAGCCAGAAGTGCCGGGTCTCGGCAAGCAGGTCCCGGCCGTCCAGCTCCGGATACGGGATCGCCTGCTCGACGACGAACACCTCTACCCGCAGCTTGAGCAGCTCGTAAAGAGTAGGCACATCAAGGTCTTTGGCCCACACCCGACGCAGTGCTTCTGTCATGACACGCTCAACTTCAACACCTTCGTTCCCCATGACCACACCTCGTCGAATAACGCCGGCTCATCGGAGAGCTTGGCGCCCAGCGATGGAACCATCTCTTTGAGCATGGGCAACCACGACTGGTACCGGTTGGCGAAATAGCGCTGCAGGACGTCGAGCGTAATCGGCACGGCGGTCGAGGCCCCCGGCGAGCCGCCGAGCATCCCCGCGATGCTGCCGTCGTCCGAACCCACCACGGTGGTGCCGAACTCGAGCACGCCACCTTTTCGCTTGTCGCGCCTAACTATCTGCACCCGCTGGCCGGCCGTGATCAACTCCCAATCCGAATCCGCGGCGGCCGGGGCGAATTCGCGCAGTACGCGGACCCGGTCGGGGTGCGCGAGCCGCAGCTGGCTGATCAAGTAGTTCACCAGTGTCAGCTCCGTGAATCCGACACCAAGCATCGACAACACGTTGTCCGGCTTGATGGATCGGGGCAGATCGCTGGCCTGGCCATACTTCAAGAACTTAGGCGACCAGCCGGCGTAGGGCCCGAATACCAGCCACGACTTGCCGTTGACGAAGCGTAGGTCCAGATGCAGCGCGCCGAGTGGCGGTGCCCCCGGCGCGGGAGCGCCGTACACCTTGGCCCGGTGCGCGGCCACCAGCACCGGCTCGGCGGTACGCAGGAACCGGCCGCCGATCGGGAAGCCGGCGAAGCCTTTTGCTTCCTTGATGCCGGATTTCTGCAAGAGCGGCAACGTGTCGCCACCGGCGCCGAGAAAGACGAATTTGGTGTTCAACTTTCGCTTTTCGCGGGTGCGCCGATTCGCGACGAGCAGCGTCCAGCTGCCGTCGGATTGCCGGGTCAGGTTGCGAACCTCGTGACCGAACAACGCGGTCGCGCCGTTGCGCACGCAATAGCCCAGGAGTTGCTTGGACAGCGAGCCGAAGTCGACGTCGGTCCCGTCGGCGGCCCAGTTGAGCGCAACCGGCTCGGAGAAATCACGTTTGGCCGCCATCAACGGCAGCCTGCGGGCGAATTCGTCCGGGTCGTCGATCAATTCGGTGCCGGCGAACAATGGGTTGCCGGCCAGCGCGGTCCGGCGCCGCCGCAAGTAATCGACGCGCTCGGCACCGTGGACGAAGCTCACATGCGGGACGGCGTTGACGAAGCTGCGGTCGGTCAGGATGCCGCTGTCGACGGCGTAGGCCCAGAACTGCCGGGTGACCTGGAACTGCTCGTTGATGTTCACCGCTTTGGTGATGTCGATCGAGCCGTCGGGGCGCTGCGGCGTGTAATTCAGCTCGCACAGAGCGGAGTGACCGGTGCCGGCGTTGTTCCACGGGCTGCTGCTCTCGGCGCCCACGGCGTCCAGCCGTTCGATCACGGTGATCGACCAGTCCGGCTCCAGCCGCCGCAGCAACGCACCCAGGGTGGCGCTCATGATGCCCGCGCCCACCAGCACGACGTCGACGCGCGGGGTTCCTACATCTGACACCGGGTCGTTGGTCCTCTCCTTGGTGCTTCGCCGGTCCCAGGTTATCCCGTGCGACGTCACCGGACCGACCTGCGCCTCTGACCCCAGCAAAAGCTATAAGCTGGCCTCGTGACTGGCTGGGAGCCCGACATCCTGCCCGGCTACTGGCAGTGCACGATCCCGCTCGGGCCCGATCCCGCCGGCGAGGGCGACATCGCCGCAACCCTGATCCGGCGCGCTTCGGAATCCGGAGGGAATCACGCGGTGCTGGCGGTGCACGGTTACACCGACTATTTCTTCAACACCGCGCTGGCCGATCACTTCGTCCACCGCGGCGTCGACTTCTATGCGCTGGACATGCAGAAGTGCGGCAGGTCGCGGCGCGATGGCCAGACCCCGCACTTCATCACCGACCTGGCCCGCTATGACACCGAGCTGGAACGCGCGCTGGCCATCATCGGCGAGACGACCCGGCCCGGCCGTCCCGTCAAGATCCTGGTGTACGGCCATTCCGCCGGTGGGCTCATCGTGTCGTTGTGGCTGGACCGCCTGCGGCTGCGGCGCCCCGATGCGCACGCCAGCGTCGCCGGCTTGGTGCTCAACAGCCCGTTCCTGGATCTGCACGGCCCGGCGATCTTGCGCCTGCCGGTAACTTTGGCGATGATCGCCGGTCTCTCGCGGGTGCGCTCCAAGGGCGTGATCCGGCTGTCCAGCAAGGGTGGGTACGGCACCACCCTGCACCGCGACTTCGACGGGGAGTTCGATTACAACCTGCAGTGGAAACCGTTGGGCGGCTTCCCGATCACCCTCGGATGGCTGCATGCCGTGCGTCGCGGTCAGGTCCGGCTGCATCGTGGGCTCGACGTCGGGGTGCCCAATCTGATCCTGCGCTCGGATCACAGCGTGCCGCTGGCCGACCCGGCAACCATGCAGCGCGGCGACGCGGTTCTCGACGTCACCCAGATCGCCCGGTGGGCCGGCTGTATCGGTAACCGCAGCAACATCGTTGCGGTGATCGACGCCAAACACGATGTCTTCTTGTCGTTGCCCGAGCCACGCGTAGTCGCCTATCGCGAATTGGACCGGTGGCTGGATGGCTACCTCGCCACCGATCACACCAACGCGCCGGCATCGTCAGGGCAGGGGTGACGGCGTGGAGGACTACGACATCGCGATCATCGGAGCCGGTTCGGGCAACAGCATTCTCGACGACCGTTTCGCCGGCAAGCGGGCGGCGATCTGCGAGCAGGGCAGCTTCGGCGGCACCTGCCTCAACGTCGGGTGCATTCCGACCAAGATGTTCGTCTACACCGCCGAGATCGCCAAGACGATAAGGGATTCCGCGCGCTACGGCGTCGACGGGCGCCTCGACAAGGTGCGCTGGGACGACATCGTCTCGCGCATCTTCGGACGGATCGATCCCATCGCGCTTGCCGGCGAAGAATACCGGCGCTCGTCACCCAATATTGACGTGTACGGTCAGCACACCCGATTCGGGCCGGTGCAGGCCGACGGACGCTATCTGCTGCGCGCCGACGGCGGAGAGCAGTTCACCGCCGAGCAGGTGGTGATCGCCGCAGGCGCGCGCCCGGTGATCCCGCCCGCGATCCTCAACTCCAGCGTTGACTACCACACCAGCGATACCGTGATGCGGATCTCCGCGCTACCCGAACGTATGGTGATCGTCGGAAGCGGCTTTGTGGCAGCCGAATTCGCACATATCTTCTCTGCCCTCGGTGTGCGGGTGACCATGGTGATCCGGGGCGGCACGTTGCTGCGGCATCTTGACGACACCATCTCCCAGCGGTTTACCCGCATTGCAGCATCCAAATGGGAACTGCGCACCCACCGCAACATCGTGGCCGCTGCCAACCACGGTTCGAGCGTCCGGCTGGAGCTCGACGATGGCTGCATCGTCAACACCGACCTGCTGCTGGTGGCGACCGGCCGCCTGCCCAACGCCGACCGGCTGGACGCCGGGCAGGCCGGTGTCGATGTCGATGTCGGTCGAGTGGTGGTCGACGAATACCAACGGACTGCCGCGCGTGGGGTTTTCGCGCTTGGCGATGCCTCTTCGCCGTATCAGCTCAAGCACGTCGCCAACCACGAAGCCCGCGTGGTGCGGCACAACCTGCTGTGCGACTGGGACGACACCGAATCGATGGCCAAGACCGACCACCGCTACGTCCCGTCGGCCGTGTTCACCGATCCCCAGCTGGCAACCGTCGGATTGACCGAAAACCAAGCCATTGCACAGGGGTTCGATATCTCGGTGGCGATACAGAACTACACTGACACCGCCTACGGATGGGCCATGGAGGACACCATCGGCATCGTCAAGCTGATCGCCGACCGCAACAGCCAACGCCTGCTCGGCGCGCACATCATGGGCTATCAGGCGTCGTCGATCATCCAGCCGCTAATCCAGGCGATGAGCTTCGGGCTGACCGCGCCGGAAATGGCCCGCGGCCAGTACTGGATCCATCCAGCGCTGCCCGAAGTGATCGAAAACGCGCTACTGGCATTGCGGGCATAGGCCGCGCAGGGTCAGGCCGGCCCGCTCCGAGAGCGCGAACGAGCTACCAGCCATCGCATGTTCGAGCGCGGCGCTCAACCGCCCCGCGGGCACTTCGATGATCGAGCTGCACTGCGTGCACACCGCGTGGTGATGGGGGGCGGTGGCCAGCCCGTAGGTGGTGACCCCGCCGTCGAGGGTCAGCGCGTGCAACACCCCCTGATCGATCAGGGTGGTCACGGTGCGGTAGATGGTCGCCACATCGGGCGGCTGGGCGCCATCGGGTAAGCAGGCGCGCACCCGCTGGTGGATCTCTGCCACCGGCAGGTGCCCGTTGATCGGCTCCAGCACCGCCAGCACCTGGATCCGCGACGCCATTCGCCGCAGCCCGCGGGCCCGCAGGAACTCACCGAGGCGCTCGGAGACTGCGGGATCCAGAGCCGACGATTTAGACGTCACGTGTTCAGTGTTGCCCCAGATACCCGGGACCGCCAGCGATCGCGGGATGGAGCCCGAATGATTCCTGCAATCGACTTGCATCCAGCTCGCCTCCGAACCTACAGTCGTGGCGTTCTGTCCGATGCCGGAAGGACCGCCATGGCCAGCAGTGAGCTCGCCCGGCGGTCGTCGAGGTGGTCCACATTGCGCGGCGCCCTGACACCGCCGGAATGGCGACGGCTGGGATTGATGTCGGCAGCCATCGTCGCGCTGCACCTGGTCGGCTGGGGCACTCTGGTGTACGTCGTGGACCCTGCGCAATTCAGCCTGGGCGGCAAGGCATTTGGCATTGGTGTCGGGCTGACGGCTTACACCCTGGGCCTGCGGCATGCGTTCGACGCCGACCACATCGCGGCTATCGACAACACCACCCGCAAGCTGATGAGTGACGGACGGCGGCCGCTGGCGGTCGGGTTCTTCTTCTCGCTGGGCCACTCCACGGTGGTGTTCGCTCTGGCAGTGCTGCTGGCAACCGGGGTCAAGGCGATCGTCGGACCGGTCGAAGACGATTCGTCGACCCTGCACCACTACACGGGCCTGATCGGGACCAGCGTCTCGGGCCTGTTCCTCTATGTGATCGCCATCCTCAACGTCATAGTCCTGGTGGGGATCCTGCGGGTGTTCGTCCGATTGCGCCGCGGCGACTATGACGAGGCCGAGCTGGAACAGCACTTGGACAATCGCGGATTGCTCAATCGATTCCTCGGCCGCTTCACCAAATCGATCACCCAGTCCTGGCACATGTATCCGATCGGGTTGTTGTTCGGTCTGGGTTTCGACACCGCCACCGAGATCGCCCTGCTGGTCTTGGCGGGCACCAGCGCCGCGGCCGGGTTGCCCTGGTACGCCATTTTGTGTCTGCCCGTGTTGTTCACCGCCGGCATGTGCCTGCTGGACACCATCGACGGCTCGTTCATGAACTTCGCTTACGGCTGGGCGTTTTCCAGCCCGGTGCGCAAGATCTACTACAACATCACCATCACCGGGCTGTCGGTCGCCGTCGCACTGCTGATCGGCAGCATCGAACTGCTCGGCCTGTTCGCCGGCCAACTGGGGTGGCAGGGCCCGTTCTGGAACTGGCTCGGCGGTCTGGACCTCAACACCCTCGGCTTCGTCGTCGTCGGGATGTTCGTATTCACCTGGGCGGTCGCTGTGCTGGTGTGGCGCTTCGGCAGGATCGAAGAGAAGTGGTCCTCCGCCGAAAGCGCGACCTGAGCCGGAGCATGATCGCGCGGCTACTCGTCGCGGCTCCTCGGGTGTAGAAACGATCTCATGGGCCTACGCCCGACGCCGGTGACCGGCGATGCATGAGCTGTCGCTATGCGAGGCGATCGCCGGCGTGGTCAAGACACATGCCGACGGGCGCCACGTTGACGTGGTGCGGGTCCGGATCGGGGCTCTTCGCCAGGTAGTGCCGGAATCGTTGTCATTCTGCTGGACACTCGTCCGGGACTCCGAGGACATACCGGACGCCGAGTTGGAACTCGAGTGCGTCAGCGCCGAGGTGCGCTGCCGTGCGTGTGGGCGGCAGTCGGAGATCACGTCGGCCTGGTCCATCTGGTGCCCGCGGTGTGACAGCCCCGACGTCGAGGTGCTCCGCGGAAATGAATTCCTGGTGACGTCGTTGGACGTCTCGTGAAAGGTGCTCACCATGGGTAGATTTCATCGGCACGACGACGGAACTGTGCACACCCACGAACACGATCATCTTCCCCACGACCACGACCACGGCGATCACCGTCACTACAAGACAGGCAAGCAGCGGATCGATGTGCTGGAAGCGATCTTTGCTGAGAACGACGTGCTCGCCGATGCCAATCGCGCGGCGTTCGAGAGCAACGGAATCCGCGCCCTCAACCTGATGAGCTCACCGGGATCGGGAAAGACGACCGTGTTGCAGGCAACGCTCGACGAACTCGTCGGCGAGTTCGCGATCGGTGTGGTCGAAGGTGACATCGCCACCGACCTCGATGCAGCCAAACTCAGCGGTCGCGGTGCTCAGGTGTCTTTGCTCAACACCAGCAACGGGTTTGGCGGCGAGTGCCATCTCGACGCGCCGATGGTCAATCGTGCGCTACCCGGCCTCGACCTTCCCGGTCTGGACCTGGTGATCATCGAGAACGTCGGGAATCTGGTCTGCCCGGCGGAGTTCGACGTCGGCGAGCACGCCAAGGCCATGGTCTACTCGGTTACCGAGGGTGAGGACAAGCCGCTGAAGTACCCGGTGATGTTTCGATCGGTGGATGTGGTCTTGCTCAACAAGATTGACCTGGTGCCCTACCTGGATGCCGATGTGGACACGTATATCGCGCATGTCCGGGAAGTCAATGCGGCTGCGACGATCCTGCCGATAAGCGCGCGGACCGGAGCCGGCATGGCCGCCTGGTTCGGCTGGCTACGGCGATTCGCTGGAGACCCCGAATAAGTCCTGCGAATCACTTGCATGACAATCGGTCCAACCGTGAGAGCCCGCGGCGATTGGCCTCGCTCACCGGTTCGCCGCGATCGGCTGCTAATACCGAAATCGCTTGCTGTGCAGACGGAAATGGATACGGCGGGCAAAGCCATGCCACATTTTTTTAGTTGCCAAAGTGTGGGAACCGTTGACAACTCTTGAGGGCCGGAGTAGACCCAAAAACAGCGCTGTGCAAGTAAGCCGACGGTCGACTCCGGCAGCGCAGGGGCCCCAGCCCGGCCCCGGAAAGCTGCGCTATGCCCACAGAAGCAGCAGTCAAGGCAGAAGAAACGTTGATCCATGTTCTGTGGATCAACGCAGGTCTGAGTTGCGACGGCGATTCGGTGGCGTTGACTGCCGCCACCCAACCCAGCGTCGAAGAGATCGCCCTGGGAGCGCTCCCCGGCCTTCCTAAGGTCGCCGTCCACTGGCCTCTGATCGACTTCGAATGCGGACCCAACGGCGGCGCGGACGACTTCCTCGAGTGGTTCTTCAAAGCCGATCGCGGTGAACTGGAACCGTTTGTGCTCGTCGTCGAGGGATCCATTCCCAACGAGAAGATCAAGAACGAAGGGTACTGGTGCGGGTTCGGCAACGACCCGGCGACCGGACAGCCGATGACCACCAGCGAGTGGCTCGATCGGCTCACCCCCAAGGCCACGGCGGTCGTCGCAGTCGGGACCTGCGCGACCTACGGCGGCATCCACGCAATGGCCGGCAATCCGACTGGAGCGATGGGTGTGCCCGACTACCTTGGCTGGGAATGGAAGAGCAAGGCAGGCATCCCGATCGTCTGCGTTCCCGGTTGCCCGATCCAGCCGGACAATCTGTCCGAGACGCTGACCTACCTGCTCTACATGGCGACCGGTCAGGCACCGATGATCCCGCTCGACGAAGCGCTGCGGCCCAAGTGGTTGTTCGGGGCCACCGTGCATGAAGGTTGCGACCGGGCCGGCTACTACGAGCAGGGCGAGTTCGCCACCGAGTACGGGTCACCGAAATGCATTGTCAAGCTTGGCTGTTGGGGCCCGGTCGTGAAGTGCAACGTGCCCAAGCGTGGATGGATCAACGGCATCGGTGGTTGCCCGAACGTCGGTGGCATCTGCATCGGGTGCACGATGCCGGGCTTCCCGGACAAGTTCATGCCGTTCATGGACGAGCCGCCGGGCGGCAAACTCTCCAGCAGCGCATCGGGCCTGTACGGGACTGTGATCCGCAGCCTGCGCGGTATCACGGGACGCACCCTCGATAAGGAGCCGCGCTGGCGGCATACCGGCACTGAACTCACCACCGGAGCCCGCCGCACCTGGTAGGCGGTGGCGCGCTTCATCTCGCGTTCACGACGTTCACCACAGCAGCCCTTGGGGGCAGAGAGCAGTAATTGCGATGACAACCATCATTCCCGAGCCGACGCAAACCAAGCGGGAGCCCGGCCAGCTCGTTGAAATGGCCTGGGATCCGATCACCAGGATCGTCGGCAGCCTCGGCATCTACACCAAGATCGATTTCGAGAACAAGGAAGTCGTCGAGTGCCACAGCACGTCGTCGATTTTCCGCGGCTATTCGATCTTCATGAAGGGCAAGGATCCCCGCGACGCCCACTTCATCACCAGCCGCATCTGCGGTATCTGCGGCGACAACCACGCCACCTGTTCGTGCTATGCGCAGAACATGGCCTACGGCGTCAAGCCGCCGCATCTGGGTGAATGGATCGTCAACCTGGGCGAGGCCGCGGAATACATGTTCGACCACAACATCTTTCAGGAGAACCTGGTAGGCGTGGACTTCTGCGAGAAGATGGTCGCCGAGACCAACCCGAGTGTGCTCTCACTGGCGGAGAAAACTCCGGCGCCGCACGCCGATGCGCACGGGTACAAGACGATCGCCGACATCATGCGGTCGCTCAACCCGTTCAGCGGTGAGTTCTACCGCGAGGCGCTTGTGGTCAGTCGCTGGACACGAGAGATGTTCTGCCTCATGGAGGGTCGGCACGTGCACCCGTCCACGCTGTATCCCGGCGGGGTCGGCACCGTGGCGACCATCCAGCTGATGACCGACTACATGACCCGGCTGATGCGCTACGTCGAGTTCATGAAGAAGGTCGTCCCCATGCATGACGACCTGTTCGACTTTTTCTACGACGCACTGCCCGGCTACGAGAAGGTCGGCCTGCGCCGCACCCTGCTCGGCTGCTGGGGCTCCTTCCAGGACCCCGACGTGTGCAACTTCGAATACAAGGACATGGAGCGCTGGGGTAACGCAATGTTCGTGACCCCTGGCGTGGTGGTCGACGGCAAGCTGGTCACCCATTCGCTGGTCGACATCAACCTCGGCATCCGGATCCTTTTGGGAAGTTCGTATTACGACGACTGGACCGAGCAGGAGATGTTCGTCAAGACCGATCCGCTGGGCAACCCGGTGGACCGGCGCCACCCGTGGAACCAGCACACCAACCCGCACCCGCAGAAGCGGGAATTGGACGGCGGCAAGTACAGCTGGGTGATGTCGCCACGCTGGTTCGACGGCAAGGATCACCTGGCGCTGGACACCGGCGGCGGCCCGCTGGCCCGGCTATGGTCGACGGCCCTGGCCGGTCTCGTCGACATCGGCTACGTCCAGGCGACCGGTACCAGCGTGAAGATCAACCTGCCCAAGACCGTCCTCAAGGGTCCGGTCGAATTCGAATGGAAGATCCCGAAGTACGGCAGCAACACGATCGAACGTGACCGGGCCCGGACCTACTTCCAGGCCTACGCGGCCGCGTGCGCGCTGCACTTCGCCGAGAAGGCGCTGGAGGAGATCCGCGCCGGGCGTACCAAGACATGGGAGAAGTTCGACGTGCCCGACGAGGGCATCGGTTGCGGCTTCACCGAGGCGGTCCGCGGGGTGTTGAGCCACCACATGGTGATCCGGGACGGCAAGATCGCCAATTACCACCCGTACCCACCCACCCCGTGGAATGCCAACCCGCGCGACAGCTTCGGCACGCCAGGGCCCTACGAGGATGCGGTGCAGGGCCAGCCGATCTTTGAGGAGAACAGCCGGGAGAACTTCAAGGGCATCGACATCATGCGCACGGTGCGCAGCTTCGATCCGTGCCTGCCCTGCGGTGTGCACATGTATCTGGGGAACGGCAAGACCCTGGAGAGATTGCACACACCAACACAATCACCCGCCGGGGAGTGACTCATGGCCGATCGCCCGGAAACCGACGGCAACGCGCAGTGGCGTACAGCGGGCGATCGAATCCAGACGCTGCTGGACTCATGCGCGGCGAGTGGGGCGGTCGCGTATGAGCGCGCGCAGGAACTGGTCCGCGAGGTAGTCGGGCTTTACGGAGCCGGGCTGGAGCGGATCATGCAACTCTCCGGCGACCCGGGGATGAGCGAGCGGCTGGCCACCGACGACCTGGTGGCCAGCCTGCTCCTAGTGCACGGCTTGCACCCGCACGACCTGCGCCGGAGGGTCGCCGATGCGCTGGACGGGGTGCGGCCGTACCTCGGTTCTCACGGTGGTGACGTCGACGTGCTCGAGGTCATCGAGGACGATGCCGGAGAAATCACCGTGCGACTGGCCTTCACCGGTAGTTGCAAGAGTTGCCCTTCGTCGGCGGTGACGCTGGAGCTCGCCGTCGAGGACGCGGTCCGTGCGGCCGCGCCGGAGGTTTCGTCGATCGAGGCGGTAACAGCCGAGGCCACGACCAGTCCGGCCATGATTCCCGCCGAATCGCTGCTGGCGCGGGTGCATCCGAATGGCTCGGCCTGGCATCCGGTGCCTGAATTGAGCGAACTGGAACCCGGCGAGGTCGCGGGATTCCAGGTTTCGGACACCACGCTGCTGGTGTGCCGGGTCGGCGACCAGACGCTGGCCTACCGCGACCATTGTCCGGTGTGTGATGACTCGCTGGCGGGCGCACAGCTGCATGAGACGCTGCTGGACTGCCCGCGCTGCGGCACGCATTTCGACGTCGTGCACGCCGGCGCCGGCCCGGACGGAACTCACCTCGAACCTCTCCCCCTGCTGCCCCGCGACGGCGTGCCGTCGGTGGCACTGCGAGAACCGATGGGGGCGGACGCGTGACGAGCCCGTATGACGTCCTGGCCCGCATCCGAAGTACGCGTGCTCCCGAGCCGGTCGGCGAGCGGTGCGAAATGTGCTCCGAGTTCATCGCCGATGAGCATCAACACGTGGTGAATGTCGCTGGCCGGCAGCTGATGTGTGTCTGCCGCGGTTGCTATCTGCTTTTCACCGATTCGCAGGCCGAGCTGCGCTACCGCGCCGTGCCCGATCGGTACCTGGCGTTCCCGGGTTTCGCGCTGGACCGTCGCGCGTGGGAGGCGCTGCAGATCCCGGTCGGCGTCGCCTTCTTTTTCGTCAACTCCGAGCTCGGACGCACCGTCGCCTTCTATCCGGGACCCGCCGGTGCATGCGAATCTGAGCTGGATCTGGAAGCCTGGGACGCGATCAGCGGCGCCGACCCCCGGGTTGGCCTGCTGGCCGACGATGTGGAGGCGCTGCTGGTTCGGGTCCCCGACACCGATGACGGCGAATTCGCTCAGCCGCAAAGCTATCTCGTTCCCATCGATGCCTGCTACGAGTTCGTCGGTCGGTTGCGGATGATGTGGCGGGGTTTCGACGGCGGCCAAGAGGCGCGGAGGTTCATCGACGGTTTCTTCGCGCAGATCGCGGCCCGAGCCAGGGAGACGCCACTGGGGACGCCGCCATGAGCGACCAGCCGATGGACGTGACATTCACCGTCCTGGATGTGGCGCCCGAGCCGTACACGGTGACCCCGGTGCTCACTGCCCGCATCGGCGTCGCCACCAGTGTTGACGACCCAGTGCACGCGATCGCGCTGCGCTGTCAGGTCCGCATCGAGCCGATGCGACGTTCCTACTCCGACGAGGAAGCGGCCGGGCTCACCGACTTGTTCGGTCCCCGCGAGCGCTGGACGACTACCCAACGAACTTTCCTCTGGCAGCACTGCAGCACGATGGTGCCGGGCTTCGCCGCCAACACGACTGTCGCGCTACCGCTGGACTGCACCTACGATTTCGAGGTAACCGCCGCCAAATACCTGCATGCGTTGCGCGACGGTGCACTGCCGCTGCAATTCCTGTTCAGCGGAACCATTTTCGTCAAGTCTGAGCGCGGTTTCTCGGTCCAGCAGGTGTCTTGGGATTGCGAAGATCGCCACAACATGCCGGTCTGGGTGTGGCGGGACCTGATGGCACAGCACTATCCGAACACCGGATGGGTGCGGCTGAACCACGACACCGTCACCGCCTTGGCTCATTACAAGTCGTCACGCGGGCTGCTGGACCTCGACCATGCCGTCACCGAATTGCTGGCCTTGACCTCGCGCCAGGAGGTGGCGCGATGACAGCAAGCTGGGACCGCGCCCGCGCCGTCGCTGACGCGGTGCTCTACGAAGGCTATCTGCTGTACCCGTATCGCGGCACGTCGAGCAAGAACCAATCACGTTGGCAGTTTGGCGTTTTGGGGCCGCCGGGCGCGGCCGACGCCGGCCTTGGCGAAGACGACGCCCTTGCGGCGCAATTCCTGGTCGACGGCGCCCAGGCGATCACGCTGGTGGTGCGGTTCCTGCAGTTGCAGCGCCGCCGGGCACAACGTGAACTCGCCGACGGTGGATTCAGGTCCGTCGACCAACTGACCACTCCGACCGGGTCCTGGCTGACCTGGGACGAAGCCGTCGAGTGCGAGAGGTCTTTCGGCCCTATCGCACTCGACAGTCAGCGGCGGACGCTGCCGGTGACCGCAGACGCTGCCACCGACATCGAGCCCGTCGACGGCGGGCGCTTGGTCCGCGAACGTGAGGAGGTGCGTGGCGAACTGACGGTCAGCAGCGAGCCCGACGGCGTACTGCGCCGAGTGTCGATACGGATCGGCAACGTCGGCGTTGCCGCCGCCGACAAGAATGACGCCATCGCACGTTCGATGATCGGCACCCACGTCATCGCTGAAGTTGTTGGGGGCCAGTTCGTCTCGCTACTCGAGCCGGAGCCAGGCGCCGTTGACGCGGCGTCGAGGTGTAGCCAGCACCGCTGCTTTCCGGTGCTGGCCGGCCCGTCCGGCGCCCGCGACATGTTGCTGGTCTCGCCGATCATTCTTTACGACCATCCCCAGGTCGCCGAACAAAGCAATGCCGCCCTGTACGACTGCACGGAGATCGACGAGATCCTGACCCTGCGCGTGATGACAATGACGGACGAGGAGAAGGCGCAAGCGCGGGCCACCGATCCGCGCGCCGCGCAGATCATCGACCAGTGCGACGCCATGTCGCCCGACGCGATGGCGCGCCTGCACGGGGTGTTACGGGATCCGCATGGGCCCGAGATTGCGGGGCTGGTCCCCGAGGTTCCCGAAGGCGTCGATTGGTGGGATCCGCTGGCCGACAACGCCGTTCGCCCAGAGGCCGACGCGGTATTGGTGAACGGAGTCCGGATTGCGCGGGATAGCCGGGTGCGGTTGCGGCCCAGGCGCAACGCCGACGCCCAGGACATCTTCGTCGCCGGCAAGACCGCGCGCGTCACGTCGGTGCATGAGGACGTCGAGGGTAACAAGCACGTCGGGGTGGTCGTCGACGATGACCCGGCCGCCGATCTGCACGACTGGTATGGCCGCTATCTGTACTTCTCCCCCGACGAAATCGAGCCGCTGTACGCTGCAGAGCCCACAACAAATTCCTGAAAGGAGTCCGACATGGAAGTTATGGGGTGGATATTCATTGCCATCATCGCGTTGGTGATGGGGATCGGGTTGGTGCTGGGATTGGTATCGCTGCCGGATGCCCGCCGCTACCTCAAGATGAGGCGGATGTAGCCATCTCAGGTGATCTGATGGCAGCTCGCATCCTGGTGGCCGGAATCGGCAACATCTTCCTGGGAGACGACGGATTCGGCTCCGAAGTAGTCCGAAACGCCGAGATCTCACCGGACGATCCGAGTGTCCGCGTCACCGATTACGGCATCGCAGGCATGCACCTGGCCTACGACCTGCTGGAGGAATGGGACACGCTGGTCCTCGTCGACGCCGTACCCAGCTGCGGCAGTCCCGGCACTCTGCACATTTTCCAGGCTGACCATGACGCCGATGAATCTGGTTCGGCCGCAATCGGTCTGGATGCTCATAGTATGGATCCGGCTGCGGTGTTTGCCAGCTTGCGTGCGCTGGGAGGCAGTCCGCCCTACACCGTGGTCATCGGGTGTGAGGCGGGCAGCGTCGAAGAAGGCATCGGCCTTACCGAGCCCGTCGCTAACGCCGTTCCGCGGGCCGCGCGAGCGGTCGAGGAGATCGTGGCGGCACTGCGAACACCCTCGGCGGCAATGCCGATGCGCGAGGAGTGCTGAACGATGTGCCTTGGGATACCCGGTCAAGTGATCAGGATGCTGGACGGTTACGAGGGTCAGCTGGCGCTGGTCGACGTCATCGGCGAGCCGCGCAAGGTCAACATCGGCATGTTGCCGGAAGAGACATTCGCTCCCGGCGACTGGGTGATAATTCATATGGGATTTGTGGTCGAGAAGACAGACCGGGCCGGAGCCGAGCAAGCCATGGCCGGCCTGCAACTAATGGGCCGAGGCACCACCGAGCCGACAATCAGCCCGGAGGGCGGATGAGATGAGCAACGCCCCCTTGATGCTGCGGTCGGACCGCGCCGATACCGTTGTCCGGCAGCACTTCACCGTGACGGGTGTTGTTCAGGGGGTCGGCTTTCGTCCGTTCGTATACCGGATCGCCAGCGAGCTTGGCCTGGCCGGGTTCGTCGGAAACGATTCCGGCGCAGTCTTTCTCGAAGTGCAGGGCGAGCAAGTGCGGGTGGCGGAATTCGGTCGCCGGCTGCGCATCGAGGCCCCGCCATTGGCGCGGATCAGCGACGTGTGCGTGACCGACCTGACAGCAGATCACGCGGGTGGAACCGACTTCCGGATTGTGTCCAGCCAGACGATCACCGGTGCGACCACGCCGATTCCACCGGACATCGCGGTGTGCGACGAGTGTGTGGCCGAGCTGTGCGACCCGCACAACCGGCGTTACCGCCATCCGTTCATCACCTGCACCAACTGCGGGCCGAGGTTCACCATCATCACGGAGTTGCCGTACGACCGCCGGGCCACCACCATGTCGGCATTCGCCATGTGTGAGCGGTGCGCTGCCGAATACCACGATCCTACGGATCGCCGGTTCCACGCACAGCCGATCGCCTGCCCCGAGTGCGGGCCGTCGCTGTGGTTCTGGTCGCAGAACGGCGGGCGGGTCGACGGAACAGACGCCGCGCTGGCTGCGACCCAACGAGCCCTGGCCGCCGGTGCGGTGATCGCCGTCAAGGGAATCGGCGGCTACCACCTTGCCTGCCGCGTCGACGACGAGGCGGCTGTCGGCACGCTACGAGCACGAAAGATGCGGGGCGCCAAGCCCTTCGCCATGCTGGTCCGTGACCTCGGCGTCGCACGCCGCTATGCCGGCATCGACGACGCCGAGGCCGGCGTTCTGTCGAGTGCCGCCCGCCCGATTGTGTTGCTGCGCAGGCACGCCGGCGCGCCGGTCGCTGAGGCGGTGGCCCCCGGCAGCCCGCTGCTCGGACTGATGCTGCCCTACTCCCCCATCCATCGCCTCCTGCTGGCAACCGTTCCCGGCGCCGCCGGGCCGGTGCCCGATGCGCTGGTGCTCACCAGCGCCAACCACTCCGATGAACCCCTTTGCTTCACCGACGAGGATGCCGCGCTGCGGCTGCCGGGGCTCTGTGACGCCATCCTTGATCATGATCGACCAATCGCTGTGCCCTGTGACGACTCCGTGGTGCGCATCATTGACGGCCAAGAGCTGCCGATCCGCCGGTCCCGAGGCTATGCGCCGCTCCCGATCGATTTGCGGCTTGCCGGGCCGTCCACCCCAGCGGTGCTGGCGGTCGGCGGAGAACTCAAGAACACGTTCTGCCTCGCCGAGGGCTCGCGCGCTTACCTGTCCGGGCACATCGGCGACATGGGCACCGTGGCGACGTTGCGCGCGTTCGAGCGCGCGGTCGGTCAGCTCAGCGGAATCCGGGGCCAGCCAACGCGCTTAGCGGCCGATCTACATCCGGGGTACCACACCCGAAGCTGGGCCGAACGTCATGCGGGCGATCGACCGCTGGATCTTGTCCAGCACCACCACGCGCATGTGGTGTCGCTGCTGGCCGAACACGGGCGTATCGGTGAACCCATCGTCGGGGTCGCCTTCGACGGCACCGGTTACGGCTGCGACCACACGATTTGGGGCGGGGAGGTCCTCACACTCGGGTCCGATAGCCACCGTTTCGTGCGCGCCGGCCATCTGTTACCCATGCCGTTGCCGGGCGGTGACACGGCCGTGCGCAATCCCTGGCGGATGGCGCTGTCCCAGTTGTGGATGGCAGGCATCGACTGGACGCCGGAGCTGGCACCGGTCGCTGCGGCAGCACCGAACGAATTGCGGTTCATTCGTTCGCAATTGGAGAGCGGTACCGGCTGCGTG
>Ga0182030_10001972_pt1 | contig 43253 bp, 38 predicted proteins | sample 812S3MmetaG_FD_121299 | JGI IMG/M metagenome (GOLD analysis project Ga0182030, IMG submission 121299) | Permafrost microbial communities from Stordalen Mire, Sweden - 812S3M metaG (Illumina Assembly) | ecosystem: Environmental > Terrestrial > Soil > Wetlands > Permafrost | place: Sweden... | reverse complement strand
TCAATTTGAACATGCTCGCCTTGGTTTCGTTGTGGACGGGCGTTTTCCTGGTGTTCTCCACCCAATCATTGGCTGTGCTGCGCCGCCGCCGCACGCTTGCGCTGTTGCGCACGTTGGGACTGACGCGCGGTCAATTGCAGCGCGCGCTGGTCGGCGAAGGCACCGCGATCGGCATCGCAGGATCGCTTCTCGGCGTTCTGCTGAGCACGTTGATCGCGTCGCTAACGCTGAAGTTTCTGTCCGGCGATCTAGGTAACGGGCAGTTGCACGTCGCAGCCCCGTCGCTGCGCACCACGGGCCTGCCGCTACTGGCGTTCTTCGTCATCGGTACATTGGCATCGAGTGCCGGCGCGTGGCTGCCGGCACGCAGCGCGGCACGTCAGGCACCGGCGCGGGGCTTGAAGGGCGGTGATACCAATTTCGCGGCCTCAGCGCGCCTCGGTTGGCATGCCGGCATTTTGCTGCTGGCGTGCGGCGCAGCGATGGCGTGGTTGCCGCCGGTCGCAGGGTTGCCGGTATTTGGCTACCTCTCGGTCGGCGCGATGTTGTTCGGCGCAGTTTTGCTCGTGCCTACGCTCACGGTCATCGTGCTGCGAGCGCTGCCGCGCACGCGTCGAGTGGTGCTCGACACCGCGATCGCACAGCTGCGCGAAAATGTGGGCCTCTCGACATTGAGCCTGGCCTCGATCATCGTCAGTTTCAGCTTGATGGTTGCCATGGCGATCATGGTGCATTCATTTCGCGTTTCCTTTGAACATTGGCTGGGTAAACTCTTGCCTGCGGATTTGCAAATGCGTGTGCCGTTTGAGAATGACACTGCCTTTTGGTCTGCCGCCGACCAAGCTGCTCTCGCAGAAACCGCAGGGGTCTCCCGCGCCGATTTCCGCCGCACGCGGCGGTTGCTGCTCGATCCGGCCAAGGCGCCGGTCACTCTCATCGCGCGTGGCGCCGATCCCGCCGCCACCGCCGCGGAACTGCCGTTGGTACAGAGTTCGCCGCTGCCTGCACTCATCAATCCTGTTTGGATTTCGGAGTCGCTGCAGGACTCGTACGGCTACATATTGGGCGCAAGCATCAGGCTGCCCTTGAGCCGCGCGCAGAACTTCACTGTCGCCGGCGTATGGCGCGACTACGCGCACCAATCAGGTTCCGTGGTGATGTCGACGCAAACCTATCTGGCCGCCACCGGCGATACCACCGCGACCGAAGCATCGCTGTGGCTCGTTACGGGCGCCGATCCTACTGGTGTCGAAGCCTCCTTGCGCCGCCGGCTACCCGCCGCCGAGATCACCACCACGACGGCACTGCGCGAGCGGTCGCTGCGCATTTTTGACCGGGCCTTCGCCATCACTTACGCATTGGAGGCCATCGCAGTGATCATCGGACTGACCGGCGTCAGCTTTGCCGCGAGCTCCACGGCATTGGCACGACGAGCCGAGTTCGGCGTGTTGCGCCATATTGGCATGCTTCGCAGGCAAGTTACCGGCATCCTGGCGGCCGAGGGCGTGCTTACCAGCAGTTTGGGGGTCATCTACGGTTTGCTTCTCGGCGGTGCGCTGAGTCTCGTTCTGGTGTTCGTGGTGAATCGGCAATCGTTCAACTGGAGCATCGATCTTGCCGTGCCGGTCTGGCAACTGGCGCTGCTGAGCCTCGTGCTGATCGCGGCCGCGGCGTTGACCGCGGTTTGGAGCGGTCGCTCCGCCACCGCTCAAGACGCGGTGCGCGCGGTGCGCGAGGACTGGTGATGCGGCGGCATCGTCTCCTGTTGCTCGCCTATTGGGCGTGGATGGCGGCGGCCCATCCAGCGACGGTCTACGCGCCGGTCACAGCCGGCAAGCCGCTGAGCTTCCCCACCGACTATGGCAGTCATCCCGACTTTCGCACCGAATGGTGGTATGTCACCGGCTGGCTGACCACGGCGCAAGGCGAGTCGCTGGGATTTCAAATCACGTTCTTTCGTACCAAGCCATCTGTCGCCGACGACAATCCGAGTTCCTTCAGCCCACGGCAGATTCTCATCGCGCATTGCGCCATCAGCGATCCCAAGCACGGGCGGCTGTGGCAAGACCAGCGCATCCGCCGCGCCGGCATGGGACTCGCCGAGGCGGCGCTTGGCGACACTTCCGTATCGATCGATAGGTGGTCGCTCGTACGGCAGGAGGCGAGTTACGTCGCCAAAATCCAAGCGGAAGATTTCTCGTTCGATCTGACGCTCACGCCAACGCAGGCCCCATTGCTCAATGGCGAGGCAGGGATGAGCCGCAAGGGACCTGGCGAAGCGGCGGCCAGTTACTACTATAGTGTGCCGCATCTGCGCGTCTCCGGCGGCATCGCGCGTCAAGGCAATCCTACCAAGGTGACCGGCGAGGCCTGGCTGGATCACGAATGGTCGAGCGAATATCTGGACGAGCAAGCGGTCGGCTGGGACTGGCTCGGGCTCAATCTCGACGACGGCTCGGCTCTGATGGCGTTTCGCATCCGCGGCGCGCGCGGCGAGCAACGCTGGGCGGGGGGAACAGTGCGCAGCAGCGATGGCAGCGTAACGTTCCTCAAACCCACGGACGTCGATTTCCAAGAGCGCCGGCGCTGGAGCTCGCACCGAACCTCGATCTCTTATCCCGTGGAATGGACCGTTCGTTCCGGCGGCCGCAGCTTCGCGATCAGACCATTAATGGATGACCAAGAAAATGACACCCGCCTCTCCACCGGGGCAATCTATTGGGAGGGAGCCGTCACCGCATTCGAGGGCAACACGCCCATCGGTCGCGGATACCTGGAGCTCACTGGATACGGGGAAAAACTCAGGTTGCGCTAGACGACCGCCAGAATTTTTCTGTGTGTAAGCTGCGTCGCGTTGACATAATACTCGCGAGTTGTCAAACGGCAGATTACAGGTATTCTTGTAGGAGAGTTTATAAAAAACATCGAGGCACAGAAGTGCCTACCGGGCGTACCTTGTGATGACAGCGAGCCAGACTTCCACGAGCCCTCTTGCAGCAAGCGAAACCTCCGCGGCAAGGGAAACTTCTGCTGACACTCTCTTAGCGAGACAGGCTTCCACTGACCCTCTCACGGCAGATCAGGTGGCCAAATATCGCGCGCAGGGTTTTCTGGTGATCGAAGAGCCTCAGATCTCCCTCTCCGAGTGCAATTGGTGTCGAGGTCTATTGTCGACGCTGATACGGGAAGGCAGAGGGCGCAATGAGGGACGCAACCTCGATTTGGGAATCATGGACGGCGACCAATTTTTGTCCTCTCCGCAAATACTGCAGCCGTCTCTTTATTCGGCCGAATTGCGCACTCTATCGTACCGTCCCGCAGCCCTGGCGGTCGCGAAGCAGCTGCTGGGACCGGACGCGACATTCATGGGAGATCAGGCCATCCTCAAGCCGATCCGCACCGGAGGGCCCACGCCCTGGCATCAAGACGAGGCTTTCCGCGACCCCAATTTCGAGTGCAAGGAACTCAGCATTTGGATTGCGCTCAGCGAGACCACCCTCAAATCCGGGCCGATGCGATATGTTCCCGAGTCTCACTTTCTCGGCGTCCTGCCGCACCGAACTTACGGTAAGCCCGGCGATGACAACGCCATCGAGTGCTATACCGGCTTCGACGCCGCTGCGGCAGTCGTGTGTCCGATTCCCGCCGGATCGATGATCATTCATGACGGGCGCACGGTCCACGGAGCGCTGCCGAACACGTCGGAGGGCGAGCGTATCGCCTACATTCTGCAGTTCAGCACGCCACCGGTCGCGCGCGCCGAATACCGGGAGTATCCCTGGTTGAAAGGTTTTCGAAAAAATATGCTGAGCCGGCGCGCGGACTGGCTGTTGCGGGGTGGCATTTTTCCGGAGCTGCTGCGGATTATTCGATCGGATCGTCACTCGCACCGGCATTTCATATCGCTGTTCGTGCAACGCAAGATCAATGCGCTGAGGAATCGCTTTCGCAATAAATAGAATGACCGGGACCTGGCCGGAATGAATGGCAAGCCCGCGCCCCCTGACGGGCATGCAGGGCTTGCCGATACCTAAAAAATCACTCGTCCACTGGTTGACAGATCACCGTAGTGAAAGAAAAACACCATGAGGATGGCGAGGCCCCGCAACCCATCCAGTGCTCGATAATGCTGCCGGGAACGAACCCGCAATCCCGTATTTTTATTCAATGAGCTTGCGGGCTAAGCGCACGAGGAAGGGGGGCGTAACCTCCCGCACAATCGTTTTGATGGCCGCCATAGGTGTTCCGAAAACGCGCGGCGCGAAGATCGTCGTATGCGCCTTCGGGCGGGCCTGATCTGCTTGGACGCGCTCCGTCGTATGGTAGTAAACGAGAAAGGATTGCCGCATTCGGTCAGACGGACAGGCCAAGGGCGCCGGCACACCGTGATAATTCGGAAAAGCCACCTCGAACAAAATCGTTCTATTGAACAAAGGGTCTACCGACACCTCGCAGCGTTCGCCATCCGCGCTCCACAGCTCGAGCTCCCCGTGGTATTCCCGCTTCCACGACTTGTTCAAGAAAATGATCATCGCGAGACGCCGCGTCAGGCCGGTGCCGAACTCAATGCTTTGATCGGCGTGCACGTCGAAAAAGTGCCCGCGTCGCATTGCCGCGAAACCCCCTCCCTGCAAATAGGGATCCGGCAGCAACCGCTGCACGCCGGTGATCTCCGATAAAAATAACAAGAACGGAACAGAATGCACGATGCTCAAAATATGCAGGCTGGCTTGTTGCATCTCGGCCGCAGACCGCATTCGAAGGGTGCGCTCTCTCGGATTTCGATCGAAGGTGACCCACTGATTGTCCGCCATACCGGCAATCTCGGACAACAGAGGGTTCAAAGACTCCTCGTGGAACAAGTTATCGAGAATGACATGGGGAAATGGCCGCGCACTCTTATACGCTGTCTTTATGTCTTCGACATTTTCTGGAAGCCTGATCCGAGGCGCCAGAAGTTCTCGATAATCGCTGCTTGATTGCCCCGCCATGGCTGAACCTATATGCCCTTACAGGAGCGCATTTTAGCCCTGTCCTTCGACAATCGGAGCGGCAACGGAGGCCAATATCTTTTCATAAATTGCGAGGTACGCATCTATTGCACGGTCCGGATCGAAACGAGCCGCCCATTTGCGGCCGCGCTCTGCGCGTACTTCCTGTTCCTGCACCGTCTCGGCCAAAAGCGCTCTCAAAGCAGAGGCGCCAATTTCGCCCCAGGAGTCCAGATCGTCCCCATGGCGCAATCTCGGGAGGTATACAGCGCTGTCCCCCGCCGCTTCCGTCATGGGCGGCTCATTGGTGGTGATCACCGGACAGCCGCACGCTTGAGCTTCAATCAGCGGCCAGCCAAATCCCTCTGCCAGACTCGGAAAAATGAATGCTCTTGCATACGAATAGGCTGCCTGAAGCGTGCGATTAGGAATGTCCTGAAAAAAATGTACAGACCCCCGGTCCGCGACCTTGGACAATTCCCTGCGCGTGCGTGCGTCGGGCTGGGGAGCGACGCACCACAACGCCAACGGAGCGCTCTCGGTTGCCACATAGCGCGCGTAAATAGATATGACTCCCGACTGATTTTTGTACCATTGACTACCTCCCAAGCTCAGCAATATCCGCTCACCGGAAGCGGGTACCGGGAGCCCAGCTTGCCGCAAGACTGACGCAGCCTCGTCCAATGGCATCGGCGAGTATGGATAGTTCAGGCCGTTGTATACGACGTCGGACGAAATTGGATCAACCATGCCGAACAGATGCAAATCGTCGCGAGTTTTATTCGAAATGGAAATGAAATGGCGGGCCATCCTAAACCCAGCTCGAATATACCGCTGGTAGATACGTCCCGTGAACGACTGCGGATTCTCCTTAAAATCTCCGAGCGCCGAACGTAGCGCCAGAAGATCGTGGGCATGAATGACATGCGGCCGGGACTTGACCAACGGAATCCACGGACCCAGGGCTTGATCGCAGAAAACGAACAAGGCATCTGAAGGAATACCTGGCAGCGCTTTACGTACGGTCAATGGAAAAAGCATGTACTGATCAACGTAGCCGGCCCATTTCGCCAATTTGGTACCGGCAAAAATTCGATGAACTCTAGACACCGGCGCCAACATTGTGACCTTGTGGCCGCGCGATTCATAGGCGCCCTTTACCATATTCGCAAAGCGAGGCATGCTTTGAGAATTTAGGAAGTCCGGGTGGCAGAATATGACAAGGTTCAAGTGGCCTCGACGACGGCAGCGCAGCCCGCTTGCACGATTCCCGATGCGCAATTTGTAACGCTGTAGCGGGAGACCAGGTCGCGGCTATTCTGCCCAAACTCGCGGCGTTGCGCCGCATCCTCGATCAATCGAACCAGTCTATCAGCCAAACATTCCGCATTCTCGTGAGGAAACGAGTACCCGTTCCAACCTTCCCGCAGCAAATCCTTTCCGCAGCCCACGCGGTCCGAAACTATGATTGGCAATCCGAAATTCATTGCCTCGTTGACCACCAGACCCCACGTCTCATTGAATGCAGACGGAAGGACGAAGATGTCCGCAGCAACGTAAGCGCTGGGCATTTCGTCCTGGTTGAGGAATCCGGCGAGGATCGTGTTGGTAATTCCACACGATTTCGTTTGCGTTTCAATCTCCGCCCTCAGCGCACCGTCGCCGACCATAAGCAGCCAGCATGGCATGCGCTTCCTGACCAACGCAAACGCGGCCAAAAGCTTCAATGGCTGTTTTTTTGCAATGAATTTTCCACAGAAAAGAATCAGCGGATGATCGTCCATGATCCCGAAGGATTTTCGGATCTGAGCGCGGCGCGGCGCCAACTCTCGGAATTTCGCCGACCAGTACTCGTTGTCGACGCAGTGAGGCGAAAAATACAGCCGTTTGGAGGGGATGCCGTAAAAGCGCCAGTACTTGCGGCTCTCTTCGCCGACATAGAAAGCCCAGGCCCCCCGCAAATAGTTTCGCAGAACGATCCGCTTGATCAATCGCTTCCAGAGGGGCCGCGGCGTCAGCAGATTGGTGTCGTCACGAAAAAAAATCGGTGTTCTGGAAAGAAATGCCAAAATCCGCGATAGCCAGGCGTTCGGGCCGACGTAGCTGTTGATCCACAGTACGTCATAGCGCTGTCTTAAGAGTTCACTCAGGACATCCCAATTGGGTCGTTGGAATGACTCCTTCGCCGTCCTGTCCCTCGAGCTCGGCAGAAACTCGTGCTTGTAACCACCCAGCAAGGGCGTGCTCCATTCGAATTCCTTGCCAAATTCCCCGTCGAAATGTTGTCCGAGCGATTCGTCCGAACAGTAGTAAACGGTAAAATCGATTTGCGGATTTTTGCTGATTTCACGGTATATGGGCACCAGATATTGGATCGGATGAGACACGAGGTGAGCCATCCGAACTTTCTTTCTTGACGTGTCGGCAGCAGTATTCGGCGGCTCCAGCGGCTGCATTGCGGAGTTCATGCCGCCGCCACCGGCAACCTCAATCTTTTGAGCGCCCAGTTCGTGCACAGGACCATCGCGATCTCCACGAAGCACGTTGCCGCGGCGGCGGAGCTTATGCCAAATTCTTTTTGTGTCAGATAAACGAAAAGAAGGGCGCCCAAAGCCACCATCAAGAACATGATTGCCAACACTCCGTGTCGATTTGTGGCCGTCAATTTAGTCGACCGAATTTGCCAGTAAGCAGCGAAGATCGCGCCCACTATCAACCACGAAAAGACGGTCCTGTCAAACACGAGTTTGCCTCGACTCCAGTGCGAAAGAATCCAAGGTCCCAAGATTTCCAGGGCAATGGCACCTACCACGGTCAGCGGCACGACCACCCAAAGCAGCTGAGCTATGAGAGTATCTCCTTCGTCGGCTTTGCCGGCGCCGTACAGCCGCGAAATTTCCGGTGCAGTCGATTTTCCCGTCAAGATTGCAAGCTGAGACAGGAGCCGGGCTAGAGTTCGGCTGCTATTGAAGAGCGCCACCGCGCCTCCGCCCAGCTGCGCCCCAACCAACAGAACCATGCCTTGAAGAGTCAAAATATTGCTGATCGGAAATGACAAAAAACCCACGCCGCTCCGCATCAATTGTCTTATCAATTTAAAATCGATGTGGTCTAGTTTCCACCGCAGCTGGGGCACGTCCTTCAGTGCAAACAGGAACATGATGATGCAGCAGGCCGCCCTTCCGCATAACATGCCTATGGCCGCACCCGCCAAGTTACCGGCAATATACAGTCCCGCAATCGTGCCAAGCCAATCTACCACTCGGCCGGTGGTGAGCAGAAGCGTCACCTTCGGATACTTGCCGAATGGTCGGTACGCGGCGTCGAATAATCCGCACGCAACGTTCAGCAAGGCTGAAATAATAAGCGCGGCCAGCGCGTACTTCTGATCTAGATTCAATCCAAAGCCGAAAATCAGCACCGGCGTCACGCTAAGAATAGCCAACAGCGGCACCAGCACCATCACAATCAATATGCTGGAATGAAATACTTTGTTCAACTCAGTCATTTCCCCACGGGCACTGTGCATCGCCATCATGTTCGCGCCCGCAGTGAGCATGCCGAAGTCAGCGATGCTCAGATAGGTCGGAATTGCTGAGAGTAAGATCCATTCGCCGTATTGGTCCGCGCTCCACCGTGCCAGAAAAATAGGTAGAGTTGCAAGCTGCGTTACAATTGTAACGCCTTGCGAATATAGATGCGCCGCGACTCCCGCGATCACTCGCCCCCTGGGCTGATTCACAGGGCGTCATCCGGGGTGTGAACCGGCTGGCCGGCGCCGTTCTCCTCGGCCAGCTCTCGCACCTTAAGGACAATCATGTATTCGTATATCGATTGTAAAAGCGCGTAAGTGAATCCTGCGCGCCCATCTAGGAATCCTCTTTTTACAAGATAGAGAATGACGAACCTTGCAAGCGGTCGCAACGGCAAGCGGTAGAAAAGCTCCTTTTGGTGGAAACGCCTTTCATGAAAATCTGCCGCCAGAAATGCCGCGCGCAGGGAAAAGGTTGTATTGAGACGCCTGTTTTCAACAATCTGCTTCGCTTCCAAGGAACTGTAGGAATTGTGCCGCTCGAACCAATGAGCGAATTTTTTACTGAAAGGAAAATGGTCTAAAAAGCCGTCGAGCGAGCCGACCGGTCCATCGGCGATCGAAATCGGGTTCACCAACCGTTCGTAGTGCAGCTTTTCGGGCCGAAACAGTCGCAAATAGAATGGCGACGCCTGCACATGCTTGAGCCAAGTGCCGTACAAGAAATCGCGTCGTTGAATACGGAAAGCGACATACTCGCCCGGGTGAGCCACGCGTTCCCTCGTTGATTCGACCAGCGCAGGTGTAACACGCTCATCTGCGTCCAGCAACAGCACCCAACTATATTTAAAGGCGGTGTTTCGGATACTCCAATTTCGGTGAGCCGCTTCATCCCCGCCAAATACTGCGTTCGAATCGGCGTACTGCTTAACGGTCACATGAGCGCCAGAGTGGCGCGCAATTTCGCATGTACCATCGGTGCTGCCAGAGTCAAGAACATGTATATCGTCGCACCAAGAAACGGATTTCAAGCATCCAGGAAGATCCCTAGCCTCGTTCTTGGTAAGAATTAAAACCGATATCACGAGGCCGTCGACTCCTTCGGTATGTCGCGCGACTTGAGCCTGCGGCACGGATTCCCGCCGTAGACCGACCATGCATCGCCGAGGGATTTTGTAACGACGGACATCGCGCCCACAACCACCCCGTCCGCGATTTTCACGCCCGGGGCAACAAACACGCCGGCCGCGATCCAAACCTGATCGCCTATGCTGATCGGCGCCCAAACTAGCGGCATATCGTTTCGGCGATAATCATGCGATCCGGTACACAGATAGCAGTATTGCGAGACTATGGTCATTCGCCCGACTTTCACCGGCGCGAAATTGTAGACGTTCACGTTCTCCCCAATTGCCACGTGGTCCTGGAGAAATAGATTCCACGGCATCAACACCTTTACACCCGGGAGGATCAGGCAGTTTGGCCCGATATGAGCACCCATCATTCGCAACGCGGTCACGCGCGCCGGACTCGCCGCTTTCGGTAGCCAGCGAACAAGCGGCTCGATTAGATACGTCCAAAGCCCCCGCCGGAGCTTATGGCGCAACGGCCAGCGGGTGACACTTTTTGCCAAATCTATCGCCATCGACGAAACCTCAATAATCTGTACAGCGCGGGCACGCGAGTTGCGGCAAATGCGCTTACCAGATACAACACACGTATGAGGCATCTGCCAACCAGGGAAATTCCAAGGATATCCCGCTGCACCCGCCAATTCTCCTCGCGGCCGCGCCCGCGATTGACGATTGAAGTTCCCGAAAGATCGAAAACACACAGGGCTACATGCAAGCGCTCCACCCGATGCGCTCTACGCAGCATTTGTGCGGCGAAAGCGTAATCCCCAGCGATTCGGAATGTTGCGTCATAACGGATGGGCCCTAACGAGGAACGTCGAAAATACATCGCTTGGTGGCAGGCAAACATTCCGTAATTAACCCGGCCATGGCCTTGCGCTGCTTTGTACACTAGGCGATCGCCGCCGAACGATTCCAGGCTATCGCCGTAAAGAAAATCGGCGCCCGTTTGCTGCAACCGGTCGACCACGCGCCGCAATACGTCACCGTTCGCAAATGTATCGCCAGCATTCAAGAATACGAGGTAGTCACCATTCGCGCGATCGATTCCCTTGTTCATCGCATCGTATATGCCGCCGTCAGGCTCGCTTATCGCAGATACGAAAGGATCAACAAAACTCAGTGCCAACTCGGAGGTCCCGTCATTCGACGCGCCGTCCACAATGAGCCATTCGAAATCACGAAAGCCTTGTGCGGTAACGCTCGCGCGGCTTCTATTCAATCCCGAACTATCGTTCCTAACGATAGTTATAATCGATAGGAATGGCATAGGCCATCAAGCGGGCAATGCGCCGCTCTGACCAAGATCGGCAAGAACTCCAAGCAAGTTCCGAGCTGCCACGTCAATCGCGAATCTCTCAGTGAACAATCGTCTGGCGGACTCGCCCATGACGCGTCTCTGCTCGCCGGTCAAATCCAACCATTGATTCAGCAACTGGTTTGTACCCAGTTGCGTGTCGGGTGCCACCAATCCCGCTCGTTCTTGTTGCACTTCCCGCCAAATATTCACCTTGTCTGAGATCAGGACCGGCAGGCCACACCCCAGCGCTTCCGCGACAGCAACGCCAAAATTTTCTTGGTGTGAGGGCAGTACGAAAACCTCGGCACTGTAAAAAGCGCCCCATTTGTCGTCACCGCGCAGCATGCCTTCCCAACTCACCCGGCCGTCCACGCCTAACTCGCGTGCGATGGCTTGTAGCTGGGGCACCCAACGCGTTTCGTCGGGTCCGGCAAAAACGAGTTGAGCTGAATCTTCCCGGGACAACACGCTCGCGAACGCTCGCAGCAGCAAATCGCATCCCTTCTTCTCATGTATTCTACCGAGAAACAGTATGATCCGACGATCGCGCAGAGCGGTTCGCCGAGCTAGAAATCTGTCACGGAGTACCTCGCTATTCGCGGGAGGCACTGCGGTACCGAAGCCTACGACCCGCTCTGTCGCCCGGTAGGGTCGAAATGAAGATCTCGCCATGAGCCGCTCTTCCTCGGTTGTAAACAACACCGCCTTTGCATCCCGCAGAACGCGATATTCTGCCAACGTCCAATACAGCAACTTTTTGAGGTGTTTCAATGGATACTTCAATTTGAACCATGGATCGAGCATGCCGTGCGTATACAGATAGTACCGCACGCCTCCCTTCCGCAGCGCCCGCCATGTTGCGAGGCTGTGATACTGCCAAAGGCCATTTACAACGATGACATCGTACTGCTGCGCATGGGCGCGCAGCCAAGGGACGAGATTGCGGTTGTAACCATATTTTCCAAGAACGGGACCCAACGCATGAACGTATAGAGGAAACTCTTTGACAAAATCCGCATGCGGATCGTCCAACGTCACAACCTCAACACGATGCCCGAGATTCTGGAAACATGTGCCATATTGGCGCACTCCCTCCATAGGTCCGCCCCCTATGGGGTCGACGCTGGGCAAGATATGCAGGAATCTAATCGTCGTATCCTACTTGAATGTGTGCTGTGGCTCTCTGAAGAGCTTGGGAGCGTCGACCGTGCTGCTGGCTGCATTTTCTTGCATCGATAACCCAAACAGCACGACGAGAGACATCAAGGAGGCGGGATTACCAAGTGCCAGAAGATATCTGTTAAACGTGGATTCGACGATAAGAAATGTCATAAAGGAGGCCAGCAGTATCAGAGAGTTGGAACGCCTCCCGGCAGGCGGGACGAGCCTGAGCGCCTTTATCGGCGCATACCAAAACACGAGGATGATCGCGGTGCCTAGAAAAGCGCCGCTGTCAAGCAAGATCGAGATATAAGAGCTTTCGGTTTGAAAACCAATTGCCTCGAAATTCGAACTGCGAAATCCGCCGCCGAATATGAACAAGCTCGGATCGTTAAATAACGTAAAAATACCTCGCGCCCAAAGGTCTGTCCGACCGTTCCCGTTCCACCCCACGCCACGAGAGTCTGAAGCCAACTCCAGCATATTCGCGAAGTAGGGGCCGACACGGCTGGCAAACAAGGCGCAAAAAACCGCGACCGACACGCCGCCGAATCGAACCCATCGATTCGAGAAAAACCTGCGTGCGCCGTACTCGAGGACAATCGCAACCGCCGACGCAAAAAACATGGCGATGATGGACGAGCGCGCCGACGCAGCCAGTACGAATACACAACCGATAAATGCGCCGAGAAGCATCAACGTGCGTTCAATCCTGCGTGAAGCAATCAGCGCTCTTCGAGCCATTAGGATGACGGAAGAGCCGAAAACGTATCCCGTCAAATCCGGGTGAAAATGCAGTGGCATGAAGCGCACTATTCCGCCTCCCCCACCCATGCCAGAGTTCAGCGCGATCAACGCTTGTTGGTGATCGAAGACGATTACTGTAGCTATGTCCAGCAGCGCAACTCTCGCGCAGATATCCAAGATTACTTCCAGGGAAATCGATCTGGATACGATGGAAATGGAAATGATGGCAGCGAGAAATGCAATGGACAGGAAAACCGAATCAGCGTCGCCAAAGACGGCAAGGATGACGAAACTGGCGCCGGCGAGATACATGACGATTTCGGTCGCCGATGGGCGCACGGCGTTTACTCTATTCGTCAGAAGCGCATAGGCAGCCGCCGCCGCCATGACGAGTATGGCGGTCGTCTGCATATTGGTGCCGATTCCAGGGGTAACCGAAAAGACGGTGAGGTAGAACGCCGCACCCAAAAGGAATTCGATCATGAGTCCATTTCCTCGCACATTGCGGCGTGAGCAATCGTGACCGATGCCATCTAACCTGACCCGGACCCTAAGGTCTTCGCGAAGCTAGTGATCCGTGATTACACTGCCGATGACGTTCGCTCCGCTTTCGACCAGGTTTTTCATGCAAGAAAGCAGGTGAGTTTGGAGCGTGGAATGCCGGTGTGCCAATATCAACGCAGCGTCCGCACGAGCCGCAATTACTTGGGCATCCGCGAACTGCGTGGCGCAGGGGGTATCGATGATGACCATTTCGAACTGCTCGGCAAATAGTCCCATTATGACGTCGAAAACAGGCCGGGCTAGCAGCTCCTGTGGATTGGGCGGCAACAAGCCCGCAGGCAGCACGAACAGCCGAAGCTGCGGATGGATACGGCGTATGATTTCTCGGCCAGCGCGCCCTGTCAAAATCGCCGAAAGCCCCTGCGCGTTGCTTAAGTTAAAAAGCGTATGCTGGCTGGGATAACGCATGTCTGCGTCGATCAGCAAAGTTCGTTGCCCCATCTGTGCGAACACAGTCGCGAGGTTCGCCGCCAACCAACTTCGGCCCTCACCGCGCCCCGGGCTCGTGATCGCCAAAATGCGATGCCCAGCGGTCCAGCGAAGCGATAGTTGGCTTCGCAGCGCTCGCAGCGGCTCGACCATTTCACTTTGCGGCATATAGGCTGCGATTACATCGGTGGTAACGCCGCCTTCACCACCTAGAGGCACAATCGGATAGTTAAATTGCTGAGCGAGCGCACTATCAATGTCGCCTTGCCGGAGCAAGCCCAGCTTCAACGCTGCGTCTCCAAAAAGCAATTTACGCCCGGAAGCGTAACTTTGAATCCGATCGAGGTCGTTGGCGCTCAAGCGTCCTTGCTCGACCAGTATAGATCCAATGGCGCGACCGCGACGATGCGCGGCCTCGGCAAGATTTTCAGCGCCGCCACCCAATGGTAGTCCCGCAGATTTTTGCGACGGTATGCGCTGCACTAGTAGGGCGCCGCGGGGCTCGCCAACAGCGCGGCTACCGCGGAGGGCTTTGGCTTCAGCTTAGTGAGCCTTCCGAGCACGGGCACTCCCAGCAACCGTACGAGATCGGACTCATCCCGCAAAATTCTGCCCCTGATTTCGCTGATCAAGACAGCGCCCATCGCCAGTATCAGGCCGAGAAAAATGCCCGACGCAATGAACATGGGTTCTTTAGGACTCGTAGGTTCAAGTGGCTCGGTCGCGGTCGACAATAGAACGACGTTCGTCTGCTGCGCTACGCTTTCCAGGCTGCTTTGCGCCAGCCGTTGACTGACCGCCTCCAAGTTCTTTTGGGCCGCCACGACATCGTTCGAAAGGTTCAAGGCTTCGTCATGTGCATTCTTCAGTTCGAGTACTCGCTTTTTCTGGGCTTCCAGCGCCGCACGGACATCGTTCTCGCGCCGCAAATTCACCTGCGTGGTGGCGCCAAGTGAGGCAACGATCTTGTTCGTTTCTGCTGCGATGCGCGCACGCAAACTGGCTACTTCCGCATCTGCGGCTTGATAATCCGGATGATTTTTGCCGAGGCGCCCGGCCGCTTCCGTTCTTTTCGATTCGGCCGCAGTTAGCGCTTCCTTGAGAGCGGCAATCTGAGGACTTTGCAGTACCTCAGGAATGAATTCATTATCACTCCCGTTACCTGCCTTCTGGCGAGACTGCGAGTCCGCGCGTTGCGATTGGACGGTTACGAGTTCCGTGGACAATTCGGCCAACCGCGCGTTTTCCACATCGAGTTTCTCATCCGTGTCGACGATTCCCGTGGCGCTCTGAAAATCGGACAGCCGCTTTTGTTTCTGCTGCAGATCCGCGCGCAGAATCGCCGATTGCTGGTCGAACCAGGCGGCATATTGCTTGGCCTGTTGCACCTTGAGCTCAATGTTGGTATCAATCGCCGCTTGGGCGAAACTATTGGCGATCGCGGCCGCCAGCTTTGCATCGTTCCATGTCACCGCAATCTCGATGACATTGGTTTGTCTGGCGGCGTTGGCTGAGGCAGGCGGCGCTGCGGCTACACGTTTGCCTGTGAGCAGATACTGACCCAACCATGTATCGATATCGCCCACACCGTTCGTCTTCTTGCGCCAGCTCTCGATGAGATCGGGGCGCTGGTCCAGACCCACGGCTGCAGCCACTTTCTTCGCAACCCGCTCGCTGGTAATGATGTCGGCTTGAGTATTGACGTAACTAGCCATGACCGCATCCGACGGCCCCTGGCCGGCGGCTACGGGATCAGTCTTCGTATCGACCACGATGAAAGACGACGCCGAATATTTATTGTGCATCGCGAGAGGTAGCAGCGATATGGGTACGACGACTGCGAGGAAAATCTTCGCAGCGAGACTCCAGCGCGCACGCAAAACCAAAAAGAATTCATGAAAACCCATAGCCCTGCCCGTGCGCGATTGACGCTCGCTCTAAAACAAACTTTCTTTCACATAGACGACATCCTGATCGTGCACGTCGTCATCCAAGGAGACACTCTCCTCCTTTACCTTTCCGTTCGCATCGCGGCGATGTCGAACTATGCCCCGGCTGGTACCCTTTCCCGTAACACCGCCGCCGGCAGCGAGCGCCTGCATCACTGTCATGTCGCGCTCCAAACGAAACTGCCCCGGCTTCTGCACCTGTCCATAGATATAGAACTGCGGCGCTCGGTTTACGAAAACCGTATCGCCTCCGGCGAGCAAAATATCTTCAGCGACATTGCTTCCCAACGACATGGCTACTACGTCGATTTCGCGCCGAAACGGCTTACCGCCACGCACACCCGTTACTATCACTTTATCCGAACCGGCTTCCGCTATACCCCCGGCGACCGCGAGCATGCCTGAAAGGTGGCCTCCCGCAGCGTCCGCAGCATAGCGACCGGCGGTCTTGACTTCTCCTATCACGGAAACGAGCGCACCGAACGCTTGAACCATGAGGATGTTGACCTGGGGGTTGAGTACAAACCCCCCTTCCTTGAGTAAATCGCCTATCTTTTTTTCCGCCGCGGGAAGCGTAAGGCCGCCGAGCGAAATTGCACCTACCAACGGATAACTCAAGGAGCCAGTCTCCGATACGCGAGCGTCCATGCTCAGATCAGGATTCTTAAACACCGTGATCCGAAGGATATCGCCGGCACCGATCAAATACGCTTGCTGTTGCGCCCAAATGGGCGCTAGGCTGGTCGCCGATAACAAGAGCAACACAGCCAAAAGCCCGCGGGTGACGGCACGCCATCCACTCCGCATCCGAACTTTCTGACGCAAGCGCCCCAATGCGCCTCGAGAGTCGACATTTTCATACTCAAACTGCAAATTCGAATACCTAGCTAGGCGCATTTATCGCGCTCGACAGATTATGCCCATAAGCCAGTGAAAAAGAACAACTTAGTGAACAGAATATCATCCTCTTTCACGCACAAAACGGGAATTATGACGTTTCCCGCGTTCGTGCCAGCCGGCTTAGGGGCTGGTAACTTTCAGCCCGGTGGGCGCCATCGGTGTATCCGCGCCCGTCCAGGCACTGAAATACGGTATATACATTTCATAGGGCTTATTTTTACCATGATTCTGATTATTTATGAGCAGGTAGTAGTGATACGTGTTGATGAAGGATGGCACTGCGGCAGTACTAACAGACCCGACTGAGATTCCGTCAACCCACCATGTGACTTGTCGAGCCTTCGGATCGTAGCTGGCCCCGAAAATATGATCCTCGGTTCGATCCATCCCCAAATTCGAGCCCACCTGCAAGTTTACCTTCTGGTAGTTGGGGGAAATTCCCGACCAATTTAACATCGTGCCAAGCGCCCCGGCATTCCATCCGCCCTCGTCCACATCCAATTCCATCCAATGCTCAAAGCCCGCAGGGTCTCCTGGAACATGATCATCCTTACGTCCATCGTGCTCCAAGGGCATCAACCAGACCGCTGGAAAGTGATCCGCGTCGTTGTCCGACAGTCGCTCCTGGAACTCGACATAAAATCCCGCAGACGCGAGTAACAGCGGCAGAGCGCCGGCAGTAGAGTTGCGTCTTTCAGTCGCCACTCCGCCGCCGTTTAGGAGGACTAGCGTCGGACCACTCATTCTATAATTCGATAGCGGCGTCGGGGCCGCTGCATACCATGCGCCGCTATAGAGGTTCGCCGTAGCACTGTTATCCGTCGTAATGTCCGCGAGTGTCGGAACGACACAAAAAACCCGCTTAACGTAATTAAGCTTCTGGGCGCCCGGCGGGACCGCCTGATTCGAACAGGGCGTCGTTTGCTGTGAAAAAGATAACTTGGGCAGCCCGGTTATCATGACCGCGGCTATGAGAATGCGCAGCAACTTAGGTGAAGATGACATAGCTTTCCTCGCTGGGTTGTGGACTTATGACCGGGTGACTTTCGCTAATAGAGAAACTTCACGGCAGCCATTGCTAATCCATCGGTATAGGTTCGCAGGCGCTCATTGGAATCACGTTGTTCGTGTCGATACGAAAGATCAAATATTAGCGCCCGCAGGGGGGTGTACTTCAGATCGAGGCTCTGCGCGTTTATCGTGTCCTTGCGCGCGATCTCATTTACCACGTTTATACTGGATCCGATAAACGTCTGATCTTCGCGCGAAAGGGTCAAAGTCATCACTAACTTTTCCGTGACGTTCCACACCGGCGAGATGCTAACCCCGGTCGATCGGTAGTAATTCGTTTGGTCGGTCAAGTACGACTGCAACTGCCGCCACGTGATTCCGAGAAATTGAGTTTTCTCAGTAGGGTGCCACGACACGGTAGCTCGCCAGACGGGGCCCGAAAAAGAGCCGATAACGTCATTGCCTTGATACTGCCGCCTGAGGTAGCCGACCGCTACGTCAATGGCGGTTTTCTCGGAGATATTGCGTTTGGCGAGAATTCTTACCCGGTCCTCGCGGAAATCGGGGTCGAATGAAAATCCCTCAATCACCAAGCTGGTAGGATAGCGCGAGTCAGTGTAGCGGTAGTCGATTGACACGGAACTCTGGGAACCGGTGGCAAGCTCCGCCCCCATGTCCACCGCCTTATTTCGAGAATCATTTTCGTTGGCACCGGCGGCCGAAAAAACGGTATTTAATAAACCTCCGTATATCGCCCAATGCGGACCGATTTCATAGCGGGCGCCAGTGAAATATTCCGTTTGATTGTAGACAATGCGACTGTATGTGGTCGCATTGACGAAACTTACGAGATTGCGCAGATAGTCCGCACCCACTTGGCCCGAGAGCACACCGCCTAGTCCCCAGTTCCAGGTCAACCTATCGGTGGAAGACACGTTATTCAGGTTCGAATTGTTCGCGTAAATGTTGTCCTGAACCTGGGCCCCCAGTTCTATGAACTGTCTTCCGATAGCGTACTGCCCGGTAAGATCGACCGACGGGGAGTTGATGTGGTCCTGCTCCGATGCCCCTGGACCAACCGTTGTCGTGGCGTCGACGCCCTTCGACAATCGATACAGATTGTTGTCGAAGGTTTCTTGATCTTGAACGCCGATATGGAAACTATTGGCTTGAGATTCGCCAATCAATGCCGGCCCGAGCATCGCCCTGTCCAGGGTATCTTGAGGCTCGATGATCTCGGCGCCTGATGCGATCCTGTCCCATGCCATTGCGCTCAATAACAGCACCGTGGCACACGTCGCAGCCTTTCGTTTGGACGTTCCTCTCATGCGTCCGTATATTGACGTAGACGGCAACCCACGAAGCGACCTGGAATTATCGACCCCGGCAATTGGCGCACCGAAAATCAGCTACGAAACAAAATCATTTTGGACGGACTCGTCGGCGACGTTCAACTGATCGAAAAAACGTTCGAGCACGGAGTCGCGTTCAAAATTCAGTTCCGCGTAACTTCGGGCGGCCGCCCCTAACCGACTGCGCAGGGCACCATCGTCTGCGAGCATGGTTATCGCGCTTGCCAACGCTGCGGCGTCCTGGTGTTCAACGACCATCCCGCAAATCGAAACAACAGCGGCAAGCTCCGTGTCCGCATTGCAGGTCGCGATGACGGGCCTTCCACTGGCGAGCATCCCGGACAATTTGGAAGGCAAAACCAGATCTTCCGCTTCGCAGCTCTGCGGCAGAGTATGAATATCCGCCGTGGTCAATAAATCACCAAGTCTCTCGACTGGTTGCAATGGTATTACGCGCGTATTTGGCAACTCCGCGCACGCAGATTCGAGCGCTTGTTTCATCACGCCGTCACCGCAAATTACAAAAACAATGTCACTTCGAGCCGCCAACAGGCTCGCGGCCGCGGGTAACACCATCAATCCCTGCTTGCTGCCCAATGAGCCCGAATACAGCACTACTATTGCGTCATCCTTGATATCTAATTGCCTCCGATAGCTATGTGATTGCGCCGACGGTTTGATGTGTCCAATGTCGACCCAATTGGGGAAATAGGAAACCCGATCGCGAGACACGCCTTTCTTGAGCAAACGAGTCACCATTCTCGCAGAAATTGAGGAAACCATATCGAATCTCCTTAATATCCAACTTTCCGAGCGTAGGCAAACGCGCTGCATCATCGCGCCCTTCAGCAATTTCAAGCGGAACGCTATGTCGATTTCGAAATCCTGGACGTGCAGCCAAACCTTCGCACCGGATAGGCTCGCGGTCAACAGCGCGGCCGGAGCACACACAAACCCCGGCGCGATGACCAAAACGAGGTCAGCGCGCCAAAAAATTTGGCGTACCATGACAGGGAACGAACTGAACGCGAAAGACAGGAGATGCAAAATCCGTTTGGCGCCTGTCGGCTGCTTCGGCACCCACAGGGGCGCTCGCCAGATGAGAACTCCCTGCCATTCCTCTTGCCGAAACCAACCCGTGCGATACTCGTCCGCGACCTTCCATTGAGGGTAGTAGGGTGGCGCACATACGGCGCGCACTTCATGGCCACGCTTGGCGAGCCACGAGGCCATCTCACCCGAATATTTACCGATCCCCGTCGGCTCCGGCGCAAAATTGATGCTGTAGATGAGAACTTTCATTGATAATCGGAGATTATCCTATTTATGGGCGTTGCGCATTTGTTGAAATTTCCACTCAAGCGTGGGATTTTCCTTACAAATCGGCGGAAAGGACGTGTCGGAAAAATGCGACAGCTGTGCGAAAACAAGGCATTCAAAATTGGCCGGCGCCCCTGGGCCCTTGTTTTTTTAGGCTAAATACGGCCAAGTTTTATTACCGGCCAATCTGAAAGTGGGCTATGTCTGACTATCGAAAGAGCAAATCTGTCCGCCGTTTCCACATTCCAAGTTGACCGGTCACCCCTCGGCCTGAATTCAGGTATAGAGGGGTTGCTGTTCGCTGTGCGCCGGGGGCATGTCGCTGGCTATGCAAGTTGACGCGCATGCCGAATTCGGCACGAGGAGCAGCGAACTACCGCAGGCGTTGTACTTCAAATCATCGGATAAGTATCTCTTCGGTTTGTTACACCTGCCGCAGGGCGAAGAACTCGCGGATGTCGGCGTGGTTATTTGCAATCCCTTCGGTTACGAGGCGACGTGTGCGCATCGAAGCATTCGCGCGTTCGCGGAGTCTGCCTGCAATCTCGGTATTACTGTTCTGCGATTCGACTATCGCGGGACGGGCGATTCGGATGACATTGATCCGTCTGCCGACCAACTGGAAGCCTGGACCGAAGATGTATGCTCCGCCGTTGCTGAATTGAGGCGGTTGACCGGACTGAGGCAGGTATGCGTGTTGGGCATTCGCCTCGGTGCGCTCCTCGCAATTTCGGCAACACAGCAGGGTGCTGTTGTCGACGGTGCGATCCTTATCGCTCCCATAGTCAACGGGCAAAAGTACCTTCGGGAACTGCATCGAATTCGCCTGGGTAGTAATTTGACCGCGGGCAGCGACCCGCCGCCGGAAGAACGCGGGTTGAATGCTTCGATGGATGTCAGCGGCTTTTCCCTTTCGGCAGCCACTGTTGCGGCTATAGCGCGAATACAGATTGACCATTCGGCCCGCCCACCTGCACCGCGCACTCTCATCATTGACAGTGAAGATCTCGCCAGCCCGAGCGGTTGGGGGCGCGAATTATCGAAAAATTACGACGATGTCGAGTACCGCGTTCTGCCGGGCCTCCTCAACATGATTATGGCGTCACCGTTGCGCGCTGTCGTGCCGGTTTCGATGGTCGCAGCAGTGTGCGAATGGCTAAAATCCGTTGCGGGTACATGCCCACCGATTCGCCCCCCTGCTGCGACGAATCGTATCGAAATCGCCGATATCACACTGACTTTGACAATGGCGGGCCACAGTCCCACGCAGGGAGCCTGCGTAACCGAACGCCCTGCTTTCGTCTCGTCCCGAGCTTTGCTGTTCGGCATCGTATCCGAACCTCCGTTCGACGCGCGGAACCGCCACGGGGTGATCTTTTTAAATACCGGCGCTGACTATCACATCGGCGCAAACCGATTGCACGTTTCACTTGCCCGGCGCTGGGCTGGCAATGGTTACGTGGTAATGCGGATCGATCTTGGGGGCCTGGGGGACAGTGCCACGTTGGCCGGATCGACCAATGATGAGGTATTTCCGACTGAAGCGTTCGACGATGTTCGTGCAACGATCAACTACTTGCGCAGCCGGTATGGTCTGGAAGGAATAACACTCTGCGGCATTTGTTCGGGCGCGTATCACGCTTTGCGATCGGCAGCGGCAAACTTACCGGTTCAACAGATTCTAATGGTCAATCCGCAGAACTACTTTTGGACTAAAGGCATGCGGATAGACGAATTACAGTTGGCGGAGGTGGTACGGTATCCCACCGAATATTTACACCGATTATTTTCGCTCGCCTCATGGCGACAGCTTTTGAGCGGCGGCGTAAATTTCCCGCGGGTTGCCCTTGTATACGTCAAGAGATTGTTTCTAGCGTTCGATTCGACAATCCGCGATCTCGCACGCTTCTGGAGGATTCGCCTACCACAAGATTTAGCCAGCGATCTGGAAGCGATCGCGGCACGTGGGGTTCGAATGTCCTTCATATTCGCGCGCAACGAGCCCGGGATGACTTTATTGCGTCTCCAAGCAGGCTCGTCCATAGGGCGGCTGGGAAACAGTTGCCGAATTCATATCCTGAAAGACGGAGACCACATATTCAGCGACCGGAAACACCGGGCGGTCCTGGAAAACCTGCTTACGAATGAACTTTATGGCTCCGCTGCCACCGAAATTGACGGAAGCAGCTCACAAAACAAAACTACAGGAGGAGTCAAAGCGATCAAAACTCCGGTGGATTACTGATTACCGTCCGTACGTCATTGATTGTAGGATAACTTTACCGGGCTTGTAGGTATTCACCGACACGTTGCCCAGCCAGGCCCCTACATCTAATTTGGCAGCCTCAAACATGAGGTGCCTAAATGCTTGTATCGGGACGGTTGAAAGCGGTCGGATTAACCTGGATGGTCATTGGCGCGCTCTCGCTCCAGGCCTGCGGCGGCGATTCCTCTTCGTCTGGAGGGTCCTCGGCGACAGGTCAGAGTTCCGCAAGTTCAACCTCGCCTTCGTCTGCAGGGTCCGCCGCGACAGGTCAGACTCCCGCGAGTTCTACCTCGACTGCACCTGTCGGCAGTTCGGCGGCCACCGCTTCAGTGTCATCCACATCTGCGAGCGACGCCGCTGCGAATAGCGCGAGCACCACGGCCGTTGCGCTTACTATTCAGGGAACCCCTGCCGCAATCGCGGTCGCCGGCAGCCGGTACACCTTTCAGCCTACCGTCTCAACAACCAGCACGCCCGTGGCATTTACAATTTCGGGCATTCCTCAATGGGCAACTTTCAACACGAGCACGGGCCTCCTGACGGGAACGCCGTCCGCCACCAATGAAGGGTCGACCAGTGTCATCACAATTACGGCGTCCGCCGGTAATAGCAGCGCATCGATGACCCCATTCAGCATTCGAATCACGGCGCCGGCAGCCAATATCGGCACGGCGACCGTTACCTGGGTCGCCCCCACCGAAAATACCGATGGAACCCCAATTACGGAACTTGCCGGCTATAACATTTACTATGGCACCAGCCCCAGCGAATTGAACATGCAGGTGACCGTCCCCGGGAGTACAGCAACTTCATACGTACTTGCGGGGCTTGTGCAGGGCACGTACTATTTTGCTGTTGTTGCCTATACGTCCGCGGGCGGCGAGAGCAGCAAATCCAGCGTTGTAAATGATGCAATCTAGGGCCGTTGGCCGTAAATTTGCCCGATAGATCGCAAACAGCTCCGAGCCAGTATTCTTTTGATGCAAACGGTTAGATATCTGGTTCGGGGTTTTGAGGCCTTGTGTATGCGAAAGTGTATTGATCTGGGAACCCGCGATATTCCGAGTCATTGATTAACAGACTCGCGAGCAGCGAGGCCGAGCTATTGATCGTAAACGCTCTTGCCTTTGACAATTGCCACGGTTCAGCACTGAGCGCTTGACCGCCTACGGGCGGATACCGTTTACTTGGATTTAATGGCCCGATCAGCCCCTCAAGCTGCTGCATTACCGATGGAGTTGCCCATATCCTCGACCTCGACATTTATGCTTGTGCGTCGATCCTGTCCTGTGTCGCACACCCTCGAAAGATGAAGGCTTACATAAACAGTTCCGCTTGCAAGAGCCGTGTCCCACCTTCTTTCGATGATTAGATCGAGGTCGGCACCCTTGAAAGTTGCGATCTACCACAGCATTTTGTGGTCTAAATACAAAGGAGTCGTATTTTCGCAGGTCCATTCGCGCGGCGCGCAAGAAGGGATCTCGGCAAGTTTTATCCAAATAGCTGAAACCGAAAACGAACGCGTGGCGCTCGGCGGAATTGATCTTTCATATCACAAGTACCCGTACCGCCTCTTGTTTCATGGTTCTTACGAAAGTTCGTCAATACTGCGGCGAAGCATCGCGCTGTTGAAGGACATTTGGCGCAATCCTTCAGATCTGGTCATCATTCCGGGATATCACCGCACTGAATACTGGGCCATGCTCCTATTCTGTATGTGCCTTCGTCGAAGAAGAGCCGTTTTTTGCGATTCCACAAAATTTGACAAACCCCACTTACCTTGGCGGGAATTCGCTAAACGCAGGTTTTTCCGAAGATGTCAGGGAATTTTCTGCTACGGAATACGAAGTAGAGAATACCTGCTGGGCTATGGTGTCAAGGAAGCTCGAATTAACTATCGGAGACAAGCCGCTGCGTTGCCTCACGACTATGATCCTGCAGCAATACTAAAGAGTTATCGAAATAGCGATCAGCCAGACGCCGGCTCACCGCGCTTTCTGTACGTCGGGAGATTGTCCCGAGAGAAGGGCATAACCGATCTATTACGTGCTTTTGCATCAGTTCAGAAGACGATGCCGCGAGCAAGTTTGGATATCGTTGGAGCGGGCCCGCTAGAAAAACAGCTTCGATCGGAGACACGACAATTGCGGTTGGCAGATTCGGTAAATTTCCTAGGGCCGAAGGGCCTCGATGAAATCGCAACAATGTTCAGGGCGAGTACGGCGCTGGTACTTCCGAGCCGCAGCGAGCCCTGGGGTTTGGTTGTCAATGAAGCACTTAGCTACGGATGCCCCGTGGTCGTGAGCAACGCCTGCGGATGCGTACCGGATCTCGTGTTAAACGACAATATTACAGGCTTCACGTTCGACCCGGCAGACATCCAGGGCTTGGCATCCGCGCTCATCTCGTCAGCTCAAGGTAACAAGAATCGGCAAGAAGTCGCGACGCGCTGTTTGGAAATTATCTCGAACTTCACCCCCGAGCGCGCAGCTTTACAAATCATCGAAGGCTGCCTAAGGATCGCATCGCAACCCTATTGATCTACGCTGTAGGGATGCTCCTTCGATTGTGCGGAATTGGATAACCGCACTTACCGCTCTGAGTGGAGAGCTTTTGGTAGGTCACCCTCTTAGGCAGAAGGAGTGTGGCGGACGAATCGCGCAAAGGCTGGGGATGAGTGAGAAGATCGATTTTATCCGCTCGGCTTGCGGCAAAAGCGTCCGCGCCGAGACGATTCGATATTCCCGGGGGCCTTTATTTCGTCAATGGATTCAAACCAATGAGCACTGAGGCATTCTTGCGGGAATGCTTCCTTTCGGGCAGAATCTGTCGGTTTACTGCGGCTGCAGATGTGCATTCCAATATCATCCGGGCAAGCCAAATGATTCATTTGAGCACCGGCAAACTCAGAGCCATCGTCCGTTGTGATTCGTGGCGTTCGCTGGGATGCTGTCTCGCGCTCCAACAAATGTACCGACGTTACGTGACCGACGTCCAATACCCCGGGATTTGCGGTGAAGCAGGCATGTCAACGACGGAGTAATCTTCCTCACTTTGGCCGGAATAAAATTCCTCGATGTCTGGCGCATTCAAATTGTTAGCCTACCGGCTGCGCGGCCGGTTCCCGTCGTCGGCCCGTCACCCGGCGCATAATGGGCCGTTCCAAGATCACGTAACTCACCGACGCCGCGGAGACTACAATGGCGGCTACGCCTATCATGAGTGGCCAATAGAGGGCTAGCGGGATCGCCTCGAGGTGTGGGACTAACACCTTAAGCGCCGACAACGTAAGCCACAGCGCAAGCCCGTGCATCAAATAGATTCCGTAGCTGATATCGCCGAGCCATATCGCGGCGTGCGACCGGAGCACGCCGCCAAACGAAGCGCCGCCTACGATAGCCGCAAAGATCACTGTGGTGCACACCACCCCTGCAGCATTGGTCGAGTAGACCAAAGATAAGAGAACTCCCGTGGCTACAAGGGCGATGCCCTTGATCGCGGCCGATCCCATGACCTTGAAAATTGCTGGCGTCTGATAGGCATAGGCGACGAGGATGCCGCCGAGGAATTGGGTCGCATACAACGCATTAGTCCGATGGTCGACGTCGTGCAACAGAATCTTCTGAAAGATCAGCATCGCGACCAGGGCGGCCAACGTCAGCGCGAGCCGCGTTCTCGTGGAGGTAAATTTCGAGGTCATATGCAAAACAGGAACCACCAGCAGGTAGAAGCACACCTCGTACTTAAGGCTCCAATTCACGCCGGCGATCAGCGTCCATGTCATTCTGTAGCCGTTTACGTTCGGGCGACCGAAACACACGAAAGTAATCCACTGCAGGAACTCTTTGATAATCTGAGGCACTGATTCCTTCAATGTCCCACCCGAGATAATAAACACCGCGACGAAAACCGTGAAAACTAACACGGCATACAAAGGGCCCAAACGGGCAAGTCGCGCTGCGTACATTGCCCCCCATGTCAACCTCGGGCTGCTCGCCTTCAACGCGAACAGAAACCCTGTAATCATGAAGAACATGGCGACGGTAGATTGCCCGAGTTCGTTTAAGAGCGCGCTCGTGCTCCATTTCCAGACCCCAAGTGTGAAGTAACCGTAGGCGGCAAAACTGTGATGTACCATTACACCAAGCGCAAGGACGCCTCGCAGACCGTCCATACACCCGAACCGTGTGGAGGACAGCGTGATAGCCGCCCGCACCGCACTCAGGCGAAGCAGAATCTCTGCCAACGCCAGCATGGCGCCGTAAATGGAAAGCGCATAGATGGCAGCTAGCAAAGGATTGAATTCCAGTTGGGCGGGCGTCATCAATTAGATGCTCTCCGGGAAATTCAGTGACGCATCATACCGAAAGACAATCGCAGGTGTATCGCTCTCGACTCTTGACATGATGCGCGGACCACCGGCCTGTCCATCTATGCTCATTCCACGTTCGGACTTGCTAATAACATTCGGCCGTTTTCACCCGGCGGTGCAGGCTAAAGTTGAGTGCGTAAGCGGCCGGTTAGCAGACCTTTTAGTTCCGTGGTCAGTGATGCAAAGATGCGTGCTTACTTAATTGCGTTAGAAGTACACGTGCACACTACGGAACAAGCAATTGGAATCGGTCGACGTCGGCGACGCCGTGGTAATTTCTTTAAGGCGGAAGCGGGGGCTGCTCCAGGGGCGCATGCCAGCAACCTGGCGTATCCATTGCAGCGGTGGCCTTGGCGAATGGATTGAACTCGGCTCTTTTGCGTCGTTTGAACGAAGCCGAACATAGCGGAAGGCCAATCGCGATACGATCCACGATGCCGAGCGTGCCAATTGCGCGCGCCGATGAAGTGATCCGCATCGATACGGCCTGGTTCGCAGTAGAGCCGCTCGAGATTCGCGCAGGCGCTGATAAGCGCTAGCCCGCGTCGGAAATCTTCAGAACGCCGGGATCATCGGTCTACACCCGGCCGCGGCGGTGCGGTGGTGCTTTCGCACTCCGCGCTTCCGCGAACCGACCTGGTAGAACCGATCTCGGTATTGGGCTTCGCCATCGTAGGCGAGGATGCTTCACATGCTTCACCGGCGAAAGAGTCCCTCCGACGAGTAGAAATAGTCGCCGTCCGGTAGCACTCCTGTTCGCTTCCGAAGACCATGGCCATCATCGATCGCTTACCACGCAGGTGTTCGGGGAATGTCTCCCCGACCTAGCCGCAAGTTTAAAACGACGATGACTTCGTACACGCCCTCAGGTTACTTCGTATACGCCCTCACGTAGTGAATGAGCATGGCATAGGGTACATGCGAACCATGACTGCCCGCCTCCATTACCAAATAGTAGTGAAAGTTCTTAATCACTGAATTGGGGGGAGTTTCTTTCCAAGTGGGCACGTCATCGATATACCATTGCAGAACATTGGTAGCGGGGTCGTAACTTACGCCGTACCGGTGCTCCGTTGTCCAGTCCAATGCCGCGTCATGACCGTAATTATTGTATGTTTGCGAAGTATAGTGAGGATAGACACCCTCCCAAGTAATTACGGTCGCAAGGGAGCCGGGACCCCAGCCTGCCTCGGAAACATCGATCTCAGTCCAGCGCTCAGATCCTGCAGGATCTGAAGCTATATGGTCGTCCTTAGCCAGATCGTGTTCGGCCGTTTCCAAGTACAGCCCCGTGAAATGGTCACTGTTGTTATTTGATAAACTCATCGCAAACTCGACGTAGAACCCTTGAGCGCCATTCAAAAATGGCATTCCTCCCGCCTTGGAGGTATGGGTTTCAGAACTTACTCCTCCGCCTAGTCCTATGGCTAACATCGAACTTTGCGTGCTCAGGAGTTCAAGAGCTGCCAGATTGGTGGGTACTGGGTAAGCATAGGAGCCGGGGTACCACTTCGATGTGGAGTCCGTATCGGTGGTACTGACCTCCGCTAGTGTGGGCGCGTCATAGATCACTTGAGTAGTGTAGCCAAGCGCGGAAGCCCCTACGGGAAGAGTGGGACAGGATTGACCATAGGCAAATCCACTCGCTAACAACATTGATGCCAAGACATACTTCATCAGAATCTTCCTCGTTTAACGACTTATGGGATCTCAACGTTCGATCGCCCGAAATTGCATCGCAGGAGACCACCGCCGTGTGGAGATCAATGGGCCATCGTCATGCTTCCAGGGCGGCATATGCAAACTGTCGCGATTCGTCCACTGTGTCGGCAATATGCGACTGCCGCGTCTCAGAGGCATTCTAGCGCCACGACGCTCGACCGCCATTTGTTGCCGCAAAGCGCGCTCCAACGGCTCCCGACATTCAGCTTCTCACGCGCGCGATGCACCTGGCGGCATCGAGCGGCGCAGCGTCCATCAATCGCGTGTAAGAATTGGTCGGGGCGACAAGATTCGAACTTGCGACCCCTTGCACCCCATGCAAGTGCGCTACCAGGCTGCGCCACGCCCCGACCGAGGGGACGCATCATAGCGCAAGTCAGCGCCGCAGTATCTTGATCAGTTCTTCGAGTTCGAGGCGCATCTGATGAATCAATTGCTGGCTTTGATTCAGATCCACCTGCGCATCATCGCCCGTGAGCCGATTGCGCGCCCCGCCGATGGTGAAACCCTGCTCGTACAAGAGGCTGCGAATCTGCCTGATGATCAGTACGTCCTGTCGCTGGTAGTAACGGCGATTGCCGCGGCGCTTGACGGGTTTGAGTTGCGGAAATTCCTGCTCCCAATAGCGCAGCACATGTGGCTTGACGCCGCACAAATCGCTCACTTCGCCGATGGTGAAGTAGCGTTTGCCGGGAATCGGCGGTAGTTCGCTATTGTTGCTTGGTTCCAGCATAGGCCTCGACGCGCGCTTTCAGTTTCTGACCAGGACGGAATGTCACGACGCGACGGGCACTGATTGGAATTTCCTCACCGGTCTTGGGATTGCGCCCTGGGCGCCGATTCTTGTCCCTAAGATCGAAATTCCCGAAGCCAGACAGCTTCACTTGTTCCCCAGACGACAACGCCGCACGAATCTCCTCGAAGAATAAATCGACGAGTTCTCGTGCCTCTCGTTTGTTTAGCCCCAATTGATCGAATAGGGCTTCGGCCATTTCCGCCTTCGTCAGGGCTGCCATGCTTATTGATCTCTTATTGTGGCGCTTAACACATCCCGTAGCCGCGCGACTACTTGGGTCACGACGGCATCTGCATCTACGTCGGTAAGAGTGCGCGAAGAGTCCTGTAAAATCAAGCCTAAAGCGATACTTTTTCGCGTTGATTCTACGCCTGGGCCCCGATAGACATCGAACACCCGCAGCTCGCGTAGAAGGCCGGACGCGCTAACAGTAACATTTTCCCGTAAAACTGCGAGTGGCACGCTCTCGTCGACCACCACCGCCAAATCCCGTCGCAAGCTCGGGAATTTTGAAATTTCCTTAAATTCTAATGCATTAACAGCGAAAGCTAATTCCACTTCGAGATCAAACAAGTAAGCGCTACCAGAAAAATTTATTGCCTGGATTATTTGTGGATGCAGTTCACCGATCCAACCTATCGGTGTCTGGTCGCGGTAGATGCGCGCCGAACGTCCCGGATGCAGACAGGATAATGCCTCGGGCTCGAAGCGAATCTGCGTGCTATCGCCGGCGAGCGACAACACCGCGAGTAGGTCGGATTTCACATCGAAGAAATCGACCGCCTCATGAGCGCTGCCCCACTGCTCCGGCAAGCGCGAGCCGGTGACGACTCCGGCTAGCGCCTCGACTTCGCGCATCGCGCCGTCTTGCGCATGGCCCTCCAGCAAAAACTTTTTGCCGAGTTCGAACAGGCGAACCCTCTTCTGTTGCCGGCGCATGTTGTCGCGGCAGGCATGCAGTAGCCCGGTCCACAACGACACCCGCATTTCGCTCAAGTCGGCGGACAGGGGATTTGCCAAAGCCAGCGCCGGCGTATCCGGGAACAGCAGGCGCTGCAGGCTCGGATCCACGAAGGTATAGCTGATGATCTCGCGATAGCCGCGATCCGCGACCGCCGTCAACAGGCGCTCGTGGCTGACTTGACCTTCCGGCGCCGCACCCGCGATTTGCGGTGCAAACGCGTGCTGCTCGGCAATGCGCTCGAAGCCACGCAACCGTGCCACCTCCTCGATCAGGTCCGCCTCGATGCGGATGTCGAAGCGATGTGAAGGACGGCGCACCGACCATCCCTCTGCGGTCGTCTCGACCTGATCGCTGATCGAGTTCAAGACGCCTAGCACCTCATCGTCGCCAACATCGGCACCGAGAAGGCGGCTCAGGCGCTGGCGGCGCAGCGGCACCCACTCCTCGTTGCCGGCGGTTTGGCCGGGCGTGCGGGTCACCTGCACGGGTCCAGGCACCCCACCCGCGCACTCGAGCAGCAACTCAGTGGCGCGCTCGATCGCCGCCACAGTCAATTCGGGATCGACGCCGCGCTCGTAGCGTTGGCCGGCGTCGGTGAACAGCCCCAGACGCCGTGCCCTGCCCGCCACCACATCCGGCACGAAGTGCGCCGCTTCGAGCAGCACATCCGTGGTTTCCGTGCTGATGGCGGTGTGGCGGCCACCCATGATGCCCGCCAGGCCAACCGGCCCGTTCGCGTCCGCGATCACCAGAAACTCATCGTCGAGCCGGTGCTCGCTGCCGTCGAGCAGCGTGATGCGTTCGTCGCGCTTCGCCATGCGCACGTTGATGCCGCCCGCAAGCTTGGAGAGGTCGTAGGCGTGCAGCGGATGTCCCAACTCGAGCATCACGTAGTTGGTGACATCGACGACGGCGGAAATGCTGTTGCTGCCCACACGACGCAATCGCTCCCGCATCCACTCCGGCGCTCTTGCAGAGGCGCTCACGCCGCGAATCACGCGCGAGGCAAGTATCGGACACGACGTCGACTCGAGCGTCACGGGAAACACATCGTCGCTGCGCGCGGCCACCGGCACCGCACGGTAGGTCAGATAACGGCGCTGCCGTGCCGCAGTGTAATCGCGGGCGATGCCGAACACGCTCATGCAATCGCCTCGGTTCGGAGTCGCGTTCACTTCCAGCGCGCTGTCCTCGAGCCGCAGCGCGACGCGCACGTTCTCGTTCAGCCTCAGCGCCGCCGCCAATTCCATGATGCCCTCTTGGCTCTCGCCCAATCCCAACTCGCGCGCCGAACACAGCATGCCCTCGGAATCCAGTCCGCGAAGCTTGGCGCGCTTGATGGCGATGCCATTCGGCAACTGTGCGCCCACCAGCGCGACCGCCACCTTCAATCCAGCGCGCACATTGCTGGCCCCACAGATGATCTGCAGCGAGTTGCTGCCATCGGTCGTGACCCGGCACACAGACAGCTTCTCCGCATTCGGATGGCGCCGACACTCGAGCACTTCGCCCACCACGACGCCGGAAAACGCCGCTGCCACCGGCGTCACGGACTCTACTTCGAGACCTGCGAGGGTGAGCTGCACGGCCAATTCCGACGCATTCACGCTCACCTCGGTGAAGTCCTGCAGCCACTGATAGGTAATCTTCACGGCGACAGTGCGCTCACGGAAACTGTTTCAAGAACTGCAGATCGTTCTCGAAGAACAGCCGCAGGTCGTTGACGCCGTAGCGCAACATCGCGAGACGGTCGATGCCCATACCGAAGGCGTACCCTTGCCAAATCTCCGCGTCGAGATCAGCCGCCGCCAGCACCTTAGGATGCACCATGCCGCAGCCTAGAATCTCCAGCCAACCGGTCTGCTTGCACACCTTGCAGCCCCGGCCGTGACAGAAAACGCATTCGATGTCGACTTCCGCGGAGGGCTCCGTGAAAGGAAAATAAGACGGCCGCATGCGCATGCCCAAGGGTTGCTCGAAGAATCGTTCGACGAAAGTATGCAGCATCGCTTTCAAATTGGCGAAGCTGATGTTCTCGCCGATGCAGATGCCTTCGATCTGATGAAACATGGGCGTGTGCGTGGTGTCCGAATCGATGCGGTATACGCGGCCGGGCGCTATCACGGCCAGCGGCGGCGGCGTTGCGCGCATGGCGCGTATCTGCACGGGCGAAGTATGCGTGCGCAGCAGCCGGCCATCCGGAAAATAGAATGTGTCGTGCATGGCGCGCGCCGGATGGTTCTTGGGTATGTTGAGCGCTTCGAAATTGTGGAAGTCGTCCTCGACTTCCGGTCCGGTCGCCACCTGAAAGCCGGCTTGCGCGAAGATGTGTTCGATGCGCAAGCGCGTGCGCGTCACCGGATGCATGCTGCCGGTTTCCTGACCCCTGCCCGGCAACGTCACGTCGATTCGGCCCGAGGCGAGTTCGCGTTCGAGCGCCGATTGCTGCAGACGGATGCGGTGCATCTCCAGGGCAGTCTGGATCGCCGCCTTTGCCTCATTGATACTCTGACCGGCGGCCGGCCGCTCGGCGGCCGACAGCGAGCCCAACGCCTTTAGCTTCTCGGTGAGCAAGCCCTTCTTGCCGAGCAGCCGCACCCGCACCTCGTCCAAAGCGACGAGGTCTGCCGATGTGTCAATTTCGGCGAGCGCTTGAGTTAGAAGCGCTGACAGGGCGGTCGCGCTGGCCACGGCTCAAGCCGCGAGGCTGGCCTTGGCTTTCTCCGCGATCGCCGTAAAAGCCGGCATATCGTGAACGGCGAGGTCGGCAAGCACCTTGCGATCGATGGCGAGACCGGCATTGTTCAAGCCCGCTATCAGCGTGCTATAGGTCATGCCGCACAGACGCGATGCCGCGTTGATGCGGGTGATCCACAACGCGCGGAATTCGCGCTTCTTCTCGCGTCGGCCCCGGTAGGCATACTGACCGGCCTTGATGACCGCCTGTTTGGCCGTGCGGAAGACCTTACGCCGGGCGTTGAAATACCCTTTTGCTTTCTTGAGAATTTTCTTGTGCCGCCGTCCTGCGACGACACCGCGTTTAACTCGTGCCATGTGTTATCTCCTGACTGCTTAAGCGTTCGGCAAACATTGCTTGATGCGCTTGACGTCAGAATCACTGACGTGCATCTCGCGGCGCAGCTGCCGCTTACGCTTGCTGGACTTCTTCGTCAGGATATGACGACGATGAGATTGGGCGCGTTTGAAGCCATTCGCTGTTTTGCGAAAACGCTTCGCCGCCGCCCGCTTAGTTTTCAACTTGGGCATGATCGACTCCTAATTTTTAGCCCTGCTCACAAGCATGTCCGGCGGGAGCCCAAGGGCCCCTGTCGATCATGCCGCTACAGGCGGGGTGACAGACTGTTTTAGGGTCTGCCGCTCACTTCTTTTTGGGCCCGAATACCATGATCATCTGCTTGCCTTCCATCAGCGGATTCTGTTCCACCACCGAATACGGTGCGAGGTCCTCAGAAATCCGTGACAACAGACGGCGGCCGATGTCTTGATGCACGAGCTCACGGCCGCGGTACCTTAAGGTCACCTTGGCCTTATCACCCTCGGTCAGGAATCGGACGATACTTTTCAGTTTGACCTGATAGTCCGCCTCTTCCGTCCCGGGACGAAATTTCACTTCCTTTACCTGAATCTGCTTCTGTTTACGCTTCGCCGCGTGCGCCTTCTTGTTTTGTTCGAACAAGAACTTGCCGAAATCCATCACTCTCACCACCGGGGGCTCCGCCATCGGCGAGACCTCAACCAGGTCCAGAGTTTGCGAGCTGGCCATTAGCAGCGCTTCTGCGCGTGTCATGACCCCTGCTTGGCTTCCATCCGCTGCGATCACTCGCACCGAGGGTGCGGAGATCTCCTCATTGCGCCTAACGCGCTTCGACGTAGCGATACACGATCCTCCTAAACCAGACGGCCGCGGCCCGCGACATCATCACGAAGCAAGGAGTAGAGCTTCGAAAGCTCCATGGTGCCTAGATCTTCGCCAGCGCGCGTGCGTACGGACAAGGTGCGTCCCTCGACTTCCCGGTCGCCAGCGACCAGAAGGAAAGGCACGCGTTTAATTGTATGCTCGCGGATTTTAAAGCCAACCTTCTCATACCTCAAGTCCGTTTCTACCCGAAGCCCCTGATTTTTCAGGTCTTCCGCGACTTCCCGGCAATAATTGTCCTGCGCATTGGTAATTCCCATGACAACGGCCTGTACAGGGGAGAGCCAGGTGGGCAATTTACCGGCGTGATGTTCGATCAAAATGCCGATAAACCGCTCCAGGGAGCCGAACATGGCTCTGTGCACCATCACGGGGCTGTGCCTTTGGCTATCCTCACCCACGTAGGTCGCTCCGAGGCGCACGGGCAGGTTGAAGTCGACCTGCACGGTGCCGCACTGCCAGTCGCGCCCAATGGCGTCTCTCAGCACAAACTCGAGCTTGGGGCCGTAGAAGGCACCCTCTCCCGGATTCAAGGTCGTTTCAATGGCGGCCACATCGCAGGCGTGGCGCAAAGCGGCTTCGGCCTTGTCCCAAATTTCATCGGACCCGACCCTCTTCGGCGGCCGATCGGAGAATTTGATACGCACGTCGTCAAAACCGAAGTCGCGGTAAATACTCAAGATCAGCTGGGTCACGTTCACGGATTCCGAGGTGATCTGATCGGGCGTGCAGAAAATATGCGCATCGTCCTGGGTAAAGGCGCGCACGCGCATCAATCCGTGCAGCGCTCCGGAGGGTTCGTAGCGATGCACTTTGCCGAACTCGGCCAAGCGCAACGGCAGCTCGCGGTAGCTGCGCAGTCCCTGCTTGAACACTTGGATGTGACCGGGACAATTCATCGGTTTGATGGCGAACACCCGGTCATCCGGTGTCTGGGTCATGAACATGTTTTCGCCGAACGTCTCGATGTGTCCGGATTTCACCCACAGCTCACGATCCATGATCTGCGGCGTGTTGACCTCCTGGTATCCGGCGGCGGTTTGGCGCTGGCGCATGTAGGTGAGCAACTGCTGGAAGAGTGCCCAGCCCTTCGGGTGCCAAAATACCGCACCGGGTGCTTCTTCCTGGAGGTGGAACAAATCCAACTCCTTGCCGATGCGCCGGTGGTCACGCTTTTCCGCCTCTTCCAAGCGCGTCAGGTATTCTTTCAGCTGTTTCTCGTTGGCCCATGCCGTGCCGTAAATCCGCTGCAGCATTTCGTTGCGCGAATCGCCGCGCCAATAGGCACCCGCCACCTTGGTCAGCTTGAACGCCTTGAGCTTGCCGGTGCTGGGCACATGCGGACCTCGGCACAGATCTTCCCACTCGCCCTGCCCGTACAGGCTGATGGACTCGCCGGCCGGAATCGCCGCGATGATCTCCGCCTTGTAGTGCTCGCCGAGATTCTTGAAATGCGCGATCGCAGCATCGCGCGGCAATACGCGCCGGTGCACCTTCAAGTCCCGGGCGGATATTTCCGCCATGCGCTTCTCGATCGCCGCCAGATCCTCGGTACCGAAGGGACGCTTGTAGGCAAAATCATAGTAGAAACCGTTTTCGATCACCGGCCCGATCGTCACCTGCGCCTCTGGATAAAGCTCCTGCACCGCGTTCGCCAACAAATGGGCGGTCGAGTGCCGGATGATGTCCAACCCCTCGGCATCCCTGTCGGTGACGATACTGACCTGGGCGTCGCCTTCGATCAGCGCGGAGGTATCGACCAATCTGGCGTTGACCTTGCCCGCGAGCGCCGCTTTGGCGAGGCCCGGACCGATGCTGGCAGCCACGTCGACCACCGAAATCGCGTGATCGAAGTGCTTCTGACTGCCGTCAGGCAGGGTGATTACGGGCATGACACATACTACCAAACGCGGTCTTACGCGACCCGGTCCTACGAGACCCGGTCCGGCGGGCTGCGCATTGAGAATGGTGCGCGCTAGTGGGATCGAACCACTGACCCCCACCATGTCAAGGTGATGCTCTACCGCTGAGCTAAGCGCGCTCGGAGGGCGCGAAAGATACCGGATTCGCGCTCCCTGATAAAGGGCAAGCCGTGAAAATTGCTCTAAATCAATTCACAGGGGCAGGTTCCAGCGGCGGCTGAGCGGCAGGCCGATTGTTCGCTTTGGCGACATACCGGAACTGCACCTCGCCGACGATGAGAATATCCCCGTCGGTCAAAAACGCCCGCGTTATCTTGCGGCCATTGAGAATCACGCCATTGGTGCTGTTCAAGTCCTCGACGATGGTATCGCGGGGACCCATCAGGATGAGCGCGTGTTGACGGCTCACCGAAGACGAGTCGACCTGTAGCTCACAACTGGCGCCGCGGCCGATGCGGGTACGGCGTCCCAAGGAGTGGCTGGTGGCCTGGCCGCCGTCGGTTCGGATCAGCTCGGCGGCACAATCCGGCAGATTGCCGAGCGATGAGGGCGTGATGCGGCCCGAGCCGAGCCGCTCCATGCTGGTCTGGATGCGTCCCAGCACGCTGGCATTGTTGCTCTCGGAGCGCTCCAGGCGACGAATCAGGAATTCGCGCTCTTCCAAGGCGCCGCGCGTTCTCTCCAAGTTGGCGCGCAGCTTGCGCGCTTCGGCATCGAGTTCATCGAAAGCAGCAGTCTTGCTGACCAACGCTTCGGTCAAGCGCTTGACATCCGCTTCGATGGGTTCGAGGGGCCGGCGCGCTTCCCGCAAATGCGCCACCAGCACCGACATCTCTTGTTCGCTCTTCTGGGCGCGCGCTTGCGCTTCCGCGACGTAAGCGGCATGCACGGCTTTCAGCCGCTTCATTTCGGCGGCATGATCCGCCTCGGCGCGCGCCGTGGCAGCGGCATAATTCGACTGCAACTCCCCCACTCGGCCCATCTGCTCGTTCTGCATGTACGAGACCTTGGCGACGTGATCGGTTTGCATCTCCGTCAAGGTGGCGGTGTGATCCGCCTGCATTTTGGCGATCGCTGCGACGTGTTCGGCGTGCTGTTGTGCGAACTGCGCGGCCTGCTCCGTCTGGCGTTGCTCAGCCGATGCCAGCAACGCCGACATGCGCTGCGAATCGGCGCTGGCAGAACTGCGCGACTCCTTCAGCGCAGCTTCACGCTCCGCGAGATCGGCGCTGACGCGCTTCAGATCTGCCTCGGTGGCGGTGAGCCGTTGATTCAATTCCGTCCGTACCGACTCGATTTGCTTGAGGTCATGCGCCTGTTTGGCGAGCGTCGCCGTTTGCGCGGCCACATTGGCCTGCAGCTTCTCGATGGTGGCGCCTTGCGCGGCAACCTTCAGATCCTGGTTCGCCGCTTCCGCCAGCAGCCGTTCGCATTCAGCCTTCAGGGCATTGTGACCGGCGTCCGCAACGCCAACCTTCGCGTCCATCTCCAGGAACAGATTATCTTCGAAGCCGCGCCGGTATTCATGCGTGCGCAACAGCTCGAGATACGAGGCCGCCTGGGTGCGCGCCGCTCCGAGTTCGGCGCGAATCGTGTTCACATCCGTATCGCTGCGCTTGACCTTGGCCGCCAAAGCAGCAACCGATTCCTTGCTGGCAGTGAGCTGCGCGGTCATTTCCTGCACGGCGAGCTTGGTGGCGCTGAGGTCCGCTTCGAGCTGCGAGCTGGTGCGGCCGCGAACTTCGAGGGCTTTATGAGCTTTGGTATGTTCCTGCTGCAACGCGTTCAATTGCGCGTCCCGCTCCCCGAGCGAATGCAGTACCTGTGAAATGGTGGCATCGCGCGCGGCCAAAGAATCCTTCAACAAGCGTGCTTCGGCCTGGTTTCGCTCGGACTCGCGCAACGCTTCGTCGGCGCGGGTGCGGGCGGCCTCGAAGAACGCGGTCCGCTCGGCGAGATTCTTCTCCTGCTCGCGCGCGCGCGCTTGCTCCAATTCGATCGCGGCCCGCGCGGAGTTCAAATCCGCTTCCAGTTGGACGGCGCGCGCCTTGGCCGCCTCGTCGCTGTCGCGGGCGCGTTCGAACGAACGGCTCAGCACTTCGTATTCGGTCTGCTGGTGCGCAATACGCTCTTCCACCGAACGCAGGCTTTCCGCCAGCGAGGGCAAATCGATCGCTGAAGGTCGGTTGAAGTCCGCTTGCAGGCTGCTCGCCGCGAGCGCCGGTGCGTGGGTGGTCAATACCTGCCCTTCCATCAGTACCGGCCGCTCAGCAGTGGTCTCCAAATAACTGGGTTGCGCGACGGTCTCCCTACCGGCGGAATCCATCTTCACCGCGTCATCCGCTATGTCGGGGTCGAGATATCCCTCCGTGAGAATCGGCAGTCGATCCGTCTTTTCCAGATCGAACTCTTGAGAATGACCCTGTTCAGTTGCCATATATCCCTCGTTGACTCACTTGCCCCTAGCCCGCTCGCGACGCCGGCGCACCAAAGGCCAACTGTCGCAATTTTTGGATCTCGTCACGTACTCTCGCGGCCTGCTCGAACTCGAGGTTCCGCGCCAACTTCGTCATTTCAGCTTCCAGCTTCTTGATGCGCTTGACTGCCTGCTCAGGCGCCAGCGCGGTGATGTGCGCACCGCCGTAGTTTTCCCGGTCCTGCACCGCTCGCGCACCTTCCATGACGTCAGCCACGGCCTTGACGATGGTTTTCGGCGTGATGCCGTGCGCCGCGTTGAATTCGATTTGCTTGTTGCGGCGCCTGTCCGTCTCAGCGATGGCGCGCTCGATCGATCCGGTGCGCACGTCCGCATACAGAATAGCCTTTCCCTGGACGTTGCGCGCCGCGCGGCCGATGGTCTGGATGAGCGATCCTTCCGAGCGCAGAAATCCCTCCTTGTCTGCGTCGAGTATGGCGACCAGGGAGACTTCCGGAAGGTCCAAGCCTTCGCGCAGCAGGTTGATGCCCACGATGACGTCGAACTTCCCCAAGCGCAAATCGCGGATGATCTCTGAGCGCTCCACGGTTTCGATGTCGGCATGCAGGTAGCGCACTTTCACGCCGTGCTCGCTCAGGTATTCAGTGAGGTCCTCCGCCATGCGCTTGGTGAGCGTCGTGACCAGCACCCGCTCATGAACCAGCACGCGGGCGCGAATCTCCGAAAGCAGGTCGTCCACCTGGGCCCGCACCGGCCGGATTTCCACGGCGGGGTCGGTCAGCCCCGTCGGGCGCACCACCTGCTCGATCACTTGCGCCGAAACACGTTTTTCGTAGGCGGCCGGCGTTGCGGAAACGTAGATGGCCTGCGGCGCCAAGTGCTCGAATTCTTCGAAGCGCAGCGGCCGATTGTCGAGCGCCGAAGGCAGTCGAAATCCGTACTCCACCAGGGTTTCCTTGCGCGAGCGATCGCCTTTGTACATCGCGCCCAGCTGCGGAATCGTTTGATGACTCTCGTCGATGACCATCAGCGCATTGTTCGGCAGGTAGTCGAACAGGCATGGCGGCGGCTCGCCCGCCGCGCGTCCCGACAAATAACGAGAATAGTTTTCGATGCCGGCGCAGTAGCCGACTTCGTGCATCATTTCCAGATCGAACAACGTGCGTTGCTGCAGGCGCTGCGCCTCGACCAGTTTGCTGGCTGCGTTTAACTCGTGCAGCCTCACCCGCAGTTCGTCGCGAATTTCATCCACGGCCTTGTGTACGCGCTCGCGCGGCGTTACGTAGTGCGACGATGGATACACCGTGAGCCGCGGCACTTTGCGCAGCACTTCGCCGGTAAGCGGATCGAACAAGCTCAAGCTCTCCACTCGATCGTCGAACAGTTCGACGCGGACCGCCTCCCGCTCCGATTCGGCCGGAAAGATGTCGATGACGTCGCCGCGCACGCGATACGTGCCCTGCTGCAGGTCGATCTCGTTGCGCGTGTACTGCATATCGGCCAGGCGGCGCAGCAGCTTGCGTTGCTCCAGAATATCGCCGCGCGACACATGCAGCACCATGCTGAGGTAAGCCTGTGGGTCTCCCAATCCATAGATGGCGGAAACGGTCGCCACGATGATGGAATCCGGACGCTCCAGCAGCGCCTTGGTGGCGGAGAGCCGCATCTGCTCGATGTGTTCGTTGATGGACGCATCCTTCTCTATGAAGGTGTCCGATGCCGGCACGTATGCTTCGGGTTGATAATAGTCGTAATAGGAGACGAAATATTCGACCGCGTTCTTCGGAAAGAACGCTTTGAACTCGCCGTACAGCTGAGCAGCGAGGGTTTTGTTGTGCGCCAGCACCAACGTCGGCCGCTGCACCTGGCCGATGACATTGGCAATCGTGAAAGTCTTGCCGGAGCCGGTGACGCCCAGCAGCGTTTGATGGGCGAGACCGTTGCGCAGTCCATCCACCAAATTATCAATCGCCTGCGGTTGATCGCCCGCCGGCAAGTAGTCGGAAAAGAGTTCGAAATTCATTCCCAAGTATCCTCTCACGTTGTCAGGGTGGCAGGAACGCCTCAGCTTGAGCCCCGTGCGTTCGTCCGCGGTTTGCAAAAGCATATGTCATACCGCAGTCGCCTGGCGGCCTTCGGTCAATTTTCGTACACTCAGCGCGCTGCTCTTAACATAGGTATGGTCAATTGCCCGCATCGCTTTCCAAACGCGTCCAAAAGGTCAAGCCTTCACCGACTCTGGCCGTCACTGCCCGATCCTTGGCCCTAAAGGCTGAGGGTAAAGACATCATAGGTTTAGGCGCTGGAGAACCGGATTTCGACACGCCGGCACACATTGCAGATGCGGGCGTGGAGGCAATTCGCAAGGGCGTTACGCGCTATACCGCGGTCGACGGCACTCCGGAATTGAAGGACGCGGTCATCGCCAAATTCAAGCGCGACAATGACTTAAGCTACCAACGGAATCAAATTTTGATCTCTTCGGGCGCGAAGCAAACCTGCTTCAACTTGTGCGCAGCGCTACTCGATCCGGGCGACGAATGCATCATTCCCGCACCCTATTGGGTGTCCTACCCCGACATGGCGCTGCTGGCCGACGGAATTCCCGTGTTTATCAGCGCCGGACCTGCGCAAGGCTACAAGATCACGCCGGAACAACTCGCGGCGGCGATCACCCCGCGCAGCAAAATGATTTTCATCAATAGCCCGAGCAATCCGACCGGAGCCGCCTACACCAAGGCTGAACTTCAGGCGCTCGGCGCAGTATTGGCCAAGCATCCGCATATCGTGATCGCTTCCGACGAGATGTACGAACACATTTATTGGGCGGCGGAACCGTTCACCAGCTTCGTGAAAGCAAACCCCATTCTTTATGACCGCACCGTCACCATCAACGGCGTCTCCAAAGCCTACGCGATGACCGGCTGGCGAATCGGCTACTGCGGCGGACCGAAGGAGATCGTTGCGGCCATGTCGACGATACAGGGCCAATCGACATCGAATGCCTCGAGTATCTCGCAACGTGCTTCCACCGTGGCTTTGAACGGCGACCAAAGCTGCGTGGCGGAGATGAATAAGGCGTTCAAGGCCAGGCATGACTTCGTGGTTGCGGGGCTGAATGCCATTCCGGGCGTCTCTTGCCTGCCCGGCGCCGGAACTTTCTACGCGTTTGCCCACGTCGAGGGAGCCATGCGAGCCCTTGGCATGCAGGACGACAACGAATTCGCCGAGTATCTATTGGTGCACGCCGGCGTTGCGGTGGTGCCGGGATCCGGATTCGGTGCGCCCAACCACATGCGCCTGTCCTTCGCCTGCAGCATGCAGACGCTGGAAGACGCGCTGCGCCGCATCGCTGCGGCACTTTCGGTCGCGGTAGCGAAGCGCGCCTAAGCTGATCACAACCCGCCTCATTGACTTACAGGCCCGCCTTCCCGACAATCCGCGCCTTCTCCGCATTCCCCGGTAGCTCAGTGGTAGAGCGACGGACTGTTAATCCGTTGGTCGGCGGTTCGAATCCGTCCCGGGGAGCCAATCGATAAGAGAGCGCCAATCGGCACTCACCGTTTATTGGCCATTCAGAGCCGATCGTCTTCGAAGGGACGGAATCGAACTGCCGACGGACAACAAGCCGGTTCGACAACTTGGCCGTCTGCGGCCAAGTTGGACGTCGCCGCGCAGCGCGGCGACGGTCCGGAGCGAAGCGGAGGACGAGCGGCGCCAGCCGCGAGCAATCCGTCCCGGGGAGCCAGATAAATATCAATAAAATCAATTAATTATATAATAATATTGATTTCGTCTCAAGATATCTAACCGTAGCAGCAGTCGATCGTTGCACGCCGGCGCACCATCCATCAGCTGGCAAGCCCAAGGAATACCGTGAGCGCTCGGTTCAATCGCACGAGATCCTCGTCACTCAATTTTCCAACGCGTTTTCCCAGTCGGGTTTTCGGCACGGTGGTAACTTTGTCAATCATCAGTCTTGAGGAGTTCTTTAGGCCGTTGCGATCAGTTGGTTCGATGACCATGCGCAGTAACGGTGCTTCCGTCGGATCTGTCGTGAACGCGCAAAGAGTGATTGAGGCCGTTTGACTGAACCTGTCCTCCTGCACGACGACCGCCGGTCGCGGCTTCCCCGTGTAGCTCGCACCACCCGACACCGTCCAGATCTCTCCGCGCTTCACTCGGCAGGGTCCCACGAAACAGCGTCAATAAATTGCTGATCCGCAGTTGCTTGTTCGCTGGCGGCCACTGCCTTGGATTGCTTGCGAGCAGAGGCGACGAAGGAGCGCGCTCGCACGTCAGGTACCCAGATCTGTACCGGCCGCAGTCCCTGGGCGCGCAGCCGCTCGCGATGCAACCTAACCTTGTCGCGCGACGACCGCGAATTCTGCAGCATAGTAATCTCCGCTGGTTACATGTAACCATAGCATACAATACCAACTCCCTGC
>Ga0182030_10001971_pt1 | contig 43261 bp, 38 predicted proteins | sample 812S3MmetaG_FD_121299 | JGI IMG/M metagenome (GOLD analysis project Ga0182030, IMG submission 121299) | Permafrost microbial communities from Stordalen Mire, Sweden - 812S3M metaG (Illumina Assembly) | ecosystem: Environmental > Terrestrial > Soil > Wetlands > Permafrost | place: Sweden... | reverse complement strand
GAACGGCGCCTCGCGGCCCTCGAAGCGAAACGCGCATCGCTCGAGGACTTAGCCTTCGAGACCGAGCGCGGCGACGCGACGACGCTGGCCGAAGTCGGCGCAGAGCTCGACCGCATCGAAGGCCGCAAAGCCGCGCAGCCCGCGTCCGGCGGAAAGCGCGCGGCGCGCGCACCCCTGCGCGTCGAGCGCCCGTCGGGTGCGCGCATCTTCGTCGGCCGTTCGCCGCGTGAAAACCTCGAGGTCACGTTTCGCATCGCAAGGCCCGACGATCTGTGGTTTCACGCGCGCGGCATTCCCGGCTCGCACGTGGTGCTTCAGCCACCGCCCGGCGCCGAACCCGACGCCGGCGACCTCGATTGTGCGGCGGACTATGCCGCCTTGCACAGCCGGGCGCGCAACGCTCCGCGCGTCGAGATCGACTTCACCGAACGCAAATACGTGCGCAAACAGCGCGATGCCGCACCCGGAATGGTGTGGTATACCAACGCCCGCTCGCGCGTCGGCCGCCCGGGTGCCGTGCCGGCTACTGATGGCGATTGACGAGCAGCGAGCACATGCCGATCTTGGCAACGGCGTCGGTGAGCTCTTTGAGCCCGATGGGTTTGGTGACGAAGGCGTGCTCTATTTCGGGCGCGCGTTCAGCCATGACTTGAACTCCTCCATCGGGAGCGGGCGGCAAATTGCATATCCTTGGACGTAGTGGCAAGAGCGATCACGCAGCCACACGATTTCTTCGGGTTGTTCGGCGCCCTCGGCTAAGGATTGAAAACCGAAACGCTCGGAGATGGAGATGATCGTCTCGGCAATCGTCTCATCGTGCGGGTCGGTGAGGACGCCCGAGATGAAACTGCGGTCGATCTTGACGATATCGACCGGGAGACGTTTGAGGAACGACAACGAGGAGTACCCGGTCCCGAAATCATCGATCGCGACACGCACGTTGAGTTTGCGCAGCGCGCGGCACACGCGCCGGGTTGCCTCGACGTCGCGCATCGCGTCGCTCTCGGTGATCTCGACACCGAGGTTTTCCAACGCGACGCCCTTGCGCGCCGCGGCGGAGAGCGCGCGGATCAGCTTGGGATCGCCGGCTTGCCGCCCCGAAAGATTGAAGAACAACCGGAATCCCGCTCGCATCGCCCCCAGTTCCTTCGATGCTTCGCAAGCATTGCGCAATACCCAGTCATCGATGGCGGTAATGATCCCGGACTGCTCCGCAAACGGGATGAAGTTGCCAGGGAGTACGAGCCCGCGTTCCGGATGATTCCAACGGATCAGCGCCTCGCAGCCGGTTACGGCACCGGTACGAAGCTCGACGTGGGGCTGATAGTACAGCGTGAATTGGTTGCCGCTAATCGCTTCGGCGAGTTCGTTGCGCAACGTCGCTCGGCGATGGGCATCGCCTTCCATCCCGAGTTCGAAGAACGTGGTGATCCCTTGACCGCGCTGTTTCGAGTTGAGCAGCGCCGCCTCGGCGCGCGAAAGAATGGCGTCGAAATCGGTGCCGTTTTCCGGCGCGACGGCGATACCGAGGTTCGCCGTCCGCGAAATGAACTCGGTCTCGTGACCGTCTCCAGTCGAAAATCCTTCGGCGAACACGCTCGCGAAGTCGACGGCCCGGCTTAGAACAAAGTCACGCGAAACCGGATTGGCAATGTAAATTGCGAACACGTCGCCGCCGACGCGAGCGACGATCTCGGATCCTGATGCTCGCTTCAACAGGGCGCTGCCGACTTCGACCAGGATGGCGTCGCCGATCATGTGACCGTAGGTCTCGTTGACCTCACGAAAGGCGTTGATGTCGACCACGATGACGGCAAAGCATGCGCCGGTCCGGGCTGACGTACGAGCCTGCGCGCGAAACTGCGACCGGCTCAGCAAACCCGTCAGGACGTCGTGCGATTGCTGGAACTGGATGCGTTCGTATTGCCAGCGCTGCTGGACCCGATTGGCAAAAAAGGACGCGAGAATTTCGATATAAGCGTTTTCTTCCGCGCGCAGACGTTTCTTTGCGGGCCTGGCCGAGGTAAACGTTAGCGCCCACAACGTACCGCCGGCACTAAACGTCGTGACGACGAGCGCACGGGAACGGCCCCTTCCCGCCGACGCACGCTCGCTCGGCGTCTCACGAGCGTCGTCCCACGATCGTGTGCCGCCGCCATCAGCCAACAGCTGACCCACGCGCGTCGTTGCCAGAGGTCTCGCAAATCCGATGCGGCTGCTGTTGCTCTTTCCCGACTCACTCGCCACTTCGTAGAACGCCTCGACGATCATCTGCTCGTTGTGGATTCGCCACAGCGTTCCGCGGTAGGGGTGGCCCGGCTGCATCGCCGTCACGGCTTGCGCCAACATCGCGGGCCAGAGCTCTTCATCGCGCAAACTCGGATCGTTGACAAGTCCCCAGAGCGCTTCGAGCCGCGCGGCATGCTGTCGCGAGCGCTCCTCGGCCTCGCGCAGCGTATCCGTGAGTTCGTTAACTTCCAGGAGGCGAGCGATCGACGTTCCGAGGACCTCGAGATAAGCGATATCCTCTGATCCGAAATCGCTCGTCGTCGTGTCGGGTGATACGAACGTCAATGCGTGCGAAAGTTGTGTGAGCGCTTCCTCGCGCGCGGCATCGTCGCGTTCGATCGTGCGCTTGGCCAGGCGTTGTTTCAACTCGGCGTTCGTGCGCAAGAGCTCGGCAACGGCTTCTTCCCGGGCGGCGTCGTCACGTTCGATCGTGCGTTCGGCCAAGCGTTGCTTGAGCTCCGCGTTCGTGCGTGCCAGCTCGGTGAGCGCCTCTTCGCGAGCGACGTCATCGCGCTCGATCGTACGTTCGGCCAAGCGTTGCTTCAGCTCGGCATTCGTGCGTGCCAGATCGGCGAGCGCGTCCTCGCGGGCCACGTCATCGCGTTCGGTCGTGCGTTCCGCTAATCGATGCTCGAGTTCAACATTCTTGCGCGCCAGCGCGCTGTTGGCACGCGACAACTCGGGAACGCCTTTTCCGCGCCCGGCGACTTCACGCCACTCGGGCTTGCCGACGACAAACCACGTACTCAGCTCACGCCTTGCAATCCCATTGCTTCCCACCGTACCACCATTGTGGTGTCTCTAATCACCGGGCAAGCGTCAAATCGGGATTATTCCGGTCCTTGACTATCGAGCATGCAAAGACAAAGAGCGCTCGCTAACTACGTACGTTGCTTACCGCGCTGGAACGAGGTCGGGAACTTCGGCGCGGATGTCCAGCAGTTCGGGCATCACATCGCGGAACGCGCCGACGATCTTCGGCTCGAAGCCGAAGCCGGATTCTTTCTCGATCTGCTCGACCGCGATACTCACCGACGCCGCTTCGCGCCACGGACGGCGTGACGTCAGGGCTGAGAACGTGTCGGCCACCGCGACGATGCGTGCGAAGAGGGGTATCGCGGGTCCGGCCAGTTTCGCCGGATAGCCGGTACCGTCAAAGCGTTCGTGATGCGAGTGCACGATCTCGGCGGCGGCGTGAAGGATCGGGGTCGTGAACCCGGCCAGCATCGCGGTTCCGTCGACCACGTGCTTCTTCGCCGCGTCGCGTTCGTCGCCGAGCAGGCGCGAGGTCTTGTAGAGAACGCGGTCGGGCATCGACAGTTTGCCGATATCGTGGATGCGCGCGGCCTGCGCCAACTGCGTTACCTCGATCATCGAGAGACCCATCTTGCTCGCGATCGCTTCGGAAAAGAGCGCCACGCGGCGGCAGTGATCGCCGGTCCGCGGGTCGCGCAGATCGATGATCTTCACCAGCGCTTCGAGCGTGTTTCGCTCCTGCGCAAAGAGAGCTTCGGTTGCCGACTGCTGATCGGCATGCGCCGCTCCGGCTTTGGCCATCGTTTCGAGACGCGCGCCGCGGAGCTGGATGAGATTGCGGGCCAAGCTGACGAACGCGACCGGATCCACCGGTTTGCCCAAGAATGCCGATGCGCCGAGTTTGAGCGCCTCGCGCTGCAGTTCTTTCTCGCTGTGCCCGGTGATCATGACGATCGGCGTATAGCTGTTGCCGCGCGAGCGCACTTGCGAAATGAACTCGATGCCGCTCAGCTCGGGCATGCTCTGATCGACGATGATCAGTACGCACTCGTTTTGACCGGCCCACTCGAGCGCTTTGACCGCCGAGGTGAAGCAAACGGCCTCGGTCTCGGGAATCTGCCCGACGACCTTGGCGAAGACCGTCAGGTTGGTCTCGACATCGTCGACGACGAGAACTTTATTCGGCGTGGTGTTGGCGTTCACGAAATTCCCGCTCGATACGCGCGGACGGCCCCGCGCAGGCGCTCGTAAGCCTCGTCGAGTTCGATTGCCGCGGGCTCGATCCCGTCCCACGTCTGGGCCCGCGCAGCATCTTCGATCCGGGCCGCGACGGCCGCGACCTCATTGCCGCCGATGTTGGCGGTGCTGCCCTTGATCGCGTGGGCCGCTCGCATCACGTCCTCGAGCACGTGTCGCGAGAGCGCGTCGCGCAGGGTGGCCTGATTGGTGGCCCCGGTTCCCATCGCGGCTTCGAGCAGATCGGCGATCCCCCCCGAGTCGTCTTCGAAGATCTCCTCGAGACGCGAAATTTCCAGGATCGGGGTGTCACCCATAGCGGCTTTCCTTCGGCTTCGGCTCGGCGCGCTCTGCGAACATCGCGTCGCCGAACGAAAAGAATCGGTAATCCCGGGCAATTGCTGCTGCATATGCGGTGCGCGTTCGCTCGTAACCGGCGAACGCGCTCACCAGAACGAGCAGCGTCGACTGCGGGAGATGGAAGTTCGTCAGCAGCGCGTCCACGACCCGGAACCGGAACCCCGGTGTGATGAACAGGTCCGTTTCGGCGGCTCCGGGATGGACGACCCCGTCGGCCAGGGCGGCGCCTTCCAGGGCCCGGACCACCGTGGTTCCGGCCGCTACCACGCGCCGGCCTTCGGCCTTCGCCCGATTGACGGCCGACGCGGTGTCCGGCGCAATGGCGTAGCGCTCGCCGTGCATGCGGTGCGCGGCGAGCGGGCCCGGCCGCATCGGCCGAAACGTTCCGATTCCGACATCGAGGGTCAGCCGGACGATCTCCACCCCGCGGGCCGCGATTGCGGCCAGCACGGCATCGGTGAAATGAAGCGAGGCGGTCGGCGCGGCCACGCTGCCCGGGATCCGGGCGAAGACGGTCTGGTAGCGGGCTGCGCGGGCCTCGTCGCCGGGGCCGACGTACGGCGGCAACGGCAATTCGCCCGCGCGCTCGAGCAGTTCCGCGATGTCGACCCCGTCGTCGAAACGCACGATCCGCCGCCCGTCCTCCGCAACCGCTTCGATCGTGAACCCGGCGCCGCCGGCCGTCAGGCGCGTTCCGGCCGGCAGGCGCCGGGCCGGGCGCACGAGCGCATACCAGGTCCGCGCCTCGAACGCGAACGCGTCGCGGTCGGCAGGGCGCAGCAGGAGCAGTTCGCCCGCGCCCCCGCCGGGACGCGCAAACCGCAGCCGGGCCGGAATGACCCGCGTCTCGTTGAGCACCAGCACGTCGCCCGGGTGCAGCTGCTCCGGAAATGCGGCAAACGTGCGGTCTTGCAGTTCGCCGGCCGGTCCGAGTAGCAGCAACTTCGCATCTTCGCGCCGTTCGGCCGGCGTGCGCGCGATGCGCTCTTCGGGAAGATCGAACGCGTACGCCGACGCGTCGTCCAAGGGACCGCTGATTTAGATCTTCTCGGAGCGCGCTTTTTCGAATTCCAAGTAGGCCGTGATCCGCTTCGCGTCTTCGGCGTTGACCTCGAGAAATTGCATGCCGACTTGGAATTGCGGGTTCGCGCCCGGCCGCGGATTTTGATCCATCTTCACCCAGCGCACTTCGGCTTTGAGCGTCAGGTGCGGGGTCTCTTTCATCGTGATGATCCAGCGCGTGCCCTTGGAAAGAAACTCGCTCGTGATCAAGCGCGCGCCGGTCGCCGAAATGTCGGCAATCGAGGCACGAAAGAGCGTGAAGGTCAGCTTTTCTTCGACGCTGACGGGGATGTATTTACGTAGACGAAGGGCCCCGGCTGCCTTGCGTTTTTCCTGATCAGCCACCGGTCACCGCGGTGCCCGGGAAATAGTGGGCCAGAATAGCCGGGGCGGAGGCTCCATTAAGAGCCATGCCGCGCGCACCCCACTGACAGAGACCAACACCGTGCCCACGGCCCGAGCCTTCGATGACGACGAGCGGTACGGCCTGCGTACGATCGAAGTCGATCTCGCGAAGCCAGAGGCTGCGCACGGTGTCGGACCCGAACCGGCTGCGCACGTCGCTCACGCTCAGCGCGAGCATGCTGCCCCCATCGCCGCGAAAAGTCACCGTCCGCGGGCGGCCCGAATCATCGGGATCGTCGAGCTCGGCTGCTTGCGGAACTCCGTTCAGCTTGTCGGCGAGCGCGGCCCGCGCGCGATCGAGCGGAAGCGTCCGCTGCCAGCGATAGTCGGGTGACGCCGTACAGTACGGGTCATCGACGCCGCGTAAGTACGGCAGGCCCGCGTGGCCCCACAACTCATTGGCATCGGCACTGTGGCCGCCGCAGCACGCACTATAGAAGACGCTTGCCGATCCTCCAAGATAGGCAAGGGTTTGCCCCCGGGTGGCGTCGACCGCGGCGCTGCTGGCCGGATGTTCGGCGGCAACGCCGCCGTAGCGCTGATCGGCGTCCGTCGCCACGACGTCGTAGGCGCGCGAGAGCGTGCGCTTCTGTAACGCGTACGTCCGCGCGACGATGGCCTGCGCTTGGAGCGCGGCCGCCGGCCAGGTCGGCGGCGACTCGAGCGGCACCACGCCGTAGAGATACTTTTCGATGTCGAGCGTCTCGATCGTGCCGTCGCCGAGTTGCACGCGGATGACGTTACCGGCCGCACCCGGCACGGCCGGCGCGACGGGAACGGGCACCGGGGCCGGCGAGGGCGGGGCGGACGGGAAGCCCGGATCGGGCGGATCCCAAATGTCCAAGCCGCCCGTCGCAACGAGCAGTCCCTTCAGAAAGAGCGCGCGCCCGATCACGTAAACAGCCCCGGCTGATCGATGCCGGTCGGCGCGATCAGACCCAAATGCGCGAATGCTGCCGCAGTGGTCTTACGGCCGTTCGCGGTGCGCTGCACGAAACCGATCTTCAGCAGATACGGCTCGACGACGTCCTCGAGCGTTTCGAGATCTTCGGTCAACGTGGCGGCGATCGCGTTGATGCCGACCGGTCCGCCGCCGTAGCCTTCCGCGATCGTCCGCAGATACGCGCGATCGAGCCGGTCGAGGCCGCGTTCGTCGACGCCCTCGCGCCGCAGCGCTTCATCGGCAACGTCGCGCGTCACGATGCCGTCGGCCCGCACTTCGGCAAAGTCACGCACGCGTCGCAATAAGCGGTTTGCGATGCGCGGTGTACCGCGGCTGCGCTGGGCGATCGTGGCGGCGCCTTCCGTTTCGATGCGCACCTCGAGCACGCGCGCGCTGCGCTCGACGATATGCTGCAGCTCGGCGGGCTCGTAATAATCGAGATGGTACATCAGCCCGAAGCGGTCGCGCAGCGGTGCCGAGAGCATGCCGGCGCGCGTCGTCGCGCCGACCAGCGTGAAACGTTTGAGCGGCAACTTCAGCGTCTTTGCATACGCGCCGCGGTCGACCACGAAGTCGATCTGGAAGTCTTCCATCGCGGGATACAGATACTCTTCGACGACCGCACCGAGACGGTGGATCTCATCGATGAACAGCACGTCGCCGGCCTCGAGCGCGGTCAGAATGCCGACCAGGTCCTTCGGTTTCTCGAGCGTCGGACCCGACGAGCCGTGCAGCGTTCCGCCCAGTTCTTTCGCGATCAAATTCGCGAGCGTCGTCTTGCCGAGCCCCGGCGGTCCCGAGAACAGCACGTGCTCGAGCGGTTCGCCGCGCCGTTTCGACGCATCGATCGCGATGCGCAGGTTCTCCACGATCTGCCGCTGGCCGACGTAATCTTCGAAGGTGCGCGGACGCAGCGTCGCGCCGTACACCGCATCTTCGAGCGAGGCGTCCCCATCGATCGCGCGCGGTTCCGTATCCGCCGGCCCCACGATCTTCTTGCGAACGTCGCCGGTGCTCACTTGGCTGCGCCTTCGCGATTGCGCTGGCGGTAGATTTCGGCCAGCAGCGTTTCGGCATCGCGCACGTGCGGCGCGGCGGCGAGCGTCTCGGTGATCATCGTCTCGGCTTCGGGCCGGCGATAGGCGAGTTGCAGCAGCACCGCCAGCGCTTCCGCGGCAAAATCGGGCATCGCCGCGGCTTCGGGGCGCGGCGGTGCGTCTTGGATCAACAAGAAGCGTCCCACTTTACCCTGGAGTTTCGCCACGATGTCGCGCGCCTTCTGCTGGCCGATCCCGGGCAACGTCTTGAGAAAGACGTGATCGCCGGCATCGATCGCGCGTGCGATCCGGCCCATCGGCGCCGAGAACGCGCGCGACGCCGCCTTCGGGCCGACGCCGGCGACCGAGATCAGCGCTTCGAAGAACTCACGCTCGACCGTGTTGGTGAAGCCGAAAAAGACGTACCGCCCCGAGTTGCCGTCGATCTGGAGCTGCGCGTAAACCTCGAGCGTCAGCGGTGCGCCGGCCGCGACGTCGATCTTTCCCGCCACGCTCGGCGGCAGCACGATGTCGTAGGTGAGGCCGCCGGCGTCGAGTCGCACCACTTCGCCGTCGCGTTCGAGCAACGTGCCGGCGATCCGGGAAAACACGGTTAGCGCGCCGCCGCAGCGCGCGCAATCGCCACCACGTCGCGGCCGCGCATCGCGAACACCAGCGCCAGCGCCAGCGCGTCGGAAACGTCGTCGGGCTCGGGCGGAACGGTGAGGCCGAGATGCACGCAGACCATCGACTTCACCTGTTCTTTGCGCGCGGCCCCGTTGCCGGTGAGCGCGCGCTTCACGGTCACGTGCGAGAGCTCTTCGAACGTCACCTCGCACAAACCGGCGGCGAGCGCGATCACCCCGCGCGCGTGGCCCATCAGCACCGCCGTCGGCGGATGTTTCGGCGCCGACCACAGTTCTTCGACCACCATGCAATCCGGACGCGTCGCGCGCACGACCTCGAGCATCGCGGTGTGCAACTGCTCCAGCCGCGCTTCGAGCGAGAGCGTCGCTTTCGGCCGCAGCACGCCGCCCTCGATCAAGCGGAACGTGCCGCCCGCGGCGTCGAGCACGCCGTAACCGGTCGTGCGCAGTCCCGGATCGACGCCGAGCACGCGCATTACGGCGCCACGCCGTGATAGTAGATCGTGACGGCTTCGCCCGGACGCAGTGCCGCGTTGGCCTCGGGTTCGGTGCGCGCGACCTTGCCGCTCGGTCCATCCTGCGTGACCGCGACGTTGCCGATGGTGTAACCGCTGGCGACGATCGCAGCTTTGGCCACGTCGAGCGTCATATTGGTGACGTCGGGTACGGTGCCGGGAACGGAGACGCTGATCGTGACTTCCGAACGGCGCGGTGCGGTCGTGTTCGCAGCCGGATTTTGCGCCGAAACGTTGCCGCCCGCGTTGGTTGCATCGACGATGTACTGGATGCGCGGTGTGAAGCCGGCGGTCTGCAGCGCCGTGACCGCGTCGGCCGGTGATTGCCCCCCGACGTCCGGTACGGTCACGAGCGGCGGACCGGTGCTGACGGTCACGCCGACCGTCGAAGCCGGATCGACCGTGCTGCCGCCGGGCTGCGCTTGGGAGATGATCGTGCCGCTGGCGATGAGATCGCTCGCGATCTGCTGATCGACGTTGAGCTTGAGCCCCAGGTGCGCCAGCTGCGTGCGCGCCGCATCGACCGCGACCCCGACGAGTTGCGGAACGCGCACCGGCTGACGGCCCTGCGAAACGGTTAGCGTGATTGTGCTGCCTTCGCCGGCGTTCGTGCCCACGGCCGGACTCACGTCGAGCACGGTGCCCTTCGGGGCGGTGGCATCGAAACGGCCGACGATCTTCGCCTTGAACTTCGCGCCGGCGAGCATGTGCTGCGCATCGGAACTGGTGAAGCCCTTGACGTCGGGAATGGCAACCAGCGGTGCTCCGTTGGACACGTACAGCGTCACCGTCGCACCGCGCGAGGTCATCGTGCCCGCTGCTGGATCCTGGCGAATCACGCGATCGATCGGCACGGTTTCGCTCGCTTCGGGACGGACCTCGGAACGTAAACCGGCAGCCACCAGTGACTGCTGCGCCTGCATCGAACTGCGGTCGACGAAGCTGGCGACCAGGATGTCCTTACGCGGCCCGAGAGCGCGCGCGCCGAGATACCCGGCGACGGCGGCGACTACCAGCATCAGCGCAAAGAACGGGATCCAGCGGCGGTCGAACGCCGGCGGCATCGGTTCTTCGAAGGTGGCGACGCCGTTGGCCGCCGGATGATCCGGCGCGGCGGAAGCGCGGGGCGGCGGCGCGGGTGCCGTGACGGTACGAAAACGCGACGTCGGCGCATCGCCCGACGCCCGCTGCGCCATGCCGACGCTCATCGCCGGCTCTTCGCGTGCTTCGCGCAGCGCGCGTCCGAGTTCGGTCGCCGAAGCGAACCGATCTTCCGGGTTCTTCTGCAGCAGCGTGGCGATGATCGACGCAAGCGCCGGGCTCACGCCGTCGCGTGCCGGATCGAGGACGGGCGCCGCTTCGGAGACGTGCTTGAGCGCGACGGCGACCGGCGTCTCGCCGTTGAACGGCAAGCGGCCGGTGACCATCTGGAAGAGCACCACGCCGAGCGAATACAGATCGGAGCGCGCGTCGAGTTCGCGCCCTTGGGCTTGTTCGGGCGAAACGTAGGCGACGCTGCCCATCACCATGCCGGGCTGCGTTACGCCGATCGCGTTTTCGGAGACGGCGCGAGCGATGCCGAAGTCGCCGAGCTTGACGACGTCGTCGCCCGTGACGAGGATGTTGGCCGGCTTGACGTCGCGGTGCAAGAGCCCTTGACGGTGCGCGAACGCGAGGCCCGCGGCGATCTGCGTGGCATAATCGATCGCGACGGATTCGGGGATGCGGCGCTCGCCGCGCAACATCGCCGCCAGCGTCTCACCCTCGACCAACTCCATCACGATGAAATAGGCGTCGCCCTCGTGTCCGAAGTCGTAGACGTTGACGACGTTGGGATGGGAGAGCCGTGCGGCTGCTTGCGCTTCATACGAAAAGCGCTTGATGAAGTCGTCGTCGGCCGAGAACTGGTCGCGCAGAACCTTGATCGCCACGCGCCGGCGCAGCAACAGATCGGTCCCGCAATAGACGATCGCCATCCCGCCGGTACCCAAACGGGTATCGACGCGATAACGGCCATTGAAGACGTGTTCGAGTTCCAACGTACGTTACGTTCGCGTTCGAGCAAGCGCGACCCGTAGGACATCGCGCACGATCGGCGCCGCGACGGCCGCACCATACCCGCCGTTCTCGACGATCACGGCGACGACGACCCGCGGCGCGAGCGCCGGGGCGAAGGCCACGAACCACGAGTGCGCCGGACCGTGCGGGTTGGTCGCGGTCCCGGTCTTGCCGGCGACAGTGATGCCCGGCAGCGCCGCCGCGGTTCCCGTCCCATGCTGCACGACCGCGATCATCAAGTCCCGGACCTCGTTCGCGGTGTCGCTGCTGAGCGGCGCCGCAAGCTGCTCCGGTGCCGTGGCCAAGCTCGTTTCGTTGCCGGCGATGCTGCGCACGAGATAGGGCCGCGGCGTGCGGCCGCCGTCGGCGATCGTTGCCGCGACCAGGGCCATCCGAATCGGCGTCACGAGCAGCGACGCTTGGCCGAAGCCCAATTGGGCGAGCACCGACGGGATCAGCTCGTCGCGGCCCGGCACCCGATCGCGCGCCACCGGCAGATCGAAGTTCATCGTCTGCCCGAAGCCCCACTTGGCCGCATCCTGGAGCCAAAGGTCGGGACCGATCTTGAGCGCGATCGACGCAAAATCGACATTGCTCGAGAGCGCGAACGCGCCGGTCAGCGTTTGCCGGCCGGTGATCTCGTTCTGGTCGTTGCGCACGGTGAAGTTGCCGACTTGCAAACCGCCGGTATCGATGAACACGGTCGCCGGCGTGACGAGTCCGGCGTCGAGCGCGTCGCCGGCCGTGACGATCTTGAAGGTCGAACCCGGCGGATAGAGCCCCGAGGTGCTACGGTCGAGCAGCGGCGAGGCGGTGTCGCTCACGAGCGCGGACCAATTGCGGTCGAGGGTATTGGGATCGAAGGACGGGGTTGCGGCCAGCGCGATCACCGCACCGCTGCGCGGATCCATCACGATACCCGCCGCGCGCGCACGCTGCCCGAGCGCCGCCGCGAGCGTCCGCTGCACGTTGAGATCGAGCGTCGTCACGATCTCCGCACCGTGCGGCGCGCTGCCGCCGCCGGTCAGCAGGCTTTGAATCTCGGTCCACGCTCCGGTGCCGGCGCTCGGGGCCGTGAGCACGCGATCGAAGGCGTCTTCGAGGCCGGCCGTGCCGTAGCGCGGCGACGCGTAACCGATCGCGTGCGCGGCGATGCTGCCGAGCGGATACACGCGCCGGCCGTTCCGCGTGATGGCGAGCGGCGTTCCGTCGCTGGCCACGATCGTTCCGCGGCCGACGGCGATGTCGGCCCGGCGCGGGTTGCGTGTATCGGCGTCGAGCTTCGGCGCGTCGACGAGCGCGAGTTGCAGTTGGCGCAGCGCCAGCAAAGCGAACAGCACCAAGAACAGCGTTCGCATGCGGCCGATGGCGCGATCCGTCAGGATTCGACCCCGGTCGTATTCCGTTCGCGCAAGACCGTGAAGCCGCCGAGCGTCTGCACCGCGAGGTGCGCGCGCGTCGGGTCGGCGGCAATCACCTCGTTGATGATGCGGTGCGCAAGTTCGCTATCGATGCCGTCGAGCGCCATGATCGCATCGACGCCGATGTCTTCGAGCAGCGGATGCGCGACGTACTTGCACGACGGCAGCGTCGCGAAGTGCCGTTCTTCGTAGGGCTCGGCATGCCATGGACCGCGCTTTCCGAATACGGTTGCGTGGAAATCCCAGGCGCACAAGCGCCGCTCGTTCCACACGAAGTCATCGCGCACGCACGAACGCCGGCAGATCGCACATTGCACGAGCGTTTCGGCCGGATGCGCGAAGGCTTCGAGCAGGTCCTCGGGCAGATCGTCGGGATTGACCAGGGTCCCCTCGTTCAGCTCGGAGGGCACGGGCGCGCTCCAGCCGATCCGCGCCAGCATCTCGAGATCGCGCGCCGACGAGACGAACGCGCGCTCGTCGTCGGGCGCAAACGTCGTATCACCCCAGGCCGCCAGGTTGTCGGCGGCAACGTTGACGCGTTGCCAATTCTCGCCCAGCACGACGCCGATCGGCGTCCACGCCAGCGGGACGAGCCACGCCGCGATCTGACGGTTCTCCGGGACGAGACTCGAGGTGAACGCAAGCGTGTTGGCGTTGCCGCCCAACACGAACGCATAGGGTTCGGCCGCGTCATCCGCTGGTTCCACTATCTCGCTCCGATCGTCTCGCGATGCAACGCTTGGTATTCTTGCAGCGAACGCGGCGGCCCGGGATCCGAAGCCAGCGCCGTGGCGAGCGCGGCGGCGGTATCGAGGCTGGTCAGGCACGCGATCGACGCTTCGACCGCGGCGCGCCGAATGCGAAAGTTGTCGGTCGAATCGCGGCGTGCGCCGCCGGCGTTGTTGATCACGAGATCGACGCTGCGTTTGGTGATCGCATCGATCACGTTGGGCGAACCGTCGGCGATCGCGTTGATCGTCTCGGCCGCGATACCGTGCCGTTCCAACAGATCGTGCGTGCCGTGCGTTGCCACGAGCGTGAAGCCCAGGTCGACGAAACGGCGCAGGATCTCGACCGATTCAGGCTTCTCCTCATCGGAGATCGAAACCAGCACGCGACCGCCTTCGCTGGGCAAACGGATCCCGGCGCCGAGAAAACCCTTGAGCAGCGCGCCGGCGTAGGTTTCGTCGATGCCGAGCACTTCGCCGGTCGATTTCATCTCGGGGCCGAGGATCGTTTCGACGCCGCGCATCTTGGCAAACGAGAAGACCGGGACTTTGACGACCGTATACGCGGGACGCGGGCGCAGTCCGGTGCCCCACGGCATGTCGCGCAGTTTCTCACCGAGTGCGATCCGCGTGGCGGCCGCGACGAGGTTGATGCCGGTGGCCTTCGAGATGATGGGCACCGTGCGGCTGGCGCGCGGATTAGCCTCGAGAATGTAGAGCGCGTTGGCGTGGATCACGAACTGGATGTTGATCAGCCCGCGAATGCCGAGTTCGCGCGCCACCGCTTCGGTCACGCTGCAGATGCGCGCTTCCATCTCGTCGCTGACGGTTTGCGTCGGGAAGACCGAGATCGAATCGCCGGAATGAACGCCGGCACGTTCGACGTGCTCGAAGATCCCGGGTATGAGGATGTCCTCGCCGTCGAAGGCCGCGTCGACCTCGACTTCGAGTCCGCGCAGGTACTTGTCGACGAGCAGCGGCGCACCGGGCGTGATCGGCGGCGCGCTCTCGACGTAGGACGCGAGCTGCGCTTCGTTATGGACGATCTCCATGCCGCGCCCGCCGAGCACGTACGAGGGCCGCACGATCACCGGGAAGCCGAGTTCGCGGGCGGTAATACGTGCTTCGCGGAACGTCTTCGCGGCTCGGCCTTGCGGGCGCGCGACGCCGAGCCGCTCGAGCACGGCTTCGAATTTTTCGCGGTCTTCGGCGAGATCGAGCGAACGCTGATCGCTGCCGATGATCTTCACGCCGCGGCGCGCGAGTTCATCGGCCAGATTGATCGCCGTCTGCCCGCCGAACGCGAGCATCACGCCCTCGGCGCCGGTGCTGAGGTACGCCGATTCCACCTCATCCGCACCCGGCGGTTCGAACACCAGAATATCCGAGACGTCGAAGTCGGTCGACACCGTCTCCGGATTGTTGTTGACGACGACGGCCGAACGCCCGGCATCGCGCAGCGCCCACGCCGCGTGCACGCACGAGTAATCGAACTCGATGCCCTGGCCGATGCGGATCGGACCGCTGCCCACGACCACGACGGCCGACTTCGGCGGCTTGCGCATCTCGTCGGTCTCGCCGCGCGAAAGATAGTAGTACGGCGAGCGCGCGGGAAACTCGGCCGCGGCCGTGTCGACCATGCGGAACCGGCCGCGATCGTTGACGCTCTTGAACTCGCCGCCGAAGAGCGAGTTGATCCCGCGCGTCGAATAACCCGCTTCGATCGCGAGCTTGATCAACGCCGGCGGCGGATACATCATCGGCTGGCCCGGTTTGCTCTTGAACTTGCGCAGTTCGTCCTCGAGCTGCACCAGTTCTTCGAGTTCCCACAGCCAGAAGCGGTCGATCGCCGAACGCGAGTGGATGTCGTCGATGCTGCGGTCGCGCCGCAGCAGCTCGCAGATCGCGAAAAGCCGGTCGTGCGTCGGCTCGTCGACGGCGCGCCAGAGTTCCTCATCGCTCCACTCGGCGAACGCGCCGCCGGTCAGCGTTTCGAACTTCAGGTCGAGTCCGCGAATCGCTTTCATCAGCGCGGCTGCGAAGGTGCGGCCGATGCCCATCGCCTCGCCGGTCGATTTCATCTGCGTACCGAGGCGAAAATCGGCCAGCGGAAACTTGTCGAACGGCCAGCGCGGAAACTTCACGACGCAGTAGTCGAGGGTCGGTTCGTAGGCCGCTTTGGTGATGCCGGTAACGGGATTCGGAATCTCGTCGAGCGTCTTGCCGAGCGCGATCAGCGTCGAGATCTTCGCAATCGGGTAGCCCGTCGCTTTGGATGCCAGCGCCGAGGAACGCGAAACGCGCGGGTTGACCTCGATGATCTGATATTCGCGGCGGTCGGGATGCAGCGCGAACTGGATGTTGCAGCCGCCCTGCACGTTGAGCGCGCGGATGACGTTGATGCTCGCGGTGCGCAGCATCTGGTAGTCGAGGTCGCTGAGCGTCTGCGAGGGCGCGACGACGATCGAATCGCCGGTGTGCACGCCGACCGGGTCGATGTTCTCCATGTTGCAGACGACGATGCAATTGTTGGCTTTGTCGCGGAGCACTTCGTACTCCAGCTCTTTCCAGCCCAGCAGCGACGTTTCGACCAGCGCCTGATTGATGATCGACGCCGCGAGACCGGTTGCAAGCGTCGCGCGCAATTCGGCTTCATTGTGCACGAGGCCGCCGCCGGTACCGCCGAGCGTGTATGCCGGGCGGACGATCAACGGGTAGTCGTGCTCGGCGGCGAACGCGACGCCGGCCTCGACGTCGGTGACCACGATGCTCGGCGGCACCGGCTCGCCGATCTCGATCATCTTGGTCTTGAACCGTTCGCGATCTTCAGCGAGCTGGATCGTGTCGAGCGGCGTCCCGAGGAGTTCGACCGCGTAGCGCTCGAGGACGCCCGCCGCCGCAAGTTCAACCGCCATGTTCAGGCCGGTCTGGCCGCCGAGCGTGGGCAACAGCCCATCGGGGCGTTCGCGCGCGATGATCGCCTCGATCGACTTGACCGTCAGGGGCTCGAGGTACACCGCATCGGCGACCTCGGGATCGGTCATGATCGTCGCCGGGTTCGAGTTGACGAGCACGACGCGGTGGCCTTCGTCGCGAAGGGCACGGCACGCCTGAACACCGGCGTAGTCGAACTCGGCGGCTTGACCGATGACGATCGGACCAGAGCCGATTACGAGGATTGAACGCCGGGACATTCCGACGTAGATTGGGCGACCGAATGACGGTTCCCCGCCCAAGGCCGCTCGCCTTGGCGCCCCGAACGGCGCGCGCGACATGCTACGTGCGGTGGTGACGGCCGGTGGCCGGGTTGACGAAGCGTTCGCCGCCGCAATCGGCACGCCGGTCAAGGCGCTCGCGCCCTTCGGAGGCGGCGTCTTGCTCGATGCCGTCCTGGCCGCGATTTCCGGCGCCGGGATCGCCGATATCGCCGTCGTCGGCGGCCCGGAGGTCGAGGCCCACCGCCGCGACCTGCGGGTGATCCCCGCCGCGCCCGGTGGAGCGGCCAACATCGCCCGTGCCCTCGACGCCTGGCCGGCCGAAGACGACCTGCTCTTCGCCACCAGCGACCTGCCCTTCGTCGCGGCCGGGGAGCTGACGGCGTTCCTGGCGGCGAGCGCGGACTACGACCTGACGCTTCCGCTCGCGACCGCTGCCGCGTACCAAGCCGCCTACCCGGGCGCACCGCCGCACGTCACGGAGCTGGGCGGCGAGCGCGTTGCCAACGGCAGCGTCTTTTTCATTCGCGGCGGCGCCCGGGCTTCGGTACGCGCGATTGCGGGCCGGTTCTTCGAGGCGCGCAAGAGCGCCCCCGGCATGGCGCGCTTGCTCGGCGGCAAGCTGCTCGTGCGTTTTCTCGTCCGCCGCTTGCGCATCGCGGACATCGAACGCCGGGCCGAGTCCGTCTTCGGCGTGCGCGCCGCCGCGATTCGCGACACGGCACCCGGCCTCTGCTACGACGTCGACACGCTCGAGGACTATCGCTACGCATGCAGCCGGTGACGGCCAGCCCGGCCCGCATCAGCGCGCTGTGGTTCGGCAACCAGGCCGTCTGGAGCGCCATCCTCGGCGTTTTCTTACAGAGCCGGATCGAAGAACTCGCGCCGGCGGGCGGCGTCGTCGCGTACGCGTGGATCGCGTCGGGCGGAGCGATCGTCGCCGCGATCGTGCAGCTTGCCGCCGGGTTTGCCTCGGACCGGCGAATCGTGCTCACCGGTCACCGCCGCGAATTCTACGTCGCGGGCGTTGCGATCGCGGCTGTTGCGCTGGTTGCGTTCTTCGCCGTCCCGACGCTCGCGCTGCTGACGGCGGCATTCGCCGCATTGCAGATCGGCATGAATCTCGCCGGCGGACCCTATCAAGCCGCGATCTCCGATGCAATCGGTGAGGAACGGCGCGGCCGCGCATCGGCGTGGATGAGCGTTTCGTCGTTTGCCGGCAGCGTCACGGGCTTGCTCGTTGCCGCCGCGCTGCAGGGCCTCATCGCTTCGGCCGCGCTCGTTGCCGCGCTGGTGGGCGGAACGGCCGTCGCGCTCGTTCATTTGCGCACGCTGCCGGCGACGCACGTGCGGCCGGCCGCGCTGCGCATCAGCGCACCGCTGGTGACGGTCCTGCTCTCGCGCGCGGCGATCAACGTCGGGTTCTACACGCTCTTCGGGTTCTTGTTCTTCTTCGTGCACGAATCGCTGCACGTCGCCGATGCGCGCACGACGACGGGTTTGCTCTTTCTCGCTTTTACGATTGCCGGTGTCGCCGGCGCCGCGCTCGCCGGACCGGCTTCCGACCGGATCGACAAGCGCATCGTGGTGAGCGTTGCAGCCGTCGCGATCGCGTTCGCCGTGGGAACGTTTGCGGTCGCGCTCAACCCGGTGGTCGCATTCGCCGCGGCGATCGCTTCGGGGTGCGCGTGGGGCGCTTTCTTCACCGCGGACTGGGCCATCGCGTACGCCGTGCTTCCGCGCGACGCGATGGCGTCGGCGATGGGCGTGTGGAACCTCGCAGCGGCGATCCCGCAGATCGTCGCCCCAGCGATCACGGCACCGCTCGTGACCGCACTCGATGCGCGCAGCGCGGGGCTCGGCCCGCGCGTCGCGCTGTTGCTCGTCGTCGTCGAGTTTGCGATAGGCGCCGCACTCCTGTGGCGGCTGCCGCCGCTTACATCGGGACGCCGCCCGCCTTACTGACGCTCACGAAGTCCGACTTGTCCGGATCCCAGCGCATGATCAGCGTCGAGTCGACGCCGAGGCCGCGCTGGCTGCCGTCGCGGAAATCGTAGGTGCCGGTGATGCCGGTGTAGTCGTGCAGGCCTTCGAGATACGCGTGCAGTTGGGCGGCGGTCGCGTTCGGGCCGATCTTACGCAGCGCATCGATGACCACCATCGCCGGATCCCAGGCCATGCCGGTCTGGAAATCTTGCGGCATCCCGTTATCCTTCATCGCGGCGGCGTAGGCGGCCATTGCCGGCGAATCTTTGTGCGCGGCGCCGGCCACGTACGGAACGCCTTGGAACAGCACGTCCTTGGGGACGAACGACGCGTACGATTTCATCTGCGCGATGATCATGTTGGCGCTCGTCGTTGCGACCGGCACGTCGAGGCCGATATCCGTGACGGCGTGGAGCGCGGTCCCGAACGCCGTTCCCGGCGCCCAGATGATGAGCGCTTGCGGTGCGAGCGCTTTGATCTTCGACATTTGCGCGGTGACGCTCGTGTCGGTCGCGCTGAAATGCTCGGCGGTCAGCAGCGTCATGTCCTTGAACTCGGGATATTGCAGCACGGCAGCGATATCGCGGTCGCCGATCTGGCCCGACGCGTCGGTCGTATTCAGCGTCGCGATCTTCTTGTAGCCCTTGCCGCGGAAGTACCGGATCGTCGCGTAGATGAGGTCGCGGCCGCTGACGCTCGCGGAGAACACGTAGCTGCCCTTCGTCGTCGGAATCACCGGCGAGAAACAGTAGTTGACCGGCCCGTTCGTCAGGTAGAGCGGCGTCGTCGCCTGACACAGCGCACCGAGCGACGAGCCGAGCACGACGGCCGGATGTTTGGCCAGGATCGCCTGGTGGATCTGCAACGACGTCTCCGGATTGCTCGTGTCGTCGTGAAAGATGAAATGCACCGGCCGGCCCTGGATGCCGCCCTGTTTGTTGACGACGCCCTCGAGCACTTGCAGTTCTTTTTGATGCGTCGTGCCGACGAAGGCAAACGTCCCGGTGATCGGCAGCACGACGTCGATGTCGTACGGATCCGCCGCGGACGCGCGCAGCGCGGGAAACAGACACATCGCCAAGGCGATCCCGATCATGGTTAAGCGGCGCACGAGCATTTGCAACCCTCTCAGAAAATGAGCCCGCTCAACGGGCGTCGGTACTCTTGGGTGAACGCGGCAATTGCCCTGCGCCTAGGGACGCCACCCGAGAAGGTTTTTTGCGCGTCCCGCGTCCGCGTAACCGCGCTCTTCCGCGATGTTGAACACGCCGGTCGCGCCGCGCTCGATCGCGAGCATCGTCGCCCGAACCGCTGCATCGATCTGGACCGGAACGTTGCCGGCCGGCTCGTCGAACCAGGTGCCGGAGCCGTAGAGTGAGCCGTAACGCAGCACGGTGCCGATCAGCGGCGGCGACTCGAGCACCAGGCGCTCGAGCGTGATGACCGAGCCGCGCGTCGCGGGGTCGAGCGGGTCGGTTTCCACGTGCGGCTCGGGGCCGTCGGCATAGGCGAACGCGATGCTCTGGGCCAGCATGCGCTTCGCCCCGCTCTCGAGCGCTGCGTCGACGAGATGCTGCGTGCCCTCGATGCGGATGCGGGCGTTGCGGGCGAGCGCCGCCGGATCGCCGCGTTCGTCGCGCGAATGCGGCAGGTCGGTCAGCTGATGGATGACGAGTTCGGGCTGCGCGCTTGCTACGGCGTCGCGCACGGCACCCGCATCGAAGACGTCGCCGACCACGGCGTGGACGCCCCGCGTTTCCAGATCGCGCGCCTTCGCCGCATCGCGCGTCAGCGCATGAACGGCGTAGCCGGCAGCAAGTAAGAGCGGGGTCAGGCGCGAGCCGATCACGCCGGTGGCGCCGGCGATGAAGACGCTCGTCATGGTGCCAGGCGCTCGCACATCCAGCCGGTCGCGGTCGCGCCGTAGCACAGCCGGTCGTGCGCGCGATCCGGACGGCCTTGCCAAAACTCGATGCGGTCGGGGATCACCCGGTAGCCGCCCCAATACGCCGGCCGCGGCACGTCGCCGCCGGCGAAGCGCCGTTCGATCTCCGCCATCCGCTCCTCGAGCTCGGCGCGTCCGCGAATGACCTGGCTCTGCGGTGATGCCCACGCGCTCACGCGACTTCCGCGCGGCCGGTTGGCAAAGTACGCGTCCGACTCCTCGCCGCGCAAGATCTCGACCCGGCCGCTGATGCGCACTTGCCGCTCGAGGCTAGCCCAGAACAACACCAGCGCTGCGGCCGGGTTCGCGGCCATCTCACGGCCCTTGCTCGATTCGTAGTTGGTGAAGAACACGAAACCGCGTTCGTCCCAGCCGCGCAGCAGCACGACGCGCGCCGCCGGATGCCCGCCGGCATCGACGGTGGCCAGCGTCATCGCGTTGGGTTCGATCACGTCGGCCGCGAGCGCATCGTCGATCCAACGGCGGAACTGGGCGAACGGCTCGTCCGCCGCGCGCGACTCATCGAGCGTATCGCGATCGTAACTCCGGCGGGCATCGAGAAAGGGGTCGCTCATGGAAACTCACTCATGGAAAACGTCCGAGCGCAAGTGCGCCCAGGGTGGCCCCGAAGGCCAGCACGCCGGCCGCGACGGCGAATTGCTCGGTCAGGTCGAGCCGGCGGCGTTCGGCGATCGTCGCGCGCGCCAAGGTTGCGAGCCGGCGCGTCAGCGCATCCGCATCGCTCACGCGCGCGTAGGTGCCGTTGCCCGACGCTGCGATCGAGCGCAACGCATCTTCATCCAATTCCGCATCTTCGCCCGTGCCCGGGATCTCCACGCCGCTCCCGTTGGTGCCGATTCCGATCGTGAAGATCGTAATGCCCTGCGCACCGATCTCCGCGGCCACCGCCAGCGGATCGCTGCCCGAGTTGTTCACGCCGTCGGTGACGAGCACGATCGCGCGCCGGCCGCCGGACGGCAACAAGTGCGCGGCCTCGGCCAGCGCGTCGCCGATCGCCGTGCCGCCATTGGGCTCGGGTAAGCGGCTGAGGGCGTCGCGCGCGGCCTCGCGATCGTCGCTCAAGGGTCCCAGCGGAAACGCTTGCGCGGCGAACGCGACGAGGCCGATGCGCGTGCCGTCCGGGACGCCGTTGATGAAGGTCAGCGCCGCGTCGCGGGACGCTTGCGAGCGCGTCGGCGCAACGTCGGTCGAAGCCATCGAACCGGAAGTGTCGATGCAGAGCACGATCGCGGCATCGTGCACCGGTACCGTCGCCACGACACCGGGCCGCGCCAACGCGACGCCCGCGCACAACAGCGCAAGCACCCACGCGCCGGCGAAGATCGCGGTCCACGGCGGCGCGCGGCCGATCGAGCGCTCGAGAAACGCGAGATCGGAGTACGTGAGGGCGGCCCCGCGCGAGCGGCGCGCGCTGGCCGCGACGATCGCGATGAACGCTGCGGCGACGACGACCGCCAGCAGCAGAAACAGCGGGTGAACGAAGGTCATCGCAATCCGAACGCGCGCTCGAGCGAGCCCGCACCGTCGGCTTCATCCAGCGTTCCGATGCGCCAGCGCGCACGCTCGAAGGCGGCGTGAATCGCCGCATCGCGCTCGGCGCTGGCCTTACGGTACCGTTCGCGCGTCCGGGGGCCGATGAAGACGCGCCGCGAGCGGCCGGTTTCCGCGTCGCGGATGCGCACGAACCCGCGCAGGGGCAGACCGTCGATCCACGGATCGCGCGCCAGGAGCACCGTGGCATCGAAACGCCGGGCGATGCGCAGCAGCGCGTCGGCGAACGCGTCGCCCGATGCGATGTCGAGGCCGTCGGTAATCAGCAAGAACGAGCTGCCTTGCGGCAGCGCGCGCACGGCAAGTTCGAGCGAACGCCGTAGATCGAAGGGGCCGTTCGCGCGCACGTCGACCGTTGCGCGGCGATCGCCGATCAGCCGTTCGTCGACGATGCGGCCGGCCCGGTCGGTGTTCTCCGCCGCACCGAACCACGCGCGCACCGCCTCGGCCGCCGCAGCGCTCAACGGACGTTTGCGCCCGAGCCGCATCGACGGCGATTCATCGACCAGCGCGCCCAGCACGAGCACGGTCTCTTCCAGATAGACGCGCGTCTGCAGCGAACCGATGCGCGCGGTGGCCGACCAGTCGATGCGCCGCGGATCGTCGCCTTCGGCGTAGCCGCGCAAGCGGTCGAACACATAGCCGTCGCCGGGCCGCGCACCGCGCGCGACCGTTCCGCCGGCGTAGACGTGGCGTGCGCCGCGTACGATCGCCGACCGCAGCGGGTTCACGGCGCCGGCACGCTCGCGACGATCTCCGCGAGCACGGTGTCGCCGTCCCCGCCGTCGATGGCGAGCCGGTAGTCGAACGCGACGCGATGGCGCAAGACACCGGGCGCGAGTTCGCGCACGTCGTCCGGCACGGCAAACGAACGTCCGTCCAGGTACGCGCGCGCCCGCGCCAAGATTGCCAGCGCCAGCGCCGCCCGCGGTGATGCGCCCGAGGCGACGTAGCGCGCGCCGCGCGTGGCGCGGACGAGGTCGACGGCATAATCGCGCACGCGGTCGTTGAGATGCACCGCGCGCACCTCGACCTGCCAGCGCTCGACGTCGGCGAGCGTTGCAATATCGCGTTCCGGTTCGGCCGTCGCCGCGGAGAAGCGGTCGACGATCGAGCGCTCGTCTTCGCGCGACGGATACCCCACGCGAACGTTGAGCAAGAAGCGGTCGAGCTGCGCCAACGGCAACGCGTAGGTGCCGTCGGCATCGAACGGGTTCATCGTGGCGAGCACGGCAAACGGACGCGGCAGCGGCAACGTATCCGGTCCGATCGTCGCGCGCCGCTCCTGCATCCCTTCGAGCAGCGCCGACTGCACCTTGGCCGGCGCGCGGTTGATCTCGTCGGCCAATACGATGTTCGCGAAGAGCGGGCCGCGCACCGTGACGAACTCGCCGCTGCGCTGGTCGAAGACGCGCGTTCCGATGATGTCACTGGGCAGCAAATCGGGGGTGAATTGGACGCGCTTGAAGATCCCGCCGACGGCGGCCGCGAGCGCACGGCAGGCCAAGGTCTTCGCCACGCCCGGCATGCCCTCGAGCAGCACGTGGCCGTCGGCCAGCAGCCCCATGACGAGCGCGTCGACCACTTCGCGCTGCCCGACGATCGTGCGCGCCAGCGCGTCACGGACTTCGTGCGGCGTGCTCACGCTACCGGCTCGCGCGCGGCCACGTAGGCGTCGAGGAGCGTCAGCAAGTCGCGCGCGGCGGGCGCACGTTCGTGGACCGGCCCGAAGCGCGCGCGTTCCGCCACCGCCATGACGCGTCCGAGTTCCGGATCGCGCGAACCGAGCGCGCGTAACGCGTCGGCAAAGGTCGCCCCCGGGCCCGCACCGGCACGCGTGAAGAGCACGTTGCGCAACGCATCGAGCGACGCGTCGTCGCCGCGCGCGCGATAGACGCGCAACGCTTCCCGCAGCGGATCGACGACCGGCACACTCTTGCGCGGAGGCGGCGGCGCGGCAGGCGGCACGTTCACCACGCGTTTCGGACGCCGCGCCAGACGTACCAGTCCCACGATCGCAACGGCGAGGACGATGCCGATCGCCGCCACCGTGAGCGCGGCCTTGCGCAAGAGGGCCATCAGCGCACCTGAATCCGCATCCGCAACGGTCGTCCCGCTCGCAACCCGCACGCTCAGGGGTTGCGAGGAATAGCGCATGCCGCGGCCGGTCGAAGGGTCGATCGCGTCGATATAGGCCGGCGTGAACGACGCCGTGCCCACCGTTTGCGCGGCGACCGTCAGGATCTCGTAGAAATCGGTGCCGTCGGCCGCCGGCACGCGCCGGCGCTCGTCACCGAGGTCGACGGCGTTGGTCAAGGCGGGCAGCACGAGTTCGTCCAGACGGTCGCGCTTTTCGCGAATGTGGACGTGAACGGTCACGTGAAACGACTGTCCGGGCCGCACGACGCGCTGATCGGCGTGCAATCCGAGCGCCGTGATATGCAGCACCGGTAAGCTTTGGGCATATGCCGCGGCCGGCGCAAACGCAAGCAGCGCGGCGCAAACGAATGCCGCGCGCTCAGCGCAGCGAATCCAACCAGCCCCGGAATAGTCCACGCGCGTCGAACGGCCCCGGCGAAGCCTCGGGATGGAACTGCACCGCAGCGATCGGCAACGTGCGGTGGCGGAAGCCTTCGTTCGTGCCGTCGTTGAGGTTGACCATCGTCGCTTCGAGATGATCCGGCAGCGTGGCGCCGTCGACGGCGTAGCCGTGATTGTGCGCGGTGATCAGCACTTCGTCGTTGAGGATGTCCTTCACCGGCTGATTGCCGCCGCGATGTCCGTACGGCAGCTTGAAGGTCTGCGCCCCGCACGCCAGCGCCAGCAACTGGTGTCCCAGACACACGCCGAACAGCGGCACCTCGCCGACGAACCCGCGCAGCGTCTCGACCGTGTCCGGCAAGTCGCGCGGATCGCCGGGACCCGGCGAGATCACGATCGCGTCGGGTTTGTACTCGTTGATCTCATCGCGGGTCGCGCCGAACGGCAACACGGTGACGCGCGCATCGAGCGCCTCGAGCTCGCGAATGATCGCGCGCTTGACGCCGCAATCGAGCAGCACGACGTGCGTGTTTCCGTGGCCGATCGTCTCGCCCACGTGATAAGCGTCGGACACGCTCTCGACGAGCCCGGCCGTCGTCATCGTGCGCACGTATTCGGCCAGCGTCGCATCGACGCCGGCGATCGCCTTGTCGCCGACCGCGAGCGCCGCGCCGATCGTGCCGTGTTCGCGCAGCGCGATCGTCAGCGCGCGCGTGTCGACGCCGACGATCGTCGGCACCGCCTGCTCCTCGAGCCACGTTCCGAGATCGATCACGTTCTCGAAGTGCGAAGGCCGCCGCGCCAAGTGCTTCATCACGCAACCGGCCGTCGTGGCGTGCGGATGCTGCGATACCGTGCGCGAGACGCCGTAGTTGCCGATCAGCGGGTAGGTGAAGGTGAGGATTTGGCCCGCGTACGACGGATCGGTCAGCGCTTCTTCATAACCGGTCATCCCGGTGTAGAACACGGCTTCGCCCAGCGCCGTCGCGTCGGGGCCGAGACCGTCGCCTTCGAAGCGGGTCCCGTCGGCGAGCAAGAGAACAGCGCGCTTGGTCTGGTATTTTTTGCCGGGCTTCACGAATGCAGCGCTTCGTCGCGCGGGAGCACGCGTCCGTGTTCGTACACGACGGCACCCGCCACGATCGTGGCCAGCGCGCGGCGCGGGAACGTCGCGCCGTCGAAGGGTGTGTTCTTGCCCTTGGAATGGAATAGCCGCGCATCGACCGTCCACGAACGATCGGCGAACACCGTGACGTCGCCGACGCTGCCGACCACGAGCGAACCGCCGGTCACGCCGAGAATGCGCGCCGGATTGACGCTGTGCAATTCGATCATGCGGGCCAGCGGAAGATCCGGCAGCGCGGCGGCATAGGCGCCGAGCGCGATCTCGAGACCGCTGAAGCCGACCGGCGCTTCGCTGAGCAGTTGCGCCTTTTCATCGAGACCGTGCGGTGCGTGGTCGGTCGCAAACACCTCGATCGTGCCGTCGCGCACGCCTTCGAGCAACGCCTTACGATCGCGCTCGGCCCGCAGCGGCGGGTTGACCTTGGCGTCGGCGCGGTAGTTGTCGAAGCGGTCGTCGAGCAGCAGCAAGTGGTGCGGCGTCACCTCGCAGGTGGCGCGCACGCCGCGGCTGCGGGCCCAGCGCATGAGATCGAGCGACGTGGCCGTCGAGACGTGCGCGATGTGCCACGGTTTGCCGGTATCTTCGGCGATCAGCAGATCGCGCGCCACGATGATGTCTTCCGCCAGACCCGGGCTCCCCGGCAAGCCCAGTCGCGCCGAGGGGAGACCCTCGTTCATGACGGCGTCGGCTTTGAGGCTTGCATCTTCGCAGTGCGAAACGAAGATCGAGTTCAAGTCGCTTGCATAACGGGCGGCGTTACGCAGCACGAGCGGGTTCGCGACCGTCGTGCCGTCGTCGCTGAACGCGACGCAGCCGGCGTCGGCGAGCAGGTGATAGGGTGCGAGCTCAACTCCGGCGCGCGCTTTGGTCACCGCTCCGATCGGGTAGACGCGCGCGAGCCCGGCCGCTTCGCCGCGGCGGATCACGTCAGCCACGATCGTCGCCGAGTCGAGCGCGGGCTCCGTGTTGGGCATGCACGCGACGGCGGTGAACCCGCCGGCCACTGCGGCTGCCGCGCCGCTCGCGATGGTCTCTTTGTGCGTGAAGCCGGGTTCGCGCAAGTGCACGTGCATGTCGATGAAGCCCGGCGCAACGATCGCCCCGGTCGCGTCGACCACGCGCGCGTAGGCGGTGTCGGCATGCTCGACGATCTCGGTGATGAAGCCGTTCTCGATGACGACGTCGCGCAGCGCATCGAGACCCTGCCCGGGATCGATCACCCGGCCGCCGCGGATGACGGTTTTCATGCCGTCACGCGCGCGCTGTTGATGAGGAATTCGAGCACGGCCATGCGCACGAACACGCCGTTGTGCACCTGGACGACGTAGCGCGAACGCGGATCGTCGAGCACCTCGTCGGTCAGCTCGACGCCGCGGTTGTAGGGTCCCGGATGCAGGATGATCGCGTCCTTTGACAGGCGCGCCAGACGCGCCGGGTTGAGTTGGAAGCGGCGCGTGTAGTCGTCGAGCGAGGGCAAGAGTCCCGAGGTGATCCGCTCGCGCTGGATGCGCAGCATCATGATCGCGTCGACGTGCGGCAGCACCGCGTCGAGGTCGCGTTCGATGCGCACGTGGTCGCTCTCGAACGAGTCGGGCAGCAGCGTGCGCGGCCCGACCAGCGTGACCTTCACCCCGAGCATGCCCATGCCGACGATGTTCGAGCGCGCGACGCGCGAGTGCTGGATGTCGCCGACGATCGCGACGCGCAGGCCCTCGAGCCGGCCGGCGTGTTCGCGCAGGGTCATGAGATCGAGCAGCGCCTGCGTCGGATGGGCGTGGGTGCCGTCGCCCGCGTTGATGACGTGGCCGTCGAACGACTCCGCCAGACGCCGGGGAAAGCCCGACTCGTGGTGGCGCACGACGATGACGCGCACCCCGATCGCGCTCAGCGTGATCGCGGTGTCGGCGATCGTCTCGCCCTTGCCCAGCGACGACGCGCCGGGGGCAAACGAGATCACGTCCGCTCCAACGCGCTGTTCGGCGAGCGTGAACGACGTTGCCGTACGCGTACTCGATTCGAAGAACAGGTTGAGAACGGGGATACCCGCGAGCAAGTCGCGCGGGGGAACCGTTTGGTTGAACACCGTGGCTCGATCGATCAGTGCGATCAGTTCGGACGGCGAGACGTCGTCGACGTCGATCAAATTACGTGGCGGCACGTTCCTCATCGATGACCAGCGAAACGGAGTCGTCGTCCGAACGCTGCGGCGCGAGCACGACGTCGATATGCTCGCGCCGGCTCGTCGGGATCAGTTTCCCAACGTAGTCGGCTTGAACGGGTAGTTCGCGCAAGCCGCGATCGATCAGCACCGCGAGCCGGATCGCGCGCGGCCGGCCGAGGTCGGTGACGGCATCGAGGGCCGCTCGCACCGTTCGACCGGTGTAGAGGACATCGTCGACGATCACGACCGTTTTGCCCGTGATCTCACTGCGAATCTCCGATTCGGGGAGTTCGCGCGCGACGTCATCGTCGCGATAAAGATTGATGTTAAGAAAACCTAACCCGGGCGCTTCATTGCTGATCGCGGTGATTTCCGAGACCAGCCGGCGGGCGAGCGATTCCCCACCGCGGCGGATGCCGATCACGACCAATCCGCTCTGCGCTTCCTCTGGTTCGATGATCTGATGCGCCATACGAGAGACCGCCCGCTCGATCGAAGCGGGTGACATGAGAACGCGGCGACGAGCAAGCGCGGGCATCGAACGGCGGTTCGGGCGGGCCCAATTCCGGCCCTTTGTGCGCTGCGCCCTCGGGAGGAAGTCTTCCGGCCGTCGAAGCCCGACTGGATGCCCGTTTCCATAGCAGGCCGCGCCTGCCGCCTCCGTCAGTGGTTCGGCAGCGATGCCGAAGCGCTGGTACCGCTCGCCAACGACCCGTATATCGCGCGCTACCTCTCGCACGTCTTTCCGCAGCCCTACACGCGCGCCGACGCCGACCGTTGGATCCGCGAACAGGGCAACGCCGAAACGATCGCCCAGTTCGCGATCGAAGTGGACGGCGAGCTCGCCGGCGGTATCGGCTTCCTGCTCGGCAAGGGCGAACGGATCGGGACCGCGAGTCTCGGCTACTGGCTCGGCAAACGCTTCTGGGGCCGCGGCGTGATGAGCGAAGCGGTCAAAGTCGCAACGCAATGGGCCTTCGACACGCTGCGCGTGCGCCGGGTGTGGGCCAACGTGATGGAGCCGAACGTCGGCTCGTCGCGCGTGCTCGAGAAAGCCGGCTTCCGGCTCGAAGCGAAGATGACGGCGGCGATTTGCGATCGTCGCGGAATGATCCACGACGAGTACATCTTCGCCCGGATGCGGCCGAGCTAACTCTACAAGGCGGCTAGGGCCGAACGCGCGCCGTCGCGCTGACGGCGATAATCCTCGAGCTTCGCGCGCTCCGCCGCCACGACGTCGGGTTTGGCGTTGGCCACGAACTTTTCGTTCGCCAGCTTCTTCTCCAAACGATCGACCTCGACGTCGAGCTTCGCGATCTCGCGTTCGTAGCGCTCGCGCAGCATCGCCGGGTCGGCCTGCAGGCGCAGCGCATCGAGCCGTTGCGCGAACGTCTCGCCCGGGATCGCGGTGTCGGCGCGGAATTCCACCCCCGCCAGCAGCCGGAGCTGTTCGACCACCGCAACATCGAGTTCCGGTCCCGTGACGACGACTTTCGCGCGCGGCGCGATGCCCAGTTCCGAGCGCGCGTTACGCAGCCGTTCGACCGCGGTCATGAAATGATCGTAGTTCGCTTCGGCATCCCCGTCGTGCGGAATCGCGGCCGGATCGGGCCAGGGTGAAACGACGACCGATGGGCCGGAGGGACGCAGCACCGAAGCGATCTCTTCGGTGACGAACGGTGCGATCGGGTGCATCAGCCGCACGAACGTGTCGAGCACGTAAGTGAGCACGCGGGCTCGCGTGGCACGCTGCGAATCGGCTTTGGCCGACTCGAGATACCAATCGCAGAACGTGTACCAGCCGAACTGCACGAGCACGTCGGCCGCAACGCCCATCTCGAAGTTGTCGAACGCCTGCGTAACGGCCAGGACGGCATGGCGCAGTTTGGCGAGAATCCAGGCATCGGCGAGCGTGAGCTGATCGGGCTCCGGCAGCGCGATCTCTTTGGGCAAGCCCTCATCGAGCGAGGCGATGAAGCGCAGCGCGTTCCAGAGCTTGTTGTTGAAGCGCCGCGCCTCGTCGCACTTTTCTTCATCGAAACGCAGCTCTTGCGACTCGAGCCGCATTTGACGCAGCATGCCGAAGCGGAAGCCGTCGGCGCCGTACTTCTCGACCAGGTCCAGCGGGTCGATCGCGTTGCCGAGGCTCTTGCTCATCTTGCGCCCCTGCAGATCGAACACCAGCGGCGTGATGAACACCGTGCGGAACGGCAGCCGGCCGACGCAGCGCAGGCCCAGCATCATCATGCGCGTGACCCACAGAAAGATGATCTCGCGCCCGGTGATCATGACCTGATTGGGATACCAAGCCTCGAGCTCTTTCGTCTCGGCCGGCCAGCCCAGGATCGTGAACGGCCACAAGCCGCTCGAGAACCACGTATCGAGCGTATCGGGATCGCGCCGCAATTCGATCGTGCCGTATTTTTCGCGGCCTTCTTCGCGCGCTTCTTCCGCATCGTGCGCGACGATCGCGTCTCCGTCGGGCGTGTACCAGACCGGCAGTTGATGCCCCCACCACACTTGCCGCGAGATGTTCCAGTCGCGCAGGTTCTCGAGCCCGTGCTCGTAGGTGCGGCCGAAACGCTCGGGGACGAAACGCACTTCGCCGTTGCGATAGGCGTCGAGCGCGGGCTTGGCGAGGGATTCCATCGCCATGAACCACTGCAGCGAGAGCAGCGGTTCGATGATCTCACCCGAGCGCGACGACACCGGTACCGTCGTCTCGTACGGTTCGACGCGCACCAGCGCAGCGGCGGCTTCCAAATCGGCGACGAGCAGCTTGCGCGCCGCAAAACGGTCCATGCCGATGTACTTCGCCAGCGCCTCGCGACCCACGTCGAAGCGCGCGCGCACCGCAGGGTCGGGTTCGACGCGCCAAACCGGGGCGATCATGCGGCCGTCGTAATCGATCACGGTCGGCATCGGCAGCCCGTGACGTTGGCCGATCTCGTAGTCGGTCGCATCGTGCGCGGGCGTGACCTTGACCGCGCCGGTACCGAATTCGCGCAGCACCGCCGCGTCCGCGATCACCGGTACCGGCCGGTTCACCAGCGGCAGAATGACGTTCTTGCCGATCAGCGCCCGGTAGCGTTCGTCTTCCGGATGCACCGCGACCGCGACGTCGGCGAGAAATGTTTCGGGCCGCGTCGTGGCGATGACGACGCCGTCGCCGCCGTCTTCCGCGCGATACCGCAGATGCCAGAGCGACCCGCTGTGCGGTTCGTTTTCAACCTCGGCATCGGAGAGCGTCGACTGCGCTTTAGGATCCCAGTTGACCAGCCGCGTGCCGCGATAGATCAGCCCATCGTTATAGAGGTCGATGAACACGCGCGTGACGGCCGCCGACAGTTCGGGGTCCATCGTGAAGCGCTCGCGCTGCCAATCGGCACCGAAGCCGAGCCGTTTGAACTGCTCGTTGATGCGGTGGCCGTATTGCTCGCGCCACTTCCACGCGCGCGCGAGGAATGCATCGCGGCCGAGACCGTCACGCGAGAGGCCTTCCTTCGCCAGCTCGCGCACGAGCACGGCTTCGGTGGCGATGGCGGCGTGATCCTGACCGGGAAGCCAGTCGGCGTTATCGCCGCGCATCCGATGGTAGCGCGTGAGCACGTCCATCGGCGTATACGTCGAGCCGTGGCCGAGATGCGCGGCGCCGGTGATGTTCGGCGGCGGCATCGAAATAATGAACGGCGGCCGCGAACGGTCGACGTCGGCGTGAAAGACCCCGCTAGCGAGGTCGCGCGCGATTAAGCGCGGCTCGACATCGGCCGGATCGTAGGACTTGGCGAGTTCCTGAATGGTGCGGCGTTATGCTGGGGCGGCGCTCGAACGGCGCGCTTCGCCCGCACGATAGCGGTAAATGATGCGGCCCTTCGTCAGGTCGTACGGCGAGATCTCGAGTTCGACCCGGTCGCCCAAGAGCAGTTTGATGTGATGGCGGCGCAGGCGGCCCGCGATGTGTGCGAGCACTTCATGGCCGTTCTCGAGTTCGACGCCGAACGTCGTGCTCGGATAGACCTGCTTGATCGTGCCGAACATCTCGATCATCGGCTGCTTCGCCGATTCGTCGACCCGTTCGACCCGCTGCGCGGCAGGTTTGCGGCGCTTGGCCGGCCGTCTCGCCGGGCGCGCTATGATTGCACCAGAAAATCTAACTTCACGCGGTCCCTAACCAAGGCCGGTGCCCAAGGTTTGCAGCCGCCGGAAATTTTCATCCGGGCTCCGGGATGACCCAGGGCTCGGGCACGGTCCCGGCCAGCGAGCGGACCCAGGCCTCGACCGCGTCGGGCTCGCTCGGGACGGCGGCCGAGAGATTCTCGTAGCCGTCGGGGGTGATCACGACGTCGTCCTCGATCCGCACCCCGATCCCGCGGTAGCGCTCGGGCACGGTCAGGTCGTCGAGTTGGAAGTAGAGCCCCGGCTCGACCGTGAGCACCATCCCCGGCGCGAGCCGGCCGAACTTGTACGTCTCGGCGCGCGCCTTCGCGCAATCGTGGACGTCGAGCCCGAGCATGTGGCTCACGTTGTGCAGCGAGTAGCGTTTATAGAAGAGCTTGTCGTCGCGCAGCGCTTCTTCCGCCGAGGGCAGGATGCCGAGCCGCTCGAGGCCGTGCGCCAGCACGCGCATCGCCGCGGCATTGGGTTCGAGAAAATCGTTGCCCGGTTTGCAAGCCTCGAACGCGGCGCGCTGCGCTTCCCAGACCAGCGTGTAGATCTCGAGCTGCGCCCCGGTGAACGACCCGCTGACCGGCAGCGTGCGCGTGATGTCGGCCGTGTAGAGCGAGACCGCTTCCACGCCGGCATCGAGCAGCAGCAGATCGTCCGCACCGATGCGGCGGTCGTTGCGCACCCAGTGCAGGATGCACGCATCGGGACCGGAGGCGGCGATCGTCGAGTAGCCGACGTCGTTGCCCTCGACGCGCGCGCGCAGGTTGAAGACGCCTTCGACGACGCGTTCGGTGAGCGCGGTCGGCAGCGCGCGCACGACGTCATCGAAGCCGCGTTTGGTCGCGGCGATCGCGGCCCGCAGTTCGGCGACTTCGAGATCGTCCTTGATCAGGCGCATTTCCGAGAGCGCCGCGGCGAACGCGTTGTCGTCTTCAAGGTTCGAATACACCGAGCGCGCGATGTCGTCGTCGAGCCCGCGCACGAGCCGCGTCGGCCGTGCGCCCATCGTGACGTTGATGAACGTCGCGAGATCGTCGATCGGCTGCGCCTCGACGCCGAAGCGCGCGGCCGTCGCCGCAACGCCGAGCCGCGGGCCCACCCACAGCTCACCCTTCACGCGATCGGTAAAGAACGTGGCGTTGGTCTTGCCGGGATTCGGTTCGGTGAACACGATCGACCGCGACTCGTCGCCTTCGGTGAGGATAACGAGCACCGCATCCGGCTCGTGGATGCCGGTGAGATAATAGAAGTCGGTGCCCGGACGGAACCGGTAGTTCGTGTCGTTGGCGCGGACTTTTTCGTGGCCCGTCGGCACGACGAGCACGTCGCCCGGAAACTGCTTCGCGATGGCGCGACGGCGGGCGGCGAAGCGCTCGCGGCCCGCCAGCGTCGGAATCGGCCCGCTGGGCAGTTCCCACGACTGGGTCATGAACGTCAACAGTTCGGCCGGCGTGCCGCTGTCATGCGCCGCCGCTTGGGGCGGCTCGTACGTCTTCACGCGCTAATCTTCTCCATGAAAAACCGGAAGGCCCGGCCTGGGCGGTGTGCGCTTGTAAACGAGACGTTCGAGGAAACGGAGCACGCGCGTGAGCGGAAAATCGCGCGGCACGATCGGTTCGGTCAGCACGGTGTGCAGCCCGAGCAGTTTGGCGCCCAGCACGTCGGTGAACACCTGATCGCCGATCACGACGGTCGCACTACGCGGCGTCCCGAGCAGACGCAGCGCGCGCAGAAAGCCGAACGGCAGCGGCTTGAGGGCGTTCGGGACGGTCGCGACGCCGAGCTTGAGCCCGGCCGCGCCGACACGTTCGCTAAAGTTGTTCGAGACCATCACGATCCGGAAGCCCCGCTCGAGCGCCGCGGCGACCCAGGCGCCCACCCCATCCGCCAGCTCAGGCTGATGGTATGCACAGCACGTGTTGTCTAAATCGAGCACGATGCCGCGCCAGCCGCGTTCCCAGAGGCGCTCGATTGCGATGTCGCCGAGCGACGCCACGTGGCCATCCGGCCGCAGCATATCCACGCTATCCCCGGTTCCGTCCACACCCCGCCCACTCCGCCCACCGTGGCATTCGCCGCAAAGGCCCTTCCATGAACAAGAAAGTGCGGTTGTGCGCCACCGGTCCACAAGGAACCGGGTTGTATATCTAGTAGGTGGTCTGCCCGGCCATACACAATATGTTGTGCCCGTCCGGTTTTCCTAAGACTTAGGTCTTGACTCGGATCGAACGTTTGTTCGATACTGTTCTTCCCCCCGTTTTTGCCACCTGCATGACGCTCGACGAGGAACGCCCCGCATGAAATTTTCCCGTACCTATTCGGCTCCCGGTGAACCCTACGCCGGTGTAACCTTCGAGCCGCGTACCTCGCGAATCGTCAACCCCAACGGGTCGATGATCTTCGAAGCCAAGGATATCCAGATCCCGGCCGGCTGGAGTCAGGTCGCGACGGACATCATCGCGCAGAAGTATTTCCGGAAAGCCGGCGTCCCGAGCGCTCTCAAGGGCATCGAGGAACCGGATATTCCGCATTGGCTCTGGCGTTCCGAGCCGACCGATGATGCGACCTTCGGGCCCGAAACCGATGCCCGTCAGGTCTTCCACCGGCTCGCCGGCACGTGGACCTATTGGGGCTACAAGTACGGCTACTTCGATACCGAGAGCGACGCGCGGGCCTACTACGATGAGATGTGCGCGATGCTGGCCCGCCAGATCGGCGCGCCCAACTCGCCGCAGTGGTTCAATACGGGGCTGCACTGGGCGTATGGGATTGCGGGCCCTGCGCAAGGCCACCATTTTGTCGACCCCAAAACGGGCGAACTCACCATCGCAACCAGCGCCTACGAGCATCCGGCTCCCCATGCTTGCTTTATCCAGTCAGTAAGCGACGATTTGGTGAACGAAGGCGGCATCATGGACCTGTGGGTTCGTGAAGCGCGCATCTTCAAGTACGGCAGCGGCACCGGTTCGAATTTCTCGATGCTGCGCGGTGAGGGCGAGAAGCTCTCAGGCGGTGGTACGAGCTCGGGGTTGATGTCGTTTCTGCGCGTCGGCGATCGGGCTGCCGGCGCGATCAAGTCCGGCGGAACGACGCGGCGTGCGGCCAAGATGGTCGTGCTCGATCTCGATCATCCCGACATCGAAGAGTTCGTCGGTTGGAAAGTCAAGGAAGAGCAGAAAGTCGCCGACCTCGTTACCGGTTCGATCGTCAGCGAGAAGTATCTCAACCTGATCATGAAGGCGGCACACAACGAAGCGGTGCCGGAAACGGCGCGCCTCGATCCCGCCCTCAACCCGGCGCTGAAAACCGCGATGCGTCAAGCGATGAACATGGGTGTGCCTCCGGGCAGCATTCAGTACGCGCTCGATTTCGCGCGCCAGGGTTACAAAGAGCTGCTCATCGAGACCTACGACACGAATTGGGATTCGAAGGCCTACGGCACAGTATCGGGTCAGAACTCGAACAACTCCGTGCGCATCCCGAACGAATTTTTCGCGCGCCTCGATGCCGGTCAGAATTGGGACACGACGCGCCGCACCGACGGCCGCGTCGCAAAATCCATCCCGACGGCGGATCTTTGGGAACAGATCGCGCTCGCCGCATGGCAAGTCGCCGATCCGGGTTTGCAGTTCGATACGACGATCAATGAATGGCACACGTGCCCGAGCGACGGCCGCATCAATGGCAGTAATCCGTGCAGCGAATACATCTTCTTAGACGACACGGCGTGCAACCTCGCCTCGCTCAACCTCGTGAACTTTCTCGATGCGTCCGGCCACTTCGAAGCCAAGCGCTTCGCTGACGCCTGCCGCGTGTGGACGACGACGCTCGAGATCAGCGTCACCATGGCGCAATTCCCGTCGGCCGTCATCGCGCAGAAATCCTACGACTACCGCACGCTCGGCCTCGGCTATGCCAACATGGGCACGATGCTGATGCGCATCGGCTTGCCGTACGATTCGGAAGAAGCGTTCGGCTGGTGCGCGGCCATCTCGTCGCTCATGACCGCCACGGCGTACAAGACCTCTGCCGAGATGGCGCGCGATCTCGGTGCGTTCGCGCGCTATGCGAATAACGCTGAGTCGATGGAGCGTGTCTTGCGCAATCATCGCCGCGCCGCCTATGCCGCGCCGAAAGCCGAATACGAAGGACTGACCGTCACGCCGGTGACGCACGCGCCGTCGTTGTTCACGCAGGAGACGTGGGCCCTGGCACGCGTTATGTGGGACAACGCGCTGGCAATCGGTGAGGTCGCGGGCTATCGCAACGCACAAGTCACGTGCATCGCGCCGACCGGCACGATCGGCCTCGTGATGGACTGCGATACGACCGGCATCGAGCCGGACTTCGCATTGGTCAAATTCAAGAAGCTCGCCGGCGGCGGCTACTTCAAGATCGTCAATCAGTCCGTCGAACCGGCCCTGCGCCGACTGGGCTACAGCAACGAGCAGATCGCCGCGATCGAGACCTTCGCCAAGGGCACGAACACGCTCGAGGGCGCGCCGCACATCAACCGCGCGACGCTCAAGGCCAAGGGCTTCGACGACGAAACGCTCGCGAAGATCGAATCGCAGCTGCTCGGCGCCTTCGAGATCGGTTTCGTCTTCAACCACTTCGTGCTGGGCGATGAGTTCTGCACGACCAAACTCGGCATGACGCCGGAGCAACTCGCCGACTGGAATATTTCGATCCTGCGCGACGTGCTCGGCTTCACCGGGCAGCAGATCGACGAAGCCTCGGATGTGATCTGCGGCCGGATGACGCTCGAAGGGGCGCCGTTCCTCAAGGACGAGCATCTCTCGATCTTCGATTGCGCGACGCCGTGCGGCAAGCACGGTTCACGCTACATTCGCCCGCTGGCGCATGTCGACATGATGGCCGCGGCCCAGCCGTTCATCAGCGGCGCGATCTCGAAGACGATCAACCTGCCGCAAAGCGCGACGATCAGCGACGTCAAAGAAGCCTACCGCTACTCGTGGGAGCGCATGACCAAAGCGGTCGCGCTCTATCGCGACGGCTCGAAGCTCTCGCAGCCGTTGGCCGCCTCTAACGACATCGGTTCGCCCGACGAGGAAGCCGACATGCCGACCGCGGCCTACACCACTCCGGTGCAGATCGCCGAGAAGATTGTCTATCGCTACATCGCCAAGCGCCGCCGCATGCCGGATCGCCGCGGCGGCTACACGCAGAAAGCGGTCGTCGGCGGACACAAAGTCTACGTGCGCACCGGCGAGTACGACGACGGCACGATCGGCGAAATCTTCGTCGACATGCACAAAGAAGGCGCGGCGTTCCGCTCCTTGATGAACAACTTCGCGATCGCGGTGTCGCTCGGCTTACAGCACGGTGTTCCGCTCGAAGAATACGTGGACGCGTTCACGTTCACGCGCTTCGAGCCCAACGGCCCGGTGCAAGGTCACGAGAACATCAAGATGGCGACGTCGATCCTCGACTACATCTTCCGCGAACTCGCCGTGAGCTATCTCGGCCGCTACGATCTCGCGCAAGTGCAGCCGTCGCAACAGATCGACGCGATGGGACCCGATCCGGAATACACCGGCGAGGAAGATGGCGGCACCACCTACCGCACGGTCCAACCGACCCGTCCGTCCGTTGCAGCTGCGCTGCCCAAACCGGCGCCCGTGCAGGCACCCGTGCCCACTCCGGTCATGGCCGGCGTCGCTGCAGCTTCTTCTCCCGCTCCGATGCAGCGCGGCTCGGTGCAACCGATCACCGAACGCGTGCGCGAAGCGTTAGCGAAGGGCTACAGCGGCGATGCGTGCGGAACGTGCGGCCAGTTCGCCCTCGTCCGCAACGGCACGTGCCTCAAGTGCGACTCGTGTGGATCTACAAGCGGCTGTTCGTAGTAATGCGTATTATTCTATTGGATGCAATAAACATTAACGCATAACTAAGCACAAGACAGCCCTAAAGAACGGTCGGCCGATATTCCTCGGCTGACCGTTTTCTCTTTGCAGGCAACAGCCGACTGAGAGGGCAGCCGTACCAGATGCAAGACTCTTGCATCTGATGAGGATCCCCGAAAATCTTGACGCAACTGCAGAACACTTACGAAGCGATTCTGGACCCGCTTCATTTCATCGACCCACTCACGTTCAAACACCGTGCGGTTGTACGTGCGGAGGTGTTTCGTCACCGACGCTTTCGGAAGTCAAAGTTCAAGATTGTACGAGTGCCTATGGTGCAGGGACTTTCGTCTCACGTACGCCGTGGTGATGGTCAGGTATCGTCTAGGCATGGGAGCTGTTATATCTCCATCGTGATCCGCTTCCATGTGTCAGTTCCGAGACGACGAATCGCCGCCACGATGAACTCGGCGCCCGTCTCCCGACTGCCGTTCCTCCTTGCTACCTCCCGGGCACGCCAAGGTTATAGCGCCATTGTTGAAGCACGCTGAATCGCGTCCCACGCTTCCCATCGCCGTCGTCATTCCGGCATACAATCGCGCACGGCATGTCGCCTCGGCCCTCGAAAGCGTTCTTGCCCAGACGCGCGCGCCCTCCGAGATTATCGTCGTCGACGATGGGTCGACAGATGACACTGCCGCCGTGGCAGAGTCATTTGGCGCAAACGTTCTGCGGCAGTCGAATGCCGGCGTCTCGGCCGCGCGCAACGCCGGCGTGCGCATTGCGAGGAGTCCATGGATCGCGTTTCTCGACTCAGACGATTTGTGGGCAGCGAATAAACTCGATGTGCAGTGGGAAGCGTTGGAAGCCTGTCACGAAACAGGAATGGTCTTTTCGGACTTTAGCTACTTCGACGACGCCACGGGCGAAACGATGGGCACGACAAAGCTACAGAGGGAAGCACACTATGCCGACGTCGTGCGACAATGCATCGGTTCCGCTTCATTTTCGTGCGAGCCGAACTCATTTGGAAGAGCACTCGTTCAAGGTCTGTTCACCTCGGTCGAGACGATGATCGTCCGGCGCGACCTGCTGCTTTCGATCGGTATATTCGATACCGATCTCCGAACTGCTGAGGACTGGGAACTGTTCCTGCGGCTTGCGGTTGCAACGACGGCGAGCGTGGTCGAGATGCCGCTGGTCTACGCACGGCGCATGCACTCGCCACGGCTGACGGAAGATGTCGCGGGTTCGTATCGCGCGTATGCCGATATCGCGGCGCGCATCGAAAAGCATCCCGGCCGGTATCCAGCCGGCGCGTTCGAGGTTTTTCGCAGCCGTCTTCCCGTATGGCTGGCGCAGGCGGGGTCGCTGCGATTCCGTTCCGGAGATTTCCGCGAGGCTGCGCGAGACTATCGAGATGCGCTTCGCTATCGCGTGACGCCGGGAGTCGTGACCGGGGCAATGGCTTCGTTCGTTTTGGCGCTGCTCAGTACGTTGCTGCCTGGCGAATTGCCGGCGGCTGCGCGCCGGTTCGTCCGCTCTTGGGTTGTTGGTCCCTTGACGACAGCGGCGCCCGCCTCTATCGTTCAGGCATCGGCATGTGCCGAGCGAAACGGGGTGCGAGAGTCGTGAGCGAATATGTACGGTCCGATCTTGGTGGTGTTGTCCGAACTTTTCAAAGCGCGGGTCACGTGCGGCTAGACGCCTTTTACGAGACCGATGAAATCGCCAGGCTCGCCGACGCGCTCTTTCGGGCACGCGAAAACCGGGCGGACGGCGCCGACGACGACTCGTTTTCACATAATGTGTTCCTCTCGCGGAACTCAGCGTACGTCTCCACGTTCGTCACGGATCCGCGCCTCGGTGAGCTGGCGGCGGAACTGCTGGGGTGCCGGCGCATCCGCTTCATGCAAGACGTCCTGCACGAGGTACCCGACAAACGGGATACGCCGTGGCATCGCGATTCGGAGTTCTGGTCGTTTTCCGGAGCCGGGGCGTTGACGATTTGGATCCCCTTACAGGACACGCCACTGACGATGAGTCCGCTACGGTACGCTACGGGTTCCCATCTCGTGACGGATACGCGACCACTGCGCCCGCTCCAAACGGCGTGTATTCCGCTCCGCTACCGCGTGAGTTCCTCGCCACTTCGCCTAGGTGACGCCGCCGTGCACCATTACGAGACGCTACACGGCGCCGCTCGCAACCACGCCGCCGGCAAGTCGCGCCGCGCCCTCGCGGTTCATCTCATCGACGCCGACGCGCTAGTCCGCACGGCGCGCTTTCCGCGTCAGGCTAACCATGCCGCTCGGTGCGGTTGGGATCGCATTCAGGACGGCGGCCGGTTTACCGACGAGGTCGCGCCGCTCATCTAGCGCACCAGTGCCAGATCGTCGTGCGGATGTCGAGCGGCTTCGGCTCCACAGGAACAGGAGACCCACAGCCCCCCTTTCCACCGCTGCTGGCGCGCTGTATTGGAACAAGGTACCGTCCGGGTTAAGTAGTGGGCCGATAGCGGCCCCTGCGCGGACGAGTATCCGGCCCCAGCGGTTACAATTCACAGACTCGCCGTATCGCTCGATCAGCGCGAAGGTGACCCGCTCTCTATCCGCCATGCTGGTTGTGCCGCCAATTGTTCCTCGAATAGACCTTCAAGATCGTCGCACTCGCGGAGGAAGCTGAAAACTGCCCTCTGAGCGAGCACATCGGCGCACTTCTGCGACTCGTAAAGCGTGTAGTCAGCGATGAAACCCACCCCGGGCGTCACCCGCCTGTCGTGGAGTTGATAGTCGAAGAGCACGTATTGCGGAACAACGGGCGTTTGGCAAAACGCATCTTTTGACCGCAATCGGCGTAACGGCGTTCACGAATGGATAGCGCGTGCTTTTTACAACGGCAGCCGACCTGCTCATGTCACTCATTGCAGCGAAGCGCGATGATCGCCTCGATCTGCGTCTCAAAGCCATCGAGCGATACAATTTCCTCATCATCGATGAGCTCGGATATATTCCGTTCGAACGTGAGGCCACAGACCTCTTATTTCAAGTGTTATCGAGCCGTTACGAGCGCGGTAGCATCGGCATCACCACGACCGTCGCGTTTCCGAACTGGACGGAAATCTTTCCCGACGCTATGGCTGCAAGCGCGATTGTCGATCGACTCGGCGTCGGGTCCAGTAGCCGATAAATGTGCCCGCTACCATGGGCGATAGTATCTCCTCGTCGAGGATCTGCGCGGTGTAGTAGCGCTCCTTCACCTCCGGTACTTCGAGCAGCACCGGAGTCTTGTCGTCCACGGGAATCCACGCTTCAACGTAGGCGACGTCGAGGTCCGTCTGCTCCTGACGAATCACGATCGCACGACCGAGCAAATAGACGTAGGCGTCGGCCACCGTCTGCTTGTCCATTATAGCGAGAATGTCCCCGCCGGTGCCGGCAACCAGTTAGATTCCTTGTCCTTGCCGGGCGACTTTCCGCCCGCATAGAGCGTGAGTGAGCCGTCGGCGTTGTATTGCAGCGTCTTGTTCTTCGTACCGAGAGAGAAACGGTTGAGGCGAGGCTGTCGATGGGCAGCCCGGGTTTAGCATCCACGATACCTTTCCGCGCCGCTCACTGACCTCATTGAGGAATACACCTCAGTTGGAATACACCCACCTTACCAGTATAACGCCGGGAAATAGCTTGAGTCAGTAGTATCGTAACGCGACCAGAGGAGTACACCGCAGTTGGAATACACCCACCTTACCAGTATAGCCCGTTTTGAAAAGGCCGCACGTGCACTCGTGCGACCTTTTCTTTTTAAAGCCATGAAAGGCTCTGGACGCACCTTTGCGGCCTAGCTAACGCGTGTGCGTGGCCGGAATCTCGTGGTACCAAGCTACCACCGCGTACTTAACGCCCGTTGCGACCGGTTCGGCGCGGTGCATGAGGACTGGTGAGAACGCGATCGCGACGCCGCTGACCGGGGAAACGATAATGTCGGGATTCACGAAGCGCGTTTCTCCGCCGGTGAAGCCATCGTTCAAAAACCAGACGAGCGAGAGGACGCGCGGCGTAGCCCCGATTGCCGGCGTGTCGCGATGATCGAGATAGTGACCGCCGGGGCGATAGCGGACGAGTTGCACCTCCGCGAGGACTGCCCCCGGCACGAGTTCCGCCGCGACGCCGCGCGTAGCAATGAAGAGCAACTCGCGGATCTCTTCGGTCAGGGCGGCATTCGCACGTTCATCGAGCACCTCGGCATCGCGGATCGCTCGATCGATACTCCGGTCGGCGTTGATGGTTGCGCCATTCCACGACGCGCACTCCGCGCGGCTCACGAGCGCCGCGCTCTGCTCCGGATCGCAGACATCGATCAAAAACAGCCCTGCAACGGCTTCGATAACCGGCTCACCCGACGATGCAAATGCGTCTTCAATCAGCGGCGCCGTCAACTCCGTGGCGATGAGTTCGCGGCTCGAAAGCAGCATTGCATACTCGGCCCAGAATGCGTCGAAGAGCGGCGCGAGGCTGGAATCAGGCGTCGCCACGTAACGGCTTGGTTCACGACTGAGGCCGTCGCGCACGGCAATAGCAAATTCGTGAATCTGATCTGCGTAGACGGACCGCTCGATAATGAACGGTGTTGCGAGTTCGGCGATCGCCTCGTCCGCACCGATCTCACTCGCGCGTACGGCAAGATCGATGTGCACCGCGCCGTCGAGGTGCCGGACACGCCAGGACGCGCCGATCGGGCATCCCATCTCGGGCAAGAGACCGCAGTGATGGATCAGCGGGTTTGTATCGGATACGCCGCCAATCGGACCCGCGAAGTCGCCTCGCGTAGTCCGCAGCAAACAGAACGCGGTCGACGTCAAATTGGCCGCGTCGTTCCGGATTTCGACGCCAGCCATGACCAAGCGCAACGTGCCCCATGAGAGCGGGTCGCCTGGCGAGAGGCCCGTTTCCGCATTTTGGATGAGCAACTCAACGCTGAACAGCGCGCTTTCGGGATACGAACCGGCTAACATCCGCGCTTATCGATCAGCGAACGGCATTACGACTACCCCAAGATCGGACGCGGCATGCACAAGAGCGGCATCCAGCGTCGCGAGCGGTAGACGTCGGCTGGCGGCCAGCGCTAGATATGCTGCGTCATACGGAGTCAGGTCATAGTGCCGGGCAAGATGCAACTCCGACCCGGAAAAGACTCGTTCGCCGGGTGACTCGACGATGATCGGGAG
>Ga0182030_10001969_pt1 | contig 43277 bp, 35 predicted proteins | sample 812S3MmetaG_FD_121299 | JGI IMG/M metagenome (GOLD analysis project Ga0182030, IMG submission 121299) | Permafrost microbial communities from Stordalen Mire, Sweden - 812S3M metaG (Illumina Assembly) | ecosystem: Environmental > Terrestrial > Soil > Wetlands > Permafrost | place: Sweden... | reverse complement strand
CTCCGTCACTGCTTCTAGCCACCGCCGCCAAAGGAGGGCCGCTGTGAACAAGGCGCTTGGGGTGATCCTGGTTGCACTTGGTCTGTTCGGTCTTGCGTGGGGCGGCTTTACGTACACAACCAGGGAAAAGATCGTCGACATCGGACCGATTCACGCTACACGCGAAAAGACACACGACGTTCCGCTGCCTCCCATCTTTGGCGCGGTGGCGCTCATTGGCGGCGTTGTACTCCTTGTGGCAGGCAGAAAGGCATAACATCTGCTCAACCGAGTCGCTGGGGTCCAGCGAGGTGCTGGAATAGAACGGGGACGATTCTGTCGATTCTCCTCATCGCCTATATGGTGGGCTTGTTCCGCTGAGGCGGCGACCGGCGCTAACCACTCCTCCAGTTTTCTGCAAGGGATCTGCTGACTGCCACTTCGTTTGAGGTGCGTTCTGTTACAGTGCGCGATCACGCGGCCGCGTCGCCGGGTCTGCTTGACGCGTCGTTGTAGGGCGGCGAGCAAAAGGGCGATTCGCCGGCGAACTATCATCCAGAAGCATGGGGCCCCTGCCGTGCTCCTATCGGGGCCGCTAAGAAATGAAAGGGAAAAATCAAAACATGCCAGCAACGAAAACCGCAGCAACCACGTTTCCGACTCACATTGACCTGCCTGAAGGCGATCGGGAGCGTCTCATCGAATTGCTCAACGGATGCCTCGCCGACACGGGAGATCTATATTCGCAAATCAAACAGGCACACTGGAACGTGAAGGGCCCGACCTTCTTCCAGCTTCATCTGTTGTTTGATCAACTGGCGGCAGAGGTGTTCCCCTATATCGACCTCATCGCCGAGAGGACGACCGCATTGGGCGGAGTGGCGATGGGAACTGCGCGGATGGCGGCGGCCAGCTCGCGTCTGCCCGAGTATCCCATTGAAGCCACAGAGGGACAAATGCACCTGAAAGCCCTGATCGACCGCTATGCCAAATTCACTGCCAATATCCGAAAGGCGATCGACGTGGCGGACGAGCACCGCGACAAGTCCACCGCGGACATCTTCACCGAGATTTCGCGAACAGCGGACAAGCAGTTGTGGTTCCTGGAAGCGCACGTTCAGCACTAGCGTGGAGAAACCCAGGGGGATCTAAGGGTCATCGACATCCACGCGCGCACCAATACGAGAAGGACAATTCTAAATGCCATACATCACGGTCGGGAAGGAAAACTCCGGCAACATCGATCTATACTACGAGGACCACGGCTCGGGTCAGCCGGTTGTCCTGATCCACGGATATCCGCTGAGCGGCGCTTCCTGGGAGAAGCAAAGCACGGCGCTTCTGGCTGCGGGTCATCGTGTCATCACTTATGACCGCAGAGGATTCGGCAAGTCCAGCCAGCCGACGACCGGCTACAACTACGACACCTTCGCCGAGGACCTACACAGAGTCGTGACGCAGCTCGAACTGCGAGATTTCGCACTGGCTGGATTCTCCATGGGCGGCGGCGAAGTGGCACGCTACCTGGGGAAGTATGGATCGAAGGGCGTGAGCAAGGCGGTATTCATTTCAGCGGTTCCGCCCTTCCTGTTGAAGACGCCGGACAACCCGGAGGGTGTGGAGGGGAGTGTCTTCGAGGGGATCCAGAAGGCCGTCGCCGCGGATCGTTACGCGTTCTTCAGCGAGTTTTTCAAGAATTTCTACAACACCGATCTCCTGCTGGGGAAACGGGTCAGCGAACAGGTCGTGCAGGCTGGCTGGAACGTCGCGGCCGGCGCCTCTGCCACGGCCTGTCTCGCTTGTGTGCCGACATGGCATGAGGACTTCCGCAAGGACTTGGCCCGCGTCGACGTGCCCACGCTGGTCATTCAAGGGGACGCGGACCGAATCCTACCTATCAGTGCCTCGGGACTCCGGACCGCCAAACTGATCAAGGGAGCCCGACTATTGGTGGTGAAGGACGGGCCGCACTGCATAACATGGACCCACGCAAACGAGGTAAACCACGAGCTGGTGAGCTTCCTTCGGGAAGGGCCGGCGAAGAGTGCGGGTTCGGCGTAGCGGGGCCGCCGGGGCGGGCGAGCCGTTCAGGACTGGGACCAGGCCGAGCGGGAGATTCGGAAGGATCAACTCCATAAGTGAAGAGGTGCGAACGGGAACCGCGGCAGTGCGGAAAGGAGCAGAATGAAAATCAGGTCAAAGGATTTTCTGGTGCGCCCCGGAGAAAAGGTGAACCTCAGAAAGTGGCCGACAATTGTGAAGCCATTTTTCGAGTCGAAAGAGCAGTATCAAGAACTGCTGGAAGAACACACTGAGGCGTTGAGCTCGCTGCAACAGGTTCACTACGCGTCCAACCGCTATGCGTTGCTGCTGATTTTTCAGGGGATAGACGCTGCCGGCAAGGACGGCGCCATCCGGCACGTGATGTCCGGGGTAAATCCGCAAGGCTGCGAGGTTTTCAGTTTCAAACAGCCGAGCGCCGACGAGTTGGAGCATGATTTTCTCTGGCGCACGACCTGCCGTCTGCCGGAACGAGGGCGCATCGGCATCTTCAATCGTTCCTATTATGAAGAGGTGCTCGTCGTTCGCGTTCACCCGCAGATTCTCCGCGACCAAGGGCTGCCGGACGAGTTACTGGACGAGAAGACCATCTGGAAAGGACGGTATCGCTCCATCGTGGACCTGGAGGAGCACCTCTTCCGTAACGGCACTCGAATCCTCAAGTTCTTCCTCCACATTTCGAAGGACGAACAACGAAAGCGATTCCTGGATCGCGTTGATGAGCCGGACAAGAACTGGAAGTTTGGCCTGTCGGACATTCACGAGAGGAAATACTGGAAGGACTATGTCGAGGCATTTGAGGATTGTCTGCACGCGACAAGCACCCACCACGCACCCTGGTACGCCGTTCCCGCCGACGATAAAGATAATGCCAGGCTGATCGTTTCCCAAATTGTCCTTGATGTGCTCAATGAACTCAAGATGGCATATCCCAAGACCACCGCGAAACGCCAGAGGGAGTTGAAGTCTATTCGCAAGCTGCTAGCCAGGTAGCCGCTGGCGTACCGTAGAACGTGGAATACTGGAAATGTAGAACCCGGGGCGGAGTGATTGCCCATGAAACATAACAGCGCTACCAGAGATTTTCCCGTCGTGTGCGTGGGTGGTTCCGCCGGTGGCCTCGACGCCTATACCCGGTTACTGCGGCATCTGCCGGCCGATATGGGCGTTGCGATCGTCATCGTGAATCACCTGAGAACCGTAGCCACCCTGCTCCACGAAATTCTCCCGCGATACACAGCGATGCCGGTTGAACTGATCACGGAGAGATTGCTCATTCAGCCCAACCGTGTGTTTATCATCCCGGCACAGCGTGATTTGCACGTCCTTGATGGAGAATTCCGTCTAAAGCCGATATCAAAACCTCGGGGATGGCCCGACGTGATCACGGTCTTTCTGCGTTCCCTAACACAGCACTGGGACGGTAAACTGATTGCGGTCATTGTTTCTGGCTATGATGGCGATGGGGCAGCGGCGCTGTGCGGCATAAAGGAAGCGGGGGGCGTTACGATCGCGCAGAAACTCGACACAGCCGGACAGCCGGATATGCCCGAAAGCGCAATAGCCAGCGGGTGTATCGATTTTGTTCTTTCACCTGAGGACATCGCTAAAGAGATTGTACGAATTGCGGGGTAGCGCACGACCGCAAGCCGCGCGCTGAGCGTGCAGGCGCAACGCCCGGAAATGCAATAGCGTAGTAAGAGGATCGGCGGAGACCCGCACGCCGCCCGAGGAGTGGCCCTTGCCAGAAATCATCCGCACGTTGATCGACCGCCGGGAAAGACCCAAGCCTTCCGTTCTGCCGGAGGAATTGCGAAGTGCTCACGGCGGCGATCTGTGGTTCCCGCCATCCGCCTCCCAACGGCCCTATATGATCGCCAACTTCGTGAGCACGGTTGACGGCGTAGTCAGCTACGAAATCGCCGGCAAATCGGGGGGAGGCACGATCAGCGGATTCGACGAATCGGACCGTTTCATTATGGGGCTCCTGCGGGCATCGGCAGACGCCGTCATGGTGGGATCCGGCACGCTTCACCAGACCACCGCGGAGCATTTATTCGTCGCCGATCACGTATGTCCGGAAGCCCGCGACCTTTATGCGCACTACCGATCCGGGATCTTGAAGAAGACGGCGCCCCCGCTCCAGGTTGTCGTGAGCGGAAGCGGCAGAATGGACCTCACAAGAGCCATATTCCGGACACCCGGTATAAGAAGTTTGATCGTCACCACCCAAGCCGGCAGCGAACTTCTCGCGGCCACTGGAGCAGGATCGCTGATCTCAACGGAGGTTAGAACGCTAGAAGGTCCGATCATTGCGCCGGCTTCCATTCTCGAACTTCTTCGCGCTGAATTCGGCGTATCGTTCCTTCTACATGAAGGCGGACCTACCCTGTTCGGCAAATTCGTGGCGGACGGCTGCGTCGACGAGCTCTTCCTTACCATAGCCCCACAGGTGGCCGGTCGAAACAGGCAACCAGTACGCCCGGGGCTTATCGCAGGCGTGGAGTTTCTTCCCGAAGCGGCGCCTTTGCTGAACATCGTCAGCGTGAAGGAGCGAGGGAACCACCTGTACTTGCGGTACAGCGCGGTGTAGCTGGGTTACGAATCGCCCTGGGAGTGGCGCCGGTCCGGTCTTGGGGCGTTCTCAAGGATATGACAAGCGCCACACCGAACCTAGGACTGGGTCGTTCTCAATAGGTTGAGACAGAGGCTTGGCCGCACTGTCGAATTGGCAGCGGGGAACAACGTTCTGAAGGTTGTTCAGACGTACCTGGCGACAATGTTCTCAACCAGTTCCTGCCGTCCCGAACGCGGCTGGGGGGCTATGCCATCGGCAACCGCGCCGTCGGCAATCGAAGACAGCGTCATTTTTCCATTGAGAATAGCCTGCGGTAACTCGCCGGCCCATCCCGCGTAGCGGTCCTTGACGACGGCGGCGATCTCGCCTTTCTCGATGAGGGCCGCTGCGTTCAGGAGTCCGCGCGCGACAGTGTCCACAGCTCCGATATGTCCGTAGAACAAATCGGCGGGATCGATGCTCTGGCGGCGAAGCTTGGCGTCGAAGTTGTTGCCGCCGGTCTGGAAACCGCCGCCCTGCAGGATATAGTAAAGGGCGGTCGAGATCTCGCGGACGTCGTTCGGAAACTGGTCCGTATCCCAGCCATTCTGCGGGTCGCCGCGGTTCATATCGATAGAGCCGAAGATGCCCAGGGCGACTGCGGTCGAAATCTCATGCTCGAAGCTGTGGCCGGCAAGCGTTGCGTGATTCGCTTCGATGTTGAGTCTTACTTCCTTCTCAAGACCATTGGCCAGCAGGAACCCGTATACGGTCTCGACATCGAAATCATACTGGTGTTTGGTGGGCTCGTGCGGCTTGGGCTCGATCAAGATGGTCCCCTTGAATCCGATCTTGTGCTTGTGCTCAACCACCATCTGGAGGAAACGGCCCAGCTGGGCCTTTTCCTGCTTGAGGTTGGTGTTCAGCAGAGAGTCGTAGCCTTCGCGTCCGCCCCAGAGCACATAGTTCTGGCCGCCAAGCCGCTGAGTCATCTCGATGCAATGGCGGACCTGGGTGGCCGCAAAGCGGAACACGTCCGGGTCGGGGTTGGACGCGGCGCCGGCCATATAGCGGGGATGGCTGAACAGGTTCGCCGTGCCCCATAGTAATTTGACGCCGGTAGCGGCCATCTTAGTTTGGATGCAATCGGCGATCCGCGCCAGGTTGTCGACATGCTCGCGGATGGTTGTCGCGGAAGCCATTACGTCGGTATCGTGGAAACAGAAATACGGCAAGCCGAGACGGGTCATGAACTCGAACGCCTCATTCAGCTTGTGTTCCGCATGCGCCTGATCCATCGGGCCGCAATTCCACGGCCTATGGAACGTCCCGGGCCCGAACATGTCGGCGCCCTCGGAGCAGAACGTGTGCCAGTAGCAGACGGCCATCCGAAGATGGTCTTCCATCCTCTTGCCGAGCACGCGCCGATCCTTGTCGTAATACCTATAGGCGAGCGGATTGGAGGAGCCGACACCCTCGAACCGGATGGGCGGAATATCAGCGAAATAGGACGGAGTCATAGAGCGGTTTCCTTGAATGATGTTCTGAGCGCCCGATAGAGCGCGCGGTAATGCGCCATCCTGGCGCGGAATGTTTCCCTGAGCGAGGCGTCGGGTTCCACAACCTGCAGGACCGGCGGAGGCGCGCAGACCTTCTCCAGCGGGCCGCCGCCCGATGCAAGCTGCGCCAGCCGCGCAGCCCCGTATGCCGGCCCGACTTCGCCGCCATCCCGATAGACCAGAGGGCGATCCAGCGCGGAGGCCAGTATACGTCCCCAATACTTCGAGCGCGCGCCGCCGCCGATGACGGTAATGGAGCCCAACTCAGCGCCGGTATCGAGCAGCGCATCCAGCCCGTCCCGGAAAGCGAAGGCGACACCCTCCAGTACGGCTTGTCCGATGGCGGCGGCGTCGCTGTCATGCGTCAACCCGAACAGCACGCCTTTCGCATCGGGGTCGTTGTGCGGCGTGCGCTCACCCGAAAGATAGGGGAGGAAAAGCTCACTTCGCGTGGGCGCGTTCCGCTCCTCGACCTTGGCGAGCAGGCTGGCTGCATCGCTAAACCCGCAAAGCCTCACTGCCCAATCGATGCAACTGGCCGCGCTGAGGACCACGGACATCTGGTGCCAGCGGCCGGGCAGGGCATGGCAGAAGGTGTGGACTCCGCCCGCCGGATTCGGAGCATAGGTGGCATTCGCCAGGAACAGCACGCCGGACGTGCCCAGCGAAAGGAAAGCATCACCCGGGTTCACCACGCCGACACCAACCGCTCCCGCGGCATTGTCGCCGCCGCCGGCAGCCACCGGAACGCGCTCCATGCCCCACGCCTGGGCGACTTCGCTGCGCAGTTCACCGGTGAGCGCACTCCCCTCGAACAGCGCGGGCATGTGCGACCGGTCGAGGCCCGTGGCGGAGAGCATCACGTCCGACCAGTCGCGGGCCGCCACATCGAGCCACAGAGTCCCTGCGCTGTCGGACATGTCGGAAGCCAGCGTTCCGGTCATCCTGAGGCGGACGTAATCCTTCGGCAGGAGGACTTTGACGGTATCCCGGAAGACCTGTGGTTCGTGATCCCGGACCCATCGGAGCTTCGGCGCGGTGAAGCCAGGCATCGCCCGGTTGCCAGTAATCCGCGGCAATTCCGGGCACTCTGCTTCCAGCGCGACACACTCTGCTGCGCTGCGGCCGTCGTTCCACAGGATGGCGGGGCGCAGCGGCCGGAGATCGCGGCCCAGCAGGGTTGCTCCGTGCATCTGGCCGGAAAGCCCGATGGCCAGGACCGCCCGGCGCTGAGCCGCATCGAGCCCGAGGACCGCGCAGTTGGCGGCGTCCCACCAGGCATCGGGGTTCTGCTCTGACCAGTTGGGGCGAGGGCGCGAAACCGTCAGCGGTGAACTAGCCTGTCCAACGACGCGGCCTGCCTCATCGGAGACCACCGCTTTCACGGCAGAGGTGCCGATATCAATGCCGAGAAACAGATTGTTCGCTGACACAACTAAATGTTAGCTCTACGATGAGCACGCAGCAAGCGGTTTTTGAAACTACCCATGTCCACCCGAATTAAAATGCCGATTGGCCGTTCGTTCCGCCGGGACCGCACTCTACGGGCGTTGCCGGGCGCGGTAACTTTCGGGCGGCCCGAGGTAGCTGGGTCTCACTCCACCCACGTTCACTACGAGCTTTTCCAACACAATGCCGGGATCCACCATCCAGATTCTGAGTGTGTGGTAGCCGGGTGCGGCGATGGTGAAATTCGATTTGACGTGGCGGACGCTGTCTTTCACGGTAGTCTCCCAGTCGGCTTGCGAATTGTGCGCGAGCGTATCGATGACTAGCGGGGGTTGGTCATCGAAGGCCATGGCAAAGCGCAGGCCGCGGTCCGGAACGAAGTTCTGCGTGGGGCCGAGGATGGCGTCCACTTCGACTTGACCCGAATGGAACAGGTACATCCGATACTCCAGGCTTGGCGAGTTCTTGCGCGGCTCCAGGCTGGGGCCGTTGACGGGGAAGACGGACATTGCCGAGAGAGTGCGGCCGTAGTCATCGATCTTCTCCCAGCGGGCCGCGGACGTCGCGATGTTATTTGAATGATGCTCCGCTTCCATGGACACGATGCCTTCGGCTTCGACGAAGCCGCGAAGCGTCGATCGAGTGATCTCGCGAGGATTGGAAGCGGTGAGTTTGACGGTGATATCGCCTCCGGGGCCGGTGATTTTCACGGAACCATGGGACGAACCGGCAGGAGCCTTGTTCCAATCCACGCTGACCCACAGACGCTGCTCTTTTTGAATGGCGCCGCGCGGCGGACTGACCGAGATCCAAGCTGCGCTTGGCGCCGCGGAGAATTCAAACGGCGCGCTGCCTTTGTCGAAGACATCGATGTAGCGGCGCTGCTGGTTGAATGCGTCAAAGGCAGGCAGCACCGGCGCGGCCGCGGCTCCGGGCCAGGAATCTGCAGAGCCTTCCACCGCGACACCCATGGCGGCAGCGTCGGGGATTGCGATTTCTTTGACGGCGGGCATGTTGTCGCGGGGAGGTTCCTGCCAAACGGTGTAGCCGATATGGGTCTGATCCATCATGTGATCCCACTTGCCGCCGGCCAGCGTGTGGTTGTAGTAGGCGGAGAGATCGGCATCGGCCTGAAACAGAGCCTTGGTCAAGTTGGCGTAATCGTTCGCGGAAGCGCGCCCCTGGGCAGCATAGAGTTGATTCCTGGCGGCGTCGATGTACATCTCGGAGACCTGGGCGTAAGCTTTGGCGGGATGTAAGACCAGTTCGAAGAAAGCGTCGCGGGCAGTTTCGGGCAATGCGGCCTGGAGCTTTTCGGCTTTGGAAACCAGCGTGTGGAAATCAGCCGCCACACGGTCGGCCTCCTGATAATCAGTCAGGCTGAAGGTCGCCGGGTCCAACAGCTCCGGCTTCCGGCGGCCGTTGTACTTGAGGGTTGTGGAGACCAGTTCGGCGACCTCGGCGGCGTGGGCCGGGCCGAATTCCCGTTCGGCCCAAAGCCGCGTGAACTCGGCGAGGTTTTCCTTCGGCCAGCGATTCGGGTCGCGGGCCAGGCTCAGGAAAAACTCGATCGGGAATTCCATGGGCTTCAGGTCGCCCACGTTGACAATCCAAATCTGTTTGGCGCCGTACTGCAAGGCCAGGTTCATCTGCTCCCAGATTTTGGGGATGGGATTGGTGTCGATCCACTTGTAATTGCGCGGGCCGCCCACGTAATCGAAGTGGTAATAGACGCCCGCACCGCCGCTGCGCAGGCGTTCGGCGGCCGTTGGGAGGCGGCGGATGTTGCCCCAGTTGTCGTCGCACCAAAGCAGCGTGACGTCGTCGGGAACGCGCATGCCTTTTTCGTAATAGCCCTGCACTTCTTTATAGAGCGCCCAATCCTGCGGAATCTTCGTGACGTCGGGGTTGACCTGCTCGGCAAGGATTTGCCGCTGTTCCGCGACGATCTTCTCCAGCAATGTGACGTTGGCCTCCATGGAAGTGCCGGCCATCGGCATGTCGCCATCACCGCGCATGCCGATGGTGACGATGTTCTCGTAATCCTTGTTGCGCTTGACGCCCGATTCCCAGAACCTGTTCAGCACGCCGGCGTTTTTGGCATAATCCCACGGCCCTTCGCCGTGGCGCTTCCACTCCTGCTGTGCGCGCATCATCGGCTCATGGTGCGAAGTGCCCATGACGATGCCATACAAGTCGGCAGTCTGAGGATTCAGCGCGTCGTCCTCATTAAAGGCGTTGTTCCACATGGCGGGCCACAGGTAATTGCCTTTGAGACGCAAGATCAGCTCAAAGACTTTCTCATAAAACTGGTGGTTCATGTTGACGACGCCTGCAAGGGAAGTGGCGCCGAACTTCTCGCGCACCCAGCCGCTGAGCGCGGGCGATTCGTCGTTGAGGAAGATGCCGCGATACTTGACGGCCGGCTCGCCTTCAAGATATCGGCCGGCTTTCACGAAGAGGGCGTCTTTATGGACGGTGGGCACATCCGCCCAGTAATACCAGGGTGAGACGCCGATTTGTTCGGAGACGTCGTAGGTGCCATAAATGGCGCCGCGCTTATCGCTGCCGGCGATGACGAGCGCGCTGGAAACGCCTGGCAGGGGATGCGCAACCACTTGGATGACGAAGGCTTCCCACTTGCCGGCAACCTGCGCAGTGTCGATTTTCTTTTCGCGCACTAACTGATCGAGGATGGGGCTGCGGCCGATGGTTCCGATGATGATGACGGCGCGGCCAAGGCCCTTGGTGGTGTGGAGCAGCAGCGGAGTGACGCCCGTGACACGCACGATATCGCTCTGCAGATCCGCGGCAGCACGCGCAACGCCGGGCCAATCGGCGGAGTCGACATAAATTGCCGCGGCAACGCCCGCCTGCACCATGGGGAATGCTCCGGGCGCCGGCTTCTGCAGGATATAGCGGGCCTGGCCGATGGCATGAGCGGTGCGCACGGGGGCGCAGAGAGACAGCCCGAGCAGTGCGGCGATGCCCAAACGCCCCCCCATACTACTTTGCCCCACCGGCCGCGCCGATCACGGAAGTGAACGCCGGTTTGGCTTTTCCCTCGCGATCGAAGAGTAATGGATAGTTGGTGCGGCCACGGATGGGGAAATCGTTCAGCCAGGAATCGCCATCGGTGACGCCCCAGAAAGTGATGCGGGTAATAGAAGCGCGATACTTCACGAAGATCTGAAAGAGTTCAGCGTACCGGCGTGCCAGCGCCTGCTCGACGGCATCGGGAAGGGCGGCGGTATAGGGGTTCGAGCCGCGGCCCGCGGCGGACGTGGCTGAGACGTCGGCCGAATTGCCGGGTGCGGTACGCGGCAGCACATCGACGTCCAACTCCGTGACGTTCACCTTGATGCCAAGGGAGGCAAAGGCCTCGATGGTGTCGGCCTGCTGGCGGGCGGTGGGCCAATCCATCTTGTCGTGGCCTTGCAGCCCGATGGCGGTGACGGGGACGCCTTGGCTGATGAGCCTCTTGATCAAGTCGACGGCGCCCTTGCGCTTGGCTTCGTTTTCGAGCGAGTAGTCGTTGTAATACAGCTCGGCGCGCGGATCGGCTTCGTGGGCAAACTGAAAGGCCTTGGCGATGTAGTCGTCGCCAATGATATTCAGCCATTGCGATTTGCGCAGCGTGCCGTCTTCGTTGAGCGCTTCATTGACCACGTCCCAGCCGCCGATGCGGCCTTTGTAGCGGCCCACCACAGCGAGAATGTGATCGTGCATCCGCTTGAGCAGGGCATCGCGCGTGAGTGGAGCGCCCTTGTCATCCTGGAAAACCCAGGTAGGCGTCTGGCTGTGCCAAACCAGGTTGTGGCCCACAATGAACATCTTGTGCTTCTCGCCGAAGGCCACATAGTGGTCGGCGGGATCGAAGTTGTAGGCGTCAGGCCGGGGATGGATGGATTCCCACTTGAGAGCGTTCTCCGGGCTGATGGTATTGAATTGCGCGGCGATGATGGCGTCGCCGCGGGCATCCTTCTCCTCGAACTGCGCCTGGTTGATGGCCGCGCCAATGCGGAAGATGCCCCGGAAGGTGTCCTTCAATGTGATCGGCTGCGCACTGCATACACCGGCCAGCAGCAGGCCTATGGCGGCTCGCAAAATAAATTTCGGGTACATGATTGGGTCCGCTCCTCACTCCGCCGGGGCGAACTTTCCGCGGCGATCGGCCAGTTCGTCCTGGATCTGCAGGTTCAGGTTCTTGCCGATCTTGTAACAGACCAGGCAAATGATCACGATCAAGAAAAAGATGGAGGGAAAGACGCTGATGGTCAGGCAAATTCCGCGCAATGCTCCAGCGGTTTGCACAGCGTTGGCGCGATAACCGTAACCGGAAAGCAGCCAGCCGGCCATGGCGCCGCCCAGGCTGAGGCCGGTCTTGAGGCCGAACAGGATGGTGGCGTAGATCACACCCGTGATGCGCCGGCCGGTCTTCCATTCAGAATAATCGACGACATCGGCAAACATCGCCCAGATCAGCGGAATGGTGGGAGCGTAAGTCAGTGCGCGGGCGTATTCCAGAATGAACAAGGCGCCGACGGCACCGGGTGGAAGCAGAATAAACAGCGCCATGAAAATGGTAGTGAGCGAAAAGCCTGCGATGGCGACGGCCCTCTTGCCGAACCGCATGGAGAGAAACGTGGAACACAACACGCCCAGCACGGTAACGAACTGGCTCGACATGTTGAAGAGGCTGAAGCCGACCGAGGAGACATTGGATCTCTTGGAATCGATCACCAGACCGAAGGTGTTTAGCAGGTAAGACCAGACACCGTGCGCGGTTGGGTTCACCAGGCCGGCGCTTTGCAGCAGGGTGAAGAGCCGGTCGTGGTTCACGTAATACTGGAAGTAATACGAGAGCGTGCCGCCTCGCATAGCCAGCACGATGAACTGGGCCAGCGTGAGGATGAACATGGCAACCCACGGGCCGGTTTTGACGAGAGTGCCGAAATCGCGTTTGGCGTCGGACTTTTGTTTGGGGTCCGGCTGAATGCGCTCGCGCGTGGTGAGAAACGTAATCACAAAGAGGATGACGCAGATGGTGGCCCACAGGGCCATGGTGATCTGCCAACCCTTGGCGTTATCGCCCTGGCCGAACTTGGCGACCAGGGGCAGGGTGAAGCCGCCGACGATCAATTGCGCAATCATGGCGGAGACGAACCGGAAAGAGGAAAGGCTGGTGCGCTCATTCACGTCGCCGGTCATGACACCGGTCATGGCGGAATACGGAGTGTTGTTGGCGGAGTAGAGCGTCATCAACAGTGTGTTGGTAACGCAGGCGTAGACAATCTTCCCGGTAGTTCCGAAGTGCGGAGTGGTATAGGCCACCACCATGACGATGCCCCACGGGATAGCGGTCCACAGCACCCACGGGCGGAACTTGCCCCAGCGGGTGTTGGTGCGGTCGGCCATCAGGCCCATCATGGGATCGAAGAAGGCGTCCCACAGACGGCCGACCAGCAGCAGAGAGCCCGCGGCGGCAGCGGCGATTCCCAAAGTGTCGGTGTAGAAATTCAGCTGAAAGAGAATCATCGTCATGAAGACGAAGTTGGCGGCGCCGTCACCCAGGCTGTAGCCGGCCTTTTCGCCGAACGAGAGCTTTTGCCCGGACGTTTTGTTCATTGGACCGCCAGAATCAGTTTTTCCAGATCGGCATCGCGCGAGGAATTGCCGACCATGATTTCGAAATCGCCGGGCTCGACCACGAATTTCATTTCGGCATCATAGAAGGACAGCAGTTCGGGCGTGATGTCGAAGGCAACGGTGCAGGTTTCACCGGACTGGAGGACGACGCGGCGGAAACCTTTCAGCTCTTTCATGGGGCGGGTGGCGGAGCTGACCAGGTCGCGAATGTAGAGCTGCACGGTTTCGCTGCCGGCGCGGTGGCCGGTATTGGTAACGTCGGCGGAAACGCGAGTGGACGCACCGCGCTTGATCTTCTTTTTCTCCAGGCGGACGTTGGCGATGCCGAAGGTGGTGTAGCTGAGGCCAAAGCCGAAGGGGTAGAGCGGCGTCACATCATCGAACAGATAGCCCCGGCGCGCGGTAGGCTTGTAGTTATAAAACGCTGGCAGGTGACCGGCGGAACGGGGAACGGTGATGGGGAGCTTGCCACCCGGGTTGAAATCGCCGAACAATACTTCGGCCACCGCGTGCCCGGTTTCCTGGCCCAGGTACCAGCATTCGAAAACGACCGGCACAGTGCGGCTGATCGCGTTGATGGCAAGCGGGCGCCCGTTGAAGAGCAGCACCACGACTGGCTTGCCGGTGGCAACCATGGCTTCGACCAGTTCGTCCTGGCGGCCGACCAGCGAAAGGCTGGCGCGGTCGCCCATGTGAACGAAAGACCAGGCTTCGCGCGAGGTTTGCTCATTGCCGCCGATGGCCAGCACAATCACATCGGCCTTCCTGGCAACTTTGACGGCTTCGGCAATCTGGCGGCGATCTTCGGCCGGATCGCTGGGGACAACTTCATCCTGCACCCAGGAACCGCCGATGGTAATTTTGCAGCCTTCGCTATAGAGCACTTGGGCCCGGCCGCCGACGCGGGCCGTGATCCCATCGAGCACCGTGACATCATGCTTCGGAATACCGCTGTAGCCGCCCAGCAGGCTGCGGTTTGCGTTCGGTCCGATGACTGCAATGGTCTTGATGCGGTCGAGCGAAAGCGGCGCCAGGTTGCCCTCATTTTTCAGCAGCGTGATGGTCTGGCGCGCGGCTTCGAAAGCCAGTTGCCGGTGCGCGTCGCAACCCACAATCGCGTCTGCGGTGTCGGGATCCACATAGGGGTCGTCGAACAGGCCCATCTGGAATTTCGCGTGGAGCATCGGCGCGACCAGACTGTCGAGTTCCCGTTCGTTCAATACGCCCTTGCGGACCAGTTCGACCAGGTGCGGATAGCAGTCCGGTTCCGGCAATTCGATGTTGACGCCCGCCTGCACGGCAAGACGGCAGGCCTCCTTTTTATCCTTGGCGACCGAGTGGCCGCGGACTTCTGCGCGATAATGCAGCTCAGTGATGGCGTAGTAGTCGGAAACCACGAAGCCTTTGAAGCCCCATTCCTTGCGGAGCACATCGCGCAACAGCCACCGGTTGGCGTGTGACGGGATGCCATCGATTTCGTTGTAGGAAGCCATCACGCTGAGGGCGCCGCCCTTCTGGATGGCTTCCTTGAAGGTGAATAGGAACGTCTCACGCAGTACCCGCGGCGAAACATTCACGGGCGCGCAGTTCATGCCCGATTCGGGCTGGCCGTGGGCCGCGAAATGTTTCAGCGTGGCGATGACATGCTGTTTGTCGCGAAACGTGGCATCACCCTGAAATCCCCGGACCGCGGCGATGCCCATGCGCGACACCAGGTACGGGTCTTCTCCGTAGGTCTCCTCGACGCGGCCCCAGCGGGGCTCGCGGGCGACATCGACGACGGGCGTCAAGGCCTGGTGCGTGCCGCGCGCCCTGGCTTCCGCGGCGGTCATGCTGAAGAGCGCCTCCACCAGTTCGGGGTCAAAGGTGGCTCCCAGGCCGATGGGCTGCGGAAAACTGGTGCCGCCGATGGCTGCATGGCCGTGCAGGCACTCCTCATGAAAGATGACGGGAATTCCGAGCCGGCTGTGTTCCAGGAAGAACTTCTGGATGGCGTTGGTGAGTTCGGCCATCGTGCGTGCCGTACGTCCCCTGGCGGAATCGCGGGGACCTCCGGCGTCGCTGGGGCGCCCCACCTGGCCGAGGCCGCGGCCGTGCCGGAAGGCCTTCCTGGCTTTACGCAAGTCGAAGTTGCCGTCTTCGTCGACGAGCGTATCGGCCTTTTTCTGCCAGACGCACATCATCTGCGCAGCCTTTTCCTCCAGGGTCATACGGGAGAGGAGATCCTTCACCCGCTTGTCCGGCGGCAGCGCAGCGTTTCGATAAGCAGGGATCCTCTTGGAAAGAATTTCCGATGGTCTTGCTGAAGGCGGCTTCTTCATATGCGTGCCAGCGCGTGGCAGAGATTTCGTTGTGGATTCAAACTATACCTGGATTGCAGCGACGAAAGCAAGGACTGGAGCGTGGCGTGCCGGAAACCCCAGGCCTGCCGGGAGGCGCGTCCAATTTAGAAATAGACGCCGAAGTCCTTCTGCAGGATGAGGGCCACGGTGCCGCGAAGGCGGTCCATTCCGCCATCCAAGGCGACATCGAGACGTGGAATCAAACCCCCGGGCAGAACCTGGTCGCGGACTTCCGCTTCAATCACCGGTCCGAAGCGGCTCCAGGAGCGGGTTAGATCCCCGACGACCACGATGCGCTCGGGGGCCAGGCCGGCGACAATCATGCGCATGCCGCGGCCCAGGTAGTGCGCCATGGTTTCGAGAGCCTTCACGGCGCGCACGTCGCCGTGGTCCGCGCGGCTGAGCAGATCGGCGAAGCTCATGCCGTCCGACGTGGAACCCGATTCCAGGTAATAGCGAAGCGCGGCCCGATTGGAAGCATAGACCTCCCAACAGCCGCGGCCGCCACAGCCGCAAACGGGCCCTTTGGGATCAAGAGGCACGTGGCCGAATTCACCGGCCATGCCGTTTGCGCCCCGCACGAGCTGGCCATTCAGCAGGATTCCCGTGCCGATGCCCTCCGAGACGGTGACGACAACGAGGTTGCGGCAGGCTTCATTATGTTCGAACCAGACGGTGGCCAGCACGCAGGCGTTGGCGGCGTTTTCCAACTCCACCTCTACACCGGTTGCCTTCATGATGGGAGTGCGCAGATCGAAGTCGCGCCATTTAAGGTTGGGGGCGAACACGAGGCGGTCGGAACCCTGGTTAAAGCGGCCTGGGAGGCTGATGCCGATGCCTTCCAGTTTCTTGCCCCGGCAGGAATTTCTGACCCGTTGAATACACTGCAACAGCTCGTCGACGGCGGTCTTGGGGTCGGAAGGGGTTGTGATGACTTCGCGTGAAGTGAATCTGCCGTTGGCATCGGCGAGCGCGACGGTGGTTTGGCCGGGCCGGATATCCACGCCAACGATGACGCGGTCGTCATTGAGCCGCAGGAACGTGGGACGGCGGCCGCGGGGCAGGCGGCCGGTCGGGCCTTCGATCACCCATGACTCGTTGATCAATTGTTCGACGATCAAAGAAATCGTGCTGCGCTGCAAACCGCAGAGGCGCGCCAAATCGGCGCGTGAGATGGGCTGGCGCGTCCGAATGAGGTTGAGGACAATGCGCCGGTTGATATCCCGCACTACCTCGCTGGAAGCGCCTTGAATGCGTTTGGGGTCGATTACTCGCATCTTGTTATCGCCGGATCGCGTATTAAAGCCTCCTTTTGCGATGCTACCAAAATGACGGCGCCAAGGGGTGAAGTCTGGCTAATTGGCTGCTGGACGACAATTCGCCAGGGCGGTGCGACCCCGGTTTTCATCCCATCTGGCTTGACTTTTGCTCTGCGTAGTGTATATATAGTTTGAAGCCACAACGAAGTGGTCTTTGGGTGGGAGCAGGCTAGTTGGAAAGGGTCAAAGAATGACGACACGAACTCCGTTTATCGTTCGCTGCGTGTTTGCACTTTTCGCAGTCATATGGGCCGGCAGTGTTTGCCACGCTCAGGTTCTTTACGGATCGCTCACAGGAAATGTAAGCGATCCAACCGGGGCTGTCGTGCCTGGTGTACATATAGAAGCAGTCAACCTTGCGACCAACGTCAAGTCGGAAACCGACACCGATTCACGCGGCGTCTATCGTTTCACGAACCTGCAGGACGGTTTTTACAAACTAACCGTCACGGCGAAATCGTTCCAGGCATTCGTCGAGACCAACATTCAGGTGCAGGTAAGCGCCATCCGGCGCGTGGACGTGCAACTCAATGTGGCAAGCGTAACCACGACGCTAGAGGTCTCCGCAGCACAGGTAGTGCTGCAAACCGATAAGGCCGATATCCACGCGGACATTACGGCGACGGAAGTGGAGAACCTGCCCTACAACGGTTCGGAAGGTAAGAACTTCCAGGCGCTGCTTCTGATGCAACCAGGCGCCAACACCACGGCAGGCACCGGCGAGGCCAATTCGCAGGCCGGCAACCCGCAACGCGCCATTACGGTCTCTGAGAACGGGGTTTCCTCCCAAGCCAACAACACGAAACTGGACGGCGCGACCGATTCCTATCCCTGGCTGCCGGTCAACGTGGCGTACGTGCCGTCGCCGGAAGCGATCGAGACGGTCAGCGTCAGCGCTAACTCGTTCGATGCCGAAGTGGGCGCGGCGGGCGGGGCGGCGATCAACGTCATCATCAAATCGGGAACCAACAATCTGCATGGTGTCGCGTTCGAACGCAATACCAACAACGATCTTCAGGCCATCAACAATTATTTCAGCCATCCCGGGCGGCTTGCCAAGAACATCCAAAACCAGTATGGATTCGCGATTGGCGGTCCAATATGGATTCCTAAAATAGTTCATGGCAAAAACAAGCTGTTCTGGTTCATGGACTACGAAGGTACCAAGCAGAGCCAATATGCCTCCGATGTGAACCTGACCCTGCCGACGGCGGCGATGCGCACGGGAGACTTCAGCGCCGCGCCTACTATCATCTACGATCCGTTGACGGGCAACGCAGACGGCACCGGCCGGACCCCTTTTCCCAACAACATGATTCCCTCGACTCGCATTTCTTCCCAGTCGAAGACACTGACGGCCCTGCTGCCGGCGCTGACCAGGCCGAACTCTTTCCTGACCAATTACGATGCGTACGGCAACACCACATACAGCGTGGATCGATGGGACTGGAAGGTCAATTACAATCCGAACGAAAAGGCCATGATCTGGGGCCGCTACAGTCTGTCACCCATGGACATCGTAGCCCCGCTGGTTTTGGGCCCGGCGGGCGGCGATGCCTTTAGCGGCGGCAATCCGGGTCATGCTGGCGGCCGCGCCCAAGTGGCGGCGGCGGGCCTGACGTATACGATAGCGCCAACGCTTTTGGTGGACGGCAACGCAGGTTACACGCGGCAGAACATCGGCGCCAATGGCGACGTTCAGGATGGCGACTACGGAACGGATGTGCTGAAGATTCCGGGCACCAACGGGGTTGGTCCGAACTACGCGGGCATTCCGGGCTTCCAGACCGCCGGCATTGCCAACATCGGAAACACCAACACGGGCAGCCCTTTCCAGTTCCGCGACAACCAGTACACCGCCGTCATCAACGTCACCAAAATCAAGGGCGCGCATAACATTCGGGCCGGCTTCGAAATAGAGAAGTTCGGGCTGAATCACTTCCAGCCGCAGGGCGGAACCTTCCAGACGGCGCGTGGCACTTTCGGATTTGATGGTTCTCTGGCGGCCCTGAAAGGCGGCACAGCCATTAACTCCGGCAGTCCGTCCAACTCCTGGGCGCAGTTTCTGCTCGGTTTTCCGTCGGAAACCGGCAAGGCCACGCAGCTCAATAATCCCAACTCGCTCCGCTTCGACAACTACTCGCTCTATGTGCGCGATCAATGGCAGGTCTCCAAGAGCCTCACCATCGATTACGGGATGCGCTGGGAATATTACCCGATTTACTCGCATGATTATTTCGGCGCCGTGCGCTTCGATCCCTCGGACGGCAACATCCTGATCGGCGGCGAAAATGGTGTGCCCTGGAACACCGGTGCAACGGCATCTAAGAAGGGCTTCGCTCCGCGCCTCGGCATTGCCGAACGCCTCGATGAGAAAACGGTGGTCCGCGGTGGCTTCGGCATCAGCGTCGATCCGGACAACATGCGCAACCAGCGGAACCAGTATCCGAACACCTCTGTCACGTCCTACACACCGGCGAATCAGTACCAGTTCATCAGTTACGCCGGCGTTGCGAACTCAGACGGGGCCACCCAAGTGTCGCTCGCGGACGGCATTCCTTTGCCCACATTCCCCAGTCTCTCCGCGGGCACTATTAAGCCGTCGGCCATCGCATCTCCGTCGACCTATACACCCAATCAAGGCACAACCACTTTCCCCTCGTACATGAATCGTGGATATTACGAAAGCTGGAATATCACCTTGCAGCGCGACATCACCTCGACCCTGAACGGACAGGTGGCGTATGTGGGTACCCACGGTGTTCACATTGATATGAACGTGAACATCAACGGTGGCGCTCCCAATACGGGCAATGCCGGGCGCGTGCTTTCTGCTTATGATGTCGCCGACATCAATTCAGTTGAGCCGTTTGGCGATATGACATACGAAGGCTTGCAGGCCACTTTGAAGAAACGCATCGGCTCCTCGGTGATCGGCGCCAGTTATGCGTTTTCCAAGTCCATCGATAACCTCAACGGCGACAATAACGACGCCTCTTTGTGGCGCGCCTACCCGGTATCGTTCGCTCTGGACAAACAGCTTTCCGGCATCAACCGGGCCCAGACGTTTAGCCTTTACTACGTGTACAACTTGCCCTTCGGCAAGGGACACACCATGTTGACCCACGGAGCCGGAGCTTTTATCGCCGGCGGCTGGCAGCTTTCCGGCATTCTCACCCGGTTCAGCGGCCTGCCGTTCACGGTTGGCACCGCCTCCAGCGTCAACGCCGGCGGCCAGGGCGCCAGCGCCACTCAGATCAATCCGGTGGTGAAAATTCTGGGCGGCCATGATGCCACCGATCCTTATTTCGACGGTTCGGCCTTTGTCAATCCGCCTACCGGTGTTTTGGGCACCACCGGCAGAGACCTGCTGATTGGACCCGGATCCTTCCAGTTGAATGCCAGCATCCGGCGCACCTTCGCTTTCAAGTCGGAGAAGATTAAGTTCGAGTTAACCGGCGAGGCATACAACTTGACCAACACGGTGGTCTTTAGCAACCCCAATGCCACTTGCTGCTGGGTCACGAACGCGTCTACCGGCGCCATCAACTACAACAACTTCGCCGTGATCACCGGTACTGCTTCCACTCAGCGGTATATCGAGGTGGGCGGGTATCTGCGGTTCTAACGGAGAGCAGACTGTAACGAAACAGTAGTTTGGCGAGCCTCGGCGGAAGCGCGGGGCTCGCTTTGTTTTGCAGGTTAGGCGGAATCAGGAGAAAATGGAAACCGGCATGCGTCGCTCCAAAGCATCGGCCGTTCAAATTCTTCTCTGTCTTTCGCTGCTATGGCCCGCCAGGCACGCCTTGGGACAGACAGCGCCGCCGGCGCCGGCCGATCAAGCCGTTTCCCGCACCGACCAGAACTCTCTGCTGGCCCATGAGCAACTGTTGGACAAGGCCAGAAAGGGCGGTATCGATGTGTACTTTGAAGGCGACTCCATCACACGGCGTTGGGGAGCGACCGATTATCCGGAACTGCTGGCCAACTGGAAGCAGAATTTCTTTGGGTGGAATGCAGCCGATTTTGGCTGGGGCGCCGACACGATTCAAAACATTCTCTGGCGAATCAACAACGGGGAACTGGACGGAGTCAACCCGAAGGTGATTGTCCTGTTGGCGGGGACGAATAATGTCGGGCGAGTGGTCCCGCCCGAGGGCATCGAGGCGAGAGTTGCGGACATTACCCGAGGACTTCAGGCGATCCTGCGGACCATCCAGGCGAAAGCACCGGGCGCCACCATCATCGTCACGGGCATTTTCCCGCGCAACGATAACATTGCCGTGATGCCAATCATCGACCGGGTCAATGGCAATTTGTCGCGGCTGGCGGACGCCAGGCGGATCCGCTATCTCAACGTGAATGAAAAGCTGGCAGACAGGCAAGGCAAGTTATTCGAAGGCGTGATGAATGCCTCGGACCTGTTGCATCCAACCATCAAGGGTTATCAGGTCTGGGCGGATGGATTGAAACCAATACTGACCGAGTTACTCGGGCCGCCGGCGAACGAAGATCATGGGCCGCCGCCTACGGGCGATCCAAGCGCAGCGCACTAACAGCTTGACCGCATGACTCAATGCGTCAGGCTGTGGGTAGCAAGACCTTGGTCAAGACGCGCGGGCGGAACCGCCCACGCCACCATCAGGCAGGCTCGACTCTTAATCGGGCTTGAACTGGCCGCCATGCAAAATCAGGTTGAGCACTTCCTTGGAACGGGAGTGATACGCTCCTTGTTTTTCGGGGGTCAGGTTGTTGTGATCGGACTCCACCATGGGGATGAGCTCCTTGCGCCCTCGGATCTGATCAAAAGCAGTCCAAATTCCGGCGGGAGGCGCGATGGTGTCGATGAAACCCAGCGCGGCCAGGACGGGAGCTTTGATCCGCGGGGCGAAATTGACAATGTCGAAATACAAGGCCGTCTCCATGACGTTCGGATGGTTGGAGGGCCAGTTCGGATAACCCGCCTTGCGGCCGTGTAAGTCTCCGTTGGAATCCGCGCCGGACGGTTCGTTCACGATCACCGCAGTGACTAAGTCAGGCCGCAGCGCGGCATTCACCAGGCTTTGTTGCCCTCCCATACTGGTGCCCATAATGACGATTGTCTGTCCGTCCCACTCGGGACGGCTCGCAATATAGTCGATGGCCCGCGCATCACGCAGATACATATTGAGAAAGTACGATGCTTCACGGTCGGTGTTGCCAATGGAGAAGTAAGTCGCGCTGACTCCGGTCTCCTGGCTGGGAGCAATGTCGTGCGAATCCACGTCAAAGGCAAGCCAACCCTCCGCGGCCCGGTCGGTGACGGTGTCGGGCTGCAGAGCATAAACGCCGGCGTACTGAAAGATGACGAGCGCCGGAAATTTGCCTTCCTTGGCGGGCTTGGCGAGGTATCCCTGAACGTGCGAACCGACGCTGTCGAGTGTGACGCTGTAGAACTCCAGGCCCGGTTGGTTGGCGGGGCTCGGCGTGAGCACCGGATGGATAGGAATGCCGGCGAGAGCCTTCAGCTTGCCGTCCCAGAAGGCGTCAAAATCCGCGGGGCGCGGGACCGACGGTTGAAATCGCGACGGGGCAATGGCGGCGCCCAGATGAATGGGCGCCGCGCCGCTATTGGCGGCGCTGTTGACTTCCACGTAGAGCATGGCCGGCTCATCCAGGCTGGTCTCAATGGTTGCAGTGCCCGATGAGAGGTCCAGGACGCCGGTCTTGATGGTGCCGAGATTGTTCTTCTTGATGGTGTAAGAATAGCCGCTCACGCCGGCCGCGCCGGAAGGCAGCGTTACGGTCCAGCCGGCCTTTTCGCCAAGATCGTAAACCCCGCTCTGGTGAAACGGAGCGAAGGTGAGCGATTGAGCGATGGCCAGGCGGGCAACTAGAAGCAGGACGCACGCCATGGCCTGCCGGCACGAAGAGCTATCGGGCAGCGGCGGTCTCATGCGGTCATTTCCAGGGAAGAATTTCCAGGTAGTCGAGCGCCGCGGGTTCGGCGCCATCGGGCTTGCCTTCGATGCGAATCTGGTCGCCGGGGCGCAGGGCGATGCCGGGAATCACCCGCCTTGTGGATGAGCTGGAATCCAGCCGCCGCGCGGGCAAACGCAGATCGGCGTCCCATTCGTCCACCAGTTGCCGGCCGACCCAGACGCGGTAGTGCGACACGCCGCTGGACAGATCGAAGTACTCCACGTTGAGCGAATACCAACCGGCTGCACCGTCATATTTCATGGTGGCGGAACATGGCGCAGCGGCTGCCGGACACATGACAATCTCTCCGCCGGAGGCATCTTCCACGGGCGGCGGCGGCGGCGGCTCCGCGCCAGGCTTCGCTTCCGCGGGCGGAAGCGGGCCAGTTCTGTATCCCCGCAGTTCCATGGCTTCGGCTTCGAAGCGTCCGGGGTAATGCCCCACGCGGCCCTTCGCGTCCGCAATGTTCGAGGCTTTCCGGAACCAGGTAGTGACCGCGTCGCGCCATACGATGGCCTGGCCTGCCTGGTATTGCAACTGCGCCAGCACCTGGTTGTAACGCTGCTCGTCCACCAGCGCCTTGAGGCTCTTCCATTGCTCCACGTAGGCCGCCACGGTGTCCGCGCCTTCATAGTGAGAATCGTAAATGTACTGGATCACGGTCTTGCCGGAGTGCAGCTGGTACGTATAGGGGACGTGATGCAGGAATAACAGCAGGTCGTCCGGACAAGTTGCCAGCGACTCGTACCTCTGAGCCACTTCGGGCCGGTATTGCGCGATGTAGCCCGTGCCGGTGGCAACGGTGCGGTCCATGCCGACGCCGTTTTCATCGGCGCGATGCCACTGGCCCCAGCCATTGTGTTCGGATGCCTCCACGTTCACGCCGTAGTGGTCGCCCACGATGTCCGTGAGGGTCTGCAGGCCCAGCGGGCCAGTGTAATTCTCGTAGGTGCGCCACGTGCTCAGCTCGATCGCGGAAATGGTCTCATCCACCTTTGGATCGGTCCCAAAAGTGAGTCTGGTCCACTCGTCGACAATGCGTTTGGAGCTGAGATCCGGATTCCAGGCGAGGCGTCCGAAGCCGTAGAGGTTGGCTTGCGAGAGTTGGTTGCCATACCAGTCGTCATCCAGTCCGGCGTTCGACACGCCCACGAACCCGCCCGTGGGACGATCGAAAACCTTGCCGGCCACCAGCGCCTTGACCGGAGTGCCGCCCGTGCCCTTTGCGGCCATGTCGAAATCCAGCGTCTCCTTCCATTGCGGCACCAGGAAAACGTCGTGCTTCGCCTGGCCGAAGTACTCCTGCGTGATTTGCACTTCGATGGCCTGGTTGGTTTTCTCAAGCGCACCGAAGAGCGGCGACGCCGGTTCGCGAACCTGAAAATCGATGGGACCGTTCTTGATCTGGATGATGGCGTTGTCGTCGAACATCCCGTCGAGCGAGTGAAAATTATCCCAGGCGGCGCGCGCGCGGTCGTTCTTCAGGTTGCGCCAATCCATATGGTTGTCGTAGACGAAGCCGCGGTAAAACAGCAGGCCGCCGTGCGGTCTCAAGGCGCGGGCCACCACGTTGGCGGCGTCTGCATGCGTCCGTCCATAGGCGGAAGGACCCACGCGGCCTTCCGAATCGGTCTTCATCACGATGCCGGCCAGGTCGGGAACCGCTGCATAGAGCGCGCCGACACGAGCCTTCCACCACTCGATCACTTTCGGGTCGAGCGGATCGAACGTGTCCAGGCCGCCGACGGTTTTGGGACTGCCGAAATCGACGGAAATGGCTATGTGGACGCCCCACGGCCGCAACACATCGGCGATGCGCGCGATCTGCGGAGCCAGTTCCGGGGTGAGAATTTTCGGGTCGGCATTCACGTTGTTGATGGAGCAGCCGTTGATGCCTAACGAGGCGAGCAGGCGCCCGTAATCGGCCGCGCGGCTCAGATCCTGCCGCACACGGCCGTTTTCCCAAAACAGGGAGGCGCCGCCATAGCCGCGCTCGATGCTGCCGTCCAGCCGGTCCCAATGGTTCACCCAGCGCACCGGGGCGTAGGGGGTCTCACGCTCGTCGAGATTAGCGAGGCTCTCGCCCATCGCGACGCGGCGCAGCAGGGCAAAAGCCCCATACAGCAGGCCGCGGTCGTTGGAAGCGGTGATGATGGTGTAATGCAGCGGGCCTTCCGCGGCGGATTTCAGCCAGAAGGCATCGGGCGCCAGACGGGCTTCGGGAATCAAACCGGGCGCGGCGCGGCGAACCTCTTCCACCGTTCCCACCAGGATGGCGCTTTCGCGCGGCATGGTCGATTCCGCCCGCGGCGTGCGGCCGAGTATGCCCTTCAAGCCGCGAATCAACTCGGCGCGGGCGCTTGCGGCGACCGGGGATTGGTCCAATACCGAGACCACCGCCGGCACGGCCTGCCGGGCCTGATCGAGCGAGGCGCCATCGAGCGTGGCGTAACGCAGCCAGGCTTCATGGCCGGTTTCGCCATGCAGAGCGGCCGCCAGGCCAAGAAGCGAAAACAGACTAAGTCGAAACATGACGAATCTCCCCAACACCGGCAACCGGGTTGCCGCTACGAATTTACGCCGGAAGCCAGATAGCCTCCGTCCACTGCGATGCACTGGCCGGTGAGAAAACTGACCGCATCGGAAGAAAGCAAAACCGCCAGCCCCACCAGCTCTTCGGGCGAGCCGAAGCGGCGCATGGGCGTGCGCATCAGGATCTCCTGCCCGCGGGCGGTTCCCATCACCAGGTTGCGGTTCAGTTCGGTTGGGAAAACGCCGGGCGCGATGGCGTTGACGACGATGCCGTGTTCGGCCCACTCACAGGCCAGGCTGCGCGTCAGCGAGAGGATGGCTGTTTTCGCCGCGCAGTAGGCTGCCACTTGGTGAAACGCCAGGAACGAACCGAGCGACGCGATGTTGATGATTCGTCCATGGCGGCTCTGAACCAGCAGTTCGTGGAACGACTGGCAGGCGCGCAGGACGCTCATCAGGTGCGTATCCATCAAAGCTGAGAAGCGAAACTCGTCCACGCTGACTGTGGGCTCCTTGAAGGTGTAGCCGGCGGCGTTGACCAGAATGTCGACGTGTCCGAGTTGGGCCACGACAGCTTCACGCAGTGCGTCGATGGATTCGCGGTTGCGGGCGTCGGCGGCGCAGCGCACGGTTTGGCGCCCCAGGGCTTCGATTTCGGCGGCGGCCGATTCTACTTCCGCCTCACGCCGGCCGGTGGCAACGACGTGCGCACCGTGCTTGGCCAGTCCTACCGCCAGCGCCCGGCCGATGCCTGAGGTGCCGCCGATGACGACGGCCACGCGGTCTACAATATTCAGATCGTTTGCAAACATTCCATTACCTCGGTTCCGACCAGCGAAAACCTGGTACCTTGACCGCATGATTTGTCGCCATCGGGAACCTTCGTCGAGCCGCGACCGTAAGGGAGCGTTCGCGAACCCTTGAAGCACTAATTCACGCGGTCAAAGCACTAGAGGCTGATAAATAGAGCGCCATCCTCCACACTCAGTTCGAGACCCGCCGCCGCGGCGGCTTCATCCAAGGCAGCGCCCAGCATGGCGATGGGGTCCGGGCCTTTGTCCAGCCGGCGCATCAGCCCTTCTCCTTTCCTGGCGCCGGCCGAAAGGATAATCTTCAACCCGCGGCGTTTGCATTTCACAACCGTGCCGTCTTCCAGTTTGGCGTTCATGGGTTTGATGTAGGCGTCGACGTAGTGGACGCCAATGCCGGACTTGTCGGCGGTGAATTGCGGAAGCTTCTCTGAAGCCGCTGGATTGACGTCGCAAAGTTTGATCTTCATAAGGAAGCCAGGTATTCGTCGATTTCGTGGCGAAAGGCGTGAATGTGTTCCGGAGTGCTGCCGCAGCAGGCGCCGATCAGGTTGGCGCCCGCCTGCAGAAGCGGGGCCACGCCCGAGGCCATATGCTCCGGCGTTTCGTCATAGACCACTTGCAGGTTCACGAGCTTAGGCTGGCCGGCGTTGGGCTGCACCATCACGGGCATGCCGGTGACTTTCCTGTATCGCTCCACGGCCAGGCGGGCTCGCTGCATGTCCATTCCAGTGCCGCAGTTCAGCGCGACCATGTGGGCGCCGTGCTCTTCCATGAAGGTGGCGGCGCGCTCGGGATTAATGCCCATCATGGTGCGGAATGTGGATCCGTCGAGCGTGACATCGTAAGCCATGGAGCCGATAATCGTGCTCGCTCCGGCGTCGCGGGCGGCTTGGATGCCCAGCAGCAGCTCCTCAAGGGAAGTCTGGGTTTCAATGATGATGGCGTCGGCTCCGGCATCCACCAGGGCGGTAGCTTGTTCGGCAAAAGCCTCACGCACCTGGGCCTCGGTGAAATCGCCATAAGGTTCCAGCAGGCCGCCGAAAGGTCCAATATCGCCGATTACGAACCCCTCGCGGCCGTTGAACGCGCGGCGCGCGATCTCCACTCCGGCGCGGTTGATTTCCACTGCGTGGCCAGCCTGGGAATGCCGATTCAACATAATGCGTGAACCGCCGAAAGTATTGGTGAGGATGCAGTCGGAGCCGGCTTCGGCATAGCGGCGCTGAATGGCCAGGACCCGCTCAGGATGCGTCAGATTCCATGCCTCGCCGCAATTGCCCTGCTCCAGGCCCGCCAGCATCAATTGCGTGCCCATCGCGCCATCCCCCAGCAGCGGGCGCAGGCGGACCGCCTCGTGCAATCGCCTTCTAACGGTTGTCGGCATGGACCTCCGGATGGTGCAGCGCGTAGTGAATGGTTTCGAGCACCAGGCCCCACTTGTGCTCGCGGCTGGCGGCGTCGCAATAGCAGCCGGCGGCGGCTTCCGTGCGAGACCACGCGAGCGCCTCCGCCAATGGGCGTCCCGCCAGGGGCTTCTCTCGGGCAATGGCTGCCATCAGTCCGGGGGCGTCGGTGATGTGCTGGCACATGAACGTGTGGCCCGTATCGGCCGGCGCCGCAGTGCAACTCTGGCCGCGGATGGGATAGCCGTCCATCCGGGTCCCCAGAACCACGTCATAATCGAATGCCAGCGCACGCCCCAGGTTGGTGCACGTGGTCCCGTCGTAGCGGAAGCGCGCGTGCAGCGTGCCATCTTCACGGGCTTCCAGCACCAGCCGTTCTTTGGCCCAGCGCCTGAGGGCTTTCAGGTTGATGGAATAGGCGGCCGTGTGTTGCGCGGGCGGCGATTCCCGTTCGGGGCGCGGGCGGGCGCGCAAATACGGAATGCGACGGTAGGAGCAGTTTGCCAGCGAGCACTGCTGGCACGGCACCAGGTCCGCCAGGTGGGCTACGCGGTCCAGGTGGCGCGTCACTCCAAAAACAGCCAGCTGCGATTTCTTGGGACGCAGCGCCCCGGAATCCAGCGCTTCCAGCGCGCCCGGCAGCGCAACGCCGCCGCGCCGGATGAGTTCCAGCAGACGGCCCTGTTCCGCCACATCCCATTGGGAGTAGCCGGGACTGTGGTGGGGCAGCACGGCCATTTGCTCGCCGTCAGCCCATGCGCACAATGCGCCCCCCGCCATCGCGACCAGTTTCTCTACCACCGAAGACGCAAACATTTCCAGGAAGAAGTATTCGTCGGGCTTTTCCTCGCGCCAAAGCCGCTCGGCCTCCGCTTCGGCTTCGGGACCCGCGCCGGCGGCGGCCAGAAAAACCGCGTGGGCGTCAGACTGCTGCAGCAGGGTGCGCAGCCGGCCGCTGTGGAAGGTGACACCTTCGATCTCCACCTCGCCATCGGCGATATTCAGGCTGGCGGCGCGACGCGCATAAATCCAGGGCCGTCCGTGGCTCTGGTACCAGTCGCGCGCCCAGGCCGCCAGTTCCAGCGCTCGCTCGCTCAACACGGCGTCGCGCGGGTAACCCAGCAGACGGTGATACTCGGCCGGCGCCACGTCCACCTCGGGCGAAGATTGAACCAGTTCCATCATCCGGCCGCCTGCCGCGCAGATTCCATGGGTTTGAACAGGCAGCCCTCGACGAAGAAATCGAAGAAGCGCGGGTGCGTCTCCAGGCGGCAGTGCTCCACCTGGCGGACCAGTTGTTCCAGTTCGCGGCGCTTGCGTTTGGAGAGTAGCGCGAGCGAAGCTCCTTCGATGGCCGCGTTGCCGGCCTGCACCACCCGCTCTTCCGGGATCGGTGGGATGAGTCCGATGCGCGCGGCGGCCGCGACGTTGATGTGCCGGCCGAAGCCGCCCGCCAGGTAGAAAACCTCAATCTGGTTGAAGTCGATTCCATAATTGGCGAACACCACTTCGAGTCCGGCGGAATTGGCGCCCTTGGCCTGCGCCAGTTCATTGATATCGCTTTCCAGAAAGAAGACCGAACCCTCCGGGTTGAGCTTCATGCGCTGCGGGCCGTCCTCGAATCGCCCGCGTTCGTTCATCTGGCCCGTGCGCGCCAGTTCGCTCATCAGCGCTACCAGACCGGAACCGCAGATACCCTGGGGCGCGCCGCCGCCGATCACTTCCAGTTGGAAGCTGCCGTCGGCCCCGATGCGAACATCTTCAATGGCGCCATCGAGCGCAGGCATGCCGCATGCAATCGCTCCGCCTTCGAATGCCGGCCCGGCCGGGCAGGAAGCCGCCAATATCCGGTGACGGTTGCCGACCATCAACTCCGTGTTCGTGCCAATGTCCATGATGGCCACCAGTCGCTCCTCATGCGCCATCCCGGCGGCCAGCATGCAGGCCGCGGCGTCGGCCCCCACGTGCCCGCTAATCACCGGCGCACCCCATACGCGAGCCTTGGGATGGATGGGAAGTAGCGAGCGCCGCCCCGTTTCGCTCAGGCTGGTAGAAGAGCGCCGGCCCTCCGCCATCTGTAATTCCGTGATGGATTGATAAGGGCTCTGCCCGATGGAGTAGACGCTCTGCCGGAAAAAAAGATCGCGCATGGTGGAGTTGCCCACCACCACCATTTCGTAAATGGACCTGGGATCGACCGGAAACTCTTCGATGACGCGGCTCAGGTAACCGGCCAGTGTCCGGCGCAGGAGCTTACCCGGATGCAGCGAATCGTACTGGATGCGCGCCATCACATCCGTGCCGGCGAAGCGCTGGGGGTTCTCAAAAGAAGCGCCCGCCACCAATTCGCCCGTCTCCAGGTTGAACAGGCGCAGCACCACGGTGGTGGTTCCCAGGTCCATGGCGATGCCGTGAATCGGGCCGGCGGATTGGTCCACTTCCTGGTCATCGATGTAGATCGCGCCGCCCCGGCGTGTCACCGCGGCGTCAGGGGCCATGCCGCGCAGCGTTTCCGGCAGTCCCGTAGCGGAAAGGTCGATGCGCATGGGACCGCGCCGCATCGTGTGGCAACGAATCACGCCCGCGCCAGAGGAAACTGCGGCGCGGCAGGAAAGGCGGAAGCGGCCGTCCAGGTGCTTTTCTTCGGGCATTCGGGGCGAAAGCATCTCCATGCCTTCCACCACTTCCACCAGGCATTCCTTGCACTTGCCCTGCTTGTGGCAGGAAGTGGGCACGCGCACGCCCAGCGATTCGGCGCAATCGAAAATCGTCGAGCCGAAGGCCGCGCTGGCGGATTCCCCGTTTATGGTGAGTGTGGCCGGCATCGCACCCGTCGTCTACGGCTTGGCCTGCGCCCGCAGTTCCAGAGCCACCGCTTCCGCCACTTCCCGGGCGGTTCCGGGGCGCTCCCGCTCCTCGCTCCACTGCCACTGGGCCAGATAGTCGTCGGACTGCTCGAGCCCGCGCTGCGCCGCCAACCGGTCGATGCGCTCCATAAACTGCGGAGGCATCGGGACGGTGACGTCGTCCTGGTCGTCCTCAGCCTTGATTTGTGAGGGAATTTCCTGCCAATAGAGAATCTTGTAGGTTGCCATCGTGATGTATGCCGGCCATCAGCCGAAGGAAAAGCTCAACCGCGGCGGATGCGTTTTGGCCATAGCCATCCGCGCCGATTTCGTCGGCGAACATCTGGCTGATGGGCGCTCCGCCAACTGCCATCTTGATTTGTGTGAGGCCGGCCGCCTGGAAACCGTCGATCACCGTTTTCATGTAGGTCATGGTGGTGGTCAGCAGGGCGCTCATCCCAATAATATCGGGTGTGTACTTTTCGGCGGCGGCCATGAATTTCTCGACGCTCTGATCCACTCCAATGTCGTGCACTTCGAAACCAGCCCCTTCGGCCATCATGCACACCAGGTTCTTGCCGATGTCGTGGAGGTCCCCGCGCACCGTACCCATCAGCAAAGTGCCGACGCGTTGCACGCCCTCGCGCGCGCTCAGCAGCGGTTTCAGCACGGACATGCCGGCCTTCATCGCGCGCGCCGCAATCAGCACTTCGGGAACGTAGAGAATGTTGTGTTTGAAATCTTCTCCCACCACGCTCATGCCCGCAATCAGACCCTGGTTCAGAATCTCCTGGGCCGACTGGCCTTCCGCCAGCGCGTCCCTCGTCATCTGCTCCACTTCCTTGGCCTTACCCTCGTACAGGCACTGATTCATCAGTGCGTAATCAACCATGGCGGACCTCTTCACCGGCGCAACGGCCCGCGTTGAATTCCTCCAGGGCACGCTGCATCGCGACGATGTTCGCCCGCGGCATCCCCGGGCTGGTGCCGCCGCCTACGGAGAGAATGATGCCCTCGCCGCCGGAACCCTCCAGCACGTCGAGCGTGGCCTCACGGACTTCTTCGGGCGTGCCCCGCACGCCGATTTCAAGCGGGTTCACGTTGCCCATCAGGCACATCCGGTCGCCCACCCTCTGCTTCACTTCGCGGATATCCTTCTGTTTACCCCAGTTCAGCACGTTGAATCCCGCGTCGGGAATGTGGTCCAGGCAAGCGTCCACTTCGGCGTCGTTATGGTAAATCTTCACCCAGTCTTTGGGGAACGCGTCGCAAATGCGCTTCAGATAGGGATGCGCAAACTCCATGTAGTGATCTTCGTTGATGAAGCCCACGATGTCGTCCAGAATGAAGATGCCCTCCACGGTCGAGCCCATGGCTTTGTGTTGCGCTTTCAACCAATCGATAACCACTCGCGTACAGAGGCCGATCAGCCGGTGCGCACCCTTCGGATTCTCCACCAGGTCAATCATGAAATTCGTGGTGCCGCGGACGAAGCCGGCCGTGCAAAGCGGACCGCGCGAAGTCACCAGGGGCAGGATGTAGCCGTGGTCCAAAATGCGCTGCCGTTGCATTTTAATCCGGTGCAGCGTCAGCGCGGCGAAAGCGTCGTACTCCACTTCGTATTCGGGAAACTCGTCCAGGTCCTCCAGACGGTAGAGGGTGTGGTATTCGCTGGGAGTGTTATCCTGCCAGAACTTGATTTTGGCGCCCAGGATCGAGGGCTCGGCGGCCATCCCATACTCCATCCACCAGGAGGGGACGAAGATGATATCGGGGAACTCCCGCATGATGTTGAGATTAGCCTGGAACCAGACCTCCGGGTCAAGGTAATAATCCAGATGCTGGATGCCCAGGTAGCCGGGCATCCAGGGGCTATCGATGATCAGCGCCATCGGAATCCGCTCCAGTTTCTCCCGGCGCGCGGCTCGTTTAAATGTTTCCCACTGATGCGGCAGCATGACGTTTTTCAATAAGGAATGGCAACCGGCCGCCCATCGTTGGGATCAGCCCACCGGTCGTTCGGAATAATGGGAGTCCAGCCAGGCCGGCCCGGATCCTGGTCATAGGGATATCCACCCAGCCGCTGGTAGAGCTCGTGATACTCTCCGAGTTTTTCGCGATTGAGCCGAACACCCAACCCGGGGCCTTCAGGCACGCGAATGGCGCCGTTCTCATAAACGAACGGACCGCCTTCAATAATATCGTCCCTCAAGTGATGATAGTGGGCGTCCGCGGCGAACGATAGATTAGGGATGACGGCGCCCAGGTGGAGCATCGTCGCGAGTTGGATGCCGAGTTCGCCCGAGGAATGCACTGCCACGCCCATCTGGAAGGTTTCACAGACCGCCGCGGCCTTCACACAGGCGCGGATCCCGCCCCAAAACGTTGTGTCCAGGAGGATCACGTCCACGGCGGGCGACAGCACATTGGCCGCCAGTTGCTCGAAGTTCACCACTACCGTGTTCGTGGCCAGTGGCACTCTGATCATCTCGCGCGTGCGTCGCATTCCGTTTAGACCGTACACGGGGTCTTCCAGATAGTCGTTGCGCAGACTTTCGATTGCCTGCCCGAAGCGGATGGCCTGTTCGGTGGACCAGACGCCGTTGGGGTCGAAGCGCACGGAATCGTGGGGAAAGATTTCCGCCACTGCGCGGTACGCCTCCAGTTCGTAATCCGGCGGAAAAACTCCGGCCTTCATCTTGTGGGTAGTGAAACCGAAACGCCGTTTCAGGCATTCGGCGTTCTTCACCACCTGGTCAATGGTGCGGACTTCGCCCTCGCCGGTGCGCGGGTCCGGGTAGCGGAAGAAAAGGTACGCGGCGAAGGGAACGCGGTCGCGCAGGCGGCCACCCAGGATTTCCGAAACCGGCACGCCCCAGGCCTTTCCCAGAATGTCCAGACACGCAAATTCCAGTGCGGCCAGCACCTGGGTTCGGTTGTTGTACAGCGAGGCCGTGGGATTCGCGATCAGGAAACGCATTTCTTCCAGGCGCGCGGGATCATGCCCCACCAGATATGGCTTCATCGCGCGGAAAACGGCCTCGGCCGATTCACCGCCGCCACCCATTTCACCCAGCCCCACCAGACCGTTGTCGGCCTCGATTTCCACTATCGTGCGCACGAAACGGCCCCAGTGGCAGCCGTTGGCATGGCGAAGTGGCGCTTCCAACGGTACCGTGATCGTCGTGGCTCGGATATCCACAATCCGCATTTCGTTTTATCATACAACAATTTGCCGGGCCAGCAGGTCCAGACTCCGATATTGCCGGTGGCGCGCATACTTGGAATCCAACGCCGACACCCTTCGGAGCGTCGCGGCAGGCTCGGAAAGCGTTTATATAATTCGTGCAACGAACTAATTGGCCGGGAGCATCTCGCTGGACTCAGCGATACCGGTACACCGTCACCCGCAGAATACCCGTGTGCAGCGAAACGACAGTCCCCTGGCCCGTATCGTCACCCGCCAGTGTGCGCCCGCGAATCCACCGGCCGTCCACGAACCGGCCTTCCTCGACGGAAGCCAGCCCAACAATGGGCGGCCCCGGCGTGTTCGCGGAAAACGTAATCGTCAAGTCCGCACCAGCCATGTAGAACTCGTCCTGCCCTGTGGCAATAAAGATACCGTGCGGAGCCAGGCCCCGGGTTGCCGCGGGCAAAACGGGTTCGCCGGGGAAGATCCGTCGCGGCCCTCCGCCGGTCACGTTGAGCGTGTAGTCCCCCAGGCGTACGCGCTCTGACGGTGTAAGTTCCTCAAGCACCACTCCGCCAACGCGCCCCTTCGGCTGATTCTCAAGGATCAGCGGCGCCAGTTGCGACAGCACGTCATAGCTCCTCGTGAGTTCCTTGTCGCCCTGAACCAGACTCTCCATCTCATCGATGGCAAACGGTGAAAAGCCGATTGCCTGGTGGCGCCCCACGGCGTAGAAGACATTCGCGGCGCCTTGCATGTCGCCCGTCGCTTCGGGTATGAACAAAGGGTTGAGCGGGCGATCGTACTCTGCCGACCACTTCTTGAACTCGAAGTAAATGTCTGGGGCCAGGAAGTCGAGTTGTGGGCCGCCCGCCTTCCAGATGTCAAAGGAGTGGGGCAGCGGTCCGCCGCTGTTAAATTGTCCGGGAGCGTAATTGGGACGAATCAGCGCCGCGTTGGCAAACATTGGCAGGTTGTAGGCAGCCTTGCCGGCCTCCGCGACTTTCCCGATGTAGCGCGCGTAATGCCACGCCATAAACAGGTCCTCCGTCTCCGGACCGGAGCCGAAAACGGCCTGCCAGTCGCCGGACGTCTTGAAGCCCGCTTCCTGCCATCTGGCGCGAAGCTCAGGGTCGAGCGAGTCCTTGTGCCGCTGCAGGTACTCCATCAATTCCGCGGGCACGGTCTGCTCGTATGCGGCATTCGCCGTTGGTGAGTGGTCTCGTGCATCGGGAATCACTCCCACTTCGTTCTCCACCTGCACCATAATTACGGTGTGCGCGTCGGAGTCGATGTCTTTGATGCGCCGCATCAAAGCCGCAAAAGCTCGCGCGTCTGCGTTCCGGCTCTCTTCGCTAAACGGCGACAGCCTCTCGGTCCCAAGACCGTTCTGTAACACCACCCGCGGGAATCTGGCGGAATCGCGCTTCACCCACTCAGGCGAATAGCTCGACCAGGTGTTCTTCCAACTGCCGAACCACAGGAAAACCAGATGGAGGTTTTGAGCCCGGGCGTCTCGAATCAGGCCGTCCACCAGGGTGTAGTCGAATCTCCCCTCCGTGGGCTCCAGCAGCGCCCAGGAAATCGGCGCCAGCACTGTATTCAGATGCATCGCCGCCAGCCCCGGCCAAATGGTCTTCATGTATTCCAGACTTGTGGCCGAGTTGTTGTACAACTCGCCGCCCAGCACCAGGAAGGGTTTGCCGTCCACCATCAACTGCGTGGCGCTACCCCGCGATTCCAGGTGGGGAATTGTGGAGACCGGTTTGGATTGAGCCGCAGCGGGGCGGGCAGTAAAATAACCAAGCAGAACTGCGCATACCGATAGTCGGAGCAGCATTTTTCGATTCACCTTCTTGGTGGCAGGCAATCCATCCGTTCGTGCGGGACGATTGGACCCATGCGCCCAAAGGCCGCTTCCAGTATCGCCCGGAGCCGGCACGTTTTCAAGGCGTGCTGTTTGATTCTCTCTCCTGCCGTTGTCGCGGACGGCAGGAATCGACTAGCATACCTGAGGGCGGCAGGTTACAGGCGGTTAGTCTGCTCCTTCTGCCGGAGTCGGGATTCTGTTAGCATTCGGTGACAACATCCACTTGAGGATCAATTATGGCAACTGGAATCGAGAGTTCGAAGAAGATCTTGGACGCTGCGTGGCAGGCAATTCAAGGAGGCTATGATCTTCAGGTGCACGTGGCGCCGGACGTGATTGCGCGGCGCATCGACGATCTCGATCTGGCCAAGGAGTTCCTGGCTGCCGGGCTCAAGGGATTCGTTTTGAAGTCGCATTATTTCCCTACCGCAGAACGGGCGCAAGTGGTTACGAAGGCTGTCCCGGGCATCCAAGCCTATGGCGCCATCGCCCTGAATCACAGCATCGGAGGCTTAAACCCTGTGGCCGTCGAATTGGCGGGCCGCTCAGGGTGCAAGATCGTCTGGATGCCGACGGTGGATGCGGCCAATGAAACCGCGGGACGTCCCGGAGGAACGAATCAGAAGCTCCCGTTCTGGGCGCAAATCCAACTTGAACTGGCCTCTACCGGCATAAACCCTCCGCCGATTGCGGTGATCGACGATGGTGGCCGGTTGACCTCTGTCACCATTTCCTGTCTTGAACTGATCCGAAAGTACGACATGATCCTGGCAACCGGGCATTTGGGACGCCGCGAAATTCTGGCGCTGGTCAAGGCGGCGAAGGAGATGAACCTGCGCCGCGTGATGGTGACCCACGCCGAGTTTCCGTCGCAGAATTTGAGCGCGCAGGAGCAGCGGGAACTCGCAGGACTGGGGGCGATGATTGAGCACTGCTTCACCACGATGCATACCGGCAAGGCCTCCTGGGAGGGCGTGATGCACGCGATTCGTGTGGTGGGGCCAGAGCGCTGTATCCTGTCTACGGATCTGGGCCAGACCATCAACCCGGGGGTTGCCGAGGGTTTCGCGATGTTTGCCCAGACACTGCTGGACGGCGGCTTCCACGCGGACGACATCCGGCGAATGGCGGTCGCGAATCCGTTTACGATTCTGACGTAACCTACTCCTATGGCATCCTCGAAATCCATCCTCGTAGTCAGTGCCCACGCTGCCGACTTTGTATGGCGCGCCGGTGGCGCCATCGCACTTTATTCCTCGCGGGGGTATCGTGTTCGCATCCTGTGTCTTTCCTTTGGCGAGCGCGGCGAAAGCCAGGGCGCCTGGAAAGAGCCGGGCATGACGATTGAACGGGTGAAGCAGATCCGCTACGCGGAATCCAGCCGCGCTGCCGGGATTCTCGGAGCAGAGATCCGATTTTTCGATTCGGGCGACTATCCCATCCGCTTATCGGACGAGACCGTGCAGGAAATGGTCGTCGAATACCGGGAGTTACAACCAGCCTTTGTTCTGACGCATTCTTTCCTTGATCCCTACAATCCGGACCACCCCACGGCCAATCGCGCCACTCTGGACACGCGCGTGTATGCCCAGGCGCTGGGATATCCGGCCGCCGGAAAGCCCCTGGGGGCGCCCCCCGTGTTTCTTTTTGAACCGCACCAGCCTGAGCAGTGCGAGTTCAAACCACAGGTGCTGCTGGACGTAACGTCAGTGTGGGAAACGAAACACAAGGCCATGGAATCGATGGAGGCGCAGACGCACTTGTGGCAGTATTATACGGACCTTGGTAGGCGCCGTGGAACTCAAGCCGTGCGCAACGGCGGGGACAAGAGCATCAAGTACGCCGAAGCGTTTCAACGGGTCTATCCGCAAGTAACTTGTGAATTGTCGTGAAGCCGGGTCTCGGAGTAGAGTACCTCGACGGAGCGCAATAGCGAAAGAGAAAGGAATCACGGTATGGGCGAGATTGTCTCAGCGATGGCGACGGTGCATGCACCACAACTGTTTACCCGGCCTCCCACGGAGGATCCGGCTCAATTGGACGCGGACATAGCGGCGATGCGCGCGTTGGGCCAATCGCTCGACGAAACGAAGGCGGAGGTAGCCGTCGTGATCGGCAGCGATCACCTGGAGACCTTTTTCCTGTCGGCCGTGCCGACGTTCGCCATCGTGGCGGGTCAGCAATCCAAGGCATCGTTCGCCGGCCGGGACTACGCCCTTCCCGTGGATCCGCTGGCCGAGGAAGTTCTCGAAAAGCTGGTCGCCGCGGGGTTCGATATGACCTACTCGCAAGATGCGGTGCTGGGCCATTCCTTCGCGGCGGTATATGAGTGGGTGATCGGAGGGCGCGCTATCCCAGTCGTGCCCATCTTCGTGAACACCTATCTGCCGCCGCTGCCCACGCCCCGGCGCTGCCAGCAACTGGGCGCCGCCATCGGGACGGTCATCGCGAACAGCGACCGGCGCGTGGCGGTGATTGCCAGCGGCGGTATGTCACATTACCCAGGTACCTGGAAATACCCGCAGCCGGCGTACGATTTCGATTGGTGGGCGATCGCGCACCTGGAACGCGGGAACATCGACGCCCTCTTGAACCTGACCAGCGAACAACTCGACGAAGTGGGGAATACCGAATTGCTGCCGTGGATGGTAATGCTCGGCGCCATCGGCCCGCAGCCCGCCGAACTCCTTACCTATCAGCCGACATGGCATCACGGTCATGCCGTGATGCGCTTCATCCCGAATCGAACCGGCGCGCCCGGGACCCCGGAACCGTCACCGGTCTACAAATTCGAGAATTCCGGCGGCTATCAATTCTATAAGCATCCCGACCCGGCGGTTTACCGCTTGAACAAAGTCATTTTCGACCTTCGCCATCAGGCTCCTCTCCGCCGGCGCCTGTTTGAAGACACTAACTCGGTGGCGGCTGAATATGGATTGACGGAAACCGAGGCCGCGGCTTTGGCTTTGTTGAAAGACGAAAGCGTCGACATCCTCCGGTCTTTGAAGTCTCACCCGCTGGTCGATGCCGGAGCCCATCCGCTGGGCATGCTGATGGCTCTGGTGGTTGTGCAGGCGGAACAGCGGAGAATGCGCAGGGAGGCGCTGCAATAGATGGACCGACGTTTGCAAAACCGCGTTGCCGTTGTCACCGGTGGAGCAGCCGGCCTGGGACGGGCGATCGCGATGCGGCTCGCACAAGAAGGCGCCGCCATCGAACTGCTGGATATTCAGGACGCCTCTGGCGCGGTGGAAGAGATTCGCGCTTTGGGCGGCACAGCTCATTCCGTTATTTGTGATTGCTCCAACGAAGCGCAGATTGCCTCCGCTGTGGATGCCATCGCCGGCCGAAACAGCCAGATCGACATTCTGGTCAATAATGCGGGCATTCTTTCGGGCCGCAAACCATGGCACTCACTTACCTATGAGGAGGTAAACCGGTACATACAGGTCAACTATATCGGCTACTTCCTGGTGACGAAAGCCCTTTATCCTTTGATCAAGAAGAGCACGACGCCGCGCGTGATCATGGTAGCTTCGCGAACCTATTTCCTGGCCAATCCGGGACAAATGGCCTACGTAGCGAGCAAGGGCGCGGTGATGGGGATGACGCGCGTACTCGCAAAGGAATTGGGTGAGGAGGGTATTCCTGTGAATGCCGTAATGCCCGGGATGGTTGCTACGCCGGGAACCATGGAGCATTCGCAGGAAGAGGCCTTCAACCGCGTGATGGGCAATCAGGCGATCAAGAAGCGAGTGCTGCCCGAGCATCTGGCCGGACTGGTTGCCTTTCTAGCCAGCGACGACGCGGAACTCATCACCGGCCAGATGATCCTCTGCGATGGCGGCGGCTATCTCCACTAACCCTGGTTGCCGCGCCGACGCCCTCGGGCTGTTTCGGACGGCGCAACCGGGTCGCTAATGGTTTTGCTATCGCTATTCGCCTTGTGAACGTGGAGAGCTCATGCCGTCTTCTTGTTATAATCTCCGCGGCTCAGATGTTTCTCCAACCATAGGTAGAGGCAGATAAACAGATAGCGGCTGCCCATTTCTTGAATTTTCAGCTTAGCCATGCCGGTACGCCGGTTACGCCACGTAATCGGCAGCGCCTTCCAGGAGTAACCGCGAATGATGGCTTTCAACGGTATTTCCACCGTGAGGTTGAAGTGCGCCGAAAGCAATGGTTGGCAGCCTTCGATGACCGTGCGGCGGTAAGCCTTAAAAGCGTTTGTGGTGTCGTTGAGCGAAATGCCGAACAACAGACGGATGAACAGATTGGCCAGGCGATTCAGACGTAGCTTTAGCCATGGATAGTCAATGACGCCGCCGCCCTTCATAAAGCGCGAACCGAACACCGCATCCCAACCTTCGTTTAAGGTATTCCAATAGCGCACCACGTCCCGGCAATCGTCCGATTCATCCGCCATCATGATCACGACGGCATCGCCGCTCATCCTCTGCAGGCCGCCAATGATGGCCCGGCCAAAGCCGTGCGGCGGTCCCCCTTTGACCAAACGGGCTTCCGGAATACGCTCGCAGAGCGCCGTAACAATGGCCGCCGTCCGGTCCGTGCTGCCGTCATCCACAACGATGATCTCGTGCGCGATCTGATTCAGCCGCAGCTCCAAATGCAGATGCTCCACGGTGGACGCGATACAGCCCTCTTCATCGCGAGCTGGTATCACAACCGACAGCAGCTTGAGAGCGGATTTTGGCTGGGGGAGAGGACTCATGCTCCGCACCGGGTGAGCCAGTCGGGATTCGCTATAGCGTGGTCCGCGATCTCTTCGAGTATCTGATTCAGGCTGATGAGGGGCTTCCAACCCGTTGCCGTCAGCGCTTTGCTGGAATCCAGAATCAGCCAGGGAACGTCGTAGGGACGCTCCGAACCATCCGCGATCGGCTGATGCGGGCCAAAACGCTGGTCGCACCACGCCGTCAGTTGCGCCAGGGACATGGAGTTCCCTTGCCCGCCGGAGACGTTCAGGACCTGGCCAGGTCCGGCGCTCCGCAGTTGAAAATCGACCAGGCGGGCGAGGTCGCGCGGATGCAATGCGTCGCGGACCTGGAACCCGTGACCGCCAAAGCCCAGGTACTTTAACGGGCGCCGCGTAAAGTGCGCGTGCAGCCAATAGGAGAAAATGCCCTGCTCGGCGGTGCCAAACTGTCCGGCTCCTGCCAGCACCCCACAGCGGTTGATCGAGACCGGCACCTGAAATCCGGCGGCATACTCCTGTGCCAGCCGTTCCGACGCCAACTTGGTGGCGCCGTAAAGGGAAATCGGCGCTTCCGTACTGAAGCCTTCTCCGACGCCGGCCAAACTAACCGCCGCGGGCCAAGCCTGCCCTCCGTCAAGAGTATAAGCCGAAGACACCGCACGCAAGGGCAACTGGGCCAAGGCCGGAATCGAATAGACGCGGCTGGTGCTCAGGAGAATGAGCCCGGCGCCCGAGGCGCGGCAATATTCCAGCAAATTGATTGTGCCTAGCAGGTTGTGTTCCAGCAATTGGCGGGTGCTGGTTTTCCCGTCGCGCCCGGCCAGCACGCTCGGCTGCGCCGCGGCGTCGATAACCCAATCGGCAACGGGAAGCGTCTCCAGGTCGCTCGCCATACGGATATCGCCATGGAACAGTTGCACGCCAAGGCGTCTCAGCGAAACCCGGTTGGTCTCACTACCCGATCGCGCCAGGTTATCTAATCCCACGATGGCGATGCCTTCGTGCGATTCCACCAGATAGCGCGCGAGATGACTGCCGACGAAGCCGCATACACCGGAAATGAGAACTTTCATTTTCTTGTTGCGGGCTCCGGCAAACGCGCGGACCACGACGCGGCGATTTCAGCCACAGTCTGTTTGAGGCTCCTGGTGATACCCCAGCCCGGATAATGAGTCTTCATCTTGGTCAAATCGCTGTAGTAACAGATATGGTCTCCAATGCGATTGTCTTCGACGTAGGACCACACTGGTTCGCGTCCCGTGACCTCGCGCGCCAGAGCAAAGGCTTCCAGAATGGAGCATGAATTGTCGAAGCCGCCGCCGAGGTTGTAGACTTCGCCGCAGCGCGGACTCCGCGCGAAGGCCAACATAAACCTGGCGACGTCCACAGAGTGAATGTTGTCGCGAACCTGCTTTCCCTTGTAGCCAAAAACTTTGTATTCCTTGCCGGTCAGGTTGCAGCGGATCAGATAGCTGAGGAATCCATGCAGTTCCACACCGGCATGGTTGGGTCCGGTCAGGCAGCCGCCGCGTAGCGCGCAAGTGGGCATGCCGAAGTAGCGCCCATACTCCTGCACCATCACATCGCCCGCCACCTTCGATGCGCCGAACAGGGAGTGCAGCGACTGGTCGATCGAAAAGCTCTCGGGAATGCCCAGGCGGTACTCCGGATCGGCGTAATCCCAGCGCGTTTCTTTCTCCACCAGCCGCAGCGTGTTGGGCAGATCGCCGTATACCTTATTCGTCGACATATGAATAAAGGGCGACTCCGGCGTCCACCGGCGGGCGGCCTCCAACAGGTTGAGCGTGCCGACCGCATTGGTATCAAAATCATCGAAGGCAATCTGAGCAGCGCGGTCGTGCGACGGCTGGGCCGCCGTGTGCACGATGACCGCCGGTCTTGTGCTCTCAACCAGACGAAGGACGCCTTCACGGTCGCGAATGTCGATAGCGTGATGCTCGTAGCCAGGGATGTCCTTACGCAATCGCTGCAGAGACCATGAAGTATCGCCTTGCGGCCCGAAGAACACGGCGCGTTGATTGTTGTCGATACCCAGCACCGAGTATCCAGCGTGGTGAAAATGCAGACAGACTTCCGAACCAATCAACCCACAAGATCCGGTTACCAGAACGCGCGCTTGGCCCATACATCTAGAGTGACACATGGTCTTCAACGCGTAAATACTGAATTGCAGGAGCTACGTGGAGCTTTGCGGTTCGGCTTGCCGAAAACCCGGACGAAGCGGGTGGTACGAAGGCAACTACGCTGTCGCGGAACAATGATTCAGCCGGGCCGCAGGCGACCGGCTAGCGCTGGGAAATGAGCATCCGAGAACGCTGCGTACCTTGGTGTGGCTGCTGTTAAGCAGCTTCGGATCGGGGCTTCACCGCGCGCTCGATCTCCGTGAGCTTCACCTGTTTAGCCACGCGCAACTCGTAGTGGGTCTGGAGGTTCATCCAGAACTCGGGACCGGTCTCAAGGTAACGGGCAACGCGTAAGGCCGTATCCGCGGTGACCCCGCGCCTGCCGCGCACGATCTCGTTGAGCCTGGCAGCATCTACGGCGAGCGCTTTCGCCAGTTGGTTAACGCTCATATTCAGCGGAACGAGCACCTCCTCACGGATGATTTCTCCGGGATGGATGGGAGCGAGGCGTTTCGGCATATTGGTATCCTCAGTGATAATCCACAACCTCTACGTTGTGGGCGTCCCCATCTGCCCAGGTGAAGCAGATGGGGTATTGATCGTTGATGCGGATACTATGCCGCCCCTTTCGGCCGCCTTCCAGGCAGTTACCGGGCAGCACGGCTAGATCCGGCAGGGTTTCCGCTTGATCGAGCATCGTGAGCTTCCGCTGACCAATGCGCTCGATGCTCCGATACTTCTTCGAGAATTCGTCGTTGAAGAGATTTTCGGCTTCGGAGTCTCGAAACGAACGAATCACGTATCTATGCGTATAGCGATTAACGCTAAACCTCAAGAGTGAGCTGGTTGGGTTGGGTCCGGTAGCATCATGAAACTCAGTCAGACCG
>Ga0182030_10001966_pt1 | contig 43292 bp, 49 predicted proteins | sample 812S3MmetaG_FD_121299 | JGI IMG/M metagenome (GOLD analysis project Ga0182030, IMG submission 121299) | Permafrost microbial communities from Stordalen Mire, Sweden - 812S3M metaG (Illumina Assembly) | ecosystem: Environmental > Terrestrial > Soil > Wetlands > Permafrost | place: Sweden... | reverse complement strand
CGAAGCTGCCAACGCAGCCGAAGAAGTGCTTGTCTTGCTTTTGCTTATCAAAGTGAAGTTTCTTTCCCCGCCCTACAGTAATTGTCCAGGGTCTACTTGTCTCACTCATGTTGGCACAGAGGGTTCCCGGCCATGAGCATTCGATCAAACTGGTGCTTCTTCGTTATGAACTGTTGAATGCGGGGGGCTTCGCGTAGAAGTGTTCCAAGAGCCCATGCAATCTCTCGCTCACAACTAACAGCAGGAAGTCTGCCACCCGGAAAAAGCTGTGAAAACGAAGTGGGAAACGGTCGTGCCAGCAGTCCCGGCTCCCTGCTCGCCACGTTCGGCAGAAAAGCGGAGAGCGCCGTAAGGAGAGAGGGCTCTAGAGTCGCACGGAGACTTACTGCTGTTGAGACTGGGTTCTTGCGCCCTCGAAGTCGGTTCTTGTATTGAAGCGGAAGTTCCGGTATTTGCGCTTTCATCGCTCCCCAGTGGTGGACAACTACCTCGTTGACCTAGCCCGAGGGCATGTCTACCGCAGTGTGCCAGGACGTTGCTGATCAACGGATCAGACGCCGACGCCTGAGAATTGGCCTGCCTATTAGAGAAGTGCAATTATATCCGCTGGATGCAAAGACGGAAGTCATGCCGGTGAAAAGATCTTTGCCGGAAAAGCTGGGCAGCCGCCACGGAACTGCTGCTGCGGCCGCCTGTGCCTCGGTGGCTTTCCATCCGAGGCACACACCTGAACCCCGAAGACTTCCCGCAGTATTAGCCAAAGAGGTTCGGCCGACATCGAGGTAGGATGGGCCCCGGGCAGGCTCACGATCCGAGCGCAACTCGCGGACAGCATCGGCGAAAAGGAATCGCTGATCGCCGATGCTTCGAGGGGTCATCTCAAGAGAGAGGGGCAGGGAAGTGACGACGGGAAGTTAGCCGACCGGCGTATCGGTGACGAACTCTTCGGAGACGATCGGGAGAATGGCTTTGACCGATGGGTCAAACCACCCCACAATGCTATGTCATTATGCACACGCGTCTCGTTATTGACAAAGCTGGCCGCATCGTCATTCCCAAGCCGCTTAGGCAAGAGCTGCGTCTGGAACCCGGCGACGCCCTGGAAATGGAGAGCGCCGGCGAAGAGATTACTCTGCGCCCGGTCCGCGGAACAGGACCGCTCACGAAGGAGCACGGCGTCTGGGTGTTTCATACCGGAGAGGCTTTACCCGCTTCCGCCACCGAGGAGATGCTGCAACAGATCCGCGCGGAACGCGACCTGGATAACCTGGGCAAGGGCGAATGAAGGGGTTCTTCGATACCTCCGCGCTCGTGCCGGTATGTTACGGGGATCATGTCCACCATCAGGCGAGTCTGGAATTATTCATCCAATTCGACAAATCCACAGCTGTGGAGCACACAGCTTGGCTGAGGTCTTTTCCACGCTGACCCGGATGCCGGGCAAACACCGCATCGGCGCCGCGCAGGCCATGCTGTTCATCGGCAGCATCCGTGAACGGCTTTCTATTATTGCTTGGATGGCGACGAGTACGCCACACGAAGCTTCGGCGGCTCTGGGCATTGTTGGCGGAGGCATCTACGACGCCATGCTTGCGCATTGCGCCCTGAAAGCCCAGGCCGAGACGATCTATGGCTGGAACGGCCGGCACTATGCGCAGTGCGGGCCGGAGATCACGCGGCGGTTACGAACGCCCTGAGGATTTCTGGCATAACTTCAAGTGAAACTTTAAGAATTTATGCCCTCAAGGACGGGATCTGAATTCACCCCGGCAGGAAGAAATTGACAGGGCGGATTCCGCCGGGGTAGAGTGGGGGCGCCGACCTTTCACGCCGAAGCCTCGGATCTCTCCGAGGCTTTGGCATGAATAGCTGAACTTGTCAGAACCCTCATTATCGGACGCTGTAACAATATAAGTTACTGCGCCAGAATTAGATGCAGATAACTATTAAAGCATTGGTACAGATAATTCTGTTAAGTTAGTAGCTTCGGCAGTTCCAGCACGAAGGCAATGCGCTTATCCTGCGCCCGATCACCCCGGAGTTCATCGACAGCCTCATCGGCAGCATCTCAAGTGCAAGCCTGGAACGCGAAGCCATCCACCGGGATGACAAAGAGCGATGATCTGAATCCTGGACGCCCCAGCGCCTCCTCCGATTTACCGATGAGCATACGATTGCTCTGTGGAAAACTTCACACCTGACCAGACCCCAGCCGTAGAACAGATCCAGTAGGCCGTTCACCGGCAGCTGCCGATCCTGGCCTCGGAGATCACAGTCGATCTCGTGCCGCAGGAGAACCGGACCAAGGTAGTCCTCATCAGTGGCCCTGAGTATCAGATGCTTCCCCTGCTGGCCTTCATGAACTACTTCTGGTTCTGGCTCACTCCGCAGACCATTTTGCCTTTTCCGCGTCTTTCAGCCTCTTCTCGACCCTCGCCGGCCGTAGGCGTCTGTCTTTTTTGTAGCCTGGCACGTTCACCTTCTTGGCCTTCTGGAGCACCGGGATGATCCGGTCGATGTGCAGGGTCAGAATGTCGGTGATCGTCATGTCGTGCCGTCCTACAGCCTTCAGCAGCTCTGCATGACGATCACGCGAGATCTTGAACGTCATGCAGAGCCGGTCGCCCTTCTCTTCCGGAGCGGCGGCCAGAATCTCCTTCATCTCCTTGATGTAAAGGGTCTCTGCCGAGTATTCAGTTGGGAGTTGCAGCTGCTCAACGAGTTCTGACATGCCTGCTTTGTACCACGATTACCCGTGTTTTGCAAATAGCAGATGTACATACGACACCCACATTTCCCAAGCAATGAACAACTTAGCACGACTATAACCCTTGCTAATGAAGAGGGGGTTGCGTATGTACATACGCTATTGAGTAAATGTGGAGGAGCCGGGGCGCCGCAGGCGGTTACAGGCCCGTCGAAACTACAGGAGCTTTAAAGATAGAGGAAAAGAATAGAAGGAAGAGAAATACAGGCCCCACCCGCATCTATCTGATAAACAAATAGTTATCGACCAATCCGGTTACCGATTCAGCGTCTCCCGGTTACCAATTCAGCGTAACTTGGTTACCGATTCAGCGCAGGTCCGGTTACCGATTCAGCGCGGATATCTCAGAAAAGGCTGGAAAATGGCCAGAAAACGGTTACCGATTCAGCGTGGCGTGATGCCAGAAAGCACCAGGGCTATTCCGGCCGGCACATCCGACCGCCGCGCGGCAGCCTCGATCATCTTCTGGGCGCGCAGATCAGGGTCTTCCCTTCCCCGCTGAGTTCCCACCGAGGCATTCTTGATCTGATCCATCTCATGCAGAAACCGCTCCCAGGAGAAGTGATGCCTGGCGGCCCACTTCTCGGCCGTCTCCTTGGAAGGAAGGTCAATGCGCTCCCCTGTCGAGCTGGTGGCCAGCTGCATGCTCTTGCGAATATGTGTCGGGCTCGGCCGCAGGATCAGGCCGTACTTCCCTTCCGGGTCGAAGTTCGCCTGTGGATAAATCTTCTTGACCTCTCCCAATGCCCTCTTCACTTTGAACTTGAAGACCTTGGTCTGCTTGTAATCGGCGCCGAACTGGACAGCCAAGGCTTCCCACGGAATCTCCGTCTGCCGGCGGAGGTAGCTGTAGCGGTGAGTCAGCCAAGTGTAGAGGTCCAGCGCCAGGGGCGACTTCCGGAGGAAGGCGATCGCTCGGAGGTCTATCGGGATCGAGTGGTTGAACAGATCCTCGAAGAACCGGTCAGTCAGTTTGATATAGGACGGGAACAGATCGTCCTGCAACGACTGCTCAGGCTTCAGCCACCAGACGTCGTAGTCCTGGATCGCAAACAGGGTTGTCGCGTCCCGTTCCTCACTCGAGTACCTGTACTGGATGAAGCAGTTGAACAGACGGATCATCTGCTTCTTCATCGCTGGTATATAACCGCGCTTCCCTCCCGTGACCGGGAGTCCTAGCCTGTCGAAGAACTTGGTCATGTTCTTGCCAAGCTCGAGCCGCGGCTCGGCCGTGAACACGACCTCAGTGCTCATCCAGATCAGTAACAGCCGTGGCAGACTCCCATACGGCAATCCAATACTCTGGGACGCCTTCACGTACAGGTGGAAGTTTCCATTTTGCCGCTCGTACTCGGTGACCGGATCCCAGTTCGAATGAGGAATCGTGGCCTGGGTATGGACTCGGCCGATGTAACCCAGTTGGCCGGCCTCCTTGGCCTCCTGGTCCTGGATGGCAAGCGCCTCGTTGATTCGCGCGACAACCCGCGCATCATCGACATTAGGTTCCTTTTCAGGCTCGACGGTCCAGGCACACTCGGGAACAGGTAGAGGGGGAGGGATTATTACCTCGACGTTCTTGATGCCAGCTCGCCGGCGGTTCTGCAGCAGCTTCCGCTGCGCCCGCTGAATCTCCTCGGCCTGCTTTGAATCGTCACTCACTTCTCAATTCCCTCTTCAGGTATGGACGCCTCCGCGACGTGGCCAATCCGGAGGCCGACTTGCACATTCTTGAACAAATCCTCCGGGGTCGAGGCCTTCTGGCCGCTGGCGGAAATCCACGTCTCGCGCAGGAAGGCGATGGAATGCTCGAGCAGATCCAGGCCGTTTCGATCCAGGCCTCCGTGCCGGTGGGCGACTTCCCTCATGTTGTTGATCGACTCGTCGATCAACTCCAAATTCGTCTTCACTTCCCTGCCCTCTTCTTTGTTCGCTTCTCAGACTTTACACTCTGCGCGCGCTTCTTTGGGACTTTCTTCAGAGAAGTCTGGTTGAGATCGGCGAGCTTCTGCTCAAACCATATCTGGGCGCGATCCGGCTCAGATATGAGGTCGTCCACGATCTCGCGGATACTCTGCAGTTTGCCGGCCATGGCCGAATATGGTAACACAGCCGCCAGAGCCCACTCAGAACAAGCTCTTGCCCGTGACGTTATTGCGACGCAGCTTGTTCAGTTAGTCTCGCACTGCACGGGCAATCCCGTCAGACGGAAGACTCGCTCCAACAGGTCGACTCTCGCCGTCTCATCCTCATCTTCCAGCGCGCCGAAGTAAATGCGCAATTCCTTCGAGGAACTGGCTAGTCCACCGCGCTCGCCGCGAGAATCGAGGGATTTTGGCTAGTCCGGGGCAACTTCCCTAACTCCTCAGAAAACTTGAAGCGCTCGCTAATCGCTCGCTGGAACTGCTCAAGAAGGTAGCGAGCGCGGGATTGATAACCATGTCTTTGAGCTGCGGGGCTGATCGTCGCACAATCGATTCCGAGGCAGATCGTCTTGCGCGAAGCTGGGCACTCTTCGAGTGAATCCCGCCTCAACGGAGGCGTGATTTTCTCCATAAAGTGTGATTCAAGCAGAAATTAATTCCTTCGATGGCTCGACCTCAACTCTGGTCCGAAGTCGCACATTGAGCGCCTCAAGAATTCTGCCGGCGCGCTCGAGAGTGATTCCAAAGTATTCATTGCGCTCATCGCGTGACACTTGCGACTCGTGCACTTCCAGCCGCTTCGCAAGCTCTCTTTGCGAAACACCTTGAGCAATGCGGAGAGCAATCAGAAGATGTCCGAGACCACGCAAATTGTCTAGTTCTTCAAATTCGCCGCGCTTCAAGCGCTCGTAGCTCTCAACCTCTTCCTTAAACTGGAGGTAGAAGGATTCCATCGGGTCGATAACGCGTTTGATTTCCTCGTCAGTGAGGCCAGTCTCTTTCAGACGAGCACGATGTTCACCAAGTCGCTGTTGCTCCTCAGCCAGACGCTTCACCGCTTCTTGATATTCTGACTCACTCCGAATCATCACTTGCCTCCATACTCGATCTTGACTATGCCTCTTGGTTTCCCATCGCGGCGGGATTGGCGAAATGCGGCAGGAAACTCAAGTTCATGGCCGTGTTTGTCCCGAATACCACAGCCCATGCCGGGGAAATGAGGATAGAGTTCGACGCGATACCGATGCCACATCGGCAGCTGTTTCTTCGGATAGCCGCGATATGGTTTTCGTGACGCTGGGTCCCAGGTCCATACCTTGTACGGATCGAGTAAATTGAGTTCCCGCGTCAGCTCTCCAGTCCGGAGCCGATCAAGATCACACACAAAGTATCCGTCAATGTCGTTTGGATGATCCTTGTCCTCGGCAAATGAGCCGTCCGCAAAAACATCGCGTACACCGACCTTCCAGAGCTGTTGGGTCAGAAGCTCAAGATTGTCGACCAGCCGCCTGCGCCAAGGTGCATCCCAAGACGAATACATCTGCGGATTGCTTGGTCCCGCAACCAGGACGGAACTGCGGAGCTGATCAAAGGAAACCTCGTAATCTCCCGGGGGAAGAAGCCCGTCCTGCTCAAAAGGTGGAACCTTAGACATTCTAGCCTCACCTGTCACAATAGTCATACTTTACACATATGTCAAGCATGTTGCGATTGCCCTGCGGATTCCGACGATGTCGAACAGCATTCCGATTTGAAGTCGAACGCCGTTCCGATTTCATGTCGGACGCGATTCCGAGATGATGGCGATCAAGCTCGGAGCGAAGCGACGCTGGTGTTGTTTATCTTGTCGGAGTGTTCGCCATCGGTCAAGAAAAGAGTTGCTTTTCCCTTACCTCGATTACGATTTCTGCAACAAGATTTCTGAACGTCCTTACTTACAGAAGAGTCGTCATGGGTTGGGCCGGAGCGGAGTCCCCAGCGACGCCCCTTGGGGCGGCGCGTTTTGGGGACGAAGCGTAGGCCCAACCCATGACGAGCAAACGAGCCTGTGGGTCGGGTGCCTTAGTTCTCAGCTTGCCCCTTGTTGGGACGCTCTTTGCGCATCGATTCGCCTTGCAACTCGATTCGATGAGCGTTGTGCACCAAGCGGTCCAGGATGCTATCGGCCACCGTGGGTTCGCCGATCTGGGCGTGCCAAGCCGAGACCGGAAGTTGACTTGTGAGAAGCGTGGAACGGGCTTGGTAGCGCTCGTCGCAGATCTCCAGGAAGTCGCGCCTTTCGGCATCGACGAGGGGTGCCATAGCCCAGTCGTCCACGATCAGCACATCGACTCGGGCTATCCGATAGAGCAGTTTACTCAGACTGCCGTCGGCCCGCGCCATGGCTAGCTCGCGAAACAGTTGTGGTGCTTTGAAGAACCACGCCGTGTAGCCATCGCGACAAGCTTTCTGGGCGAAGGCCCGCGCCAGATAACTCTTGCCGGTTCCGGTTGGACCGGTGAACAGCAAGTTGAGATGATCACGTACCCAGGCGGACTCCGCCGCCAGTGAGCGCACGGCTTGCCGTTCCAGACCGCGCGATGCGCGGAAGTCGATGTCCTCTACGCAGGCATTGCCTTGCAGTCGGGCGCTGCGCAAGCGCCGCTCCAAGGCACAGTTCTGTTTCCAGTTCCACTGCCGATCCACCATCAGTCCCAAGCGTTCTTCGAAGCTCAGGCGATGGCTCTGGGGATCTCCAGCTTGTTGCTGAAACGCCTCGATCATCCCGCGTAGTCGTAAGGCCGCAAGTTTATCCAGCATTGGTTGTGTCAACATGTTCGTCTCCTCACTGTAGGGTTGGTTTTTTCGGGGTTGTGAAGTAGTCGGCGCCGCGGATGTTACGGTGTATGACCGGCGGTTGCGGAGAAGACAACGGTTCTACCGGCACGCGGTCCAGTTGTTTCTCCAGAATGGACTTGATGCTACGGTAGGAGAAGACGGTCAGGAGACAAGCCCGCTGGGCGGCGGCTTCCAAGCGCGCGTGCGAGTACTTATCGGCGAGCCGTAGGATGCCGAGGCAAGAGCGATACCCTTGCTCGGGGTGCGGTCGCGTGACCATGATCTGCTCGATCACTTTCCCGGTTGCCGGACCGATGGTTTGTGCCCATTCAATCAGTCGCGAGGGCGTCCACTCTAGATAACGTTGATGGGACTTGGGCCGGTGCTCGTTGATGGTGGTGGCCACGTAGGGGACGTAACCGCGGACATGCGAAGCGACCCGCTGGCCGCGATAGAAGATCTCCACGGTCGTAGCCGTGGCGCGGATCTCGACCCTCTGTCCGGTCAAGGTGTACGGAACACTGTAGTAGTGGTGGTCCAGTTCTACGTGGTAATCGATATTGGCGGTGGCTGTCTTCCAGGTTCCAAACTCGTAACGTTGCGCAGGAAGTGGAAGCAACGCGGGCCGATCCACGGTCTCGAACAGACTCTGGCGGCTACCTTCGCGTTTGCGGAAGCGACGCTGGTTCAAGCGTTCCAGTAACTCGGCAATCGCCTCGTTCAGCGACGCCAGTTCGAAGAACTTCTGCTTGCGTAGCGCCGCTACTATCCAGCGCTCAACAACTTGCACGCCAACTTCTACTTTTGATTTATCTCTGGGTTTGTAAGGCCGGGCTGGCGTGACCGCAACGCCGTAGTGGGCCGCCATCTCTTGGTAGGTGCGATTCAGTTCCGGTTCGTAGCGGCAGGCGCGGCTCACCCCGGAACGCAAGTTGTCGGGTACGATCACGGCGGGCAGACCGCCAAGAAACTCAAAGGTTCGCAGGTGGGAACCAATCCAGTCGTTCAGGCCCTGCGTCCAGGTAGCTTCCGCGTAGGTGTAGTTGCTGGCACCCAGAACCGCAACGAAGATGACGGCGCGGCGAGCCTCTCCGGTGGTGCCGTTATACACGGCGATCGTGTCCCCGGCATAGTCGACAAACAGCTTCTCGCCCGCGCGATGTTGCTGCCGCAGTACCACGTCGCGCTTGTGCAACCACTCCCGATAGAGATCGCAGAAGCGACTGTAGCGATACCCCTCTGGCTGGGCGACGCGATACTCCTCCCAGATCAGTTGCAGTGTGAGATGGGAGTGGCTTTGCAGTTCCTGATGGATCACCGGAAAGTCAGGCGCTGGATGCTGGCGCCGAGGAACCGGCTTGGGCCGGTCACCCCACAGGGTGAGTTCGAGTTTGTCGTCGTCCCAACCCGCAACCGCCGGCCAACTCAGTTCGGCCTTGGCAGCCGCCTGAAGATAATCACTGACCGTGCTGGGCGAGATCGAACAACTACGGGCGATCTGACGTTGCTTGAGACCGAGCGAATGAAGCCGCAGAACTTCCTTGATTTTCACGATGGACAACCTCTCTTGAGGCAAGTAGGAACCTCCACCGTAAGTGGAACCCTTGTTGCCTCTGGTTTGTCCAGCGTGCCTCTTACCCTAAACCATCGATTCCGACATCATGGCGAACACGGTTCCGACAACCTCATTTACTGTCCACCATGAGATCGGAACGATGCTCGACATCACCTCGGAATCATGTTCGACATCACGTCGGAATGCCGTTCGCCATGACCTCGGAACCCTGTTCGCCATCGCCTCGGAATAATGTTCGCCATGGCTCGGATTCCGCATTGCCCTGAGTCGGCCAACCAAAGGGTCGGTTCGAGGGCGTGGATCACTCCATTTGCGTTCCGCAGAGTTCTGGCACCTGTTCGTCATTTCAATCAGGGTTTTTACTCGTCATGGTGAGTAGGCTCGACGCGCAAACGTGACGAAGCCTCCTTGTAACCGGAGGCCTCGTAGATCTCGTCCTGTGCTTATTTCACCCAGTTGCGCCTGGAGGCGGCTTTTCTGACCGAGATGCGGTGGCTCTGGGTCTACTGCTGAGGCGGCGCCTTCAGTCCGAAATACTTCATGAAGGCATCTTCAGCCAGGGCCTCCTTGGTGATCTTGGAACCCTGTCCCTTCAACTCGAAGACGTGCTGGTTAATCATCCGGACCAGCCAAGGCGATAACCGGAAACACACACTTTTCTTGTCGTCCTCTGGCTTGAACCTCTCGGCCAGGCGGGCGACGTTTGCGTTTAAGACAATCCCGGTCGATGCCTGCGGCTTCGGCGGAGCCAGCTGAATGCCTTCCCTTCCCTTTTCCTCTGGCGCGGCGGGTTCAGACGAGGCTTCGACCGGACGGTGAACCAGGGGCTTTTGTTCGATAGGCTCGTCGTCCTCGATCGGAGTGCCGCCAGAGAGCGAAGTTACACGGTCTGACTTAGACATGCGATGACCTCCTTGGTGAGTTTCTTGTATGCGCGGGCTGCCTGACTCTTCGGATCGTATTCGAAGATCGAAAGCCCAGTTCCATTGAATGACGCCACGGCCACTGAGATTGGAATCTCTGTGGCCAACACGGTCACGTTGTCCATACCGGCAAAGATGTCATCACGCAAGGTACTCTGTGCTGACTTGGCAATACCCCAACTCTTCACCGTCTGAGATACAAAGAGCAGCAATCGTATCTTGGGATTCAGAACCATGCTTCGTTTGAGTCGCTTCACCATATCGCGGGCCGCGTCGGTGTCGCTGAATGTAGGCCGGATGGGACAGATGATGGCATCCGAGACTGCTACGGCGTTGTTGAACATTTCAGGCACATTGCCAGGACAGTCAACGACTACCAGGTCGAGATTCTGATTGGCACGCAGCCGTTCGATCTCAGCTTCAAACTCTGCACTGGTGATGGGCTCCACGTGAAAACCGTTCCTGCCGGTTGCCACGCGGCGTTTGTACCATTTGCGAAAGGTGGCGTTCTCGTTGTCTGCATCGAGAACATGGATGCGATAACCCGCGTCTGCAAGAGCCGAAGCGACGTTAATCCCTGCAGAGGATTTTCCCGGGCCGCCTTTCTGGTTTGCAAACGATAGAATAGTAGGCATGGAAAAGACTATAGCCGACCCGTGAGCGTCCGAATAGTGACTACATAGGTACGTTGGGCTGGGAGCATTGCTAGCATGTAAGCAATCTTTCTAGCAAAGTTGCTAGAAAGTGAAGCAGGCAGACAAAAGAAAGGAAGGCCGGGAGACCTTCCGCAAGGCGCGCAATTGTACTGATGTTAGCGTATGCTGCTCCGTGACGCTGATAGCGGTATGTCAGCAGAACGTGCCTGCTGGCCGGGGAAAAACAACAGTGTGTGTCGTTGACACACGAAACAAACGTTGCTGGCTGTTAGCGGCCCGCGCGAGCTGTCTTCAGAGTCTGTACCAATCCCGACTCCTTCAACTGCAATGCTTCTAACTCCTTGCGAACGATTATCGAGCCAAGATTCTGCGTGCGCATCACCTTGGCCTTATCTTTATCCTGCTCGCTATTCTTGCGATCTTGGTCGGGATACCCCTCTTCATATCTGGAACGTCTTCACATAGTCGGGTAAATCAACTACTCGGGCATCAGCGCGGCCTCTTTGCAGAGGTGCATTCTGGCACTGAGCAGGGAAGTACCCATCTCCTGTAGTGCTCGCTGGCGCATGGTTAAAGCAGCTTCGGTATTTTGGTAGTCACCACCGCCGTTGAAGTGAGTGGAGGTTGTGACCAGCCTCGCGCACGGCATCAAACCCGGCTTTGAACGGTTTCTCGATGTTGTAACCGACCCACGATCCAACGATCTCTCCACCTAAAAAGAACGCGCCAAGCGCACCACCTGCATACGCGCCAAGCTGGCCGGCTGCTTCTGAAACAGTAGAAGACATCAAATGCGCCGCGCGGCGCCGCAGCAAACCACCCAATCCGGCAGCGAACTTGAATGCGGAGCCAGAGACGTTCTGCATCATCCGATTCTGACCTGCCATTAGGCGTCCGAACAACGCGCCTTTGGCATCAACCGCTTCCAGGGAACCTCATGATTGGCAAAGGTTAGAGCTTCACGCTCGACAGGATCCCAGTTCTTCTTGTTCCTCCAAACTTCTCTGTAACCCAGCTTGTCCAGACGGTTCAGCGCGGGCTGCCTTGAACAGTTCAGGAGTAGCCGTCTTATCCGGATGGAGAGGCCCTCCTTTGTCGGCATTGCGCGCCCAAATGGAGCCAAGATGCTCCGCAGCGACGGCGATCCCGATCCCAAACGGCCCAAACGGCATTTCAGTCATCTCCTAACGGTTAGTGCGCGAATGCGAACCCATTCCCATCGTCCGCAAATCCGGGTATTCTGTTGTCACTGAGAGGGTTCCATGCCACGACGGACATCCTGGTTGCCGCGATTGCCAGAAATCAGGAAGTCAGTACGGGAGTCGGTCCGCAGCCATTACGAACGCCGCGACCTCGAACGGTTATTTCATATCCAGCCTCGTGCCGCTCAGAAACTCATGAAGATGGTTACAGTCGGCGCCAAGGTCGGACGGAGTGCCCTAGTCGATCGGATCGTGCTCTCTGATTTCCTCGATCGGGTAGCCGAAAGCGATGATCCGGAAGCAACTATTCAGGCCCGCCGGAGCGTGCCCAGCCCGGCACCGCGGCGGAAGCTACGCCACCTGATTCAGATCGATTGCGATGTTGCGACCCTGGAGACAATGCCCGCGAACATCACTGCGCGCCCCGGCGAGCTGGTCATCTCCTTTAATACGATGGAGGAACTGGCAGGCTCTCTTCACTCGCTTGCTCAGGTTCTGGAACATGAGTTCGAGGAGTTCGCCGCCCAGTTTGAGCCGATCCTTCCGGCACCATTCGCGGTCGATCCTGTCAAGGAAGATCTCAGGCGGGCGTTCGAGGAATTGGAGCGGTCTGAGCAGGCTAATGCTGCCGGCGACCGCTGAGTATAGCCTGGAACAGTTACTGGGCGCCCTTCACTCCATGTTCCCGAATGCAAGTGACGGCAATTTAGTTCGATCACCATCTTGCTTTGGATGAAGATCTCAGAATGACAGCGGCCATGAGTATTTCTTACGGAGGGGAAGGGAACACCCTTCATCTTGAGCTTGAAGAAGCCATGCAGTCTTCTATGACGAGTTCCGCCTTGCCCAGCAGGACTGCATCGAACGCGGCGAATGCAAGCGGGCAGACCGTGGCCCATGCTATTGAGGGAGTGGTAAAAGCGATAATATCGCCCACGCTGTGGAACCGCGGGGGAAGGGAATCGGCGATTGCCAAGCAGTGGCGTCATTCCTAACAGATGCTTGTGCGGTTGCGAATTACACTTCCTCAATGAGAGAACGACGCTCAACGCGGCTGCGTGAGAATTGAGAAGAGATGAAGTTGGAGGTGCCTCAACAGGAAAGCTGACGGGGTCGGATTGTGTCCAGGTTCGAGTCCTGCCGCTCCTATAATTTCCTCCCTGAGCCCCTCACACCGCCGCGCCGATCCTCACCGCCAGTTCCAGCTTGTCCTTCAGCGTATTGACGACGATGCAGCCCTTCTCGGCGATCTCTATCAGCTTTTCGAACAGCTCGCGCTCGGCATAGTTCGCTGAGACCAGCAGCTCCACGGTTGCGAAGCGCGTGGGCGAGTCCACGAGCGTGCCGGTCACCTCAACCTGCAGGTTGGAGATGTCGGCGCCGCGCGCCTTGATCGCCGCCAGCAGGGTACTGCTAAAGCAGCCTCCAATGGCTGTGAGGAAGAGCTCTCCGCCCATCGGTCCCGCGTCGTGGCCTTCCTTGGCTTCCGGACGATCGATCGGCACCCGGTGCCTGCGAATTTCGGCCTCTGAGCCGGAATCCGAAGTCTGCCTAATTTGTACCTTCATCTCACCTGCCATGTCGCCTCCAGTCCGAAGCTTCCTAACCATTCGATGCTCCGCCTACTTCACTGGCCGCGACGCTGCCTAAAATGCTCTGCGTTAGGCTGTACGAATGGTGGAAAGAGAATCGGGGCCCGATGGGATGCGAGTGGTCCAACGAGGACCCGCTCTCGACCGCAACAATCAACGTCATTGCCTACATCGTGAGCACGGCTCGGAACCGTGCCTGGCCGTCCACAACGCGCTGATATGCCTTCGGAGCCTCAGCCAACGGGTACGTCTCGACAATCGTTTTAACTTTTCCTTTTGCTACGAAATCAAGGGCCTCGTAGAGGTACTCGGGACCGTTTTGCTGGCTGCCAATTACCCGAATGCGCTTCTGGATGAGGTCCATCAGAGAAATCGAAAGCGGCTCAGCGTCGGCGCCCATCGTGACAAGCCGTCCGTCCGGCCGCAGTCCCTGAATGCTGTCCACCATTGACTTGGTCGAATTGGAAGTACTGAGGATCACATCTGCACCTCCCGCTGCGGCAAGGCTTTTTCCGTCGCGGACAATTTCATCCGCGCCGAGATCGCGAATCATTTTGTCTTTATCCGGAGAGTGCGAAACTGCAATGGTCTCAAAACCTGCAGCCTTCGCGTACTGCACTGCGAGGTGCCCCAGCCCACCGATCCCGAGCACGGCCACGCGCTCGTGCGGCTTGGGATCTGCCCAACGGAGCCCGCTATAGACTGTGTAACCGGCGCAGAAGATCGGGGCTGCTTGCTCGTAGGAAACATTGTCGGGAATCAAATAGGTAGCGTCAGCATTCATTAGCATGTACTCAGCGTGACCGCCTGGTACATCGAGGCCCGTGCCCTTCAGATAAGGACAGAACATCCTGCGGCCGCGTTGACACCATTCGCAACGTCCGCACGTAGATTGAATCCATGCGGTTCCAACACGGTCGCCTATCTTTCGCGTGGTGACGTCGGCAGCCATGCCAACGATTTCGCCGACCGGTTCGTGACCAAGGATTCGGGGAAACTGTCCTGGAATGTGCCCAAGTGTTTCGTGGACGTCGGTATAGCAGATGCCGCTTGCATGCATCTTCACCAACACCTGATTAGGTCCGGGTTGAGGCTGGGGAACATCTTGGATCTGCCAAGAACTGCTCACGGCGGGTACGACTGCAGCTTTCATGAGTCTTTCTCCTAGGGCGGTTCGATGCAAGCGCCTGTGCGATCAGAAATTCCTTCGGACGGGTGCTCTTCATGCGAAGCCTAGTTGCCGATAATCGCCTTCGGCTCCAGAAACGACTCCAGACCCATCAGGCCGAATTCGCGACCGAAGCCGGATTGCTTGTATCCACCAAACGGCGCCAGCGCGTCGTTCTGGAGAGTGTTCACCATCACTCTGCCTGCCTCCAAGCGTGCTGCAACTGCATTGGCGCGGGGCACATTCGACGAAAATACATAGGCGTGCAGGCCGTAGTCTGAAGCGTTAGCCATGCTGATAGCCTCCTCCTCATCTCGGTACGTGAGGATTGAAAGCACGGGACCGAAGATTTCTTCCCTTGCGATAATCATTTCGTTGCGGACGTTCGCAAACACCGTCGGCTTCACGAAATAGCCGCGTTCCAGCCCTTCTGGACGCCCCTCGCCTCCGGTGACAAGCGTTGCACCTTCCTTAAGACCGATGGAGATATAACCCTGTACGCGGGCCAGGTGCCTGCTGTTGGCCATAGGACCGATGACGGTCTCCTTATCGTGCGGGTCACCGACCTTCATCTTGCCAACAGCTTTTTTCACCAGCTCAATCACCTCCTGCAGGCGCTTCTCGGGAACAAAAAGGCGAGTACCGGCAATGCAGGCTTGCCCGTTGTTCATGAACGCAGCATTGAGCGCCATCGGAACTGCCTCGGCAAAATTGGCATCGTCGAGAATGATCGTCGGGGACTTGCCGCTTAGCGACAGGCTGACCCGTTTCATTGTCTCCGTGGCAGTGCGAAGGATGACCTTGCCGATGGCCGTAGAGCCGGTAAACGAAATCCTCGCAACATCGGGATTAGCTGCCAACTCGCCGCCGACAACGTCGCCGCGGCCGTTGACTACATTGAGAACTCCGGGCGGCAGACCCGCATCGTGGAGGGCTTCTGTCACGACTTGGGCTTGAAGAGCGCCTAGCTCGCTCGGTTTGATGACCACCGTGCAGCCGGCCGCAATCGCCATCGACAGTTTGCTGCAGATCGTGCCAGCAACGCTATTCCACGGAATGATCAATGCGGACACTCCCACTGGCTCCATCACCACCGAAGAGCGCCCCATACGGCGCACGAAATCGTACGATTCGAGCGTCTCCGCTGCATCCAGAAAAGCCTGTGAAGAATATTGGGCTATCCAAGTTGCACGCGAAAGCGGGCCCCCGTATTCCTCGACGGTGATGTCTCGCAGCTTATCGGTCCGGGCCAAAACAGCTTCGTTTAAGCGTTTCAGCATTGCGATGCGTTCTTCTTTGGTGGACTTCGCGAATGAAGGAAGAGCCGCATTCGCCGCCGCAATTGCACGCCGGGTATCCTCAGCGTCAGCAAGGATCAGCGTCGCGATAACGGCCTCTGTGGTCGGGTTAATCAGCTCTGCAACTTCAGTGCCGTGAGGCCTCACAAAGCCGCCGTTGATATATAGCTGTTCGATTCTGCGCAATGTTTTCCTTACTTCGCAGGTTTTTCTGACGCCTCATATAGGCCTGAGGATGCCAAACTCTGGCTAATGGCTATTCTGAATCGTGCTTACAAGCCGGGCATCGAGATCTGCTTCCGCGTGACCAAACTCGATGCTCAGCATCTAACTGGCTTATTCCAGTCTTGCCCAAGGCTCGACCTTCTGCACTGAGCGGAACTGCCCCATAGATCACTTCAGGAGGAGATAAATGTCCCAGACTCTGCAAGAAAAGAACAAGGCGCTTCTGCTCGAAGGCTTCGATGTTCTCTTTAACAAGCGCGATTTGGCCGCTGCGGAGAAGTACTGGTCACCGAACTACATCCAGCACAGCTCACATATCGAACCGGGCAGAAATGGATTGTTCAATCTAGTGAAATCACTGCCCGCTGGTTCCAAGTGGGAGCAAGGCATCATGATGGCTGAAGGCGACTATGTAATGATTCATAGCCGCTACTCCAACCCGGACGGCTCCGCCATTGTTGTCGTCGACATTATGCGTATCAAGGGCGGTGTGTTCGAGGAGCATTGGGACGTGATCCAGCCCGAAGCAACCAAGGAGGAATCCAAGAGCAAGCTTCCCATGTTTGGGGACAGCTTCCCGCGGTAGCAATGTTCAAATTCGTAGCCCGGGTTGGCCGTTCAGGAATGACCTGTTCGAGTCTCAACGCCTCGGCTCCATCAACCCCGCGGCGCGCTTGCCGATTTTCTTGAGCGCCACTTCGACGCCACGGCCATCATCGGCAGCACGTTGATGGTGGAATACACAAGTGAAACGGAAGCGGGCACTGCAGGGATGCAACCATGCTGAGGGATAACTTGGTGGGCTCATCGAGCCGATGGTTGGCAGCGCGGGAACTCATGCTCTCGCGCTGTGTACCGCTAAGCCGAAATCGTCATCGGACGATAGACCCCAATGCCTTAAAAAATCCCCGCCCCGAAGGGGCGGAATCTACACCAACGGAGAACGTCGCTTCTCCATTTCACGCTGAACCAGGACAGTAATAGGAATTCCAATCCCTGAGCAGTCTGCTTGCCCTCAGTCCTTGCCATACGCACGAGCGTTGAAACAAGCCGTTGGCGAATCGTGCTGAATGACAGCTCCTCGATGATGGCAACTAGACGCCGAAGTCTCTTACCCACGACAGTTAGCACTTTGAGCGCGACCTCCGGATGCTGCATGCAATAGGCCTGAAAATCATGCCGTGAGATGAAGGCAATTTCCGTATCTTCAATTGCGACAGCAGAAACGGGGTACGGCCCGCCGTCAAAGACGGGAATTTCGGTGACAGTATCGCCCGGATCTTCGACTGCGAGAACCTGTTCTCTTCCACTCACAGAAGTCTTGAAGATGCGCACCTTCCCACGGGAGACAATGTTTAGCCCGTGACAGGGCTCACCTTCGGAAAACAAGAGTTCGCCGGCGCTGAACAACTTTCTCACTGTGCATTGTGCCAGGAGTTGCAGTTCAGGTTGAGAGAGGCTGGATAATAAACGTGTGTTTTGGAGAACGGCCGCCAGCTCAGTAGGTTCGAAGCTCACGCGACGAATTATAGCAGCGCGGGACTTTGGTCACTGCACACTGATGGCGATACGTTTTTAATAGTCATCATGAATCCGCTGATTGACGTGATTAACTTCGACGAACGGCCTTTTATCGCGATCTGGGAAGTAACACAGGCCTGTGACTTGGCCTGCGTGCATTGTCGAGCATCAGCTCAACCTGACCGTAATCCATTAGAGCTAAGTACGGAAGAGGGTATGGAGTTGATCGATCAGATCTCTGCACTGCAAGTCCCGGTGTTTGTACTTACCGGTGGCGACCCGATCAAAAGACCAGATTTGTTTGAGTTGATCGGTCATGCAAGGAAGGTCGGCGTCCGTGTCTCGCTCACTCCGAGCGCTACTCCGCTACTAACCAGAGACATTATCGTCAGGCTAAAAGGAGCTGGCCTAGCGCGGCTCGCCGTAAGCATGGATGGCGCCTGTGAGGAGACGCACGATGCATTCCGGGGCATGTCAGGATCGTTTGTGCGGACCTTGGAGGCGATTCGCTGGGCGAATGAAATTGGCTTGCCGGTCCAGATTAACACCACCTTTAGCCGTCGGAATATCGCTGAGATTGACGAGATTGTTCCATTGATGGAGAGCCTGAAGATCACTTTATGGAGCGTATTCTTCCTGGTTCCGACCGGACGTGGAAAGCTAAGCGATCTGCTTGATGGCGAGGAATTCGAGCAAGTGTTCGAAAAGCTCTACCGCCTTTCGAAGACTGCGAGCTTCGATCTGAAGACCACCGAAGCGCAGCATTATCGACGGTATGTGCTACAACAGCGCGTTAAGGAGCGGAAAGCCGGCATTTTGGAGCGGCCAACAGAGCAGACGGCATCCGATTCGATCGGGCGCGCTCCTCGAGGTCTAAATGACGGCAAGGGATTTGTCTTCATATCGCACACGGGTGAGGTCTTTCCCAGTGGATTTCTCCCAAAGGCCGCCGGCAATATTCGTCAGCAGACTCTTGCAACGTTGTATCGCGAGTCCGATGTATTCCGGGATCTGCGCAATACTTCGCTGCTCGGCGGAAAGTGTGGCGCCTGCGAGTTCAAAGAAGTTTGCGGTGGGTCGCGCTCGCGAGCTTTCGCGCTCACCGGCGATCCATTGGCCGAGGAACCCTGCTGCTCGTACGTGCCGAAGGGATATATAAGGCCTGCGATGATAATTGCCAGAGCACCCGCGCTCCAGGTGTTGTATTGAGAACAGCTGTGTGACTTCTTTGCTTTCCGCGCCGGATTGGAGGCCGCGTCACTTATGCCTATCCAGATAGGAACCAAGACTCATAGCTTTTCTGACCCAACTGCCCTACTGTCCGACTGCCATAGGCGGTTTGCGGCATTCTTTTGCTGCTGGCGATTCCCGCGATCGGTCTCGCGCAGGATTCGGCGGCCTATTTCCAATCGAATTGCGCTTCTTGTCATACGATCGGCGGCGGAGCGCTCGTCGGGCCCGACCTGCAGAACCTGGAGCAACGCAAGGGCCGTCAGTGGCTGCTGAAGTTTCTCGCCAATCCGCAGGCGGTGATCGATTCGGGCGACGCTTACGCCAAGAAGATGCTCGGGGAATCCAATGACGTGGTCATGCCTGCGGTGAGCGGTTTGGACCGCGCCCAGATCGAGGCACTGCTGGATTGGATTGCGGCCCAGGGGAAATCAGCCGGTGCGCAACCGGCAGCAGCGGCCCCGCCGGCGGAACCCGTGTTCACGGCCGCCGATGCCGCCTTCGGCAGGGAACTCGCGACGGGGAGCCGGCATTTGGCCAACGGTGGCGCACCTTGTATCTCCTGCCACGCGTTTCACGGTATGCCGATGTTGGGCGGCGGAGCTCTGGGGCCGGACCTCACCCACGAATTCACTCGACTGGGCGGAGGAAGGGCGGCGACCGCATGGCTGGGCTCTCCTCCCACGCCCACCATGAAGTCCATCTACTCGGCCCACGCCATCCAGCCGGATGAGGCCCACGCTCTAGCGGCCTATCTCGATTCACTCTCCAAGCAAGAGGGGGGCGGCGCGGCGCATGCGGAGAAGAGGTTCTTGCTGATCGGGCTGGGCGGCTGCCTGATTGCTCTGGTGGCGATGGACACGATTTGGAGAAAACGATTCAGCGCAGTAAGGCGGCCCCTCGTGGCCGGTACGAGAGGTCAATGATGCGGAAAAGGGGCCAACGATGAACGGAAAACTTCCGTGGATTAAGGACGAGAGAGATCCCGCGCTGCGCAGTTGGGAAGAGTTCTACCGCAACCGGTGGCAGCACGACAAGGTAGTTCGGAGCACCCACGGCGTGAACTGCACAGGCGGATGTACCTGGCAGATCTACGTGAAAGACGGCATCGTCACCTGGGAGATGCAGGGGCTGGACTATCCTCCACTTGAATCCGGCATTCCGCCCTATGAGCCGCGCGGCTGCCAGCGCGGCATCTCCTACTCGTGGTATCTCTACAGTCCTCTGCGTGTGAAGTATCCCTATGTGCGTGGCGTGCTGCTGGACCTCTGGAAAGCGGCGCGGACCGTGCATCAGGACCCAGTGGAGGCATGGAAGTCAATCGTGGAGAATCCCGAAGCACGCGCCGGTTGGCAACGGGCTCGCGGCAAGGGCGGCTTTCGCCGCTGGGATTGGGACAGCGCCGTCGAAATGATTGCCGCTTCCAACGTCTACACCATCCAAAAATATGGACCGGACCGTATCGTCGGGTTCTCGCCCATTCCGGCGATGTCCATGATCAGTTACGCGAGCGGCGCGCGCATGCTGCAACTCATGGGCGGCGTTGCCCTGTCGTTTTACGACTGGTACTGCGACCTGCCTCCGGCCTCCCCCGAAACCTGGGGCGAGCAGACGGACGTGGCGGAATCGGCCGACTGGTATAACGCGAAGATGATCGCCGTGGCGGGCTCCAACCTGGCGATGACCCGCACGCCCGACGTCCATTTCGCGGTCGAGGCGAGGCACAACGGATCGAAGCTGTGGGTCTTCTCGCCGGACTTCAGCCAGGTTTCCAAGTACGCCGATGAATGGATCGCGATCAACGCCGGGCAGGACGGGGCGTGGTGGATGGCGGTCAACCACGTTCTGCTGAACGAATTCCATCACGAGCAAAAGACGCCGTATTTCCTCGACTATGCCAAGAAGTACACGGACGCGCCCTACCTGGTCGAGATCGGCCGCAAGGATGGAGTGTGGAAGGCCGGGCAGATGCTACGCGCCAACCGCGTGTCCGGCTACACCGGCCTGGAGAACGGCGACTGGAAGTTTTTAATGTGGGACGCCGAAGAGCAGCGTCCGAAGATGCCCATGGGCAGTTCCGGCTTTCGCTGGGGCAAGCAAAAGGGCGAGTGGAACCTCTTGCTGCGCGATCCGATGGATGGAAGCGACATTCACCCCGCTCTTACGTTTGTCGATGCTCACGACGAAGTGCTGATGGTGCAACTCGACAACTTCAGTGAAGGGACTACACACGAGCGAGGCGTTCCGGTCAAAAATATCCAGACGGCAAACGGCGAAACCGTCATGGTGGCCACCGTCTACGACCTGATGATGGCGCAGTACGGAGTGCCGCGTGGTCTGGCGGGGCGGTATCCGGAGAATTATGACGACGACTCCGCCCCATATACGCCGGCTTGGTCGGAACGGTACACCGGCATCGCGCGCGACGTGCTAGTCCGCTTTGCGCGCGAGTGGGGCAAGACCGCGGAGATTACCGGCGGGAAGTGCACCATCATCATCGGCGCCGGCGTCAACCAGTGGTATCACAACAACCTCATGTATCGCGGCGCCATTCATGCGCTGATGTTCGCGGGGTGTGTGGGAGTCAATGGCGGAGGACTGGCTCACTATGTGGGGCAGGAAAAGCTCGCGCCCATGGAGCCGTGGTCGGCCATCGCATTCGGCAAGGACTGGTATCCGCCGTCTCGCCTGCAGAATGCGCCGAGCTGGCACTACATGAATTCCGATCAGTGGCGATACGAAAAAGATTTCACCGACTACCACACGGTCCCGGAAGGCGCCACTTGGGCCAAGGGACACACCGCCGATCTCCAGGTGCAGGCGGTGCGCAACGGTTGGCTGCCGTTCTATCCGCAGTTTGACCGGAGCTCCATTCAGTTGACCAAGGATGCTGAAGCCGCGGGAGCCAAGTCGGATGAGGAGATCGTTGCCTACACGGTGGAGCAGTTGAAGGCGCGAAAGCTGAAGTTCGCGGCGGAAGATCCCGATGCGCCTGAGAACTGGCCGCGCGTGTGGTACATCTGGCGCGGCAACGCGTTGTTGGCCAGCGCCAAAGGTCACGAATTCTTCCTCAAGCACTACCTGGGCACGCACAGCAACGCTGTTGCCGAGGATATTGCGAAGGGTTCGGTGCACGACGTGAAGTGGCACGAGACGGCACCCGAAGGAAAGATGGACCTGGTGGTGGACTTGAACTTCCGCATGGATACCTCGGCGCTTTATTCCGACATCGTGCTGCCCGCCGCGAGTTGGTACGAGAAGACCGACCTGAATTCGACGGACATGCACAGCTTCATCCATCCGCTCGTCCCAGGTAACGCTCTCCGGGGACTGCTGGGCTGCGCCGGACAGGAAGAGCCACTGCGCTATGCGCTGCGCAAGCAAAAGGCCGTGCGCTGGCACCGGCGGGCGCAGACCGTCGGCGACGTGCCGCAGGAAACCGTGAACCGCATGCTGCGCGAAGCCGATTGTTCGCGCGAAGAGGCCGAGGCAATCTTCCGGCTCACCGCGCTCTGCACCTTCGAACAGCGCTTCGTTATCCCGCCCATGCATCGCGAAGAGGCCATCGAGATGATGAAAGACACGATGGAGCACAAGCAGCAGGCCGGCTTCGGCTTCCTGCGCGGACCGCGGAGGTCACTATGATGGCGAAATACGATGCCCTGGCGCGGCTCTTCGAGTACCCGGACGAGTCCTACGTCCAGCGCTGCCGAGAGGCGGGGCTGAACGAATTCGCCGATGAGATGGCGAAGCTCACGGAAGCGGGAATTCAAGAGCTGTTCATCTCCACCTTCGATTGGAACCCCGCCACCACGCTGGACATGGGATGGCATCTTTACGGGGAACAGTACGAGAGGGGAGAATTTCTGGTCCGCATGCGTGCGGAGCTGCGCCGCCATGGCATCGCTGAATCGGCGGAGTTGCCGGACCACCTGACGCATACGCTCAGGCTGCTGGGCCGCTTGGATGACAACGATGCCGAGAAGTTCGCGCGAGAGTTTACAGCGCCTGCGATTGCAAGGTTACTGGCCGCGCTCGAACAGGAGAAGACTCCTTTCGTGGCGGCTGTAAGGGCGGTGCGCGAAGCGCTGCCGGCCAAGGCGGAGATCCCGGAGCCGAAGATCGAGCTGCCGGTGTTGACTGGAGAGGACTGAACCATGTCGAACCTCTGGACATACCTAAACCCGCTCCTGTTTGGCGTGCTTCCCTACGTGGTGTTGTTCCTGTTTTTTCTGGTGTCGATCCTGCGCTACCGCACGCAGCCCTTCACGTACTCCAGTCTTTCCTCGCAGTTCCTAGAAAACCGCCTGCATTTCTGGGCCACCGTGCCGTTCCACTACGGCATCATGATTGTGTTGGCCGGACACCTAGTCGCGTTTCTGATTCCGCGGCAGATTCTGTTGTGGAACAGTAACCCGCTGCGACTGGCAGTGCTTGAGGGTGCCGCGTTGATCTGTGGACTCTTGACGCTGATTGGATTGGCGGCTGCGATGCTGCGGCGGCTGACTGTGGCGAAGGTGAGCCGGGTTACCAGCGGGGGAGATTGGGTCCTTTATGCCATGTTGCTGTTTCAGGTAGCCAGCGGTGTGGGGATCGCACTTTGTTACCGATGGGGAAGTTCGTGGTATGCCGGAGTGGCCGCGCCGTACCTTTGGTCGATTGCCGCATTGCATCCCCGGGTGGAGTTGATAGCTCCTTTGCCGTGGCTGGTAAAACTGCATGTGGTCGATGCCTATGCACTGATCGGATTCTTCCCATTTACGCGCCTCGTGCACTCCCTGGTAATGCCCAATCCGTATCTCTGGCGGAAGCCCCAGGTGGTCCGCTGGTATCGGAATCCGGGGACGGCTGAGTCCGCGCCGGGCCGGGAGATCCCGCAGCGTTAACTGCATCACAGTTTTAGTTAGGCTCGGCATATGGCACTTCGAGATCGCTTCAGCGCGATTGACAACGACAATAAGAAAGTTGGTGCTTGGAAGACTTAGGCGGCTAGGGAATGGTCTTCCCTATCTCGCTAGTAGACCACTCATGAGCACCAACTCCCCGCCATCTTTGCGCGCTCGTTCCTGCAGCCTTTGCCAGGTTTGTTGTAGCGCGACGATGTCCGCGTCGTCGGCAAGAAATACCTGAAAAATGGGCGGGCACTCGGTCTCTGGCGTTACCGGGCAGCCCCGATGATCCATCACTTCGTGCGACATGTGAATGTCGAACAGAGGTACCTCGTAGAACTCACCGCAGTTCCTGCATGGTAGTCGAATACCGATTGCATCCAGAATGTCCATAGTTGCCTCTTCCCACAAACATTTCAATCGTGGCACGATATGCAGGGCGGTTCAACGCTCTATCCGTAAGCTTCGGTGACCACTCTATATTGCTAGACGGACCCGCTTTGCGATAAAGAGTTTCGCGACTGCACGCAACCGATTTCTTTCGCCGTTCGACGATTATACCGATCAAATTCAGGCAGCCGGGTTCCTCGATCCGCTGAGAGCTCGGCGATGCAGCTTCTTGTCCAGATACTTTTTGAGCGCAAGTGCGTTGTTGTGTTCCGCATCGTGTGAACTGTAGACGAGTGTGACCGTACCGTTCAGAGCGGCATCCAGAATGGGCTTCCAGCTGTCTGCATGCGCATCGAGTTCGCCGAAGTAGCGATGCTGAAACTCCACCCACTTGGACGGATCATGAGAAAACCACTTACGCAATGCCGTGGTGGGCGCAACGTCTTTAAACCAGCCGTCGAGGGGAAGTGCTGTCTTCCTTACGCCCCGCGGCCAAAGCCGCTCGACAAGATACCGCGCACCGTCACTCTCCGCAGTCGAATCACGGACTCGTTTAAGTTGAATCATAAAAGCTCCGCAGTATTGCATGAAAAGTGCATCACGATTGCTTGGTGTACTTATGTAAGATCATCCAACTACCCTTTCGGCCAAGGGCCATTACAGCTACTGCCTTATGAATCACCTTGTGTTCAAGTTCGAGAGCCTCTGTTGCTTTTGCCAATGCGAACTCCTTTTCGAACCCGCGCCTAAGCGCTCATGCTGAGAGAGTTGCGCCTTGCGCCCTGCCGCCAATTAAACATGGTGATGCATTAAACAAAGCAGTCGATGTCTACGCGCTCGTTTGTTTCCCAGTCTGCTAGCGTCCGGTCTGCTATTCATCTCGATTGTCCCGACGGTTCCCCAATCCCGCTGCGTGACAGGCGGCAAGAGGAGCCGAGTTGCACATTGTAAGGTTGTGACATTAGTCATCGTCGCAGAGCACGGAGCAAACTATGCTCAAGGTATGGGAATTCCAAAGGAGTTTCGATGGAAACTGAGTTGACGGGTACCCTCTCTCCCTTTGATCTGACGCAGGCTGCGCGTGAGTTTGCAAGTGAAGTTGGAGCCACGGCGGAACGAAAGAAGAAGCCAATCAGTTCTCCCGGAGGTCTGCGAACGTTCTTTCTTTACGTTCGAGCTGCGGGCTACGTGCCACCGCATCAGGTTTCCGGTCCAATCACCGTCCAAACCATTCTTGGTGCAGCACGCCTCTCGGCAGAAGGAAAGGACCACGAACTCCCTGCTGGAAGCGTTGTTTTCTTTCCTGCCGGAGTTTTACATGACGTCTCTGCCAGCGATGAGAGCGTACTGCTGATTACGCAAGCGTCGCAGGATTGATTTATCGGAGATTCAAATTGGAAGGTGCGAAACGGATCTTTCGAGTTGCATTGGCGACCGCGCTGCTTGTTCCCTTAGTCTTACTGATGGGCTTTGACGGCCGCAGTAGCAGGGCACCGGAGTCGGCAATCGAGAGCTTTGCGGTTGCGGACAGTGGTAACAGCCGCGTCATCATCTATGACAACCACCTCAGCACGAAGGGACACGCCGGCGTGGTTCTGGGGCAGTCCAGTTTCAACCAGGGGAGCCGGAATCAGGGTAGTGGGCCCACCGCGAACACGCTGTCTGGTCCTCATGGCATTACCAAGGACTCAGCCGGGAATCTCTACGTCGCCGATAGTGCGAACTGCCGAGTGCTACAGTTCCACCCTCCGTTCACCACCGGCATGAGTGCCAGCGTGGTAATCGGGCAGCCCGGGTTTACCGAGACTCGTTGCGTCGTGCAAACGCGTGCCACCTCAAGCGGCATGGATCTTCCGATCTCAGTGGCGGTCGACCACAACGGAAACCTCTGGGTGAGCGATAACTGGAATTCTCGAGTGTTGGAGTATGTACCGCCATTCCGGAATGGCATGCCGGCAACGCTGGCGCTCGGCCAAGTCAGCACAGGCAACACTGGTGCCAATCCGTGCAATCGAGGGAGCGCTGCGCCCACATCCAGCACGCTGTGCACCCCTGCCGGAGCATCCTTTGATATGAAAGGAAATCTCTGGGTCTCGGACTGCGTCAACAACCGAGTGTTGGAATACACCCCGCCGTTTTCTACCGGAATGGCTGCCAGTTTGGAGTTGGGTCAACCGGCGACGATGGCGTTCATCTCGAATTCGCCCGATAACGGCGGCGTTTCGGCCAGTTCGCTGTTTTGTCCAGGTGCACCAGCATTTGATTCCAGTGGCAACCTCTGGGTAGCCGACGAGGGCAACAACCGCGTGCTGGAGTTTGTACCGCCATTCTCGAATGGCATGGTTGCGAGTACCGTAATAGGTCAGACGGACTTCACGCATGAAGAACGAAATCGGGGTGGCAGCATCCCAGATGCAAACACCTTGAGTATCCCGATGGGATTGGATTTCGATAGTAGCGGGAAGCTAAGCGTGACGGATTTCAACAACAACCGGGTCCTGATCTTCGCGCCGCCGTTCCACAATGGCATGAACGCATCCACTGTCGTCGGACAAGAGGACTTCACTCATAAAGCGCGAAATCAGGGCAGCAACGACCCGACTGCGGACACGTTTCAGTCTCCAGTCAGTGTTCTAACGTTCTGATGCTACCTAGTGGCGGATTATGGGTCCGAAGCTGCTTGCGTGTACGCATAGAGGTGAATGCATTGACCGATCGTTGGGCTGTTCTTCAGCACGTCGCTTGGGAAGGTCCCGGATTAATCGCGTCCATAGCCCGCAGCCGAGGGCTTTCCATAGACGTTCATCGCCTGGATTTGAATCCGACGATGCCGCAAGCGGACGGGCTCCGAGGACTGATCGTGATGGGCGGGCCCATGGGGGTTTACGAACGCAGCAAGTACCCTCATTTGGCGAGCGAAGTAACGCTGATTGCAGAAATGGTTCGGCGTGGGCGCCCAGTGTTGGGTGTATGTCTTGGTGCTCAACTACTCGCAAATGCTCTCGGGGCAAACGTTTACTGTGGTCCGTCCTCTGAGATCGGGTTCGGAGACGTAGATCTAAGCACGGCGGCGAAACAAGATCCTTTGTTCGAGAACCTTCCTGATCCGCTCCCAGTCTTCCACTGGCACGCTGATACGTTTGACTTGCCCCATGGAGCACACCTGCTGGCGCGGAATTCACACTATGAGCATCAGGCATTTCGTTTCGGCAGCAACGCATATGGATTACAGTTCCACATTGAGGCAGATCTGGACACGTGGAAAGGCTGGCAATCCAATTTACCCGAGCACGCCATGGCTGATGGTAAGCGCCAGCTCTCCCGAGTGGCGAACGTGGGCCAGATCTTGATTTCTCGTTTTTTTGAAATTGCCCAAAACATCGAAGCGTGACGACTTCTCATCTCGACAGCTTGCGGCACAAATCCAAAAGTTAACGAGCGTGATGTCGGTTGGCGACGGTACCAGCCTAGTCCCTTTTTTGAAGTATGTTTGCAGACTCGCTTCAGCTCACGTATCTCACTATGATGAACAGAGGACGAAAGGGGACGTTTTGGGTAAAGCAACTGAAGTTCTCGAACGTGAGCACCAAGTGATTCAGAGAGCAGTTGCCGTTATGGCGCGGATCGTCGAGCAACTGGAATTGAAACACTCGATTGATGCAGATATCTTGCGGGAACTCATCCGTTTTATGAGAGAGTTCGGCGATCAATGCCACCATGGTAAAGAGGAGAGCTATTTATTTCCTCTACTGGAAAACAAGGGAGTTCCGCCTACGGGCTGTCCGTTGGCAGCCTTGAAGGGAGAGCACGTCAAGGGGCGGCAATTGACGGATGATCTTGCGGCAGCCGCAGTCGTGTATATCGCGAATCAAGAAAACGGACGCGTGCACCTGATCGAGACTTTGCAGGGCCTTATCATCCTATACCCAGCGCACATCTGGAAGGAAGAATACCTGTTGTTCCCTATGACCGGAAAGGTCTTGTCGGTGAACGATGATGAATTGCTCATGCAACAGTTCACTGTTGCGGAATCCGGTCTCGGCCTCAATGCTCATGGAACTTACGAGGCATTGGTAGACGACTTGATGCGACGTGTCGGCGAATGTCCACAGTGTTCTATGGAGAAGCTGCCGCGATGATCGAGGATTGCTCTCAGCCTCGCAGCATCCGGATCTGGAGGTGGGCAGTCCCCCCGCATTCAAGGGAGACCCCGATGTGTGGTGCCCGGAAGATTTGCTCATCGGGGCACTCAATAGCTGCCTGATGCTCACGTTCCTCTCCGTGTCCCGCCGCCGCGGGTTGCAGGTGGTCGCTTATGAAAGCAGCGCTCAGGGAACCCTTGAACATATCGAGGGCCAGTATCGTGTCACACGAGTGGAGGTTCATCCGGTAGTGCTTCTTAACGCAGACATTGATTTTGCTCCTGCACGGGAGGCCATGCAGGAGACCCTGGAGACATGCATGATTACAAACTCAATTCGGGCTACGGTTGACTTGATCCCGCAATTTCGCGAGAGAACCGCTTCCTCCGGTCAACGTGATGGTCACATCGGGCATTTCGGCTCCAAAATGAACTACCTCGCCTCCGCTGCGTGCGAATTCGGCCAGCAGATCGTTAGTAGAAATGCACTCTCCGCCAGAGCCTCAACATCGTGAGGAATCCCACAATCCAGAACGAGCACATCCCCGACTGCCACCTCTGCTTTTTGTGAATTGGGAAGATGTATGCGGAGTTGTCCTGCGAGACACTGAAGTGAAATCCTGCCCTCGGCTCTGTGTTGATCCATGCGGGTATTTGCCTTCATCGAAATCAATACAACCCTGAAGTCCGCATATTTCGCCAGGGTCTTCGAACTGCGACCGCTCGTTTGATCCCAAGCATTGGCATGATGGAGTTGTTCTAATTCCTTCGCCACGTTGAACTGGATGGTGGCCTCAGCTAATTGGGGAAGCCTGGTCAAACTGGCGCGATATTGGTCGGAATGACAGCTCTCAGCCTGTGTACTCATCGGCTCACCTCCGGGCCAACAGACGTGCTACCGATTTTCGATGGCAGAACCTCCACGACGGTTGGCATCACAATGCTCGGCGGCATACGAGCTCCCCTAAATGAGTCAATCGTCACCGATCTGGCGACAGGCGTAATTCCTCAGCACAGTAAGTAAGCTGCGCGACTGTCATTTGGGATAGCTCAGCCGACAGCATTCGATATGTACGGATGAGGAGCAAAGGGAATGGAACTCGCTCAACGGCGCCAATTCCTGATCTCGCGCGGCTGGATTCAGGCTGTAGCAATCGTCATGATTTTTGGCTTCACCGTGATGGGGATCTTGACGTACCGGACCTACACGGGTGAACCGCCGATTCCGGCACGCGTCACAGATACCGCTGGCCATATTCTGTTCACGCGTAGCGATGTCCTTGCCGGGCAGGGAGTATTCCTTCGCAACGGCCTGATGGAATACGGTTCAATTTTTGGACATGGCGCGTATCTGGGACCAGATTTCACCGCCGATTACCTGCATCGGGCGGCGCTCAGCGTGATCGAGTTTTACGGAGGAGATTCCTCTGATCGCGCGAACGCGCAGACGGTAACCGATTTCAAGAACAATCGGTTCAACAGCTCTGCCGACGTCCTGATCTATACGCCTGCGCAGGTGCATGCGTTTGAGCAACTGCGGAGTTATTATGGCGAGTTCTTCGGTGAGCCAACTTCCAAGTATGGCCTTCGGCCCAACGCCATTCGTGACCCTGAACAAATTCGCCAACTGACTGCTTTCTTTAGCTGGGCCGCTTGGACCGCATCGGCCCTCAGGCCTGGCCAGCAATACTCCTACACCAACAACTGGCCTCCCGAACCACTTGTCGAGAACCGGGCGACTGCCGACGCCATTGTGTGGAGTGTTCTGTCACTCATTGCGCTATTGGGGGGCATTGGCCTGTTGTTTGCCGCGTTTGGGCGCTGGAACTTCTTAGGCTGGCACGGACGTGAACAGCAGACGGTCTCATTTCGTCCGCCGAATCTGGTCCTGTTGACCCCCGCACAACGGGCGTGTGCCTGGTTCTTCCTCGTCATGGGATTGCTATTCCTGTTGCAAGCGCTTGTGGGTGGTGCGTCTCAGCACTATCGAGCCGATATCTCAAACTTTTTCGGAATCGACCTTGCGCGTCTTTTGCCATTCAATATCGCGCGCACCTGGCACTTGCAGCTTGCAATCTTCTGGGTCTCGACATCGTACCTCGCGGCTGGAATATTCCTGGCACCGATGATCACCGGTCGCGAACCGCGTGGTCAAAGCCTACTGGCATACGGTCTCTTGAGCGCTTTGGCGATCGTGGTCTTTGGAAGCTTGATTGGCGAATATCTCGGAATCGAAGGATGGTTCAGGACCAAGGCCTGGATCTGGTTTGGCAGTCAGGGTTTTGAGTACCTCGACTTAGGCCGATTCTGGCAGATTTTGCTTACGGTTGGCCTTTTGTTCTGGGTGATTATCCTTTTTCGTGGACTTCGCGGACGCCTGCAAAGCGAGCACATGGGGAATATGCCTTGGCTGTTTTTCTTTTCGGCTCTGTCGATTCCGGCATTTTACGCGGTTGGTCTGCTCGCTCACCCCGGATCGCACTTCACAACTACCGATTTCTGGCGCTTCTGGGTTGTGCATCTCTGGGTGGAAGACTTCCTGGAACTTTTCACGACGATCATGGTCGCCTACGTGTTCGTGCTGTTAGGCGTAGTGCATGAACGCGTCGCGTTGACAATGATTTATCTCGATATGGTGCTCTACTCGGCGGGCGGTGTGATCGGCACCATGCACCACCTGTATTTTTCAGGGGAGCCCGCGATTCACATGTCGTTGGGCGCCTTCTTCTCCGCAGCGGAGGTGATCCCTCTCACGCTTTTGACGCTGGAGGCATGGAGCTTTCTGCAACTCGGAGCGGAGCAGGAAACAAAGTCGAAAACCTTGTTCCCGCACTATTGGGCTGTGATGTTTCTGGCGGCAGTAGGATTTTGGAATTTCTTGGGCGCAGGGATATTCGGTTTTCTGATCAACCTTCCCATTGTGTCGTATTACGAGATCGGTACAGCCCTCACGCCCAATCATGGCCATGCCGCAATGATGGGAGTGTACGGAATGTTGTCGGTTGGACTGGCTTTGTTCTGCTTGCGCTACATCATTCCCGAAGAGCGCTGGTCTGACCGAGCCGCCAAGATCAGTTTCTGGTCGCTGAATCTGGGGTTGGCGTGGATGGTGTTTGCCTCGCTATTTCCTTTGGGCGTGCTGCAACTCTACCATTCCATCGCCTACGGATATTACGATGCGCGCACTCTGAAATTCGGTGGAAATCCAACCAATTCGCTCATCGAATGGCTGCGACTTCCGGGTGACACCGTATTCATTCTCGGTGGCACCCTTCCCGTTCTGTACCTCTGTTGGTTGGGAGTTCGTCACATGAGGAAACGTCGCTCTGCCGAGGAGCCAGAGAACATTCTTTTCACCGAACTGACCAGCACGACGAAAGGGCGTTAGCAATGCAGGGGGTAGATGTTCAGGTACTGTTAGCAGCCGGCTACGCGATCTTTCTCGCATTCGTCGCCGCGATCCTTGAACTCGCTGCACGTCATTCACATCAGCGGACGAGAAAGATTCCTATTGTTGGGTTCTCTTATCATCCAGAGCTAGATGTTTGGAAATGTCCAAACGGCAAACACCTTTATCGTACCGAGACGAGATTGGAATCGAGCGTTGTGCGCTACAGGGCGCAGGCACATCACTGTAATGATTGTCCAAGCAAGTACCGCTGCACTGATTCTGACGAAGGCCGAGTTATAGAAGTTCAGCCGGACTCGTGGCTGCAGTCCGAACTCCGCAAATTTCACCGCGGACTCTCGTTGACGCTGTTACTGCTTGCTGACCTGATTCTAGTACTCACTATGCTGCGACAAAACAATGCACGCGAGCAGTTGATTCTGATTTCTGCGGCAGCGTTTTCTACCTGCAAGGCAATCTGGATGCAGCGCTGAAGTATTGGAATCGAGTGGATAAGCCACGGATCGAGACCGTGAGCAGCGATCCCGTCCCAAGGATGAACCCGATTTTATTTGACCGCGCCTTCGCATTTGCTCCTGCCAGCACGCTGCGTCTGCCGGAACTTCTGGAAACGGAAGACCGCTTGCAGGGCACGGAGATATTTCCAAATTATTCTTTTTCGTTGTCTGCTCGCCCGGACCAGAAGTTCGATATGACCTTCCATGGCCCGGAACGAAATGGCTGGGGCGATTCCAAACTCGAAGCGTTGCTCTCAACCTTTCGGGGCGTCTTTTTCCAGACGCTTACTCCGGAGTACTACAACATCGATGGATCCGCTACAAATGCGCTGAGTCTGCTTCGTTGGGACGCCCAGAAGAGGCGGGCTTTGGTCTCATTGTCCGGCCCCCGCCATGGAGATCCGCGATGGCGCTATCGTGCGGCAGTCGATCTTCGCAACGAAAACTGGGTGATCCGCGAATCGTTCACCGGTCCTGCACCTCCGCTCGCCTCTTTCAACATACGGAAAGAAGCCTTGAGTGCAGGCATAACTTCCTTCCATAGTGAACGGTGGAGTTGGTCAACAGGTGCCGAACTGTCATATCGCGACTTCCGTAGCGTGGATATTAGATCCGCACTATCCCCGGGGCTGCTGATTCAGAGCTATCAACTCAAGGAGGCTAGCGACCTTAAATACCGTCTCATCCACCTCCCCGAAAGGCGCCTGACAGCCACGGCCGATGTCTCAGCTGAAATTGGCCGGATATGGTCTCAGCCTGCGCACCCATTCTCCAAAACACAAGGCTCTCTCACCGCACATTGGTTTCCTCGAGCCAAGGGCGACGATCTTGAGATTCAGCAGCAGATACGTGCGGGCGGCATCTTCGGAACAGTTCCGCTCGACGAACTGTTCATCCTTGGACTCGAGCGCGACAACGATCTCCCGATGCGGGCTCATATTGGGACACGCGACGGGCGCAAAGGCAGTGCACCGCTGGGCTGGAATTACTTCCTCTCTAATTGGGAAATGGACAAGAGCCTCTATAGCAACGGGCTGATCAGCACCAAACTAGGCCCGTTTCTCGATACCGGCCGCATAACAAACCAGTCCAATCCCCCCGAATCGCAAGAATGGCTATGGGACGCCGGTGTCCAAGCGAAGATAAGCGTACTTGGGGTCAAGTTCGTGCTCACCTATGGAAGAGACCTGAGGGCTGGCAAGGGAGTGTTCTACGCTCGTGCGCCCGTAAGATAGCTGGGCGGAGGGTGAGGGATTGACACGGAGCCGCTGTAGTCGGGGTAAGAGTGGCGGAAATCGCGCCGCCGCAGCACTCGCAGTAGGACAGCACCTGGAAAGAAGCCGTGCTCGAAAATGGTGTGACGATCTCGGTGCCCTCTTTATCGCTCCCGGTGAGCTCGTGCGGATTGATACTCGAACAGGGAAGTACCTAGAACGGGTACGGCTGGAAAAGAAGAAGGACGCCTGAAACCAATCCTGCAGCATCGGGTACTCGACATTGATGTCTCGATATGTCGCTTTTGCCGGGAACGCATCCAACGGTCTGCACCTTGGCGCCAGTCGGCGCCAAGATCACTCTGTAATCGGCAGCGGTTGACATAGGTCAGCCCGCGAGCGCCAGTTCCGTACACGCCAGCATCAGATCTTTCGGGCTACCATCAGATACAGCTTGGATTCATCTCTGTATGTGATCAGTTCGAACCCTAATGGCTCAAGGAGAGCCTCGAACTCCTCTCTGGTGGGAAAGGACTCAATAAACAGATCGTTGGTGGCTCTTAGCTGATCAATGAAGGCACGGCCTTCGGGATGGCTGACCACAAGACGCCCACCTGATCGAAGCATGCGTGACGCATTTCCGCAGGCGGCTGGTTTATCTGCAATATTCCCGTACATGCCATTCATGAAGATGGCGTCCAAACTGGTGGAGGCCAATTCCAGGGAAGCAATATCGGCGTGGTAGATGCGGACCGCTGGGTATTTGTCCTGAACCCGCTGCAACATTTCTTCGGCCACGTCGCAAGCCAACACCACGGCCGGCTGGTAGGACTGAATCAAGGGGATCAGGACTCCGACTCCTGTTCCGACATCCAGAACGGCCTCGCCGGAGCGCAATCCGGCTGAAGAAACAATCTCCCGCAGGCGTGCCATCACTTCTGGTGGCTGTGGCCGATCAAAGGCATCCACCAGTTGGTTGAAACGGTGGCGCTGATGATCCGCTATCCTCCTGGCTTCCTCGGGTACCATAGAGCCTTTAGCTTATACCTATCCCGGTACTTGGGCGTACCACCGCAGTGGGTGCGCTTTGTGGAGAACGTTGGCGCCTACATCACGGTGAGGATGGGAAGTTCAGCGCCAAGAAGATGGCCTGCAAGCAAGGTTCCAGCTGACGCGCATTCCGCGCTCCGTGCCGGACGGCTGCGAGGACTTGCGGTGTGGCAGCCGCGATCACTTCCGAGTTAAGCCGACTATTCACCATGAATAGCGAAACTCGCCTGCGAATTCACTTTGATAATGAAACTGTAGGGGATCCAGTAAGTTTACTGGACGGCTTTGGAATTCGGATCTAGGTCTTGAATCAAGATTCCTGAATCTCTAATCAGGCAGATCATCCGCGCGAGGCCATTGTTGGCTAGATCTCTGCCCTGGCCGCCCGCTTTCGCAAAGCTAAGAATAAAGTCTGCATTGGCGGATGTTGGCAATCCCTCAAGGGCTGACAGGTTGTACTTCGCGGCGAGTTCGGGGCGCATCTTGGATGCCTTCGCCGCGAGATTGCAGAGGCCCAACACCAACTTCCGAGCGAATCTGCGCTGCCCTCTTAGCTGACATCTGTCGAGCAATTCCACCGCGGCATCCATAGGCTTCGTTGCCAGCAAGAACTCAAATAGCATTTGAAGTGCCCTCTTCGCTCCCCAGTGCCTTGCGAGATCCATGCGCAGCCGGGTGTCCAGAACCTTCACCGCAGCGATTTGCGCGCCTGTTCAATCGTGTGGTCGAACAGCTGTTCCAACTTCACGTTCACGCCCCTGCACCCGCTGACAACTTTGCAACTCCAGTCCAAATATTCATTTCTGCGTTCCAGAGTCCAATCTGCCGGGGGGCTGCTCATGATGTCCCGAATATTACAGATTTTGTCAGCAAGCTTGATCTGCTTTGCCTTGTCGGAGGACCTGGCCGCGTGCTCGATCTGCAGCTGTTTTCGCATCGCCTTGTCGAGGGACTTGTCATCCGTCACCTCGCGGACGAGACTTGAAACGTCCTCCCCGAACTGGCCACAGAGTTCTTCGAAGGTGGTCTCGGTATCCTCGACCGTGTCGTGGAGGATGGCTGCGACCAGAGTCGCTCTATCGGTTACATTTCCCCCGATGGCACGAAGCTGTGCCTTTGGAAGCTGAACGTGGATAACACCTGAGTGGTCTTGAGAGGTGTCGGGCGAAGGTGTTGATGGCTTCACAACATCGGTTGCGATCTGAGCTGAGGCGGGAGCCTCCGTTACCGACACTGGCAACAAACGGGGGACGGCCGGGCTGACGGCGTTCGTTCTGCGGTCGACAAGCTTGCCATCCTGATACAGCTTGCGCCAGCCGAATACCTGGTTGGCGTTAATACCATGGCTGCGAGCCACTCGCGCAACCGACGCTCCTGGCGCCAGTGTCTCCTCAACGATCCGCAACCTCTCCGATGCGCTCCGCTTCCTGCGCTTGCCGGTGGCTGGCGCCGCCGCCGCACTCAAAGCATCCATCCTCGCCTCCAGGACCTCGTTCGTCCACAAGCCGAGAATGCCTGCTCATCCCGCACAAGTCCACACGGCCCTCACCGGAGCCTTACGGACTAAGAAGGGGGCGAACTTCAGATGAGCTGACTTAGTTCAGAAGACCTGAAACGAGGAGTGCAGGACTTTCTCAATCCGACGCTAGTCCCAATGCCACCACGCGGTCAATCCCCGCTCGGGACTACTGTCGGCGTCGGCCCAGCGTGCAACCGTTATTGCGCGGCGTGCGCCCGGCGCTCTTCCAAGTTCTGGAGCACATAGCCCTGTTGAATGTGGTACAAGTGCGCGGAAATCGCGATGTACGGCAGCCCTATAAAATGCTTTCTGGCGATCTCCGTCAATTCCAGACAGTTCAGATCGAGCGCACTCACTTTTGCTGCGATTCGCTGCACTGCCTTGTGTAGAGACTTCTCCCCACCGAGACCGAAGGCGACGGTTGTGACTTGGCCGGCAAGGAAGAACAGGTGCAATCCGACGGCGTCAAGTTTGCGACCCAGGCTAAAGCTATCGAGGGCTGTTACAGAGCGCCATCCCCTCAGGCAGGCGCTGGTTTCCACGTCCGGCAGCTCGGCCAGCAGCGAACCCTCCCGGACCATCATGGTGCCAGCTTTGACGCCCTTCGACAAAACTTGCATTGGTTTCATGCAATTCACCTGCTCCAGGCGCGGCTCGCTAAACTGCGCAGCGACATTGTGACTAGTGCAAGTATCGCTCTCGCTAAAGATTGTCGAATGGGTGACTCCAGCAGCGTTCAAGCTACAATCTCGTGTCCTCTAGCAATTGATATCCGCCGATGTTACGGCACGAGCCGATACACTATCCCCTGAATTCACCGCAACGGTTCAGGTTTCGCGAGGATGGCCGAACCCTTCCGTAGCTTCAGACGTGAAATTTAGAGGACGGTCACGTTCTCTGCTTGCCAGCCCTTGGGGCCTTTGACGACATCGAATTGCACAGCTTGACCTTCCGCGAGACTCTTGAAGCCACCCGACTTAATTGCCGAAAAATGTACGAAGACATCTTCGCCGTTCTGGCGGCTGATAAAGCCAAATCCCTTCGCGTCGTTAAACCACTTCACTGTTCCTTGTTCCATAATGTTGCGTGTTCCTTTGTAAATTGAAATCTCGCGGAGTGAGCCGGAGGAGGATCCCAAAGAAGAGGCCGCGCTTAGCTTGCGGCAAGCGCCCGGTCTTAATTCTGTTGCGAGTAGATGCTCTCGCGATGGTTTTCTCAACATTCACGCTGTTTAATCCTTTGATGCCTGGCGAAATCATCGGATTCTGGTCTTCATAAATCCTCGCTGATCCGGCACAGGTAACCAGCTCGTTGACCAGAGGCGGCTTCGCCTGCGACGAGCGCCACCCCTGAAAATCGCACGTTTCATTTGAAGTCTGGCGTAAACGAACCCGTCCCGATTGACCTCCTCTCCAGTCTCCAACTTGACCGGATTAGTGAACATTGGTCCGTCATAGACGCAGGTATGGAACTCGGCCCCCGGCTCCTTACGCCTCGCCTTCTCCGGCGTCCGGCATGTTGAGAAGTCGCAGATCATGAACGTACACACGGCCACGTGGCACTGGATTTCCTCTCTCTTGTCCGGCGTGAGCGGCACGCCCTTGTGAAAGATATCGCGGTGACAAAACGGCTTTGCTCCTGTCCCTACTCTGGAGCAAGGAAGCAATTCAATTAGAACCTGTGCCGGATTCGTGAAGGCAACATTTGATCGTCTGGTGGCATCGACCGCTGTAACCTCTTCGTGCTCCCCTCGAACGAACTCCCTGTCGAACTCCCTGAGGTGAATCTCATTACGGAAGGAAAACAATCCCATGGCAAAGGTCTTCAGTTGCAGAGATGTTGGCGTTGAGTGTGACTTTGTGGCTCGAGGTCAAACGGAGGAGGAAATACTCGAACAGATCGCGGAACACGGTCGCACCGCCCACGGTATGAATGAACTCTCAGCCGAACTTGCAGAGAAAGTCCTGTCTGGCATCCGCGAAGAAGGGGAAGAGAAAGCAGCGTAGACTTTCCAGCGGCTCGGGACTTCGTGTACGTCGGAAAGAGTGTCGAGTAAGGGGGAATGGGGAGCCGAAATTCGGGGTACATGGAACATGGGCGCACTCACGAATGAGAAGTGTGCCGCTTGCCGCCGCGCCTCCCCGCTCGTCACAGATTAGGAGGTTCAAGAATTATTGAAGCCTCATAGGCACATGAATTTCAACTCGCGAGGTACCCGAAATGCGACCGAAGAAGGCTACGGCAACAGCGGACCACGATGTAATTCGGCGATGGGCGGAAGAGCGCGGCGCCACACCAGCTTGCGTACGCAATCCCGGAGACCGCAACGACGTTGGCATCATCCGGCTCGACTTTCCCGGCTACTCCGGCGAGCAATCACTTGAGCCGATTGACTGGAATACGTGGTTTCAGAAGTTCGATGAACAAGGTCTGGCGTTGCTTCATCAAGAAACACTCGCCAATGGTCAGAAGAGTAATTTCAACAAACTTGTAAGCCGCGAGACCGTCGAAGCCAGCAAGCGGGCAAATGCTGACCGACAAGCCTATGCCACTAAGGCCAGCAGCACAGCCAAAGCGGCCTTCCGCGACAAGGCTGCATCTAGAAATGTTCGTCGCAGTTCGGAGGTCAAGAACGCCCAAAAACGTCATAAGGTAACGAACATCTCACGTAAACAGGAAGGCTCAAAACCATCGCCGCACACCCGTACATCCCGCGGGCGTGCCGCCTGATCGACTGGAGGCGAAGTCAAACGGACTCCGGGCTTGTTCCAACCGCATGGGACTGTCGAGAACGTCACTCTGGTCAAGGATTGTGACACCGGCCATTCACGGGGCTTTGCATTTGTCGAAATGACCAGCGGCAACCAGGCCGAAAACCGCGATTCAGGCGTTGAATGGAACGCTTCTGGGCGAGCGGCGGTTGAATATCAACGAGGCCGGCTCCAGGAGCGATCATGGCGATCGGAGCGAGCCACTTGAGCGACGAACGCACCGGCAGCATCGATATTAACGAACGATTCCATTACACCTCGATGCGCCGCGCACTATTTCCCACTGGAGTAAACGGTTATGGAATGGCTAAAGAGTTTGGTCAGTCATACAACGCTGGTGCAATGGTTGATTCTGGCCGCATTGGTCAGCTTAGGCGCAGTTCTGAGAGAACTAATGACTGCGATCAAGGCACTGACTGATGTGCTGGATAACCGGCTGCGGTCAATCGACCGGCACTATGCACGCATAGAGCAGGCGGAAGGAGATTATCAGCACGCCGTAGAAGACGAAAAACACGGCCGCGAGCTATTCCCGCCGGCCGCTGGTATAGCCAAAAGCTCGCTAAGGAGATCGTGTTTTGTTTGAGCCGATTAACAATCTTGCTTTCAAGCCTGTTCGCTGTAGAGGGGACGCATTCAGCAAAATCCCCGGCATAATCGTCGGCGTAGATCATCGGAGATCTCACCGGATCAACGGCAGAGGTGAGAGCCTATGGGACTGACTCTAACCCACAAAATTCTGCAAGCTCACTTGGTCGAAGGGAAGCTACAACCCTGCACCGAGATTGGCATCCGGGTTGATCAGACGCTGATCCAAGATGCAACCGGCACAATGGTATGGCAACAGTTCCACTCTTTTGGCATACCGCATATCCGGGTGCCGCTGTGCGTCACCTACGTAGACCACAACGTGCTCCAGACCGACCACCGCAATCCCGACGATCATCTCTTCCTGCAAACCATATCGGCGAAATACGGTGCCACCTTCTCGCGGCCTGGCAATGGCATCTCGCACTTTTGCCATCTGGAGCGCTTCGATGTCCCCGGCCAAACGCTGCTCGGCTCCGACAGTCACACCTGCTCGGCCGGTGCGATGGCGATGCTAGCCATCGGCACTGGCGGGGCAGAGGTGGCAGCGGCGATGGCCGGGGAGCCGTTTTATTTGCCCTGCCCCAAGGTGGTGCGCGTCAATTTGGTGGGTAAGCTGCCGGCGTGGGTCTCCGCCAAGGACGTAATTCTAGAACTGCTACGCCGTCTGACGGTAAAGGGTGGTATCGGCAAGGTCATGGAGTATGTCGGCCCGGCCCTGCAACACCTCACGGTGTACGAGCGCGAGACCATATGCAACATGACCCAAGAACTCGGGGCCACCTCCGGCCTGTTCCCATCCGACGAATTGACCCGCCGCTTTCTTCGCCAACAGGGGCGCGAAAGAGACTGGGAGCCGCTTAGTTCAGATCCTGACGCGAGGTACGAGGAAGAGATCGAGATGGACCTGAGCAGATTGGAGCCGCTCATCGCCAAGCCCTCCAGTCCTGACAATGTCGTGCCGGTGCGTGAGGTAGTGGGTACGCCGGTGCGCCAGGTGGCGGTGGGTTCGTCAGTGAACTCGTCTTACCGCGATTTGGCAGTGGTGGCCAGCATCCTCCACGGGCGCCACATCGCGCCGAACCTGCATATGATCTTGTCGCCCGGCTCGCGGCAAATTCTTGTGAATATCTTGAAGAGCGGCGCTTATATGGATTACATCCTCGCCGGCGTGCAGGACCGCGGTGTGGCCTGCGGACCGTGCATCGGCATGGGCGCCGCGCCGCCTTCGGGCGGAAACAGTGTGCGTACCTTCAACCGTAACTTCAAGGGCCGCAGTGGCACCGAGGACGACTACGTCTGGCTCTGCTCGCCGGAGACGGCGGCGGCCACGGCCATCACTGGGGTTATTACCGACCCGCGCACCCTGGGCGAAGCGCCGACAGTCGAAGAGCCCGACGAATACGTGCTCTACACGAAAGATTTTCTGCTGCCCCCTTCGAATGGTGAAACCGTGGAGCTCTTCTTTGGTCCGAATATCATCCCACCGCCACCGGTGCAACCGCTAGCTCTGTCGCTGACCGGTCAGGTGCTGCTGAAACTCGGCGACAATATCTCCACCGACCATATATTGCCCGGGGGTAATGACGTGCTGCCGCTGCGCTCGAACATCCCCGCGATCAGCGAGTACACCTTCCGCTTTGTCGATCCCACCTTCCCCAAGCGCGCCAAGGATGCGGGCGGGGGATTCCTCGCGGGAGGCGAAAACTGGGGCCAGGGCTCCAGTCGCGAACACGCCGCCATCGCCCCCATGTACCTGGGCGTGAAAGCCATACTGGCGAAGTCCTTCGCGCGCATCCACGAATCGAACCTGGTGAACTTCGGCATCGTGCCCCTGCGCTTCACCAATCCGGCAGATTACGACTCGATCGAGACAGGCGATGAACTGGAAATGCCTGATATCCGTGTCGCGGTCGCCGCGGGCCGGCCGGTGGTAGTTCGCAACCGCACCAAGAAAGTCGAATACGAGCTTGCGCCCAGGATTTCGCCGCGCCAGATCGAGATGCTGCTGGACGGAGGGTTGACAAACTACCTGAAGAAGAAGTGGAACCCTGCGGCGTAGCAGCCACGGCCGCGGCGGCTCCGCTCAACCTTAGTCTCGAACACGCGCAAGCACGCAACGACTCGGCTGGGCAGAAGCCTGTGAGGAAGTTACGTGAAAAGTATTTTTGTTGGCAACCTAGATCTTGAGACGACCGAAGGGGAGCTTCGAAGCCTGTTCGAGACCTACGGACGGGTCGGATACCGGTGTCCAAATGGGGACTGTTCGTATGATCAATATCATAATCCAGAGTACGTGAATCTGAAAGCTGGATTTTTTAATGGTTCAGTAATGATCCTAGGAACAGCAGTTGATGCACAAAGAAGAGAAGACAAATCACCATTAGAAATCGCTTTGGACACATAGATACCCACTTGTCCCTCGGGCTACCGGCCACGAGCAAGTGTCATTTCAAGCGAACAATTTGCAGCACGAGAGGCCATCGCTGCTTATCTTGGACAGAATGGCTTCCACGTGCTCGCCGCCTCAAATGCCATTGGGGCAGAGCCTTCAGTGGAGAGGAAGCCGTTCAGGTAGCCTGTTCATTCAATCCCGATTGTTGAACCGTTTTAGGTGAGGCCATGAGCGGCAATGCCATCAAGCACCTTAACACCTTCGTCGCTGCCACAACTGCCAATTGAAGTGCCTCGATGCCGAACACTATCTAAGCCATATCTGTGAGCCCAAGCCGTCCCCTGATTGCTCGGCGTTCCCTTCGGCGAGCCGCCTTGAACTACCGCGTAATCGGCGCTGCTGCGCATCTCCAGGCAGCGAGTCCGCTGTAGGCCCACGGTTGATGCTTCGTGCAGAAGCGGTGAGGCGTCTGCACGCATGTCGAAAACTGCGATGCTCTTTTCGGAGCTCCCCTGTTTACGCTCCGCCTTACTCCTCACGGAGTGCGGCGCAAAACTCGGGGGGGCGAGTGGTTCGCTATTCCTTTCCCGTAAGGCTCTTTCATCCTGTGCTTCATGCCGGTTTAACCCGGCGCACGCCCTTGGCGATTTACCGCTCGGTACCAGAACAATCCCTCCGTTCTCCCTGCTTGGGTTTGACGCAATTACGCGTCACAACTTATGCTAATGCCGTAATTGCTAATAGTTATGTTTGTGTTGCAGAAGCCACCGCCCATGACGCCCTTTGATCGCCGACTATGCCAGTTTGTCAGCTCTGTTGGCGAAATCCGATGCGTACTTCACAATTGCCGTCCTCATCTCTTCCTTGGATTGAGGCAAACCTCCGTACCTTTTCGATACTGCGCCTGATGCAATGCTGCTGGTACTAGATAGTGATGGACCGCCCCATCGTATTCATTTCGTTTGCTGATTGCTCAATTGAGAGGCTCTCATGATGACAACTGCCCCTTCTTCTCCTCCGGAAGCACCCTCGAAGCAGGTATTGTGGCGCTACGTAGTCGGGGTCGTTGCGGCTTTGTTCCTGCCGTTCGCATTCTGGCCATCACTACTAACCAAGGCTACCTCGTCCAAATATCTCGCGCATCGCTATTGCTACTTCAACAATCCTCAATTGGTGTGGTCGAATGTCGTCTCCGATAGCGTGATTGCGATATCTTACATCGCGATTTCGGTGACGTTGGCGGTGCTGGTAAACCGGGCAAGACGAGAGATTCCGTTCTCGTGGGTGTTCCTCGCCTTCGGCCTGTTCATCGTTGCTTGCGGCGGCACTCACCTAATGGAAGCCGTGACGGTGTGGGTGCCGCTGTATTGGCTTTCGGCGGACATAAAGATTGTTACGGGGCTGGCTTCGTTTGCGACCGCTGTCACTCTTCCGAGTCTCGTTCCAAAGATCATCTCGTTACTTGCAGCCTCCAAGGTGGCCGCTGAAAGAAAGGTCCAGTTAGAAGAGGCAAATACTCAGCTCCTTAGGCT
>Ga0182030_10001965_pt1 | contig 43294 bp, 43 predicted proteins | sample 812S3MmetaG_FD_121299 | JGI IMG/M metagenome (GOLD analysis project Ga0182030, IMG submission 121299) | Permafrost microbial communities from Stordalen Mire, Sweden - 812S3M metaG (Illumina Assembly) | ecosystem: Environmental > Terrestrial > Soil > Wetlands > Permafrost | place: Sweden... | reverse complement strand
TGGGCTTGGGCCGGCTCCTATCGGCAGCTCGAGACATCGGTCGGCATCGATCCCGCGCGGATTGCCGTATGCGTTCGAGACCTTGTGGCGGATACCAAGATCTGGGCCGAGCACGAGGAGCCGCTGTGCGTCGCCGTCCGATTCCACCACCGCCTCGTGTCCATCCACCCGTTTCCCAACGGTAACGGAAGGCTTGGCCGTCAGGCGGCCGACTACCTGATGGAGGCGTTGGAACAGCCGCCGTTCACGTGGGGGGCAGTCGGCGGCCGGGGTGACGACGACGGAACTCGGCGGCGGTACCTTGCCGCCCTCCGGGAGGCGGACAATGGAGATGTTGCCCCGCTCAAGCACTTCGTAGTCAGCTGAAATCGTAGTTGGCCAGCGCCGCAGTAGTTAACTGCCGCCGTGTCGTTGCGCGAGCCTCTGCTGGCTCGGGGGAAGGACTTGAGAAGCAGACCCAGCTCGGCTGGTCGACGGTCAAGATGTCCCGCCACTACACCGACTTCGTGCCCGAGGAGGACCGCCGACAGCGGATCATGTGGGGAAGATGCTGTCCTCGGCCGGGGCCAGGTCTCGTTCAGGGTCGGCCTGAGGCCGCATCCACATACTCGGGTAGGTGAGGGTCTCGGGGAGTTACTCAAGCGGCATCAACGGTCCCGTAGCGCCGGGGCGAGTGGCGTGCCAAAGTTTCAGCAATGTTCGCGCAGATGACGGCCTCGGCAGTGGCCCTGATGGTGGCAATGGGCTCGCTCGCTGGGATGGCCCCGGAACCCCCTGCACCCGCGCCAGGCACGTCACTGTCCACGACTGGAAGTGGACCGGCGAGCAAGTACGACTGCGTCCTGAGAATCCGACCCGCGGACGCCACCTACACCGGAGCCGATGGCAGCGCGTCGGAGATCGGTTGGGAGGGTAACCAGCAGGGCGTGGTCACCTGCCTCGGCGGGGTGTTCTACATCCAGGACGAACTCTACGAGAACCTCGGCATCGGCTCCGGGACGAACTACGGCTTCGGCATCTACGACGGTGGTCCGACCACCTGGACTGATGCCGACGGCTACCTCCCGGCGCAGATCACGTCGTTCAGCCGGGACGGCGCCCGGGTCTCGATCACCGAGTTTGCCGACCGGGTGGTTCTCGGTGGTGCCGCCTTTGTCGCGGTCTACAGCCGGGTCGCCGTGATGAACCCGACTGACCATGTCATTGAGGCCAATCCCGAGCCTTCTTCTGGATTGGTGGCGCTCGATGCGACGCCGGATACGGTGGCTCCTCACGCCACGGTCGATCACGACTACGTGATCGCTGCCGATCGCTTTGGGGGTACCTACCCATGGCCGAGCTCCGACGCGCTAGCGGGCTCCGGTACCTTCGACGAGCACTTCGCACACATGGCCAACTTCTGGAACGGCCAGATTGCCGGGATCACCGGGATCAGCGTCCCGGATCAATCCCTTGATGACGCCTACCGAAGCGGGTTCGTCTACACCCAGATCGCCCGGAGTGGCGACCAGCTGTTCGACGGGGTCAACGGCTATGAGGCCGAGTACAACCACGACGTCATCGGTATCCTGTCCAACCTTTTCGACCAGGGCTACTTCGCCGACGCCCATGCGCTGCTTCTCGAAGCGCGCAACGCCATGGAAGCGCCCGGCCAGGGCTTCTACGACGATGGGGTGTGGACGTACTCGGTGCCGTGGGCCCTCTACCTGATGAAGACCGGAGATCTAGCCTTCGTCAAGGAGAATTTCGATTCGGAAGGACCCCTTGGCGTCACGCAGCCGAGCATTGAGGACACCGCCCACGCCATCGCCGCCGGTAGGACCAGCCCCACGGGGATCATGAAGGCCACCGACGACATCGACACCCAGGGCTTGTGGACGACCGACGACTACTCGGCGCTCATAGGCCTGGCCGCCTACCGATACCTCGCTGAGCAAGTAGGGGATGCCAGCGAGGCGACCTGGGCGACCCAGCAGTACGACAGCTTGCTGGCTGCTACAACCCAGACGCTCGACGCGACTATCGCCCGTTACCATCTCGACTACGTACCCTGCTCGATCGTCCAGCCCAACACTGCCAACCGGTGCAAGAACCCCGAGGACGCCAACTGGATGTCGCCGCTCGGCGCTTGGGCCTGGGACGGAGCGCTCTTCTCGGCAACTGTCAACGGCCCGGGCGTGACCATGATCGATGCCACCTACGACTACGGTTTCGCCCGGCTCAAGGGCAAGCTCCCCCCCAACACCTTCGGTGGGTTTCCCGGTGACTACTACTCGACTGGTTACAACGCGGGTTACGGGATAGCCGGACTGGCCAGCAAATACCACCGAGACCAGGGGATCTTGAGTTACGAATTCATGATCGCCAACAGTCAAAGCGGCCCATACTCATGGTGGGAGAGTTCGTCTGCACCCTCGACCCACACCCCGTGGCTGGGACAGCACCCGGCGACGGGGCAGGGCTCCTCTCCCCACGCCTGGGGAATGTCCCAGGCCAACGGGGTCCTACTGGCTTCGCTGGTGGCGCAGCGCGCCGACGGCGCTCTCGTCGTGGGTCGAGGGGTCCCCGCGCCGTGGCTCAGGGGTGACCCGCCGATCTCGGTCACCAACTTCCCAACGACCGACGGCCGGAGGCTGAATCTCAGGATCTCATCGAGCGGCGTGTCGGTGACGCTGACCCTGAGCGGCCAACCACCGTCGGGACCGGTGCTCTTCCAGCTGCCATCTTTCATTGACAACATCGCGACCACCTCGGCCGGGCGAGTTGACCAGGGAACCGGCACCGTCACCTTGTCACCGGACACGAAAGGCGTCACTGTCCGACTCCGCGCGGCGGCATAGACCGTGGGTTATGACAACCACCATCGTCGGGGGATTGAATCAGATGGCAGTCGGATAAATGTCCCCGACCACCGGCTGACAGTCACACGTCCATCGCCAAGTCAGGAGGCACATTGATGCCACAACCAGTTGTGCATTTTGAGGTCGTCGGCAAGGACCCGGCTCGCCTCCGAAGCTACTTCGGCGAACTTTTTGGATGGAAGTTCGAAGTCCCGTCGCCCGTGGCGCAAGAGGTGTCGGAGTCCGAGAGTTACGGTTTTCTGGACACCATTACCGCTGAAGACGGAACCGGCATTCCCGGTGGTATTGGAGGGGGGTCGGCCTATGAGAGCCACGCACTGTTTTACGTCGGCGTACCGGATGTCGGAACTGCGTTGCAGCGGGCGGAAGAACTCGGAGGAACTCGGGTCATGGGTCCGGCTACATCACCGAATGGTCTTGTTGTCGGTCATTTCAGAGATCCCGAAGGCACGCTCATGGGTGTTGCTGGAGTCGCCTAAATCTCGGTTGGCGCCGCCGACGGAATCTCCTGCCGAGGAACTCTGGGAGTGCCACCCGGAGTCGAGTTCGCCATCGGTAGCGCCCATGTGACCACTCAGCCCCCATGCCAACTACTCAGCACTTGGGCGTAACGCATCGCCATAGACTCACTGTTTAGAGGCGGGGGGCGTGCCGTTCAATCAGAAGGCCAAGAGGACCTAATCTCGGCGGCCAGTTCATCCCGACGATCCTCCGCTAACGGCGTCTCTCGCAGGTAACCAAAGACCCCCGGACCCACCCTGTCTTCGGGGAAGTCGTCCATGCGAGGTACGACGTGGAAGTGGACGTGAGTGAATCCCGCCTTCTCGGCGAACATCATCACGTAGGTCTTCCGGCATCCCGTGACATTCTTCAGCGCAATGGACGCCTGACGGAGCAACAAACCCATCGTGTCGGCCTCTTCGGCTGTGAGCTCGTCGAGGGATTCGACGTGCCTTGTGGGCACCAAGATCAGCCATCCGGGCAGGCTGGTGTTGAAGTCGTGCGCAACCCGCCAGCCCGGCATCACCCAGACCCGCTCCCTGACAGGGAGATCCGGGAGGGCAGATTGCGAACAGGCGTAGCACCCCAAAGCCATGGCGAAGAGCCTGCCAGGTCTTGCTTTGGGCTCGCATGATCGAGGAACACGTCATCCACGTCCCGGCAATCAGCGGCACTTCCGTCCAGGCTCGGACTCCGCATCTCAAAGCTCCTCTAATGGTGGAGGGCTACCATCGTGAAGTGGCTAAGCTAAGGAGGAGTCGATGCACACGAGGCTGCGGATCGCCCTCGTGGCGGTCGTTGTGTCCAGTGCATTGCTGATGGTGGGGTCAATGCATCCATGGACTGTTTGGGACACCAAGTACGACACTGTGACCGTCTACGGACTAAAGACCAGCGGGGCATCCACGCTGGTTATCGGACTCGTCGTCCTTGCGTTTGTCGTCCCCATCGCACGTTCAAGTCCCCGTGTCGGCTGGCCAATCGGGGCAATGTGTCTCTTCCTTGTCGCTCTGCTCGTTAGCGCCGTCCACGTTGCCAGGGTGCCGTCGCCCGCTCCCGAGGATGGAGCCTTTTCCGCTGGTGTCGGCGTGTGGCTTTGCCTCGCAGCGTCGGTCATCGGCACTATCGCAAGCTTGTCCGTCTGGCACTTGATGTTGGAGGGCGGAGTTTCCCTCGCAACACCATCGACCGCCTAGAAGGGGTGCCCCACTCGTGGCGGTCCGGGGCATGGTGGCGTTGAGGGCTACCGGCCATGAAACCGCCGGTCGTCGTCCTCCGACGCGTCCCTGACAGACTTCCCCGACCCCGTGCAGTGGACTGGTCGGGCGAAGGTAGACAAGCGACGGATGCGGTTCTCGAGTTGCCGTGCAATCGTATTGTCGTGGACTACTGGAATCACAACTCTGCGTATCACCCGCTCATCGTGCGGGCCGCCGATGGGCTGGATGGCGACGTGCTGGACGTGGGATGTGGTGAGGGCCTGTTGGTTGAGCGCCTTGCAAAGGTCTCGCGTCAAGTCACTGGTATCGATCGAGACAACACTGCGATCGAACGAGCCAAAGAACGAACGGTCAACTTGCCCAATGCGACAGTTGCAGTTGCAGACTTCTCAGATATGGAGGTTGTCCCGGAGTCTTTCGACTTCATCACCTTCGTCGCTGTGCTTCACCACATGAGCCTTGAGCCCGCGTTGCAGAGGGCATCGCAACTGCTCCGCCCCGGCGGCCAACTCATTGTGGTGGGCCTATCGGCCAACAAATCGGTCGGTGATCATGTGTGGTCAGCAGTACGTCTGCCTATCATCCGTCTCCTGAGCTGGGTTCACCGCGAGGCTCGCGTCGGTCTGGTCGCCATCCCGCCAGTCGAGAGCTTCGCTGAAATCACGCGGATCGCCCATCGCGAACTTCCTGGATCCCACCTGCGCCAAGCGCTGTACTACCGATACATCCTCAGATGGACCAAACCACTGTCCGCCTGATTCCGACCGGACGTTTGGGTTTCCCTGGCAAATAGGTGCCTGGGCGTAGCACCCGCACCCGGGGTGCCGGCGGTCGCAACCAAGGCGTCAGCTGAGCCCGAGCTATGGCGACGCCTGATCGGTAGCACCGTTGGGGGCACCTCGTCGGTTGCGAAAGGCACGGATTGCGAGGACAATGAGAAGTCGATGGGATTGGTGACGACGGCACACTCCATGTCGCTAGACGGGTTCATCGCCGATACCGACTACCGAGGCGATCGACTTCAGAGGTGGCTCCAGGCTGGCGACACGCAAAGCCGCTTGAATCCTGCCTTCAAGATGTCACCGGAGAGCGCCATCTTCTTCGACGAGGGCGTTGGCCGATGCGGAGCAGTGATCTCTGGGAGGCGCACCTACGATGTGTCCAATGCCTGGGGCGGAAATGGCCCGATGGGCCCATTGCCCCTCTTCGTGGTGACACATTCGCCACCCGACCGCGTCCCCGACGGTCCACTGCCCTACACCTTTGTCACGGACGGAGTCGAGAGTGCAGTCGAGCAGGCCAAAAGGGCCGCGGCCGAGCAGGACGTCGTGCTGATGGGGGCGAGCATGGTGCAGCAATGCCTCCGAGCCGGCCTTCTCGATGAGATCATCATCAACTTGGTTCCCGTCCTACTGGGCGATGGCGTGAGACTTTTTGAAGCCGGCAGTGCTGGCGACTACGAATTGGTCATCGACAGTGACATCCCAGCGCCTGGAGTGACGCACCTCACATACTGCGTGGTGCGATAGCTGGTAACCGCCTTTACCCGGATGCGGCGATCCGCGTTAGTCAGAGCTTGTAGGCGTCGTGGTAGTTCCACCATTGATATGGCGCGGTTTGCGGGTACCCCTCGGGCGAGTCCTCCCACTCTTCCTGACGACCGAGCGCTGTGATGTCGAGGTAGTTCCAGGTCCCACCCATCTGCTCGTCTCCCCGAGTGTTGATGAAGTAGGTGCGGAAAATCCGGTCATCCTCGCGGATGAATGCATTGGTACCGTGCCATTCATCGACGTCGAAGTCTTTGTCGAAATCGTCGGTGATCGTGTACCAGGGGATGTACTCCCATCCGTGACGCTCCTTCAAACGCTGGATGTCGGCCTGAGGCGCGCGCGATACAAATGCGAGCGATGTGTTCCTCGCGTGTAGGTGTCCAGGGTGCGCGACCTGGTCGGCACCGAGGGAGCATCCCACGCAGGCCCGCTCCGGGTACGAACCGCCCTCCGCGTACGTGGTCACTTCAGGTCCGTAAAAGGCGCGATAGACGATCAGCTGACGCCGGCCTTCGAAGAGATCCAAGAGGCTCGTCCGTCCGGTGGGACCATCGAACCAGTATTCTTTATCAACGGCCATCCAGGGCATCCGTCGGCGTTCAGCTGCGATCGCGTCGTGGGCGCGGGTCAACTCCTTCTCCTTGACCAGCATCTCCTCTTGCGCAGCGGTCCACTCCTCCCGCGAAACGATCGGAGGTGTCTTCATGGCTCTCCCTTCCTCGGTCATCGCTCCAGACTCGCACCAGAAGAGTCCAAAGAAAAGGGGGACCCACAGTGTGCTGGCGCAGTGGTCACCACCAGGCGACCGACCGAGGATGCCGGTGCCGTCATTGTTGAGCGACGAATCGCCGCGCTCATGTCAGCCACCGGCGTCGAATCACCTCCGACTTCCCTGTCTGTCGGGATCTGGAGACGACTTACCATTCTGAGCAGGTCTGACTTCCGCACCGCTCCTGCTCGTGGTGCAAAGGCGTATGGATCGAATCTGGGATGAGGCCGGCCCGGGTGCCGGATCGTTTGCGTCCCGTTGGCCCACCCGGCCAACGTCGCTATAGCCCTTGGTCCCGTACGGCGAACCCCAACCAGCCAATGATTCAGGACCCGTGAGAAGGCACGGATGGGGGCAAAGCTCAGAGTGCCGAGGATGGCCCACGCCTTGTGGTGCCGGGTTCCCTGCACCAATTCAGAGTGGCGCCACCCAGCTTGATAACACGTGCGGGTAACAAGCCGGCTGTTGTGTCGACTCATTGAATCCGCAGGTCATTGATAGGGGGCAGTCTCCGCAGGGTGCGCCGCAGCGGGCCGGGGCGCTCGACAGGCTCGGTCAGATCGCGGGTTCGAGCGGCCGGGTGGCCCAGCAGCACATGATCTCGTCCCGTTCGGGATGGATCCAGTGCTGGACGCGTGCCTCGGCGGCGACGGACACGGCGCGCACGAGGTCGCTGCTCTGCAAGACCGGCCGGTTGGGCAGTGCCCGTCCTTCGCTCTCCTCGACTCGGAAGGTGGACTCCCACCGCATGGTACTGAGCGGACGTGAGCCGAATGACTTCGACGTCAGTTCGGTTACCTCGAACCCGGACTGGCGTAGCGCGCGGCCCAGGGTGGTGGGGTTGAAGAGCCAGAGGTGGCGGGGGGAGTCGAGGTTGAACCAGTACGTCCCAAACCGTCGCGCCACAAGGCTCGAGATATTGGGCGTCTCGACGTACAGTCGACCACCGGGCTCGACGAGCTCGTAGACCGTCTGCAGTGCCTCCAGGGGATCCCAAACGTGCTCGATCGAATGGGACATGCACACGTAGGCGAACGACTGTGGGGTCAGTGGTGCCTCCTGCACCTCGCCGACAAAGACCGGAACGCCCCGAGCCTCAGCCGCACTGGCGGCGGCCTGACTCGCGTCGACACCGTAGACGTCCCATCCGTGGCGGGTCAGCAACGTCAGAAATGCACCGTTCCCGCAGCCCACGTCGAGCGCCCGACCGCCGGGGTGGGAGTAGGGCGGAAACCCGCGCCAGCCGTATGTGGCCATGTCGAGGATCGTCCGAGGGGTGAACCGGCGGGCGAGTGCGGCTACAGGCCCCAGCCCGCCGTCGGACGGGTAGCCGAGGGACGTCATGGCCGCGGCACGGACCCCGGCCCGCGCCCGCGAGCGAAGGCTGCCCCCTGTCATCGCTGCCTGGCTTCCGGCACCCCTCGGTCGGTAGGCGTAGTAGTCCTCGGCGGGGTAGTACTCGCTGAGGCTGTCCCGCGTAGGCCTCGGGGAGAGCCGGACCAGTCCACACGCCGTGCAGGTGACGAGGCCGAATCTCCCGGGGATCCGGTGCAGGCGGTCCTGGACCGCGAACTTGGGGAAGGCCTTCGTGGAGCCGCACAGGCAGCAGGTGGGCACGTCCTCCGTGCCCGGAGCGGCCGGCACTGAAGAACGCGCGCGCTCGGCATCCGTGTCGGCGGCGAGTGAAGCAAGCTCACGGGGATCGTCCAGTGGTGCCGTCATCCGTAGCAGCTTCCACCAAAACCGGAGGTGGTGCGAGCAGGCCCTCGGAGTTGGGATCGGCGAAGAGGGCGGTCTGGTTCGCCAGCACCCCCGAGGTGAGGGTCCTTATGCCCTCCTGCACACCCTCGTGTGAACCCAATCAGCACAATGCGCCCAAACGAGAGCACTTGCGGACCTCACGTCCGTTGAGCACCGAGGCATCGTCCTTGGCGAAGTGCGGAAGTACTCGGCGAAGCCGTCTGGGGAGTTCCGCTGTGAGCGACACCAGCCCCGTTGGGGAGTGCTCGGCCAGAGTGGCCTGTTCCACCCAACTTCAACCCTTGGATCTCACGATGTCGCATGACGGTGCAACGACTGATGAACCCCTCCGAAGGCACCCGGTGGTCCGACTGAGAAATGGCTGGCGGTCGGGGTCGGGTGGGCCTGCGCATGCCCGCTCCGAACATCGGCGATAGAGGCAGCCCTCAGGACTCGAGTGCGAACGTCTCGCCCGCCGACCTACTGAGCCCTGGGAGATCCGGCTCAGGGAAGCAGGTTGTGAATCTCGAATCCTGTTTCTTCAGGTGGAGTCTCGAACCCACCCTCAATGCCCTGCTGCATACGTGGAACGAGGGTTCCGTCCCGGAACTTCTCCCAATCGTCCTTCGAGTTGTGAACGGCCAGGATCGTCCAGCCGCCCTCGGAAGCGCCTGCGGCATGGAAAATCTGGCCCTCTGGAAGGCCACCACCTGCGGGATGAACCTTGACGACAGTCTTGTCGTACTGGCTCTGTGTTCCGCCGGGAAAGAAATGGATGACACCGTACGCCATGATGGGGCTCCGCTCAGTCGAAGGTGTGCCTGGCATTCGCATCAACCGACACAGCCCACATCGGCGGGCCGAGCGACACCCTACACCGGAGTACCTGCACCGAGCATCGAGATCCGAGCACACGCCGCCTGGTGTTGGTTCACCCCCATGAGACTGAGCAATACCGTCACTTTCCGGCGATCGGGAGCAGCCCAGGTGCCCCGGCCAGAACCATCGTGACCCCTTGTGTCACCTTCATCCGTCCGCATATCCAACTGCCGCCCCGAACGTGACGTTTTGGCCTACTGTCAATGTCGTGATCGCGTGATCACACCGAACGACCCAAGTCGGAACTTCCATGACCATCGCTCCGGCAAAGTTCGTGCACGTGGTGTACCGCACACGCCGCTTCGACGAGATGGTCGAGTGGTACAAGACCGTGTTCGGCGCGCATGTGCAGTACCAGGACCCTGGCCTGGCGTTCCTCACTTACGACGACGAGCACCACCGTTTCGCATTCGCCAACATGGCCCTGCTCGACCCGAGCGGTGGCGGTCCTGACGATCGCGGGCCCATTGGTGTCGACCATGTGGCGTACACGTACTCCTCGCTGACTGATCTCTTCGACAAGTACGCCGAACTGAAGACCAAAGGGGATCACCCCGTATTGGTGTATCCACCACGGCATCACGGTGTCGATGTACTACGGCGACCCTGACGGCAACCAGATGGAGTTCCAGGTCGACTGCTCCGCCGACAACGAAGACGCCAATGCCTTCATGCGCCGATCCTTCGCTGTCAACCCGATCGGCGTCGAGTACGACCCTGACGACTGGCTCGCCGATATCCGCTCCGGCACGGCAGCCACTGCCATTCTGACCCGGACGACCGATCTGCCCGTTTCACCCATTCGCAGCGCCACGTCGGAAGCGTTCGCAATACCTCCTGGGTGATCTCATCGGGCTCCCTAGCCTGCAACTGCCGTCCATAGGGAGTTAGCAGACTCCCGGCAGCTACCGCGTCCCGACGAGATAACGCGGCCCTTGGCCGGGATTATGCGTCTCCACCGGTCACCCTTCGCACCCCCTCGGTACTGGTGCGACTCGGTCGGGTCGACAAGACGGGAGACTGCCGCACGCCGGATGCAGCCGCGAAGGGAGGAGCCGTCAGGACCGCTGGGCCGACGACTGGGCGTGGACCGTGTCGTGGATGAGCGTGGACCTCATCGACCAATACCCAGGTCGTGGCACGGAAAGCTCGTGCCGGGACCAGAGGAACCCCGCCAACGTGACGGCGGCGGCGACGAGCCAAACGAACACCCCGACGGCCAGGATCCACGGCGTGGATCCCAACGACATCACGACGAGGCCCGCTATGACGACGGCCAGCCCCACGTACCCCACTCGGAGGGCCCAGACGGTCGTCCTCCAGTGTCCGTCGTAGTGCAGTTCCGGCGGCTCGTCCATGCCAGGGATTGTTCCACGGTTGCGAGACCAATGTCATTGGTCCTCCGGGTCGGTTCGACCTCCGGGGACCCGGCCGGGTGACCGATCGATGGGACGGACCATCCGGGAGTGCCGGATACAGGACAGTGCGCCGTCATGCCCCTTCCCCGGAAGTGGATTCGCCAGTAGACGCTCCGGCGCGTCCAATCGAGTTATCGGGATCTGGGGCTTGTGGAGCAATATCTGCCCGACTTTGGCCCAACGATTCCGTCCATCGGCGTCTCAGCGCATCGCGCCCCATCGCGGCCCTCTGTGGATTGACCCACGTCTGACCTGCGGAACCAGGACCCGCTGCGACGAACGAGGAGCAGTGCAGACCCATCCGTTCAGTCGCTTGCAGCGGCAGCCACTCGCGTCGGAGACGAGGAGAGCGTCACAACCGTCGAAGCGTTCGTAGGAGCCATTCGTCGCCGTCCCGTCTGGCCTTGCGGGCAGCGTAGGAGTGGTCGAACAGCTGGTAACCGTGAGGCGCTCCTGGATAGACATGGAGCTCGGTCTCGACGGCGGCCTGCTGCAGTCGGCATGCGTAGTCGATGTCCTCATCCCTGAATCCGTCGACCGCCGTCGCCGAGATGTAGGTCGGCGGGAGCCCGGACAGATCATCGGCCCGGGCTGGTGCCGCGTAGACGGGTAACGCCGGGCTTCCATAGAGGGAACCGAGATACGAGCGCCAACCGAACGCATTCGCCTCCTTGCTCCAGATGGGCAGGCCCTCGAGATTGCTCGATTGGGTCTGCTGACGATCGTCGAGCATCGGTGATTCGAGCATCTGGAATCCGATCCGCACTTGGCCCCGATCGCGCACCAGCAGGGCGAGCGAGGCGGCGAGGCCGCCACCGGCACTGACACCGAAGAGGCCCATCCGACTCGGATCGATGCCCAGTTCGTCAGCGTGATCGATCGTCCACCGCAGCGCGAGGTAACAGTCGTCGAGAGGTCCGGGGAACGGCGTCTCAGGAGCCAGGCGATAGTCGACGGATACGCCGACCACTCCCAGTGACGGACACCATGATTCGAAGAGCGGGTCGTCCATCGTCGGCCATCCCATGATGTAACCGCCGCCATGCATGCTGAAGACGCACGGTGCCGGGCCGGAGTCGGCGCGGAGGCGGTTGACACGGACCGAGACCCCGAGCTCAGGGGAGACCAGATGCTTGGATCTCTCGACGACCGTGGATTCCACCCCGGGCATGGGCTCGGCACTCCGGACTGCTTTCAGGAACTCTGCATCGAACTCGAAGCTCGTGCCCGGTGCCAGAAGCGACTCGAAGTCGGGATCCAGCAGCCCTGCGGCATTCGAAACGGTGGGATCGGCCATGCGTCGTAGCCTTTCTCTCAGCACGGAGCGGGAGTCGGAGTGATACCCGGCCGAAGCTGACTACCTAATGTGCCTGCGGCGATGCCGACACTGTAGGTGCCTATTTGGCGCAGTAGAACGGCTCGCCGCCACGAAACCCGTGGGTCGGACCATCGATGGGGGGCGTCGTCGGAAGCTTCGACACCGCCCTCCGGACAGGTGTACGGCTCGGGCGCACAGCAGTTCTCTCCGGTGACCGGTGGTCTCAGGGGGACTCCGGACCAGGAAGTCCCGGTGAAGCCGGGTGAGCCCCCGGGTCCGGCACGCGTCCGATGGCGCGGAGGTACTCGACAGTGTCGCGAAGGGTCTCGATCAACGGCCGATAGGACACTCCGAGGTCCCTCAGCGTTCCGGAGTCGTCGGTGGGCACGTAGCCGGTCATGATCAGGGCGACCTCTTCGGACAGGGGTATGTCGACCACCTGCCCCCGCTTGCGCTGCTCATCGAACTCCCGTCCGAGATCGACCATCTGTTGCACGCTCACGCCCTCGCGGAGAACATCCACTTCTGCGGCCTTACTCAACAAATCGGTCCATTCGGTCCAGGACATGTACTGTCCCCCGGCCAGGTACCGCCTGGGACCTCTGCCGGGTTCCACGGCCTTGGCGAGCATTTCGGCGACGTCTCGCACATCGACGACTCCCGTGCCGCCGGGCGGTGTCAGCATCAACGAGTCGAGCGCGCTGATGACGGCGTGGAAGCTTCCCTGCAGGTGCGGCGACGTGGGTCCGTAGACACCGCCCAGGAGGAAGCTGGTGACGGGGGCGCCGTCGGCCTGCAGAGCACGGACGAAGAGTTCCGCCTCCTGTTTTGAAGCGCCGTAAGCGGACAGTGGCTTGGCCAGGTCGGACGACGGGGTGACGATCGGATCCGACGTCGGGAGGAACACCGTGACCGTGGAGGTGTAGACGATCGGGTCGAGGCCGCGGGACACCGCCTCGCCAATCACTGTCTTGCTACCGACGACGTTCACATTGGACGTCCCGGAACTCAGAGGGATCGCTGCGGCCGCGTGAATGACGGCATCGCATCCGTCGAGCGCAGCGATGACCGAACCGGGGTCGGTCACATCGCCCTCGACGATCTCGACCTCCACACGATGCGGCTCCAGGATGGGGCCCACCCGCGACGGCGTTCGCGCCAGGAGCCTCACTTCATGGTCGTGCCGGACCAGCGCCGCGACCGTGTGCGAACCGATGAATCCCGTTCCCCCGGTGACGAGAACCTTCACCGGTGGACCCGCAGGTCAGAGGTCGTCATGAATGTCGGGCAGCTTCGGGGAGGTCCACGTCACACCCACGCACATCTCGTCCGTCGATCCGTCCCCCCAGGTGACGAAGTGAGGTGCGACCTTGCGCAGGATGGGAAGCTCTTGAGCCAGGGTCGGGTCGTAGGTGCAGGTGATCTGAACCGGTTCACCGGCGGTGACTGGAACCGGCGTGGCCAGGTTGTAGGCCCGCTGGTGGTGGAAGTCGTAGTCGGGAACGCTGAGGACCGTCTTGGCCTCGGGCGTTCCCGGGTCGAGCACCATGGTGAACCCCACTCCCAGCAGATGCATGTGCGGTGCCACCCTCACGAGATAACCCCCTGTGCCCATGCGCGACGTACAGGACGCCGAGTCGCCGGCGGGCGGATCCGACGGATTGCGACCGCAGAGCGCCTCGATCCCGTCGACCGTGAGCACGGCATTTTCGCCGAAACGCTGCCCCTGGTTGGCCAGTGAGGCGGACCGGCTGCAAAGTGGGCCGGTCACGCCGGCCGGACAGGGGATGTCGGGTGCCGCCTCCATCTCTTGGACGTGGAGGGACAGCAGGGGTGTCGACAGCGGGACCGTGTGGAGCACCAGGGAATTCCTCACCGGCTTGTCCCCGACGAGCAGGTTGTAGTGGACCTGCATGATCACCATGCTTCCCGCCGGGATGACAAATCCCGTGCCCTTCGGGAAGTCGATGGCACCGGAGCCTGGTGACCAGTTGCTCAGCAGCGTGGTCTGGGCGAAATCGGACAGCGGAGCGTTCGGCAGTGTTCCTTCCCCGAAGCACGTCCATCCGTTCTTGAACACCTCGTCTTGCTTGGCCTGGGCCACGAGTGACTGCGGCAGGAGGTAGAGGGCGGCGTGGTGATCCTCGGCGCTACCGGGGAGGAACTGGCTCGAGATGATGTACGAACGGTGAGTCACGTGCGGGTCGAGCACCGTGCAGTGGTAGTCATCCGTCGCCCCGGGGGGTGCTTTGGGCGTGTAAAGCCCGGAGTGGAGCCAGACGTTGGTCACCGGCACGGATGACTGGGGCGTTTGCGAGGCCGCAGACTCCCCTCCGGCGGACAGGGCCGTGACGGTGACGACGGTTCCGACCAGAAGGACCAGCAATCCGTGCCAGCCGGCTCCCCTTGGAGAAGGCGAGTCTCTTCGAGTTCGTCGCCGGATTCTCCACGTGCCGCGAGCGCCGGTTCTCATGGTTCCCCCTGATTGCCCGCCGGATGACACCCGGCACTTTGTCAACCGCGCCGGTCCGCCGCCAGCGAGCCTCCTCGCCGAGACGAAGGATTACATCTTTAGGGACAGCTGTACAGTCGCCCCCTGCTGTGACCGGCGTTGCTCGTCTGTTGGCCCTCCACCCCGCTCTTCGGCCCTACGAATACGTCCCGCTTCAGCACCGGCGTCACCCATTCGTTCGAACCCAGAGGAACGCCGGTGGCGATCCGTAGCTCGGCACCGACCATCGAGCAGTGAGAACGCCGGGTACCCGGTCAGACCGGACAGGGCCGCGGTGCTCCCGGTGTGTTCAGTGGGCGGCGGTCGACAGCCGGAGCTGGTCCCAGAGGAACGGGCCGAGCTCGCTCGTCCACCACTGCCCTCCGATGGTGAGCGATGTCGTGTGCCCGGTGCCGGCCTGCTCCACCTCGTAGCAGGCGTTGCCGGCGGCCCGGAGGGCACCGCATGTCTCGAACGCGTAGGCCGCGGTGATGTGGCTGGCGGTGTCGTAGGCGTACATGAACATCAGCGACGGCGCATCACTGTCGGTCAATGTCAGATCGGAGAGCGCAGGGGTCAAGAAGGCGCCCGTCGAGACGGCGGCGGCGATCGAGGCGGAGTAGCTCGACAGGGGCCCACTGTAGGGAGTGTCAGCTGCCACGGCGGTAGCCAGGGAGAGCGCGCCCCCGGCGGAGTTCCCCAGCAGGGCGATGCGCGTCGGATCCACGCCGTAGGTGGCGGCATTGGCCTTGAGGAACCGCACGGACTGCTGTGCATCGAGGGTCGCGGCAGCGGCCAGGGCGGGGGCGTTGGCATTGCCGGCGTCGGCGAGCGAAGCCAGTCGGTAGTCGATGGCCGCGCCCACGTAGCCGTACATGGCAACCTGCTGTGCGTCCCAGTCCTCGTCGGTGCGGCTGCCGCCGACGAACGCGCCACCGTGGATCTCGACGATCGTCGGCCGTGGCGCCGTTGCGGCATCCGGTGGCACGAAAACGTCCATGAGGAGCGGGGAGACCACCCCGTCGGCATTCGGCGCCGACGAGTACTGCACGGTGAACTCGGTGATCTGGCTCCCGGTGTATTGCGGGGTGGCGTACAGACCGGATGTGGGCATGCCCTCCGGTGCTGCCAACACCTGCAGGGAGAGTGTGGCCGTCCCTGAGTCCTGCGTGGCCGGCTTGACCTTGTCCTTGGTGTCGACCGCCTGCACGGTGAACGTCGAGATCCCGGGCGACTTCGGCTTGCCGACGATCTTTCCGCTGGTTGCCTGGAGGTGGAGCCCCGCCGGCAGCGCACCACCGACGATCGACCACTTGTAGGGGGCGTACCCTCCCGTGGCCGTCAACCCGGCCGAGTAGGCCCTCTTGGCCGATCCGGGTGGGAGCCCCTGGGTGTCGATGGACACGCCGTCGATGACCTGCTCGAACGCCGCCGCCAATTCGCCATAGCCCTGGTCGTCGGGCTGGATGGTTCCCGGCGACGTGCACGCTTCGGTCCACTGGCACACCGTGGCCACATCCTGGGGCACAGTGGCGCCCTCGTAGGTGCCGATCGGATCGGTGTCGTCCGTCTCGAAGAGCGAGGACGGATCGGCCGTCGACGCTCCGGCCGCCGTGTAGATCTGGTCGAGCAGGGCGTTGAGCTGGTTGGAGCTGGCGATGCTCTGGGTGGCGACCGCCTGCCCGGCGGTTCCGCTCAGCCACGAGGCCAGGAACGGGTCGTAGTAGTTCATCCCGTAGATGGGGACCCCGGGACCGGCCGCCTCGAGCTCGGCAAGCTCCCGGGGGAGGTCGGTCGAGATCTGGCTGTTCGCGGCCGCGGCGCAGGTGGCGTCGAGCCCGGAGGACGACTGGCACGCGGCGACGTCGTCCGCCCCGATGTCGATCGTCACGAACGCCACCTGCCGCGGATGCGCCCGCAGGAAGGCCTCCGCATCGCCGAGCTGGGTACCGGTCGTATACGAGCAACCCGGACCGTCGGCCATCGAGGCCGTCGTCGCGCCGCCACACCCGAGGTCGACCGCCTGGAGGTTCGGGTAGCGGGTGCCCTCGTGCTCGGCGATGAGATTCACGTAGTCGTCGGCGCTCGAGCTGGCGCCGATGCCGGTGGCGAGCCAGTCGCCGAGCGCCAGGTAGTAGTGCGGCGCTGAGGCCTTCGCCGCCCCGGCCGGAGCGGCCGACGACACCGCTGGCAGCACGCTCGCCGCCACACAGGCGACGGCCATCACCGTGACGCGTGCGATCCGCACCAGTTTCCTTCGAACAGGCACTCCGTCCCCCTCACGTATGCCTTCGCCCCGGGGCCGCGGAGCGCTCCCGGCAGACTCGGCTGCTGCCGGTTCGCACTGTACCGGACGTGCCCGCGGTGGGCCGACCCGTTCACCGGGACCGACCAGGTCCGGGACCCATCGGACTGGGCGCGTGGGTGAGTCGGGTGGCGACCCACGACACCGGCTGGATCTGGTGTGGCCGGCGATGAGTCCCGGTCGCCACTACCGTCGGATCTCCATGGAATCCACGAACCTCGCAGACCTCTACGGGCTGCCGCTGATCGATTGGCTCGACATAGAACGACGCCTGGCACAAGGGGTCACTCAGGCGCCGGGAACGGGCGGACCGGATCGCCACACCTGTTGGTTGGCGACGATCGATCCGGGGGGAAGCCCGCCCGTGACGGGGGTCGGGGCGCTCTGGTTCGACGGTGCCTTCTGGTTCGAGACCGGTGAGAGGACCCGGAAGGGGAGGAACCTCGCCCGCGATCCTCGCTGCTCCCTCAGCGTCGCGACCCGCGAGTTCGACCTCGTCGTCGAGGGAGCGGCCCGAAAGGTCACTGACCGTGCGACCGTCGCCACGATGGCGGAACAGTGGAGTGGACAAGGGTGGCCCGCTCGGGTCGATGCCTCCGGTGTGGCGCTCACCGCCGACTACAGCGCCCCCTCCGCCGGACCTCCTCCGTGGACGGTCTACCGGATCGAAGCGCAGCAGGTGACGGCCATTGCGACGACCGGCGTGGGCGGGGCGACACGCTTTCGGTTCGCAACAGCGTGAACCAGGGTGGTGCCGGACGGTCCGGCCCGCCTCCTCGGTGTTGACAGTAACTGACATCCGATCTAGGGTGATAGCAGTCACTGACATCAAAACGGGAAGGTACCCACCATGAGAATCTTTGTCACCGGCGCATCGGGCTGGATCGGTTCGGCGGTCGTGCCCGAGCTGCTCGAAGCCGGCCACGAGGTGGTCGGCCTGGCCCGCTCCGAGGCTTCGGCCCAGCGGCTCGACTCAGTCGGTGCCATCGTCCTACGGGGCGACGTCGACGACCCCGACGGCCTGGCCAAGGCGGCGGCGGACTCCGACGGTGTGATCCATCTGGCCTTCCAGCACGAAATTGCCTTCGGCGGCAACTTCCCCGCCGCCGCTGCGGCCGACCGGCGGGCGGTGGAGGCCATGGGCACGGCCCTGGCCGGCTCCGACCGACCTTTCGTGCTCGCCTCGGGCATGCTCGGGCTCACTCCCGGTCGGGTGGCGACCGAGTACGACGGGCTGGTGCCCGGCGCCGAGGTTCGAGCCAGTCCCGCCGGGCTCCGGTCGGCCACCGCCCTCCTCACGCTGTCGCTGAGGGGCATCGGCGTCCGCTCGTCGGTGCTGCGTTTCCCCCCGACGGTCCACGGCGACGGTGACCACGGGTTCGTTGCCACCCTCGTCGGCACCGCGCGTCAACAGGGCGTAGCCGGTTACGTGGGTGACGGCGCCAACCGCTGGCCCGCCGTCCACCGCTCCGACGCCGCCAGCCTCGCCCGCCTGGCCGTCGAGGTCGCTCCCGCCGGCTCGGTCCTGCACGCCGTGGGCGACGAGGGCGTCGCCTTCCGGGAGATCACCGAGGTCATGGGCCGCCACCTCGGCATCCCGTCAGCGTCGGTCGCCCCGGCCGACGCGGGCGGACACTTCGGCCACCTGGCCCACTTCGTGGGCCTGGACAGCCCCGCCACCGCCACCGTCACCCGGGCGGTGCTGGGATGGGAGCCGACCGGACCCGGTCTCCTGGAAGATCTCGATCAGGATCACTACTACCACTGAACGACCCGACGGCAGTCCCACCTCGACGGGCACCCAGGAGAGGGCCGAGCACGCCGATGACTCGCACGACGCGCCGGGGCAGTGTGTAATGGTCGGCGGGCCTCGTCGGCCTGAGCACGCACGGGCCGTCCCGGGCGCCTGCCCATCGACGGGCCGACAGGGAGGGGACGACCGTGACGGGGACGACGGCGACGAAGAGGCGGGCAGGGATCGGGCACTCCGTGGCCGTCGGCGTGGCGCTCCTGCTCGCCGCGTCAGGCCTGGCCGCCTGCTCCTCCTCCAGCGGCTCGGCCACACCGATGGTGTCCGTCACGTCGTCGGGTACGTGCCGACCCCCGGGCAGTTGGCGGTCGACGACGGCGAAGCCGGTGGCCGGGACCCCGACGGACTTCGAACTCATGTCGTTCGACGGCACGAAGATCCGGATCCATTGGTTCCCCGACCCGTCGGCGGACGGCCAGGTCCACCCGACCGTGCTGATGGGGCCGGGGTGGGGGCAGTCCGGTGACACCGACACCTCCCAGACCGGGATCCAGGGCGCCTTGAGCATCGCCCAACTCTGGCAAGGGGGCTTCAACGTGCTCACGTGGGACCCGCGTGGATTCGGTCGGTCCGGCGGCCATGCCGAAGTGGACAGCTCTAATTTCGAGGGCAGGGACGTGTCCGCCATGCTCAACTGGCTCGCACAGCAGCACGGCGTGGAGCTCGACCGGCCGGGCGTGCCCCGAGTGGGCATGGTGGGCGAATCGTACGGAGGCGGCATCCAGTTCGCCGCCGCCCCGCAGGACTGTCGCATCGACGCCATCGCCCCGACCATCGCCTGGAACTCGCTCGGGACCAGCCTGGACAAGAGCCGGACACCGAAGGCGGGCTGGAGCAGCATCCTGGAGAGCGTCGCCTCGTCCGCACGACTGGACCCTGAGATCGGCGTCGCCGACAAGGAGATGAGCGGCACCGGGGTCATCGATGCGAAAGCCACTGCGTTCTTCGTGGGCCGAGGTCCGGCCCAGTTCCTGGCCAAGGTCAAGGTCCCGACCCTGATCCTCCAGGGCACCGTCGACGACCTGTTCACCCTCGACGAGGGCATCGCCAATTACGAGACGCTGCAGAGACAGGGGACGACGGTGTCGATGGCGTGGTTCTGCGGTGGTCACGGGGTGTGCCTGACCGATCCCGGCACGGCCATCGACGTGGGCCGACTCTCGCTGGCCTGGATGCAGCACTACGTGGCCAGGGACACCTCGGTCGACGTACTGAAGGGCTTCGCCTTCGTCGATCAGGACGGCACCTCCTACACGGCGCCGGGCTTCCCCTTGCCGACGAGCGGCTCGTTCGTGGGCACCGGCTCGGGGACACTGAAGCTGAAGAGCGGAGGCGGGTCCGGGCCGCCCACCGTGCCCGCCAACTCCGAGGCCGCCAACGTCGTCGACGCCGTCGCCTACGCCGTCACCCCGGCGCCGGCGACCAACGCGGTGGACATCACCGTGCCGCTCGACCGGAATGCCGTAGTGGTGGGAGCGCCGAAACTGTCCCTCACGTACTCGGGTACCGTACCGGCCGGCGACAGGCCGACCCGGGTGTTCGCCCAGCTGGTCGATCCGAGCACCGGCATCGTGGTCAACAACCAGGTCACCCCGGTCCCGGTCACCCTCGACGGCAAGCCCCACGCGGTGGCCATCCCGATGGAGACGATCGGTTACACGGCCAAATCCGGTACGTCGCTGGAACTGCAGCTGGTCGCCACCACAGTCGCCTACATCACACCCCGCCTCGGTGGCTCGGTCGTGTTCTCCCGCGTCCAGGTGGCGCTGCCGACCGTGCAGGGGCTCACGGTGCTCCAGCAGGGCTGAATCCGGCACGCGTCGGGCAGGTGCCGACGAATTCACCCGGTGGACGCGCCGGGTCAGGGGCAGATGGTCACTGCCGTGCGGTGGTGATCCACTCCTCTGCGGTCATCACGGACGCCTGACGGGGGAACACCTTGTCCATCAGCACCCGGTGGGTCTCGGGATCGGCGTCGACACACCCGTCGCTCAGGACGGTCAGCCGGAAGTCCAGGTCGGCCGCCTGCCGCAGCGTCGACAGGACGACACCGCCGGTGGCGATGCCGGTCAGCACCAGCGAATCCACGTCGAGCGCCCGCAGCACGGCATCGAGATCGCTGCCCGAGAAGGCACTCACCCGGCGCTTCGTCACGACGACCTCACCGTCCCGAGGGGTGACCACCGGGTGGACCTCGGTGGTCACCTCCGTCTCGTTCATGGCATCCGATCCAGCGGCGGCGAAGGCCCTGTTCCTGGCGCTCACCTCGGGAGCGCCCTTTCGGAACGCGACCCGGACGTAGACGACGGGAATCCCCACCTCCCGTGCCACCCCGATCGTTCGGGCCAGCGTCGAAAGAAGGTCCTGGGCGTGTTCGCCGAAGCGTTCCACGATGCCGTTCTGCACATCCATGACCAGCAGCGCACTCGTTGTCACGGGCATCCCTTCGTCTCGGTGGTTGTGGAACTCGGTCCGCCTGGGCGGGCGATCGGAGTGGCGCCCGTTGCCGTGGGATGAACCCGTTCTCCGGGCTCACCGCCGCCGGCGTTCGTCACCCGGCCGAGGTCGATCGAGGTATCCGGTATTCACAGTACGTGGGGCCGAGGTGATCGATGCCAACATGGGAGCGTGACCACTGCGTCGGCCCGACCCCACGACGATGGCGAACCGAAATCGGCTTGCCAGGCGGGCGCGATACCCCTGCCGTCCGGCGCCGGGCCGGACCATGCGATCACCGACGCACCCGATGGGATGCGGCGAGCGCTGCTGCCGGCCGCCCCGGGCGGATCCCGGTGATCGTGGAGCGGACGGCGTGGTCGGTGGGCGGCGCGTGACCGGCGGCCGTCGCCTCGCGGCACTCACCCCGGTCCTCGTCTTCACGACGATGGTCGTCGCCATCATCAGTTCACTGGGCGCTCCGCTGCTCCCGACGATCTCCGCCCAGATGCACGTGCCGCTGAGCACCGCACAGTGGTCGCTGACGGTGACCCTGCTCGCTGGCGCGGTCAGCTCGCCCGTGATGGGCCGCCTCGGTGACGGTCCGCGGCGTCGCGGCGCGATGATCGCCGGACTGGTCGGCGTGACGGCCGGCGGAGTCGTCGCCGCACTGGCGTCGAGCCTGTGGCTCCTGGTGGCCGGCCGTGCGCTGCAGGGGATCGGCCTGGGCCTCGTCCCGTTGACCATGGCCGCCGCCCGGGACCACCTGCCGCACGAACGGGTCAAGCCGGCGATCGCGCTGTTGTCGGTGTGCGTCGCCGCCGGAGTCGGAGTCGGCTACCCGGTCAGTGGGCTGATCGCCGATCACCTCGGCTTGGCCGCCGCCTTCTGGTTCGGGGCGGCGGTCAGTGGCCTGGCGCTCCTGTGCGTCGCCGTCGTCGTGCCCTCGAGCCGCGCCCGTTCCGCCGGTCCACTCGATGTGCCGGGCGTCGTGCTCCTCACCGCCGGTCTCATCGCGCTGTTGCTCGCCGTCGCCGAAGGCAGCTCGTGGGGCTGGGGCTCGGCAGCGGTGCTCGGCCTGCTCCTCACCGCGGCGGTGGCCCTCACCGCCTGGGTCTTCCAGCAGCTCCGCTCGGGCGCGCCACTCGTCGAGCTTCGGCTCCTCCGTCACCCAGCCGTGCTGACCGGCGACGGCTGTGCGATCGTCCTCGGCGTCGCCATGTACATGTACATGTCGGGTGTCACCGAGTTCGTCCAGGCCCCCCGGTCCGGCGGCTACGGGTTTTCGGCCTCGGTGGTGGTCGCCGGACTGTGCCTCGTGCCGCTGTCGATCGCCAGTTTCGCGGCCAGTCGGGCCCTGCCGTGGCTGACGAAACGCGTCGGGTCTCGAGGGCTGCTCCCGATCGGGTCGCTCGCCGCTGCCGCCGCCGGCCTCTTCTTCGCCCTGTTCCATACGTCGCTCTGGCAGGCATTCGTGATGATGGCAATCCTCGGCGTCGGCATCGGGTCGACGTCGGCGGCGATCCCGGGGCTCATCGTCGGCGCGGTCCCCGAGAGCGAGACCGGCAGCGCGATGGGTTTCTACCAGGTGGTCCGCTACATCGGCTTCTCGCTCGGCAGCGCGCTCACCGCCTCGATCCTGGCCGGCCACACACCGCCGGGGCGGCACCTGCCGACCGAGAGCGGCTACACGATGGTGCTGTGGATCGCCGTGGCCGTGTGCATCGCCGCCGCGGTGCTCGCCTGGTTGCTCCCCACTCGTGGCGAGGGCGGCAGGTACCTCGACGAGGTGATCGCCGAGGAGGACGCTGAGCTCGGCCCCGCCGGCTTCATCGGGATCACCACGGAGTAGCCGGCCGGAACCACCTCGGGCCGGCGGCCACGAGCGCTCGGCGGCCGTCCCGGCGAGGACGGGCCGCCCGGTCGGCCGTCATCGAGCGGTCCCGCCTGTGGCAGAGTTCACCCGATGACCGGATCTCCACCGCGCCGATGCCGGCTGATGAGCACCGACCGCACCCCGAGCGTCGCCCGGCCGACCGATCGATGATCCGGATCATCGTCGCCATCGAGCGGTCCCGCGGCCTCGCCGACGACCGGGGCATCCCCTGGCAGGGTCGGATCCCGAGCGACGCACGGTACTTCCGGGACGAGACGAGCTCGGGCATCGTGCTGATGGGATTTCGCACGTACGCAGAGTTCGAGCTGCCCCTCCACGATCGACCGAATTTCGTCCTGGCGAGGCCCGGCAGCTCCCTTCGCCCGGGATTCGTCGCCGTGCCCGATCTGGCCGGGTTCTTCGAGGAGCGGTCCGACGAGTCGGTCTGGGTGATCGGGGGGGCAGCACTGTTCGCCCAGTCCCTCCCCTTCGTCGACGAGCTGTACCTCACCCGTCTGGACGCCGACTTCGCATGCACCAAGTTCTTCCCGCCGTTCGAGGACCGGTTCCGACGGGAAACGGGGACCGGACAGCAGGTCGAAGGGGGCATCCCCTTCGACTTCGAGGTGTGGGGGCGCCGGGCGCCGGAGGATCGGCCCACTGACCCGGCGTGACTACCGGTTGCTGTAGAGCCGCCTCACGTTCACCAGGACGGCTGTTCGCCGCTGCTCGGCCATCGTCCGGTCGTAGGCGTCCCAGTCGTCGTGGACCCCGCCGGCGGCCACGAACACGTCACGCAACAGCAGCCGGATCCTCTCGGGGTCGAATCCCGGGTGAGAGTCGTCGGGGCCGATCAGCTCGGCGTCACCCTCGACCGTGGCCCACTCCCAGCCGGACCGGAAGGTCACGCTGAGCTGAGGCCGCGTCCGGAGGTTGGCCAACTTCGTCCTCCCGTAGGTCACGAGTCCCACCACGTCGGCGCCGCCGGACGGATGGGCCATGACACCGGCGTTGACCACCGAGGACTGGATCGTCAGATCGGACCGCAGTGTCGAGACGACGGCCAGGTTCCCGTCCCTGCGCCCGATTGCAACCACGTCATCGAGTGTCCTCACCATGGGCCCTCCTCCCCGGGAGCGTGCTGCTGTCCACTGCCTGCATCCCGGCCGCTCGCACAGGCATCACGCCGCATCCGCTCCGGGCCCTCCGACCCGGGGCTCCCGGCCCGACCTACCCGTCCGTCCCGTCCGTCCCGTCCGGATCCAGGCTACCGGGGATGGATCCACGATCGGCAGGTGACGGCGGCTCACGCCGGTGTCCTGCGACGCCGGATGGGATGGCCCCGACTCAGGCGGGGCTCCCGGGCGACCTGCACAGCAGCACCAGGGCCGGGATGATCCCCAACAGCGCGATGGCCGCGGTCACCCACCAGGCCCGGTGGAACGCGTGGAGGCGTGCCGCCGAGCTCGTCGGCACGGCGACGACGGCGACCAGCACGGCGACACCGATCGCCAGTCCCACCTGGCGGATCATATTGACGACCGCCGAGCCGGTGGCGAACGACGCCGGCGGGAGTGAGCCCGCCGCCGTGGCCATGAAGGTGGGCAGGGTCAACCCGACACCGATCCCGGTGAGGAGCATGCCCCCGAGGACCTCACCCGCATAGTCGGGCTGAAGACCCACGGCCAGCGCCCACCAGGCGACACCGGCGGCGAAGGCGGTCGAGCCGATGGCGATCACCGGACCGGAACCGAGCCGGGCGATGAGGGGGGTGGCCACCACGAACGCGAACAGCGGGACCATCAACGGGCCCGGTGCGATCCCGAGACCAGCCTTCAGGGCTGACCAGTGCCACGCGTCCTGCAACCAGAGCACGATCGAGAGCAGCATCGCCCCGAACGACGCGGAGAACAGGACCGCCACCGCTGATGCCCCCGAGAAGCTCGGTACCCGGAAGAGCCCCGGGTCGATCAGGGGATTGCTGGATCCGACACAGTGCCAGACGAACAACCCGAGCAGGACGGCCGCGGCCCCCAGGACCACCACCGTCTCCGGGGATCCCCAACCCCAGTCGCCACCCTTCACCAACCCGTAGGTCAGTGCGGCGACGCCCCCGGTCACCAACGCGGTCCCCCCGGCGTCGGGCCACGGGACCCGATGGCCGGGCACATCAGGCAGCACCCGCCACCCGACGACGAGGGCGACGAGACCGATGGGCACGTTGACCAGGAAGACCCAGCGCCAGCTGGCCGCCACCAGCAGGCCCCCGAGGACCGGACCGAGGGCGGCGGCGACTCCCCCGGTCGCCGTCCAGGTCCTGACGGCACCGCCCCGGCGCTCCGGGGGGAAGGCGGCCAGGACGAGCCCGAGCGAGGTGGGCGTGAGCAGCGCGGCACCGGCCGCTTGGACCAACCGGAACGCGATCAGCATGTCCACGCCCGTGGACAGGGCACAGGCGGCGGAGGCGGCGGTGAAGACGGCCACCCCCAGGAGGAACGCGTGATTGCGTCGGTAGCGGTCGGCCAGCCGGCCGAAGAACACCAGCAGGGAGGCGTACACGATGGCGTACCCGTTGAGGATCCATGAGAGCTGCGCCACGTTGGTCGTCCCGAAGTCACGGGCGATGTCCGGAAGAGCGATGTTGACGATGAACAGGTCCAGGCTGGCCAGCACGACCCCGGCGCACACTACGACGAGCACCGTCCGGGGGGACACGTCCCCCGATGGGCTCCCTGCCGAATCCGGTGCGGGCGCAGTCTGACTTAGCTCCACCATAGTCACGAACCCTAGGCTCTAACTTATGGGTACGCAAGTCAGCTACGATGGGCCCATGGATTCCTCGACCATCAACCTGACCGGGCGTCTCGACCCGAGGGGGGGATGGCAGGCGACGAGATGCCCCGTCGCCGGTGCGATCGACGTGGTGGGGGCGCGGTCGGCGTTCCTGCTCCTCCGCGAGGCCTTCTACGGGACGACGAGGTTCGACGAGCTCGCCGAGCGGGCCGGCATCAGCCAGCCGGTCGCCGCCGCGAGGCTCCGCGAGCTGGTCGATCAGGGCCTGCTCGTCCGCGAGCCGTACCGGGATCCGGGCAAGAGGACCCGGATGGAGTACCGCCTGACCGAACAGGGCACCGAGTTCTTCCCCGTGCTCGCCGCACTCATGCAGTGGGGTGACAAATGGTTGCGCCGAAGCGGGGTCGAGCTCCACCATCGGGACTGCGGAGAGGTGGTCGAGGCCGAATTGCGGTGCGCGAAGGGCCACCGCCTCACGGTCGGCGAGATCGATCTGGTGGCCAGAACCGCAGCCACCAGGGACGATGGCGACTGAGCGCCGGACCGCAGGAGCCGGTGCAGAACGGCCGGCAAGCAAGTTCGCTCCGCCGCCTCAGACCGCGCCCGGGACGGGGCGGCAAACTCACAGCTGGCTCTACGGAAGCGCCCGGCTGGTACTACGGGGCCCCTCGTAGCGTGTGGGGTGAAGGGGGTGAGCGGCCCTCCCGACACCGGCTGCTCGACCGAGTATGAACGTGTTGACCAACGTTGGGCGCAGCATCCAGGATCCCCACGGCGACCGGCCGCCACCCCGCCGGTGCCGCTGCCACTGCGGTCGGGTGATCTTCCGCCCCCAGCCGTATCTGCTCGAGAGCCGACTGGAGCGGTACTGCTACCGCTGCGCCTCGGCCCGTTGCGACCTGGCCGGACGGTGCCCGGTGACCTCCGAGCAGGACGGCGCCGCGCCGGTCGGCCCGGCACGACCGGAGGCGGCTCCGATCGGGGGGTCAGCGGTGCGTTCCGGCTATGCGGTGGCTCTCCGGTAGAGGTTCAACGACACGACGAAGAAGATCACGAGGATCGACGCGCACCACGCCAGCGCCTGCCAGAGCTGGTGATAGAGCGGTCCTCCTTCGAACAGCGCCCGCACGGAGTCGATGACCACCGTGGCGGGTTGATTGCGGGCGAAGGGCTGGAGCCAGCCCGGCATGCTGTTCACCGGTACCAGTGCCGAACTGGCGAAGAAGAGGATGAACATGGGCAGGAGAGCAGCCATCTGGGCCGTCTGGGGATCCTTGACCGCCAGGCCGACCGACGCATAGACCCAGGTGAAGGCGTAACCGAAGAAGACGATCAGCGCGATGCCGCCAACGCATGCGACGAAGCTGTTGTGGAACCGGAAACCGACGAGCAGTCCGAGTCCGATGATGAAGGCGAGGGCGAGCACGCTCCGGCACAGGTCGGCCAACGTGCGCCCGGCGAGGAAGGCCGACCGGGCCATCGGGAGGCTCCGGAAGCGGTCGATCATCCCCGCCTGGAGATCCTGGGCCAGGGCGAGCGCGGTGGTCATGCCCCCGATGAGCACCGCCTCGAGGAAGATGCCCGGGACGATGTAGTCCACGTAGTCGACCCCGGGTATCTTGATCGATCCACCGAGCACGTAGCGGAACAGCAGCAGGATGATGGTGGGTTGCACGATCGACATGAACAGCAGCTGTGGCGTACGGACGATTCTCAGGATGTTCCGCTTGGTGACTCCCTCGATGTCCCGGAGGTAGAGTCCCGGCGTCATCGGGACGACCTTGGCGGCCAGGCGCTGTGCCCCGAGGTCGGTCACCTCTGGCCACCGTGCGCTCGGGTATCCGCCACCGGTCCGGCGTCGGTGCCGGTCGGATGCCCGGTGAGCGACAGGAACACGTCGTCGAGCGACGGCCTCCGGATCCCGAGGTCCTCGAGCTCGATGCCGCTGTCGTCGAGGACCCTCCCCGCCGCGATGAGCGACCGCGGCCCCTCCCGGACGGGAAGTCTCACCTGGTTGAGGTCCCGGTCGATCCGAGGCGGCTTGCTGCCGAGGCCGGCGACCAACGTGGCGACCCGGCCGAGCTCATCCGCGTTCGACACCCGGATCTCCAACACGTTGCCGCCCAGGTGGTCCTTCAGCTCGTCGGCCGTCCCCCGCGCCACGACACTCCCGGTGTCGATGACGACGATCCCGTCGGCCAGATGTTCGGCCTCCTCCATGTACTGGGTGGTGAGCAGCACCGTGGTCCCTTCGGCGACGAGGTCCTCGATGAAGGCCCACAGATCGTTGCGGGTGCGGGGGTCGAGTCCGGTGGTCGGCTCGTCGAGGAACAGCACGGGGGGCTCCCCGATGAGGCTGGCCGCCAGGTCGAGGCGGCGGCGCATTCCGCCCGAGTAGGTCTTGACCGGTCTGTTGCCCGCATCGGTGAGTGTCATACGCCGCAGGGCCTCCTCGGCCCGTCGCCGGTACTCCGACTTGTCGAGGTGGTAGAGCAGGCCGACCAGTTCGAGGTTCTCACGCCCGGTGAGCAACTCGTCGACGGCGGCATACTGTCCGGCCAACCCGATCATCGACCGGATCACCTTGGCGTCGGTCTGCACGTCCAGGCCCGCCACCCGGGCATGACCCTCGTCCGGTTCGAGGAGGGTGGTGAGGACACGGATGAGCGTCGTCTTACCGGCACCGTTCGGCCCGAGCAGAGCCAGCACGCTTCCGGCCTCGACCGAGAACGAGACATCGTCCAGTGCCAGGGTGGACCCGAACCGTTTGGTGACGCTCTCGACTTCGACGGCTGCGTCCACTACGTCCGATCAGATTGGGGGTCCAGTCCCTGCTACAAGGGTAACCGGGTCGGATGGAAGCCCAGCCCCGGCGGTGGTCGGCCCGGGACGGATGGGGGTCGTCATCATGGTGACCATCGGCCCTACCGCCACCGGTGCGCCGCACGCGAGACTCTCACCATGGCCAAGCATGAGATCGCTGAGGAGACCGGGAAGGGTCCGGCTGTCGTGGTGAGTACGGGGAGATCGACCGGGAAGGGTCCCGACGCCACGCGCAGGATCGTCGTCGGGACCGACGGCTCGGCCAATGCCGGCAGGGCCGTGGTCTGGGCCGCCGCCCAGGCGTTGCGCACGGGCAGCGTCCTGGAGGTGGTCACCGGGTTCGGCTCCGGCTACGTCCTCACGAAGCCGAGCGACGCGAAGCGGGCCATGAGCCAGGTGCTCGACGCGGCCCAGGACATCGCAGAGAGTGCCGCTCCCGGCGTCGTCGTCAAGCGGAGGAGCTTGCAGGGTTCACCCGAGTCGCTGCTGATGCAGGAGGCCGAGGCGGCCGATCTCCTCGTCGTCGGCTCGCGGGGCCTGGGCGGATTCAAGGGCCGCCTGCTCGGCTCGGTGAGCCGACGCTGCGTTCACCGTGCACCCTGCCCCGTGGTCGTGGTCAGGGGCCCCGGCGACGCCAGTGCGGGATCTGCCGGCGATGCTGGCACCCCGGCGACTGCGCCGGACGGTGGAGCGGCGCCGGACGGTGGAGCGGTGCCGGACGGACACCAGCCCGGGCGCCCCAGGGTCGTGGTCGGGATCGACGGCTCGCCCTCCTCGATCGCCGCCGCCGGCTGGGCCGCCCGTCAGGCGGAGCTGACCGGCGCCGTGCTCGAAGGCGTAATGGCCTGGGAGCTGCCGACCAGCTATGGCATGTCGCTCCCTGTCCCCTCCGACTGGGATCCCGACCACGACACCGAGGTCCTCCTCGAGAACTCACTCGAACCGGTCCGGAACGCCCATCCTGACGTCGAGATACAGGCGGCGGTCGTCGAAGGCCACCCGTCGATGATCCTCGAGAAGGCGTCGAACGGCGCAGACCTCCTCGTCGTCGGCAGCCGGGGGCACGGCGAGTTCACCGGGATGCTCCTCGGTTCGGTCAGCGAGCACTGTGTCGTCCACGCCAACTGCCCCGTCCTCGTGCTGCGCGACCCGTCCGACGGGCCTGGCGGGGACGGTACCGACGAGCCGGACGCCGGATCAACGCCCAACGCTTGACGGCTCAACGGCTCAACGGCTCAACGGCTGGAGATGGTCAGCCGGCGTCGAGAGATCCGGTTTCGCCCCCGGCCCGGGCAGGCGCATCCTCGACCATCGACGCCATCTCGTCCGGGTCGAACACCCGGGACTTGATGATGAAGTGGGCGTCGTCGCCGGCCGGCAAGGAGAACCCCTCGGGCGCCCCCTCCCCGACGCCGACGATGAGCTGGGTGTGCTTCCACACCTCCCACTGGCGCCGGTCGATGTAGAACGGCGCACCACCGACACGTCCCAGCAGCACATCGTGATCGCCGACGACCAGTTCGCCGTCCTCGAAGCACATGGGGAGGCTCCCGTCGCAGCATCCTCCGGATTGGAAGAACATGACGGGACCCCGCTCGGATTCCAGGCGGCCTATCGCCTCGAGTGCGGCAGCTGTCGCCGTGACCCGTTCGATGGTCCCCTTCCCTGCAATCGGCACCGGGCGCCGCTCAGAAGAAGCCGAGTGGCTTGGTGCTGTAGCTCACAAGCAGGTTCTTTGTCTGGGAGTAGTGCTCCAGCATCATCTGGTGGTTCTCCCGGCCGACACCCGAGATCTTGTAGCCGCCGAACGCCGCACCGGCCGGATAGAGGTGATAGCAGTTCGTCCACACCCTGCCGGCCTTGATGGCGCGGCCCATCCGGTAGGCCAGGTTGCCGTTTCGAGTCCAAACCCCGGCCCCCAGGCCGTAGAGGGTGTCGTTGGCGATCGCCACCGCATCTTCCTCGTCCTTGAACGTGGTGACCGCCAGCACCGGCCCGAAGATCTCCTCTTGGAAGATGCGCATGGCGTTGTGGCCCTTGAGCACCGTGGGCTCGAAGTAGTAGCCGCCCTCGAGGTCCCCGCCCACCTCAGTCCGGTTCCCACCGATGAGGCACTCGGCACCCTCCTGGCGCCCGATGTCCACGTACGAGGCGATCTTCTCGATCTGCTGGACGGAGACTTGCGGGCCGATCATGGTCGCCGGATCGAGCGGGTTCCCCTGGGTGATCAACCGGATACGCGCGAGGCATCGCTCCATAAAGCGGTCATAGATCGATTCGTGCACCAGGGCCCGTGACGGGCAGGTGCACACCTCGCCCTTGTTGAAGGCGTAGAGCACCAGTCCCTCGATCGCCTTGTCCAAGAAGTCGTCGTCCTCGTCCATCACGTCGGCGAAGAAGATGTTCGGCGACTTGCCTCCCAGCTCGACGGTGGAGGGGATGAGGTTCTCCGCCGCATACTGCATGATCAGCCGACCGGTGGTCGTCTCTCCCGTGAAGCCGATCTTGGCGATGCGCGGGCTCGAGGCGAGGGCCTTGCCGATCTCGCCACCGGGCCCGGTCACGATGTTCAGCACACCGGCGGGAACCACGTCCCCGATCACCTCGGCCAGCTTCAGGATCGACCACGGGGTGGGCGACGCCGGCTTGACCACGGTGCAGTTGCCGGCGGCGAGCGCCGGCGCGATCTTCCATGCAGCCATCAGTATCGGGAAGTTGAACGGGATGATCTGGCCGACCACTCCGAGCGGCTCGTGGAAGTGGTAGGCGACGGTGTCCTTGTCGATCTCCGTCGACCGGCCCTCGAGCGACCGGGTGGCTCCGGCGAAGTACCGGAAGTGGTCGACGGCCAGGGGCAGATCGGCCGCCAGGGTCTCCCGCACCGGCTTGCCGTTCTCCCAACTCTCGGCGACGGCGAGCATCTCGAGGTTGGCTTCGATGGCATCGGCGATCCGGTTGAGGACGGCGGCCCGCTCGGTCAGCGACGACTCACCCCACGCGTCCTTCGCCCGGTGGGCGGCGTCCAGCGCCAACTCGACGTCGGCTTTGGTCGACCTGGCCACCTCACAGAAGGGCTTGCCGTTGACGGGGCTGACATTGGTCATGTAGCGACCCTCGACCGGCGCGACCCACTCACCCCCGATGTAATTATCGTACCGGGGCTTGACGTCGACGATGCTGTCGGGCCGACCGGGCGCCACGAACGGCACCGCCGTCGGAGGGGTCTCGACCGTCTCTTGGTCTGTGGTCAGTGTCATGGGCCCTCCACTCGTAGATGGGCCGGCCAAACCGGATCCACGGGGATTCGGCATCCAATTGCCGGTACGTTTCCTCTCGGTCCACGGTAGATACGGCGGCGGCACCCGAGCTAGGGCCGAAGGTCCCATCTCCGGGGATCGGCGATCCCGGGGGCGAGCCCTGTCACCACGACGTTTCGATGGCACCATGGGGGCCATGACAACCATCACCGGGTTGCACCACGTTCGGGTACCCGTCACCCAACTGGACGTCAGCACGGACTGGTACGCGTCGGTGTTCGGCTTCGAACTCGATCTCTACGTCGAAGAGGAGATGGGACCCATCGGTGCCATCCTGCACCATCCCACGGGGGTCGTCCTGGCGCTGCACATCGAGCCCACGAGGGCGGCGGCGCTCCGCGGCTTCAGCGTTGTGGGCCTCGCCGTGCCGAGCACCTCCGACCTCGAACAGTGGATCGACCGGCTGGACCGGCTCGGATCGACCCACGGCGCCGTCACCACGGGTCACCTGGGCTGGTTCCTCGACGTAACGGACCCCGACGGTCTCGTGGTCCAGCTGCACACGTCGGCGCAACCCGACGCCGGAGAGGCCTGAACGCAGGAGGCCTGAACGCAGGAGGACTGAACACAGGAGGCCTGATCGGCGCTCCCGGGCCGGCGCCGGGGCTCAGGCCCGGTCCGCTGACCGGACCACCACGAGCGGACAGTGGGCGTGGATGGCCAGATGGTGACCCACCGAGCCGAGCAGCAGCCCGGCGAACGCACCGAGGCCTCTCGAGCCGACCACGAGGAGCTGCGCGGTGCGACTGGCCTCGACCAGAGCGACGGCCGGTGGGTCCTCGGTGGTCCTACCCCCCACCACCAACCCGGGGGCGGTGGCGGCGACGTGGTCCACTGCGCCGTCGACCACGTGCGAGGCCCTGTCGGGGATCCCGACATCCACGCTGTAGACGAACCCGGCGGTCCCCGGGAACACCCAGGAGCTGACGACGTCGATGCGGGCATCGCTTCGTCGGGCCTCGTCGATGGCCCAGTCGAGTGCCCGACCCGAGCCCTCGGAGCCGTCGACCCCGACGACGATGCGGCCCCTACCATCCCCCCAGCCGGCCGGAACCGGTGCCTCCGGGGCCCGGATCACCGCCACCGAGCACGGAGCGTGGGTGAGGCAGTGCTGTCCGACTGAACCGAGGAGCAGGTCACGGAAGCCACCGAGGCCACGTGACCCGACCACGAGCAGATCGGCGCCCCGACTTGCCTCGATGAGGGCGTACGAGGCGGGTTGTTCGCTCAGGACGTGGTCGACGGTCACACCGGGGTGCTGGGCCGCCAGCCGGGCTTCGGCCCCTCTGACCAGATCGTGGGCGTCGTCCTTCTTGGTGATGGCGCCGGTGAATCCCCCGAACGACCAGGCCACGACCACGGTCAACGGCGCACCAGCCCGCTCGGCTTCCGACCCGGCCCAGTCGAGCGCCCAGGCTGCACCGGGAGATCCGTCCACGCCTACGACGATGTGGCCCGGCCGCCTGCTCCCGGCCGGACGAGCGCCGGGAGTGCCGCCCTCCTGCTCTCCTCCGGTCATGCCTCCGCTCATGCAGTGCCTCCGCTCATGAACTCCCCCGATCGGTCCGTCGTCCTCTGCCCGCGACGTGAGCGGGCTCTTCCATTGTCGTGGGACATCCTCGGGGACGGCAGGGTCGAAGGTCCATCCGACCCCGGTGTGCGGCGGCCGAGGCCGTAAGGACGTTCGGCCCTAGCGTCACACCAGCCGGTGCCTCAGGCTTGCCGGAAGAGCTTCGCACGAGGAGGAACAGGATGACTGAGACACGAACGGGCGGTAGCGGTGGCGGCGGGTCGGACGGCGTCGGGCAGAACCGGGGTGACCTCCTCCAGCAACTGGGGAACGCACTCGACGGGTGGCGGTCGAAGATCGACGAGCTGAGGGTCCAGCTGGATCTGGCGGACCTCGACGTACGCGACGAGATCCGCAAGCGCCTCGACACGGCGCAGAACGTGTACCTCGCCGCCCGCTCGCGGCTCTCGGATGCCCAGCACGATGCTGGCTCGAACCTGGGCTCGGTCCGCCAGGGGGTGGAGCAGTTGCTGAGCGACCTTCGCCTGGCGTACGACAGCGCCGAGGCCGTGGTCCGGCGCAGCCGGGCGAGCTGAGGGCAGGCGCAGCTCCTGCAGGCACGACTGCTGGAGGAGTGCGGAAGCCGCGATTCCTCGGTCGTTCGTTCCCCGTGGCTAGCAGAGGATGCCGGTCTCGCGGATGGCCATCGCCAGAACGACCATGAGGACGTGAGCGGGCCCATGGAGGAGAAGGACATGCATGCGAGCATTGGAGACCGCATCATCATCCACGGGCACCGATCCGGGGAGCCCGACCGTGACGGCGAGATCCTGGAGGTGCAGGGCGACGATGGAGGCCCGCCGTACCTCGTGCGATGGGGAGAAAGCGGGCACGAGGCGATCTTCTTTCCGGGGTCCGATGCCACGGTCCAACATTTCGGCAGCGAAGCGAGCGGCGGAGGCTCAAGATGTTGAGCAGGTCACCTTGCGACGGAGGTGGTCCGTGCGGACCATAGAGGAGCTCAGGCGATCCGGGGTGAGTGTCGAGCCCGCCCAAACGATCCAGAGCTGTGCCGCCATCATGGAGCAAGCCGGGGTCGGGGCGCTGGCGGTCGTCCGCGAGGGCAGGCTGGTCGGCATCGTCACCGACCGTGACCTCGTTCGGCGGGGCCTCGCCCAGGGCCTGCCCCCCTATGCCACGGTGAACGGCGTGATGACGTCGCCGGTGGTCACCGTCGACGCCGACGCGGATCTCGACGCCGCGTTCGGGCTCTTCCGTTCCCATGCGGTCCGCAGGCTCGCCGTGCTCAGGGACGGGTACTTTATCGGCATGATCAGCGTGGACGACCTCATCGTCGACATCGCCTCCGACCTCCGTGACCTCAGTTGGCCGATCAGGAGCGAGGTCCTCATGCCCCAGCACGACGGTCCGGCTCCGTCCTGACCGATCGCCCCCACATGATCGAACCGGAGGACACCGCACCGACGTCACGCACGCCGCTCCCGCTCGAACGGATCGCCGCGGTGATCTTCGACATGGACGGAGTGGTGACCGACACCGCGTCCCTGCACTCCCGTTGCTGGAAGCTCGTCTTCGACGAATTCCTCCGGGGCTGTCCGGAGACGGCCGGAGCCGATCTCCGGCCGTTCGACGACGACGACTACCTGCGTTTCGTCGACGGCAAGCCGCGCTATGACGGCGTGGAGAGCTTCCTGTCCTCCCGGCATCTGCACCTCGGGCGCGGATCACCGTCAGACCCGCCGGGCCACGGGACCGTCTGTGCTCTCGGGAACCTGAAGGACCATGAGTTCGAGCGCCTGGTGGCGGAGGACGGCGTAGCCGTCTTCGACTCCACCGTCGACCTCATCCGGTCCCTTCGGGAACACCGGGTCCGCACCGCGCTGATCTCGTCGAGCTGGCATGCACGGGCCCTGCTGGAGTCGGCAGGAATCGACGACCTCTTCGACGCCATCGTGGACGGCATCGATTCCGATGCCCTCCACCTGCCCGGCAAGCCCGACCCCACCGTCTTCCTCACTGCGGCGCGGGCCGTGTCGATCCCGCCGTCCCGCGCCGCCATCGTGGAGGATGCCATCGCCGGCGTCCAGGCCGGGCACCGGGGGTCCTTCGGACTCGTCATCGGTATCGATCGGGGACATCATGCCGAGGAACTGCGGGCCCAGGGGGCGGACCTCGTCGTCACGGATCTGTCTGCCCTCCAGTGGCGCTTCTCCCCCTCGGAGGGGTCGCGGTGAGCGACGAGCTGGTGGACAAGACGGAGGCTCACCCGAACGGCGACCCCGAGGTGGTGGACGAATGGGTGCTCCGCTACAGCAAGATCGATCCGGCCAGCGAGGGGCTGAGAGAATCACTCTGCACGCTGGGGAACGGCTACTTCGCCACCCGCGGGGCGGCACCGGAGACCGTTGCCGACGGCATCCACTACCCGGGGACCTACGTGGGTGGCCTGTACAACCGCCTGTCGACCCTGGTGGCCGGCCGGGAGGTGGAGAACGAGAGCAACGTCAACCTTCCCAACTGGCTCGTCACCGGATTCAAGATCGATGACGGCCCGTGGTTCGATCTTGCCGAGGTCGACGTGCTCGACTTCCGCCAGGAGCTCGATCTCCGGCGCTCGGTCCTGAGCCGTTGGATCCGGGTCCGTGACGCCGACGGTCACGTGACACAGGTCGAACAGCGCCGGTTCGTCAGTATGTCCGATCCCCACGTTGCGGGCCTGGAGACCGTCATCACCCCCGAGAACTGGTCGGGCCGCCTGACCGTCCGCTCGGGCATCGACGGGAGGGTCGTCAACGGTGGGGTCCCCCGGTACCACAACCTCGACGCCGTCCACCTGGCCGACACCACCACCCAGGCGGTCGATGCCCAGACCATGACACTGGTCACTCGCACCAATCAGTCGAACATCCGCGTCGCCGAGGCGGCGCGGACCAGGGTCACCCGCGGCGGGGTGCCGGTCGAACCGAGTCGTGCGGTGATCGAGGAGCCGGGATTCATCGCATTCGACCTGGGCACCGACATCGAGGCCGCCGGGCCCGTCACCATCGAGAAGGTGGTGACGCTGTTCACCTCGTCGGACCGCTCGATCAGCGAGCCACTGCTCGAGGCGCGTGCCCGGGTCGTCCGCGCCACCGACTTCGGGAAGCTCCTACACGAGCACGTCGAGGCCTGGGACGATCTGTGGAGGCGCTTCTCCCTCCGACTGGAGGGGGACGGTGATCTGACGCAGCTGACGCTCCACCTCCACATCTTCCATCTGCTCCAGACGACCTCACGCAACACCATCGACCTCGACGCCGGAGTCCCCGCCCGGGGCCTGCACGGTGAGGCCTACCGGGGCCACGTGTTCTGGGACGAGCTGTTCATCTTCCCCTATCTGACGATGCACCTCCCCGAGCTGGTCCGATCGCTGCTGCTCTACCGCTTCCGGCGGCTGCCGGAGGCACGGTGGGCGGCCGCGCAGGCCGGCGCCTCCGGTGCCATGTACCCGTGGCAGAGCGGCAGCAACGGTCGCGAGGAGACCCAGACACTGCACCTCAATCCGCTCTCCGGCCGGTGGCTGCCCGATGCGTCCCATCTCCAACGACACATCAATTCGGCGATCGCCTACAACATCTGGCACTACTTCCAGGCCACGGCGGACTTCGAGTTCATGATCTCCTACGGGGCGGAGATGATCTTCGAGATCAGTCGGTTCTGGGCGAGTGTCGCCCGCTACGACCCGTCCCTCGACCGCTACGAGATCAAGGGCGTCATGGGGCCGGACGAATACCACGACGGCTACGCAGGCGCTCCCGAACCGGGACTGGACAACAACGCCTACACCAACGTGATGGCCGTCTGGGTGCTGTGCCGGGCACTCGAGTTGATCGAGCTGCTTCCCGAGCCGAGGCGGAGCGAGCTGCGAGAGGAGCTGGCGCTCGACGACGCGGAACTGGCCCTCTGGGAGGACGTGAGCCACAAGATGCGGGTCGTTCGCCACGAGGACGGGGTGATCAGCCAATTCGAGGGATACGAGGCGCTCGCCGAGCTGGACTGGGATCTCTACCGCCGGCGATACGGTGACATCTCCCGTCTCGACCGCATCCTCGAGGAGGAGCACCTCAGCCCCAACTCCTACAAGGCGTCCAAGCAGGCCGACGTCCTGATGCTGTTCTACCTGCTGTCCGCAGACGAGCTGCAGGCCATCTTCGACCGGCTGGGGTACGACTTCGACGAAGCGTCCATCCCGACGACCATCGACTACTACCTGCAGCGGACCAGCCACGGATCCACGCTCAGCCGGGTCGTCCACGCCTGGGTGGTGGCGCGGTCCGATCGCGAGCGTTCCTGGGAGTTCTTCGAGGACGCTCTCCGGAGCGACCTCGACGACACCCAGGGCGGCACGACTGCCGAAGGGGTGCACCTGGGGGCGATGGCCGGCTCGGTGGACCTGTTGGGCCGGTGCTACCTGGGCATCGAGATGCGGGACGGCGTCATCTGGTTCGATCCGCTGCTCCCGGTGGAGGTGCGCAGCCTGTCACTCGGCATTCGCTACCAGCGGCAGTGGCTAACAGTCAGCGCCGAGCAGGGTCGGTTCACCGTGGAGCTCGGCGACTGGGGTGCGGGAACCGTGCTGGTCGGCCTGGACGGTGACGTGGCCGAACTCGGCCCCGGCGAACGACGGCAGATGGACCTGTGAGCCGGCACGGCGCCATCGTGGGCCAGACCACGACGACGCGAAAACGATCACGCGGACGAGAGGACCCGGAGATGAGCAGGGCCTCGGACCGGCCGGCGGCGAAGGGGACTACGGCCGGCAGGGCGGGAGCGCCCGTCCCGTAGGGGCTCGGCCTGCCGGCGGATCTGTCAGGCGGATGGGCGGTCAGGCCGCCACATGGGGGCGGGCAACGACCACCGCACAGTGGGCATGGCGGGCACATTGATGGGCGACCGAACCGAGGCGGGCGTCCCGGAAGCCGCCGTGACCCTCGGAGCCGACGACCAGGAGGTCGGTGTCCCGGCACGCCTCGAGCAGGGCCGGGACCGTCGCGTTGAACGCGGCATGGACCTTGAACGGGACGTCCGGTGCCAATCGCTCCGCATGCTCGGTGGCAGCGTCGATGATCTCCTTCGCCACCACGTCGTAACCCTGCTCCGGTCCCGCCACGATCGCATGGATGGGCGGGGACTGCCACGCGAAGACGGCCTCTACCGACGCCGAGCGGACGTGGGCCTCGTCCAGCGCCCATCGCAGGGCCCGTGTCGAACCGAGGGAGCCGTCGATTCCCACCACGATCCGGGGTCGGGCCGGCAGGAAGTCAGGATCATCAGCATCCGAATGGACGATGGCGACCGGGCACTCGGCGTACTGGATGCACTGGTCGCTCACCGATCCGAGCAGCAGCTCGTCGAACCCTCCCCGACCGCGGGAACCGACCACGAGCAACTCGGCCGACCGGCTCGCACTGGTGAGAACCATGGCTGCCGGCCACTTCACCACCTCGCTGTGCACCAGGACAGACGGGTGCCTCGTCGCAACGAGCCCCACCGCCTCGTCAACGACGGCCTCGCCCGGCGTGATACCGGATGATCCGGACTCGTACCAACCGGGCACGTTCGCGACCTCGTCGACCTCGGCGAAGACGATCCTGAGTAGTGAGTCGCGGCGCTTGGCCTCGTCCGCCGCCCACTTGAGCGCCAGCCGAGCGTGCGGCGACCCGTCGACCCCGACCACGATGGCCCGTCCGTCCTGGTCCCCCTGTCCGTGCTGGCCGTCGTGCGACATCTCGGTTCCTTCCCCGATCTTCACTCCTGTCGGTGAGTCCGACCCCCGTCAGTGGGTCCGGACGATCTCCGGCCCGATGGCCCGGGCGACCTGCCACTCGTCGGCCGTCATGGCGACGTCCTCGATCAAGTAGGGGCTGAGTACCGGACTGTTCGAACGATGCCGGCCCGCCTCCAGACGCCCGCCATGCTTCGGATGCGTCATGACTGCCTCCTTGGGTATCGGGCACACGCGCGTGCCACACCCCTATTTCACGACAGCTCCGCCCCGAGGCATAGGGCCATTGGTCCCGCAAAGTGACATCCGTTCCGGTTGGTGCGGCGTCGGTCTGCCAGCCGTGCGGCGTCGGTCTGCCATCCGTGCGGCGTCGGTCTGCCAGCGGTGCGGAAGTGGAGGCCAGGAGCGGCTGGTCAGGTGCCGGTGGCGTCCGTCCGACGTCCCTGCTCGGACCGCTCCTCGAGCCGGGCGGCGTAGGTGGCCGCCTGGGTGCGACGCTCCATGCCCAACTTGGCCAGGAGGTTGGACACGTAGTTCTTCACGGTCTTCTCCGCCAGGTACAGCGTGTTGGCGATCTGGCGGTTGGTCCGGCCCTCGGCGATCAGATCGAGGATCCGGCGCTCCTGTGGCGTCAGACTGGCGAGCAGGGGGTCCTGCTCCACGCCCTTGCGGATCCCCTCGAGGACACGTGCTGTGAGCTCGGGATCGAGTAGCGACTCACCTCCGGCCACTCGCCGGATGTCACCGACCAGGTCGGTGGCCGCCACCTGCTTCAGTACATACCCCGCCGCCCCCGCCATGATGGCGGCGACGAGTGCCTCGTCGTCGGCGTAGGAGGTGAGCATGACACAGGCGATCTCGGGCCAATTCGAGCGGATCTCACGGCACACCTCGATGCCGCTGCCATCGGGTAGGCGCACGTCCAGGATCGCCACGTCCGGTTTGGTGGGGGGGATCCGGTCCAGTGCCTCGGCAACGGTCCCGGCCTCCCCCACGACGACGAGATCGTCCGCGGAGGAGACGAGCGACCGGAGCCCGGTTCGCACGATCTCGTGGTCGTCGAGGAGGAAGACGCCGATCGTCGTCACGCCGCCCTCACGATTAGGCCCGTCCGGGGGCAATTTCGGCCACCAATTTCACCGGTTCACCTTCGTCACGCCTGAAGTCGCTGTCCTGGATCGGCTCTGCTCCGAGCAGGGCTAGTGTTGCTCGTGGATACCTGGGTGATCCTAGTTGCTCCCGGCGATGGAGGACTCCGTGCCATATCGATCCATCGAAGATCCCGTAAAGCTCCGCCGTGTCCTCGAGGCCACGCTGCTGCTCGAGGCCGACCTCGAGCTCCCCTCCCTGCTGCGTCACATCGTCGAAGAGGCATGTTCGATGACAAATGCCCGCTATGGCGCGCTCGGGGTCCTGAACGATGAACGGACGGCTCTGGCCGAGTTCATCACCGTCGGGCTCACCGGCGAGGCGGAGGACGTCATCGGAGCACGACCGACCGGGAGAGGGGTACTGGGCCTCCTGATCACCGATCCGAAGCCGCTCCGCCTGGCGTCACTGGGATCACACCCGGAGAGCTACGACTTCCCCGAGGGCCATCCTCCGATGACGTCGTTCCTCGGCGTCCCCATCAAGGTCCGCGACGAGGTGTACGGCAACCTGTACCTCACGGACAAGCTCGGCTGGTCCGAGTTCACCGCCGACGACGAGGCGCTCGTCGGAGCGCTGGCGGTGGCTGCCGGCATCGCCATCCAGAACGCCCGTCTCCACAGCCGGGCCCGGGAGGTTGCCGTCTACGAGGACCGGGACCGCCTGGCCCGCGACCTGCACGACACCGTCATCCAGCGACTGTTCGCCATCGGGCTGTCCCTCCAGAGCATGGCCGGCAATCCGGCGGCGACCGGTATCGGGGACCGGCTGAACTCGACGATCAACGACGTGGACGACACCATCCGACAGGTCCGGACCAGCATCTTCGAGCTCGGCTCGGACGATCTCCACCAGGGCCTCCGGTCCGCTGTCCTGTCCGTGGTCCACGAGCTGGGCGATGTCGTCGGATTCGACGTGCGGGTGACCTTCGAAGGGCCGGTCGACACCACCGTCGGTGACCAGATGGCTGAGCATCTCCTCGCAACGATCCGCGAGGCGGTGACCAACATCGGGCGCCACGCGGGAGCCACCGAAGCCACGATCTCGATCAGTGCCGACAGCCGCCGGTGCGTGCTTCGCGTCACCGACAACGGCCGCGGCCTCGATCTCGGCCTCAGCCAGGAGGGCGCGAGCTCCGGCGGACTCGGACTCGTCAATCTGCGACGCCGGGCGGAGAAGCTGGACGGACAGTTGACGCTGGAGAGCCCCGAGTCCGGTGGCACGGTGCTCACCTGGCAGGTTCCGATCAAGAAATAGGGGCGGGAGCCGGCGGGTCGTGGCCGGGCACCAGCCTCACCGGGGCGGTGGTGACGTTCGGCCCTACCCGGTCGGGGGTGGCCCAGGCACGCTGGAGCGGTGACGGACGGCACGGGGACGAATCGGGACGGTACGGGGAGGTCGAAGGGGCCGGTACGGTCGAGTCCCCACACCCCTGTCGCCGGTCACGGGCACAGCGTGCCGATGGGCAGGGTGCTGGGGATCCCTGTCCGCCTCCACTGGACGTTCTTCCTGCTCATCCCCTTCGTGGCGGCGGTGGATTGGCGCCTCGGCGTGGATGCCGTCCTGAGCGGCCTCGTCTGGCTCGTCGCCCTCTTCGCCTCGGTCGTGGTTCACGAGGTGGCCCACTGCGTGGTGGCCCGGGGACGGGGCGCCCATGTTCTGGGCATCGTCCTGTTCCCACTGGGTGGCCTCTCTCGTGTGGAGTCCATGCCCGAAGCCCCCGAGGACGAACTGGCCATCGCCATCGTCGGACCGCTCACCAGCCTCGGCCTCGGGATCGTGCTCCTCGTCATCGGCCTGTTCCTCGGGGCCCACGTGTGGCCCCCCACGTTGTTCGTGGGCAGTTGGTGGGCACGGCTCGGCTGGCTGAACCTGCTCCTGGGCGCCTTCAACCTGCTGCCGGCACTGCCCATGGACGGTGGTCGGGTGCTCCGGGCCTCGCTGGCGCGCCACCGGAGCGCTCTCGAGGCGACCCTCGTGGCCGGCCGGGTGGCCCGCTATCTGGGAATGGCGATGATCTTCGTCGGCTTCTTCTACGACTTCTGGCTGATGCTGATCGGCCTCTTCGTGCTCATGGGGGCCCGGGCCGAGGAGCAGGCGGCCCTCCATCCGCCTCCACGCCCCGGCCACGTCGCCGGACGCGGCTCGGACACCATCGGCTGAGCGTCACGGATGCCGTCGACTCAGGCCTCCTTGACCACCGCGTACCAGATCCGGTGGGCGACCCCCACGATGCCGTCCCCCATCCGGGCGCACCGCCGGTAGAGCTCGCGTCGTCCGGTGACCTGACGGATGTCATCGACCTCGAGCAGTGCCGACATCGCCCGGCGGTAGACGTGCTCGAGGGCTCGTTGGTGGCGGACGGCCGCGTCGGCGGACTCCGTGGCCCTGTCGGGAGCGGACGCCAGATCGGGGAACGCCCGGACCAGGTCCCGCACCCCCAATACGATGAGATCGATCATCTCGGCCATCGGAGGATCGGGTTCCATGGCCAGGAGCTCCGCCTCACGAACGAGGCTCGATGCGGAGTTGAGCACCACGTCGAGTCGTTCGGAGAGCTCGTAGATGTCCTCGGGGCTCACCGGTGTCACGAAGGCGCTCTTGACCGCCGTGAGCACGTTCCGGCCGGCCAGGTCTCCATCGTGTTCGAGCTCGCGGACGGATGCCCCCTCGGCGGAGTCGCCCTTCGCCCAGGCACTGAGCGCGTCCACACCCCTCACCGTGACGTCCCCCTGGTCGGCCA
>Ga0182030_10001964_pt1 | contig 43301 bp, 53 predicted proteins | sample 812S3MmetaG_FD_121299 | JGI IMG/M metagenome (GOLD analysis project Ga0182030, IMG submission 121299) | Permafrost microbial communities from Stordalen Mire, Sweden - 812S3M metaG (Illumina Assembly) | ecosystem: Environmental > Terrestrial > Soil > Wetlands > Permafrost | place: Sweden... | reverse complement strand
CATCTGATTACGGATGTGCTGATAAATTTGAGAGTTGATCAGACAGAGACCCAAGCGTAGACACTGATCATTGAAAATCGGATTGAGAGAAAAATTCATCAGCAGTGCAAAATGTTTCAAGGGGGTCGCATTCATCATCACTATTTTCCTCTACCACCATCCATACCCCTACACTCCCCTAAGCATTCAATCAAATCAAACCCTCCATCCCATCACTTGATGTGAAGAATCCAATCATCAAACGCACACACTTCTACCCTCCATCCAACCTTTCGAATCTATCTCTTCTCAAGTCTGTCACCAGCCCAGCAAAATCCCTTCATGGGAATAAAGCTTCCAGGCATTCTACATTACTATTTTTCGCAAACCTCTATCTTTCGTGAAAGACGAGATGTTGGAAATACAAGATTTCGTGGTCGACATGACTCGTTTCACTATCCCAGATATTATTCTGGGTTTCTCGTAAACGAAATGCTCATCCGGAGCAAAAACTGGGGTATTGGCGCGGTGTGACAACGGGGCGTACTTTTATACAATTGTGCTGTTGGTGCTATACGTGCTGTATTGTGTTGATGCAAACATTCGATATCCGAGTATTGATTCGCAGTCGACTTCGCCGAGAATTCTATCGATATCTTTTCCAGAATGGCCGCTTTAAAAGGGGAAGAACGCCGTAGGTCGAGGACAAGACCCCTCTTTATGACCGACCGGTATGTAACAAAGGAACAAAATTGATGAATTGAAGATGCCAAATGATCCCAGAGCTCTATGTGTAGGTGTAATTGCGCCAGCCCAGGACATTAAAATGGGTAGTTTCGTACGCGGAAGGCGATCAGGTTTGATGAAAGCCAACGGTGCCACCGATTTGACGCTTGACTTGTTCGCGGGCCCATCGTGCTGTATCGATTGTTCGGGCCTGAAATTCGCGGTTTTGACGAGTGTCTTTGATCATAGCAGTTAACCAGTCGGCACGGTAATAAGTTTGGAATTCTCCGTTAGGGAAAGCATCGGCGAGGTCACTGCAATAATTAATAAAGGCACTTTGCACTTTTCAAGAATGACATACCCAATGACACCCATAGAAGAACGCATAAGAGCATCACTTCGGTTCTGATCAAGCCAAACAATGTTTAGAAGAGAGAAGATCGACTCGACGTAAGGTTGCAATAAACCCGCTAGAAAAAGTCAGCGATGCCTTACAACCCTTTCAAATAAACTCACTCTTATCGCCAGCCTTCATAGCACCAATGATTCCACCCCAGGCATCCATAATACCTTCACGCAATGAGATAACGTAGTCAAACATCTCATATGATCCATCTGGACTAGCTTGAACACCGGCAGCTTGTTGAAGAACTTGAGCTACGACCGAAAGGTAAGTCTCAAAATGACCACCAATAGCCCCAGCAATGTCTCCAAAGCATTGGAGGATAGCGGGTTTGAATTGATTGGCAAGAGCCGTACTCTGTATGAATGGTAAGCGATAATTCCGGTAGAATGGAAATAGTTTTCTATAGTCCCGTGTCCAATAAATTCCTCTAGAAAAACGTACCCTTAAATTGTTCAATAAATAGTTCATGAATGTATCACAGTATGGCTGGCAAGGTGGACCCATAGAACGAGTAATGTCACTAACAAGGCCAATTGCCATTGAGCACAAACTTGGCTCTTCTTGGTTGCCAAGAGCATTGTACAAGAAAGGGGAAAAGGCCTCCATGTACGTAGCAAATCCCTCCTCTAAGGCATTAGCCAAACTGCTGACAGTAGCGAAAACTGCATCTGGAACACTCGACTTTCCACTAGTAGTGTTGAGGATCTGTAACAAGACAGTCATGATGGTATCTGCTTGAGGCGCAATTTCCTTCTCAAGACGTTGGATAATGGCCAGAAGAACTGTGCACAGGCTGGTCTGCATCTCCTCCAAAGTAATCTTGTCTTCAACGCTGACAACTTGTTGTTGGAGAGGAATTGTGGCTTCCAAACGCTTGATAATGACGTCTGAGAGTGATGCAACAGCTTTAAGACTATCATTGGCAGCATTCTGGACAAAAGTGTTGAGAACCTCATAAGCGGCAGTTCGGAGTTGATTATCAGCATCACCTCTCTCGGTGACTTGCAGAAGACGGGAGATGCTTTCGTTGAAGTGGGGTGACAACGGGTTCTCTTGGCAACCAATTTCGCCAGAGAAGCGCTCTGCAAGGTTCATCAAAGCCCAGCAGCAAGATCCAGCCATCTTTGGACTGCTGATCAATCCTTCAAAGAGAGAGCCGATTAATTGGGGAAGATGAACCTGTGAATCAATTGCTTCTGAGCAGGCTTCTGTGATACGTCCAAGAGCATATGCGGTTGAATCCTTGACGTGAATATTTTGATCTTGCATCATGCCAATGATGACTGGGAGAGCTTGCTTGACGATAGGCTCAAGGGTGTGATCCTCAGGACCTTCCATAATTGCGCCGAATGCTGAGACAGCAGCATCTCGCTCATGCCAGTCCTCTGATCGCAAGTGTGTCTCAACGAATTTCAGGACAGGTTGAATAACTAATTGACGAACTGCTTGAGCGTAAAGTTGCAAGCATTGGTATGCAGCTCTGGAGATATTGTATTCCTCCTCGCCAGCATCCTCATCTTGGTGTGTCAAGAGTGTTAAGAGAACTGGAACTACCTCAGGAGTAGCAACTTGGCAGAAATGATAGAAAGGTCGCATTTGGTCGGTACTCTCAACCTACAAAAATTAGTATTTTTCATCTCAAAAATAGATTTAGCTCACCTGTGCGTTATCATCCTCAATAGCAATCTCCTCCTCGCAAACTGTACTCCAGAATTCAACAGCAAGCTTAGCAACATCTTCCTCCTCACTCTTCATACCCATGATAGTAAGCCCAAAGAGAGCCTTCTCCATGTAAAATCGCATCAGATCATAGTAAAGAGCCATGATTCTGTTAAGGCATCCAAAGGCACCCTGTTGTATCCGTTGATCCGCAGCTTGTGTAGCCTCACAGATAACCTGCATGATATAATTTCGCTCGCCCTCATTCTTGAAGTTGCTATCCACAAACTCCAGAGAATCTCCAAGAGCATATATAGCAGCCAAACGGACCTCAAGATTCGGCTCCTCTTTTCGAGCTCCTTGAACAACTGCAGTCAAAATAGCATTTGAATGTTGAACGAGACTCTGTCGGAGATCTGCATCTTGACTCTCGCAGATAAATCCAATAGTTGTCAAGGAAGCTTGCTTTAGGTGATCAGCGCCTTCTCCGACATTCCGAACTAAGCTTGCCATAAGCTCTGGCCATTGATCACGGGGAAGTTCGATTGCCGCGATGGAAGCAATAACTTGCGCTGCTGCTTGACCAGCTTGTGCGTTGTTTGATGCAAGAGCTTGAAGTGTCAAATCCTTGACGCGCTTCTTGGTATCTCCATCTTGTTGAACCCATTTCTCTTGTAAATCGCGTAACCGGGCATATTCGCGAGCTGTAAAGGCGTTCTTGAGGGCAATACCGGCAGCTGCTCGAATGGGACCTTGAGCCTCTTCATTTGCGAGCTCTTGGACTAGGGTGACGAGGTATCCAGACTAGATCGGGAATGTCAGTACTCTTTCCCAGCCTAGCGGTCAAGGCAGGGAGACTTACGAAGTTGGTCTCAGCGGCCTGTGTGAGTTGTTGTTCGGCAGCATTTCGTGTAGGGCCATCTATTGAGAGTCAGTAACCGTGCTGATGGTCTTCACAAGCGGAAAATGAGAACTGACCAGGTGAGAAGGTGTTCAAGAGCACTTGATTGACGTCCATGATTGCGGTACAGCCTGTGCTGTGCCTTCAGATCGTTTGTGTATTTGCGACTCTGAATGAGATAAACGGTTTCCTTCTAAAGAATTGAAAGACGTCCCTTTTGAATGAGACTGGTGGGTAGGTTGAGCTTGTTTTGGTTTACGTTGAAGATTAGAGATCGCTTGCCGAAGTTTTATTGACGCGAAGTTGGTCGTCAACGAGGCTACAATTTTGGGTGCAGCACACGAAACACTTCAAAAGTTGAAGACTTTACGGCGCAGCAATGTCTCAAAGGAATGTAAGAATTGAGTATTGGAAGAGATTGCTTGATTCAATAGCTGTGAGCTTTTTGATTTTATGATTTCACATGGCACATTTGGGTGGTCCCCTCATTCGTGCTTGTGAAAAACTAGTCTATTTTAGGCTATGATCAAAATAATTGAGCACGTGACATATCCACGATTCGGGGTCCTTCTATTTAAGAGCTACTGGACGTTGTGGAGCTATTGAAAGTGGTACTACCGATGGCTGTTTATATCTAGATGAGGGATATTCATTTTGCATCGTTGTATAGGGTTCCCACAAAAATATTATGTTGTTCAGAAATGAGTGCTGTTGACCAAGCCCCCACTTCCCGAGAATTCAGACCCCACACACATCTTTGTACCACATTGAAATAGCGTTACTGTGTCATTTGATATCAGAAATGCACAATCAACGTTGCTTTTAATACCCACAGAAATGCTAAGAATGCTAAACAGATCCCTTCAAAAAGTTGACCCCCTAAAACTACCATCCCAAATTCACAATTTTGATATTAGGCACCATTCACCCTTGCCTCCAATACACTCACTGCATCTGGTCCACTCTTCGGTGCGCCGTTTGGCTTGGGGATAGCAAGGTCACCGTTGGACACCGGACTCCGAGGATTTACATTCTCCCCGAATGGTCGACCTCCTCGAACGAGAAGCGGGGTTGTAGGCCTGCTTGCTACGAACTGTATCTGTCAGTTTGATTACACAACCAGTAAGAAGAGGAGGACATACATTACTAGCAGCACTCAAAAGAGCTATCAAAGAACTCTGCACCACATCCTCATGAACACCTACTCCCCAAACCTTTTGATTCGATCCGGTAGCTGTGCACTCAATATAGCTCGCTGCCTTAACATCTCTGCCTCCTCCAATAGCATGTTCCTTGTAATCCGCCACATCAAGATCGATGCCAACTGAATGAAGAGCGTTTGCGAGACTGGAGATGGGACCGTTGCCAATGCCACTTAATGACACTTCCCTACCATCAATACTAATCACACCCTCAAAACGTCTCATCAAATTTTTTGTATCTTGGGTCTTGCCTGGCGCAGGAGGCGCAGGCGATGCAGAACGATCTGTAGAAATGGAGTAATCGACAAGCATGAATCGTGGATTCTCCTTAAGAAAATAAGTATCTTCAAAAAGCTCTGAGATCTCCTTAGAAAGAAGTTCGCGGCCGACCTGCTCGGTCCGTTTCTGTACGATTTTACTAAACGCGATTTGAAGACCACGAGGTAGATCGAGTTCAAGATTCCTGAGAATGATCCAGGCTGCGCCACCTTTACCACTCTGCGAATTGACTCGGATGATAGCTTCGTATGTACGGCCGATATCTTGAGGGTCGAGAGGGAGGTATGGAAGTTGCCAAGGAGATTCGTTTGTTGCTCCCGCTGCTTTGCGAGCCTGGAATCCCTTCTTAATAGCATCTTGATGAGAGCCACTGAAAGCACAAACAACAAGCTGGCCTCCGTAAGGTGCTCGTGGATGTACCGGGATTTTGTTGCTAACCTCCACAACATCGATAACCCTATTGAGATCCGAAAAGTCGATATTAGGATGTATACCTTGGGTATAAAGGTTCAAGGCGAGCGTAACAAGGTCCACATTTCCCGTCCTTTCCCCATTTCCAAAGAGACATCCCTCAACCCTATCCGCACCCGCCATCTGAGCCAGTTCCGCCGCCGCGACCGCACAGCCACGATCATTATGCGGATGTAAAGACACACAAATCTTCTCTCTCTCCGTCATATTCCTGCAAAAATACTCAATCTGATCCGCATACACATTCGGGGTACTCATCTCCACCGTTGCTGGAAGATTGAAGATAATCGGATTCTCCACACTTGGTCCCCAAGCCTCCTTCACAGCCTCACATATCCTAATCACAAATTCCGGTCTCGAATCCGAGAACGTCTCCGGACTGAATTCGAAAGCCCATTCCGTACCTGCCTGTGAAGGATCATCCTTCGTAATCGACCGCGCGTATTTCGTGCATTTGACCGCTAACTCCACATTCTGATCCTCCGTCATGCCAAAAACTATCCGTTGGAAACATTCGCTCGTCGCGATGTAGATATGTAAGAGGGCTTTCTTAGCACCTTTAAGAGAGTCGACCGTTCGTTTGATGAATTCTTCGCGGCAGGGAGAGAGGACTTGGAGCCAGACATCATCTGGGACCGCGCCTGGGGTTTCAACGAGGCGGCGCGTGAAATCAAAATCGGTTTGTGAGGCTGAGGGAAAGGAGACTTCGATTTCCTTGTATCCAAGCTCTACTAACATCTTGAAGTATTTCCATTTTTGTTCGCCATCCTACTTGGTAAGTTCTTGCAGAATTGGCAAGGGATTGGGGCATACCATAGGGTCCACCAAACTCTGGTTGCCATCGCGCAAATCCGTGGAAAGCCATCTGGGCGGCTTGTCGATCGTTTTATCAGGCCATTGTCTGTTCTCGAGCTTTAGAGGAGGGAATCGGTTGTATTTTATCGAAGGATCCTTGAGCCTTCACCTTTCAATTAGCATACTTCCTAACACACGGATAGAATTTCTCTCACATGGGCATTTTGACGGAATGGCGGGGTAAGTTTCAATGCAGGGGGGATTTGATTCAACCACGTTGTCGAATTGCTTCAAGATGAGAAACAAAACCTAACGAACAGATACTGTTCAATCACTCTGAAGATTGGCGCTAAGAGCTAAATATCGTTGTTCGGTTTCCAGAGCAAAGAAACTGAGTCACTGAAAATTATCCGCAATCGCGCCCTTCTTTTTAATCAAATTGCGGGGCGTTTACTAGTAGTGGGGTTCACCAAATACTGAAGAATGAGCATTTTACGGTACAGACAGATCTTACCACTTATGGTTCATGGATCAACATCGTATTTATTGAATGGCTTTTTACATGTTCTGTGAGAGGACCAACTTTCTTACTCTGGGGTTGTAATATATGAAGGATCGACGTCAGCACATCCAGAACTGGCGTCACTCGAGAATCGGAGGTCCTTGTGTGAACGGGTATAGCCGTTTCAACCCGTCCTTTGAGAAAGCTTCGCTTTTGATTGGACATTGAAGTTATATTTCAGGGCGGGGGTTGTGTCTGGAGTAAGATCGGAGCGGAATGTGTGGCCCTATTCAGCAAGTGATCAGGATGTTCTTATTGTCAGCATCAGCATCATCAAAGCACGTCACAATCCCATAAAAATAATACATGATGCAGGCGATTGATGGAAGGTGGTTATTTAATTCTCCTCTCTGGTAACTCCGTCCCAATGCTTGTAATTCTTCTACATAATAACGCCACAACGTTTAAACCGCTCAAATATTTCCAAGAACGAATGAATGCCAGTCTCCGAGACCGCTGTCACCAAGTAAAACTTTCCTCGATCAGATCCAGGCTTCCCTCGTGCTGCAAATCTCTGACTGCTCCTCTCACATTATCAGCCAGTCCTCCTGGACCACAGACAGTGACACACATAGCTCCGGTCTGGTTTCTGACCTCAGTTTGCAAAAGGACATCTATGTTCGGTCTACCGGGGTACATCTGGACGGTTGCGCTTGGTGATACGATCTCTCTAGGGTTGCTAGGTCGAGTGACGAAGAGCTTAATTGTGAGGATGTCTCTCCGCTTTGGCATACGAAGGATCTCATCCATCCAAGGTCGCACCCATTCGAGATGGTTGGAATCCCTGACAATCCAGACGAGTAGGACTTTTCGAGTCGCAATCCTACCATCCGTGAATCCTTGAATGAGATGTTTGACGTATGGGATCTGGTGAGTGATTCCACTTGAACCTGCGAAGAGAACAGCATGGCCATATGAGTCGAGAGAATGATGGCCGGCGTACGGTCCTTCGAATGCCGCCTTGAGCGTGAGAGTACGCGGACTAGAAGCCTTTGCTTTGTCGAATAACCGTTTAGTCAATCCGCTTTGAGCATGAATGACAAAAGACACATCAGTCGTCATCTCGGCCCGAGATTCCGGATCTTTCTCTGACCAAGGGTCTGAGAAAGGGTTAGTGGGTGTTGTTGGTCGGTCTTCTACCCACGCGATGGAGAAAGGGTGAGACTCCCAGGCATTGAGAGTTGCGAATCGAAGGTAGGCATGCGTTCCGGGCTTGATGTTGTGTTGCTTCGGTAGATGCATGGTAACTCTGCAAGCATTTCCTGGGAGAGCTTTGATAGAGGCATTAGTCCAGCCTTTGCGAGAGTAGTTGTAGTAGACGATTCGAACGAGGCGAGCAATACGTTCTCCAAACCACAACAGGATCACTACTCGCAGGAAGGGAAGTTGAGGTAGTTGTGCAATCTGGCAATGAATGTACACGCCAATTATTGCTACGAAAGCAAGAATCATGTGAACATTGAGGAAGGTCTCGTAGAATGCATGGCGGATTGCGGAGGGAGAAGTGAAAAATATCACAACCATGGCGATCGTGCCCACGGATCCATATCCGATGAATGGATCCGTGTTTATTGCCATGCCAATACCTGACCATCCCGTAGCCGCGTGCTTGACATAGGCCCAAGCGATTGTGTGAATGACTGCCTCGTAGACCACGATCCGTCCCATCCATCTGTGAATAAGGTTGTATGTGTCGAAACTGATTTGAAGAATTGGGATCAAGGGGTTATTACGGCCGGCTAAGATTACAAGTGGAATCATGTTGACGATAGCTAACACCCCTGATCTTCCTCGAAGGTCAGCAATCACTGAATACTTGTCGGGTTGATTGTAATCCAGAACAATACAGTAAATCAGGTTGCTCAAGAGGTAGAGAGTGAGAAGTATTGTATGGAGTCTCGAGGGAAGGGTTCCCATGTTGATGGCCGGGGAAAGTTTGTATTCTCGATTGTGTCGCTTCTTCCCCAACGGTGCGTAAAGGAGATGCTTCTTGACCTTCCACCAACTTGTTAGATTCTCTGCCCAGTATCTTTGATGTTCTGCTGGGAGATTCATGGCAGCCATATGTCGTTGGTGTTTCTGATACCTCTCAAACATTCTAATGGCAAGTATAAGCATTGCCAGCACGCCTAAACTCCACCATGATATAGCTTTGAAGAGGTTATTTTTTGGTTGATCGACGCCATTGAGCGCCGTCGCAAACGGAGCTATCGTTGACTCGGGATCCGTTCCATTGTTCGTTGCAGTCGCGTTCGCAAAGGTAGATCGAGCCAAGACCTGAGTAAGCTGTGGGAAATCATGCCGCGAAGGTGGCATAGCGTTCGTATATGGAAAATTCGTGACGTCCGTAAGTAGGATGCGAGATATGAGCTGCATGTATCTATGACTTTCGTAAATATGTTTCACAATTTCTGGAAGAATCGAATAAAAATTTTCTGAGGATCTGAGACCTACTTTCGAGGATCAAGTGGCTATTTAACAATGCTTTTGAGTTCTATTGTTCTCGGTCGAGGAACAAAAATGAATATTTTTAGACAAAGAGCATTGTCGTGGGTTTACTCGAAGTCTTGTGAATCAAAGAAGGCCGTCGATCCCAAAAACAAAAGCCGAAATCTTGTGTGAATGGTATTGTCTCCAGGACTTTGTTGCTCTTAACGTCTATCAAAGACGCGATAGTTCTAATAAAGGAAAGATTCGGTTCTCCCTCCGCCACCACAAAGCGACAACAGGAATGTCTGAATTGAACGAAGTAATCGAATAGCGCCTATCGAATGATACTCATTTGTCTTTGCGTAATCGTGAAACGGCAGCACATTGTGGGGAATCGTAATTCTGCGAACGGCGAAGATTCGGTTGAGGCTGAGCGATAGAACGACAATAGTAATGAATGTCTGAATAGACTGAAGGATTGAAAAAGCGCTTATTAAATCATACCCATTTGTCTATGGGTATTTCTGAGGTTTCTATGTTTAGCTGCGCAGTGGGAGGATTTGTGAATGTGTTCAGAGGTCGAATTTGGGTCTCTGAGCCTCCCAGAGAATAAAAACGGCGCAGAAGAGACGACGACGACGACCAGCGTTTATTCAATTGCAGGATTTGTGAATGTAGTCAGAGGAGGTCGACTTCGGGTCTCTGAGCCTCTCAGCAAACAAAAGGGGGGTAGGAGAGACGGCCAGCGAAGTGAATGAAAGCAATCAACGAAGGAAGGACAAAGGTTTTCAAGAAGAAGAGATCGTGAGCTTCGTACTCCCGTTTGTAGTAGTACCATTACCTTAGAGCCAAGAACCCCCTTCAATCTACTAGCGTGGAGCCATAACCGCCTATCGATTTCTGTCCGCATGGTATAGTACAGTCTAAAGGGCTTGTCAGAGGTAGAATCCGCTGTTTTTCGGTCAGTTGTTCATGATGTGAGGTTCAAGATCCAGGGGCAAGCGAAGGATTGGCTTTCGATGGCAGACGCCTTGGTGGCGTTGACAAGCGCCGATCTCGAACATCCCGGACGAAAATCAAGAACGCCCATTTGACTGGCCGAATGTTTGAAACAACGAGAAACGGCGAGAAAACTTTCAGGGGCGTACCGCCGCAGTGGATATAATAGGTTACACTAGATCTTGGAGTTACGCGTTTGAATGCAATAACTTCAGGCTAGATCTTGAGATTCCACAACGTTGGGATAGTTGTAGTTATGATTGCGACGACATGGAGCAAAATGGAGCCCCCAAGTGGGATGATCGTACCAGAATATGTTGTGAGGAGGGTGGGGAATTGTAAAGCTTGGTAGAGACGCCTCCAGGCCACTCCACGACGGCCTGCATGTTTCGAAACAACGGATGAAGGAAGAAAACGGGCGTGACTACCTGGTGAAAGGGAAATGGAATGTGTGGAGTGTGGCTGAACATTGAGGGCACGTGAAATTACTAATCAATCAATCAAGCTTCGGCATCAGGAACCTCAAATTTCAAGAGCTCCGCAAAGGGCGAATTCAGAGCAGCCATTGAGTCTTCCCACAACCCTTAAAATGGGATCTGGCTCCTCCAAACCCGCGCCTCCGACTTCCCAAGTCTGGACGAGGTAATAATACCACAATCCCTATCATGACCCTAAATTGACAGCTACAGCGAACAACCCGTCCGATTCTCGCAAGAGCTCATAGATTCGTTACAAGTAAGCACAGAGGTACCAGTCGGCCCCGTATCTACCAAATCATGACTCAACTAACACATTTAAAGTCCGATTCGACTCGCGCCAAAACCCTGGAACTCCACATCCAATCCCGCGTCGCCGACGAGCTCAAACGACTCCAAGAACGCGCCTCAAAAGACTTCGCCGACCTGCAAGAGAAGATCTCCGCTGCTGAAGATTCAACTCGAAAGAAAGGGAAATCGGCTGGTGATACGCTGAGGGATTTGGGAAGAGAGAGTGTACAGAATGATGTCAAGGAGTTGAGAAAGAAGTTGGAGGGGAGGAAGACCTTAAAGGAGGTTGATGAGGGTGTGGAGAAGGCAAAAAGTGAGGTGGTTAAGTGCTTGAGGGAGAATGATAGGAGGCCGTTGGATTGTTGGAAAGAGGTAGAGAAGTTTAGGTCGGAGGTACGGAGGTTAGAGGGGGTTTGGGTTGAGAAGATTGTGCGATAGAGGAGGAGGCATGGAGTGTAGAATACTTGTAATAGAGATTATAGTTCGGCTGGAATGACGCCTCAAAGAGAGACTTTAGCACAAGAGTATGAATGGAATCTATCATGTATTATGTTCTAAAAATCCCAAATCTGCCACGTCTTCCGTGTCTATGGGAGCCTCCGTCGCCTTAGCTTGTTGACGCTTCTTCAACCCCTCTGCCCTTTTTCTTTCCCTCCTAGCTTGAGGATCCTCCCATTGTTCACCATGATCTCCTTTGCGCTTCTCTACTCCGTCTGTATTGATCATATCCCTAAGCAATGTCCGAAACCTTGCAATCCTGTCTTCGTTCTCATCGAATCTTTCGTTCGAAATGGCCAGTAACGTAGCCAAATCAGACTCAGGAACATTACATATTCCCTCCCCTTCAAAATGGTATCCTACTAGTGATTCAAGAGTCAACCCCATACATCGAACAGCTACCATGGGCGTCGCTGGTTCTTTAGTGGCGGAAATGAGGTTGAGAGCACCGCTTTCACGAAATCCAGCTTGAAGAGCCGCGGTAAGAATCATCTGAGCATGAGAAAGGGAAGCGGTCAGAATATGGAGGATCTATAGAGCGTTAGCATCTGGGTCTAATCTGATACATCTAGAATAACTTGCCATGGGTTCAAACTTGAAATGGACTACTCTTGCCCCTATGTCACGTGGAGGTTGGGGTTCCCTCCTTTTCATTCCCAAGAGCCCAGCCAAATCCATTTCTTCTTCCCAAGACGCCTTATTATGGCTGACGAATAGCCATCTTCCACCTCCGCCCTTGCCTCCTACACCAGCTGTCGTATCCTTTGCCTTTGCGCCTGAGCTATGCTCCACTCCATCGCCCTCGACCTTCCCATCTTCATCTTGCTGAGAAGATCTCCCTCGTTCAGTTGCTCTCTTGCCTTCCAGAAACACACTGACCCTTCCTCCACAACTCGAAGTAGTCACAAATCCTTCAAGAGAATTGATCTCATCAATCAGATCGCGAATACTTTCATCAATAGAATCCTTGGGAGAAAGATCATGGTACTCCTCTGCCGGAATACTGAGACTTTCAAGTATCCTGCGCTTCTTTACTAAGAAGGATTGTGGCAGAGATGATGGGTCGGGTTTGGAAGGCATAGTTGAAATACTGAGGAAGGTGCTTGTACGGGGAGGCAGATGATGCTAGAATGAAATTTCAAACCCTTCCCGCACCTGAACATTGAACTTCTTTCATCAATTGAACAAATTCAACATCCATCATAATCCGAATTTCTCAATCCTTTCCAGATTCTTGAACATTCTTTCACCTCCAATGAAGTTTGGGACAATAGTCGGTATAGTTAAAGCATGACTTTATCACTGATCACAGCACGTGAGTTGTACATGCTCTCTTGAACATGTTGGCGGCGACTCATCATTTCACAGAAGAGCTCAAATTTGTGGATATTGGTTTGCGTTTTTACTAATTTACATCTGCCATCTATGCCTCATTTTTGCTGCCATAAAAGACAACATGCCGTCTGGATCATGTCCAGGCAATTGGTAAAAGCATCATCAAAGAAACATGAAAGAGAAAAGGCGATGAACAGGGTTTGAATTCAGGGACCCAAATGACACTCAAAGTATGACTCCGAAAGACATAAACGGATCAAGCAAGCACAAGGCTTCAGCAAGATCTTAGTCACCATCGTAATCAACCATGGTGCAAAGCAATACGAAGGCATTCAGAATATTCAGAACACGTTCAACCAGTCAAAGCTGGAGTCAAAGCCATCTTGAGAAGAGTCTCAATAGCAGCCCACTCCTTGACGGCAACCTGAGCAAGAGTTGTACGAGCGAGTTTCTTGGTATCGTGGTCAATGTACTTGTCAAGCTCACCAAAGAACTTCTCCTCATGAGTCACAACACCCTTTGCAGATTGCTCAGCTAGTGAGAGCTTTGGCTTCTGAGCTTGGGAGACTTCACGAATGATGGCCGCATACCACTGGTGATAGTTAGCAATTTCACTCGTCCAATCTTTCAAGATTTCGAACGAAGACTTACCAAGATGGTATCCCAAGGCATACCAGGCTTAGCACCAATGGACCAGAGGTACTTCCATTGAGACGCATAAGGGGCAACACCATACTCGCGAGCAGTCTGTTCATCCAAACCAGCAATATAGACAACATCATCCTTCATGGCCGGAGTAAAACCTTGACACTTGAGAGCTGCCTTCCAAACACGCTTGAGCAACATGTTTGTAAGGTTGATATTTTCCTTCTCACTGTTGACACGATCGATGAGGAGGTGCAACATGTCAAGGGTGGCTTTGTGCAACAATTGGCGGTCCTCAATGGTGATGTCGTCAACCATGTACCAGGGATACTTCTGAGTGTTAGCATTGCCCTCATTGTCTAGAGAGATTGTGCATACCTTCAACAACGTGCTAATCAAGTTCTCAAATGGGCGCTGGGGACAATCCTTAGAGAAGGGGGACTGCAGAAATCAGAAATCTATCAAATAAGACCAGGAGAAAGGCTTACACGCTGCGGAGCCTCAACATGCTTTACCAACATAACCAACTCCTCCCGGGTGATAAAGCCTTGGAAGCCAGAGTTGTATTTATCATTAGGCTCCCTAGGGATGATTGTTGGACGGCCGTCTCTGCTCCAAGCCACATTCTTTGCCTTTGGGAACAAATCTCTCATCAAACTACCCTGGTCGGAAAGCTCAATCTCAACATGACGTTGTCCCAAACGACCACCATGGCCACCAGTGCGATTCATTTCAAATCGTTGGACTGCAGAAACTGCATCACCCAAGGTGACAAACTCAACATATGCGTCCAAGGTCTTGCTTGTAACACGCTCCATGATGATATGAACCGGCTCATTGTCACTCTCAGCTACGATCTTGGCATTGCGACCGAGGAAAGCGAGGATTTCAGGGCGGTTGACAGAGTATGGGATCTGTGCAGTCAGTGTATGTTATGATTAGAACCTGGGGCACTTACATTACTGATCTTAATGACGCCCCAGGCATCATTCTTAGCCATTCGGCAGTACTCAACAAACGGCAAGTTCTTTGGATCAAGAGCTAGATCGATGCTTGGCTTGACTTTTCCGCCCTGAGTTAACTGCGCAAGGTGTCTGCTCATACCACCCTGGTTAGATCCGACAAGAGCCTTGTATGGACTGGTGAAAGATCCAGTTCCTAAACCCTGGAAAGGACGCGTAAAGGGTGAAGGAGCTGTGGTGAAGGGATCATTTTCATTGATTGGTCGCAAAGTGCTTGCGCCAGCGCTGCCAGCTGCGAGAAGAGACATCATCTTGGGTGGTGATGCGCGACGCTTGAGTGCCGTTACAGTGTCTTGCATGTTAGGGTTAAGCGTTGTAGTGGGAGTGGTCTCAATCCAATTCGAAACAGCTTGTTTTCGTTGAGGTTCAGTTGCCGAAGAGATAGATTGGCCTCGAACAGATCGCAATTTTGGAGTCTGCAAGCTACACGGCTCTGAAGTGAATCCGTTATCAACGATACGCTTCGTTCCGGGAGTTTCTGCTACCTTACCTTCGCTCGCTAATGATTGTCTAGAATGAACAGATTGATCGTCTTGGGATGATGCACGGCTTGCTTTATCTGTAGTTCTTGCTGGGCTTGAGTCTCGAGTAGCCTTTGCTGGCTCTGGCAAGAGAACTGGCCCACCAAGCAAGGAGCTGGGAGCAGATTTCTGATCATTTTTGGCTGGTCCGTGAGTGAATTTTTGCTTGCCGTTTTGTGACCCGTTCTGCTTTTGCTTGCCCTTGGAATTCGAGTTGCGGCTGCTTCGACCACTTTGAGAGCTATTTCCACCATTACGATTTTGACCATGATTCGTGCCCCCGTGGTTACCTGCGGATGATCCTCTGTTACCAAGAGAACCCCACGCTTGGCTGATTCCTTGAGCGGGTCCAGCATTGTAGGTCATGTTTTGAAAGTTCATAACAGGACTTGACATAGTTGCGGTACTGAAAGTAGGCGATCCAGAAGAGCCATGACCATGTTGATGTTGTAATGGGTGACCTCCATTGTAATCATTGTAATTGCCAGATTGGGGTGGAACATAGTTACTGTAGGGGGCAGGAGCATTGGTAGCATTTGTGTATCCTTGCTGGTAACCGTTGGAGCCGGAAGCATGGGTAACAGTTGTATACCCTGGTTGAAATTGATCGGCAGAAGCAAGAGAGGCGCCGCCTTGTTGATACTGATACTGAGAAACTCCGTTGGAAGGACCACCTTGGTGGTACGGGTACTGAAATGCTCCATTGGAAGCACCTTGTTCATACATATGACCACCAACAGTGGGACCTTGGTACTGGCCAGTAATAGGTACGGGAGGCGCAGTTTGATAGTGACCACCAATAGGTCCCCCAATTGGAGCGGGCTGGTATTGATTGTCAATAGGTCCAACATGAACGGCTTGGTAGTGTTCCCCCGTCTGATATCCGCCGATCTGAGGCGACGAGTGATAAGTTGTAGTCGATGAGATCGAACCTTGACGACTGAAAGCAGCTGGATTCGATTGCGACGAATAGGTCTGCTGGGAATCGAAGCTGGTATTTGCGCTTGGTGGAAACCCAGTAGGGACATAAGTTGGAGAAGTCGGGTTCAAAGTGGTACCAGTAGGGCGTGGAGGCAATTGCGGCATAGTCGGCTCATAGAGAAAGCTAGGAGTAGCCCATGGAGCATCGATCTCGATATGTTGCGGCTCGGCCATGTGATAAGGAAGAGGGACTTGGGTTCGAAAGCTATCAGCGCTGCCAGTTGAATTGGTGCTTTGTTGTTGCTCGAGCGAAATGTACGGCGGAAGGTTTGTGTATGGATTGTGCGTAGCACGCTCCGTTGGAAGAGCGCTTCGTCTCATCATGACTGATGATTTTGGAGTGCCTAGAGGTGTTGGTGTTGAAGTTGAGGTTGACTCTTTGGATCGACGAGTCGATGTTGTTGAAGGTCTGAAACGAGGAGGGACTTGGATGGGGAAAAGTTTTAGCTCGGAATACGTCGGGAGTGAATTTGAGTGTGGTGGTGAAGACTTTTGTGGGGAAACCAGAAAAGGATCTTCTAATGGCACCTCACGCACAGGGCTCGCTTCGACTCGTCTCTGCTGTCTTGCTGTTGCAGACTTCAGTGCATGACGAATGCCTTCGCGAATGCCTGTACGATTGCCTGCACGAGTCGGTTTACGAATGGGTGTATGAAAGGGGTGCCTAGCACAACTCATCCTCCTCAAAAGGTTTCAGGGTCGTGTAATTAAGACGACTATGTAAGTCAACAGAGAAAGAGAAAGAAGAGAAAGGTTCTGGACAGGATAAAGAAGGTAAAAGGACAGCTGTGTTACGTGTTGCACCTACAGGTGAGAGGCTTTTCTATCTTGATCAAGTGTCAAAGAAAAATGAAATCTTGACTTATTCTAAACTATCTAGCTTGGATTAGTTCATGTCAACGATCACGGTAGGCTTTTGTTTTTAAGAATAATATCTATCCCCGTTGGGACTAGGAAGAGCGGAGAGGTGGTTATGACCGAGTCGACACTTCTCAGATTTAGTTGAAATATTGGACTTAATGGGACTAATCAATCTTTATTTCTTGGAGAGTCCTACAGAGAACGTCTAGTCATGTTCTAGAGGGAGCTCAGGATCTACTTCGATTCAGAACCAAGCATGTTGTCTTGTTTTGTTTGATGTACAGACTTGCAGAACATGAGGGATGTCCCAGGCCTTGAGACTTTCCGGTTGGATGAGAAAGTACCATGAACGAACTGCTCTCCTCGTTGATGGAATAACTGAAAGGCTGGGTCCAAGCAATGCTTCAAGATACCTTGCGTATCGCTGGCTTGTCCTCGTGGTGCTCATTTCTCATCATACTTGAGCTTAGAATGTTCCAATATTCAGGATCAGCAACAAGAAAATGATGATGGCCCAAGCATCTAGATATTTTTTCTTGCTGATTCATTTCATATCTTCATTCCTTCATGTATTTTATGCACATGTACTGCTTTGTTCAAACTGATACGGAGACATTTCCAGGTCTATTACATGACCGACCGGCCTATGCAGGTCTAGACACAACATGTCAAGTCATTCCAACCCAAATTTTTTCTGCCAACCCCATGTTACTTTTCTCTTGACTTCATCTATCAACAATCGCACCATGCCTCGCATTTTATTAGTTTTCATGTCGTCAACCATCCCTTCGCTAACCCTTTCCCCTCGCTTCGTGAACCAACCAAATTCGCCCAAAAAGCAACTCCAAATCGCATCCACAACCCGCTTGCCTCGGACTAAGACACGAACAAGTTCTACATACCTCGAGATATCATCCTCCTCCGGGTTCGACAAGCAGCGGGAAGCAGAACCTGCAGCGCAGCATCAAGCAAAGCTATCACAGAAAAAACGTACACAACAGTTTTCAGCAGGGAGGGGGAAATGTAAGGGTATGTTGTATAACGGACCCCATATTGGTGGAATAACTAGGTATCGCAATGATGGGTATATCCAGGTCGAAGCTTAGAGAGGCGGAAATCTGGATGGTGGGCTGAGAAGAGGTCCTGAGTGTGTAAATGTGAGGAGCCACCGAGATATTGAGCCGGTATGTGAAGCAAGGAAGAAAGGGGAATAGGTAGGTTTGCGTTGCGGTTGGAGTAGCTGCCTCAATAAAGTATTTAAAGGGAGAAGATAAAATAGTTTCGCAAAGACGTACCAGGGTCTAGGGTTGGGATATCAGCCTTGAAGCATAAATAATTTCTGTGATTGGAGAGCTTCAACCTTTTGGTCTGCGATGTAAAGCAAGCAAGCGCGGGGAAACAAAGATCTTGGACTAAGTAAGTTAAAGCAATGTATTTTCTGAAGCTATTAAAGCTAGCTAGCAATATCTATATGTATAATCTTCATGATATAACCCATCCATCGTGTAAAATGACCATCAGCAAAATATAGCAAATACTCCTCCATATCCATGATCCGTTATTAAATTGTAGCAAGATATCCATCCACCATCTATCCATGACCAATACTCAAACACAACGCCATACGTCCTTAAGGTAGAACACCAATTCGGATCTCGCCAAATGGCTCGATATCCTCGCCTTCGTCCTGCTCAACCCAAACTCGCCGCTTCGTAGCCAGACTCAAGACATGATAGAAAGCCTGCGCAGCTACCATCCTGGTATTCTTTTTAACATCGAATAATTCTTCAAACGTGACGTACTTCCTATCCAAATCACCCTCCAACTCATCTAGATTATCAACCTCATCACCCACTTTCTCAGCAACTGTATTTCGTACATATTCGAAGAAGTTATTCGATTCATGGTCCAAGGCTTCTCTAACCCATTGAGATGTAGCGGCAGTTTGGGTATCAACCTGTGCTGCTGGACCAAAGATATCGAATTCAGCTTGGGAAGGCGAGACGTTATGGCCTTGGGACCGGAATAGGTTCGCATCGTCGTCGAGTTGAAAGTCATCTTCCCGACCATACAAAATTTGATCATCTTTAATCATATGATCGAGATCACCTGGGAGGTTGGATCCTCGACCAATGAGTGGAGAAGCGGAAGTAAGGCGATGACCAATTTGGGAGTTGGCACGCCCTTGAATACTGGATGATCCAGCACGCTGGTGGGAATGGACAGAGGCAGATACGTTCCAGGGCATTATAGCAGAAGAGGGGTAGTCTTGAAGTGCAGATTGTGCCTCTCGTCCGATTTCCATGCCAGTGCTTTCATCTTCCATTATCATTCCTAGATCGTCGTCGAAATTACCGCGACCGATTTCGTCCTCATGCTGTGACTCCTCCTGGCGAACACGCTTGATGGACTCCTCTTCTTCTTCCTCCGCATCACGCGCACGCTTAGAGGTTTTCTTGGCTTTGGGTGCTATCTCCCTACCGGCGATCTTCGCAAGAAGTGCCTCTCCGGAGAACATAGCAAGAGGAGAAGGAATTTTGGATCCGACGCCATTACCGACGCCATTAAGACCAGAACCATAAACGAAGAAGAATGCATTCTTCTTGGTTTGAGCTTTGGCTTTCTTATTGACATTCAATAGACGACCAGCAGTCATATTATCCTTGTACTCACGCTGCCAGGTCAAAAGATCATTGTTGCGCAGGGCAGTATCAAGATCAGCGGCCAATTTCTTTGGAGCTTTCGTCTTGCGTTTCTTCTGGGGCGCTTCAGCTGACTCAGAAGATAGTCCTTGAGAGAAGACACGATCTTCGGAAACAAGATGAGGTTGAGGCCTGTCATTACCACCAAGAGCACCACTCATCATCGGGAACGGTTCGGCGTCTGATAGGTGCAAATCGTCATCTCCGAAGTTGACCATGTCAAAATCATCTTCTCCACCAATTACTGGCAAGATACGGCCGGCGATAGCATCCTCATGCTCCTTCCGAACTCGTCCACTGGCTGCAGAATCACTTCCAAGGTGGGCATTCGGAAGGATACTGCCTGCACGCCTCGCTTCGCGCTCGTCGATGTCGATATCACGCATTTGTCCATCAGCATCAAATTCGAAGATCATGTCGTCTTGGAAAAGCTCTCCTTCGTCATCGAAAATATCACGACCTATTCCGCCAATCTGATTCAAGTCAGCGAGGACTGAAAATGGGGTTCTGCTCAAGCGTAAAGATACGTACACCAAAGGGCTTCTGTCCAGACGACTCCGTAAATGGGTCATTCATAGGAAGCTGGTATGTTGCTGACTGTCTACTAGAGGACGGAAGGTTGATACCAAGGATAAATCCACGTGAGGAAGAAACAGAGCCACTGCGATCACGAGGGATTGAAAGCATTGACTGTGTGGATCCTTGCGAATCGCCGGCTAGTTCGATGCCGAGATTCGAGAAGTCAAAGTCGAGAGCTGGGAGCGCCATATCAATATTGAACGCCGGATCGTCCATAAGCAAGAGCTGGTCGGGACTGTGAAATGTCAGTTATCTTCAAAGACGAAGGAGAATGCAGACTGACCGAGTTTTGGCGGGAGCTGCATCGATATCGTTTTCTTTGGCGACTCGAAGCAGAGCACGCATATTGTTCTGCGCAGCCTGCGCGTCGGAAAGAACGTAATTGCATTGCTGATCATAAACTCGAGAAACACCGTATCTTTGCAGGTCAGTACAATTCTACAGTGGCGGAGGATGATACTGACAGAAGATTGCTCTGAAGTCTCAATGCCATTGGAGCCTCTGGCTGGATGATTGTCTCGCACGCCTTTTGAACATCGACTTCAAGGATTGCTTTGCGGGTGACCTTCTTGGTATTGGACTTCGCACCAAGGGTGGCGACGAGCCTAGGAAAGAACTTGATCAGCCATTGGGATCAAGTTTCAATCCTACCTAGTTCTGCGCCAGAGTGTTCGACGAGGAGAGAAGCTTACCAAACAGTTGCAACGCCATATTTGCGGCTAGTCAAGACTTGAAAATCATTAGCAAGCTACTATGTATGGATTGCAAGTATATCGACGCGTACTCTCATGACTGTAGAACATCTTGAGATTTCTACAGCGCGTTCAAGGCGCCCACACCCCCTGGAGTAATGAGAATATTCGGAAAAGGGGGTCGGTATTTGGGGAACAGGGTTAAGAAGGGATTGAAGAACCATCAAACGGATTGGAAGATTGGGGCTGTGAAAGGGATTTCAGGATAGGGAATTGAGAATTGGGAATGAATTTGAGGATTCTCGCGTTCTAATTGAATTCAGAACCGGAAGGAGCGCGAGGTGATCACGTGGGTAAATTCACTCCTTTCCCCCAACGTGAGAGGAATCTGCTCATTGAACCAAGCAAAGGTATTCATAGGCAATCGATTTGTACAGAAACATGTCATAGAAGCTTCATGGCATCTATAATCGTCCTCACCATCAACTTTGAAAGAAACGTTCACAATAGGACCATGGAATGATTTAAGAGATTTATTGTAATGAGGGAACTGCTATCTTCGCAGACTTCTCGTACAGTATTTGATCCGGCCGCCAGTATGTATGAGCCGTTACCTGAACGCCATCCAATGCTCCAAGCCGACATGGGACACCACTCAGCGAGGAAATCCTCTTATGCAATAAATGCAAATGCAAGAACCGGTCTAAGTAGCGCCCACCTTGATGTGAGATGATCCTGTAACAAAGGAACGCTTATGCTGTGCAAGTGAAGTCAATTTGTCTCCTTTACACCTTCCGAATCTATTGCCTTCATCCCATGCTTTATTCGTAACTTCGTAACCGCGTCATCCTCAACTGGCGTGTGCAACTCTTTGGCTCGCATATTGCTTCTGCTGATCTCTCGTTGGCGTTGACGGTCTCATACTCGTGTTTGAAACTTGGGGTCTAACTAGCGGAGCCACTGAAGCAATCGAAACGGAGTTATTTGCCGTATTGTGTCCACTAGGAGTCCGTGAAGGTGGGTTGAAGCTTCCCTCCTCTCGCCAATTCTGGAAATCACGCGAGCTCCAACTTGCACGGTGAACACGAGCTCCATACGGTACATTGCCATATCCCGAGTAATGACTGGCCATACTGTTGGCTCTACTGGCTCGATTGGCAAGCGAAAATTGCGACTGTGATCCTGGGTGTGGCACTGGCATATCGGCAACAAAGTCGACATCCTCATCTTCGATCTTTGGAGCCCGACGGACCGCGTTGACACTAAAGTATGGCTCCTTAGGCTCCTCGGGAACGGGAGGCGGTGGGGGAGGAAGATCGGTCGCCTTCTTTTCGATAGTGTTGAAATATTTCATTCGGATGTTTTCCAAATTATGTGGCTTGAACTCTTCACGATTTCGAGTGAGTGACATATAACTCGAGATCGCGCTGAGGACGATCAAAATGAGAAGACCAATGACCATAAATCCTTGGATGACGATGATTATGACACCAAGAACTGTCGTTGGAATTCTCGCCACGTTGTACTTTGGTAGGAAAGCGATGGAAAGACCAGCCGTTGCAACCTTGCTGATGCCCAACACGTAGACCGCCAATGCGGTATTGCGAGCTCCCTCGAATGGGTTGATGCAGATGATGGTCACAAATGCGATAATCTCCCATACGAAAATCCCATAGACTTGTGCAGTCGGGCTTGCACGGGCTCCGCCGATGAAGCAAGCGCGTACAAATTGATAGACCACCCAAAAGGCAAAGAACCACCAGCGGGTACGTCGATATCGAGCGGATAGCCAGCCAAAGCGTTTCGTATATCCGGCATCCTCGTGAACGCTCTCTCTTTCGGAGTCAGAAACAAATTGGATTCGGAAGAACGACATTGAGGCTGCAGACTTTGCTCGGTCCGCTTCTTCATCCATGGAACTCTCTCGCACAGCCCTATACCAGGGAATAATCTTCATGACTTTCTTCTTTTGGAAATGGATACGATCGGGTGATGACGCATACTTTCCAAACCGGAGTCTGTAGAAGCATGCGTAGAATGCAAGACCAAACGCGCCGACAAAGAAGATCAAGAAAACGATGACCGCAATAGCGATTGGGCCAGCTCTTCCTCCGTAAGAAAATTGGAATAAGGCGAGTGTCATCATCATGAAGAAGCCAATAAACATTGCCCGGAGAACAATCAAGCCGATAAATCCCAGCCAATGACTCCTAAAAAGTGCAAGGCGATCTTGCTTCATCCACTTTCTATTGCTGAAAAGCTCGAGAGACCATTTGAAGAGAGTTGTAGCGCCAACGAGAATGACGATCATGATCACGAACCAGATGAGCCCGACTGTGAATGCATCTGCAGCTGGAATCCCAACTTCCAAAAGATCTCCTGCGAAGTTTGACCAGTTACCAGGAAGTGGGAGTCCAGGAGCTACAGGTAAACCAGCCCAAGCGAACTCTCTAGAATTAGTAGTATCATTCACCGCCCGCTTGTATATCCGACTGGCCAATTCCTCGCCTCGTTTCCAAGACTCGGAGGTAGCATAATTCGAGAGTCCCTTCAACGACCGGCCATAAATCTGTTGCTGTAGGCCGCCATTGTTGTTCAGTGTTGTCGATCCAGCGCCACCAACCTGGCTAGCATTCCCCGAAACACCAGTAAAGCTATTCACTGAGTTGATGATTGACGAAGTGTAGATTTGACCCGCAGACCATGCAAAGTTGCTCCAGAAAGCTGGCAACACACTTGGCCAATCCAGGGATAATGCCCCCGAGAAGAAGATTGATTGAAAGACCTCAAATACAACCAATACCGAGAGAGAATGTGCGTAGTGGGTCCGAATGTGTGGAACGCTGACCCCATATATGGCAGTTGCGAACGATGCGAGAAGTGCAACCACGGTAAATACTCCCAGGACTGAACTAACTGCTGCTGGATGTGAGAACGAGGCACCATTCCTCATAACAGCTTGGAAGCAGCCAATCTGTGTTTGCGTAGCATTGGAGAATATGCGGAGAGAAGCTGATCCCTCGAAATCGGGAATGACCAGGGCAATGCTTATGATGTCCTGTACGTCTTGGGCGGAAACCGGAATTACAGCTCCACCAGTAATAGGAACACTGGCGTTGAGCGGACATAGACTGACGGTGTTAACATTGTAGAATCTTATTATTAAGAAAGTTCAGCTCACCTTTCAAAATTAGCATTACAAGGATTGAAAGTCAGGTCGAATCGCTGTTCTCCATCTACAGGAATTGTCAGTATGCGTTTCGTCCTCAGTTTCGAAGCTCTCCTTACAAGCATACACCGAAATATATACTAGGTTCATATTAGCAGAACTCCACACATGCCATCCGTGGGGAACATACACATTAACGACTCATTCCTCAAATTCGTGGTTCCAGCCAAGTTGAACAGAACAGTCATATTATCTGCATAATAAGCAGCGTCGAAAGATGTAAGGTTGATTAAACTTTGCCCTCCCATGCAGTCTCCAAAATCACCAGTGTATAATGCCGGGTACCGATCTATTAGCAGCGTATTGGTTTCTCCCTGGGCGTTTGTTCCTTCGATTGTCTGCGGGGCATCTGCTCGGGTTGAAGGTATTAAGGTGCTGAAGACAGCAAGGGAAGAAACCAACGCCTTGGTCCATGATATCGAACGTAACGAAGGAAATGCCATTGTGGCAGTCGAAAGAAAATATTAGTCTATCGAATTATTGAGGAGAAAATCGAGCACCACGAATCTATTGTCGACCAAGAAGTGCGAGAGGTTGGCGTAGAGTTTTTCCCCAGTGACGTGAGCTGTTTCGTTTGCCCAGCCTCCAAGTCGATCAAGCGATTGATGTATCGGGATTCGCGGCCCCAAACCGACCTTCTTCCACTTGTAAAATCGAAAACGAATGTCGATGTTCTAGAGATGTGAAGGATGTCCAGCTCGAGGATACGAATTGGGCGTGTGCCTTAATCCCGAGGGTCCGTATCGCTGGTTGTGCGTCGAGACCTCCGTTTCGTTTACCGCGTTCGAATTAATCGGATATTATGATGACGGCCCATTCACTCCCAAGGTTCCTGCCGGTATGTATGAAAAAGCGACAGTAAACTGCTGGGACAGCAGGTCGACGGGCGAGGGAGGTGGGATTTTTTTGAAGGACAAAACGAATGTCTGGGGTGAGTTCGAATAATGAGGTGTTAAGGGAAGGTGTGGATCCGGTGTTTCCTGGTGTTTGGTTGCTTCTGCCACTTCGGCCACTTCTGCCAAGAGAAAAGTTGGGCGATTGATGGACCCGAACAATTGGGCACTACAGGCTAATCTCAATACGGTCGTGGATTACTTCAGAAAAGCCACCGACGAGTACAAGAATATCCTTCTTTGATTGCTTATGATTCACGTCTTTGTTCATTCTAAACATTCACAAGGGCAAATACGAAGGCCTGCAATGTTCATAAGAATAATTCACAGCGTTGAAACGATCAGAGACCAAAGCCCCCGGCGAGACCCATGATTTAAAACTTCCTGACGCGGAATGAACTGACTGTCAGCGCAGATGAACATCAAAGAGTACCTTCAAACCCCCGTCGTGTTGACAATGATCAATACATTTCACCTTGCGCCTTCCACCTTGCACAAATCCATAATTAATCCATCATTAATCTATCATTAATCCTCCAAACCCAATAGGAGCAGGGGAGTCAAATCGGGCTCTTATGAAACCCCGACTCAGATCGCGAATCCGGAGCATTTGTGAGCTCCATTCCAGAAAGCACATCAAAAAGCCACAAACGGCTTATCCGGCATTCATAATTACCCTCAACCCCAATGTGGACCGCAACACGAGGAATCCAATCTCGCCTTTTGCTGACGATGACGAGTCCCTCCAGCCACCACCCCATGCTCGTCTTATTCGAAGATCACCATATATGCACCATAGATACACCATAGATGTATTGTGCCTGCATAAGAGCGACATGCATAACAGGTTTTTGATATCAGACGACGGCTGATCTTGCCAGGAGAAACTTGTTTGCAAGCGGGGTTTGCCCGGTTGAATTGGAAGGGGGGGGACTAGGTTCTTCCAGCCACACGAGGTGCCATGCGCCATCCGAAGATGCCGTGATACACGGGTATGCAATGTGGCGGGAGGTGGTGGAGGTGGTGGAGGTGGTGGGCTTGACAAAGAGGTCGACGAGGCTTGGGATAAAGATAGAAACTAGTAGATATATACTTTTGCCATTTCACCGCAAATTCCATATATCCAAGTCCCACTGCCAGCCAGCTCAGTGCACACCGTAAAGGTAGTAGTTAGTACCAAGACGCCCGCTAAGGAGCTGTCCAACACACTTCTCTTAGCTGTCACAAGCTCTCCACTCTTTCATGCGACACCAGCCCTTCTCTTTCACATCGAACGGCCCAGTCCATCTAATAAAGCTCTATCTCTGCAGCCTACTTTAAACCTTATCTACTGCACCGCATTCCCAACCCTTCAATTCTTTCTTAACCTCACCATCGCATCTGGATGTGTGGTTGGGCCATGACGCTTTTCCACAAGTCACTGACAGTTCGGCGCAAAAGTCAACGAGTTTCCCGGCGCTATCTTACCATTTTCCAACAATTGACCAACCCTAGTGTAGAGAACCCCAGCTTTCCATTCGACCACGAGTCCTCGTATTCTCTGATTTGATACTGGCCGGTGCATCCGCAGCAGTGGATTCCTCCATCAAATGGCACGATGTCTCTTATTAAAACGGTCAGCACAAGCCTACGCAATCCCCGTTTCAAACCCCCATCAACTCCAGGCTTCCATTGGCATCGCTTCACATCACCATGAGATATGCGAGTCGCGGCACAGCTCGCGCTTTCATCAGCGGCGCGTTGGGTGGGGCGGAAGCCAAGACGGCTTTCCTCCACAGCGATTAAAACGACGTCCATCGGAGATTCAAACTCCTCGGTTCCTGGTGATCCGTCGACTGAGGGGCGATGAGATCTAGCAACGAGTCTGGAACCGTTGTGTTAGGATAGCATTAAGTTGCGGGAGCAGCGCTTGTCATTAAATTGGTGAGGAGTCACTAGGTTCCCAACCTCGTTACAAGACAGTATCTCTGCGGCATATGCGAAGGTCTGTCGCGATAAAACTATCTATCACATTGCAGGTATTACACACTATGAGAGTTAAGTCCTTTTCTCAGTATGGTATTGGTCGCTATCACGAACAAGCGTTAGTAGCCAGCTTCATCCTTTTGAATTACACATCAACCCGCAACTTCATTCGCCCCCTTCCTCGACACCATTGCACCCCATCCGCTATTCTATCTCTCCAGTTCTCGCAGTCGATATTCGCGAGAGGTTTTCCGCCTCTGTATTTTCTCCCAAAGCATCCTTCTTCATCCGCCTCACTCTCTTTTCCCTTTCATTATCCAGATCATCTACGTTCACCTAGATTTCCCCCATGCCAACAACCATCGATAAACAGGCATCCAGGTTATTAAGTAAGTGTAAGCTTTGACGATACCATGATTCGTGCATAGTTGCAAATAATTAGAAGCAGAAGATAAATCTCCAAGAACTATTTACCAAGAGTAAGGATAAACCAATAGAAGAAGCGAAGCGTGGAAAGAAGGATCCGCTGTTAGCGAACACGAAGATGATCAACACCGAGACGATGTATATCGGGACTGTGATTCATATCAGAAATGACATGGTTTAGCAGAGGAAGGGCAAGCAATGTACAAGGGGGGTACAGACACATGTAGGTAAATTCTCTGCGCAACGTCCAAGACGTATCATTGAACTCTGCGGCATTCATGCCCAAGATGCCAGCTAAGAGCGAAAGCGGCATCTCTTTCTGATGAGCACTAGTCTCCTCCAGAATCTACACAACTTACAAAAATTATCGTTGCAATGGTAAACAGCATGATAATGTGACCCTGCTTCAAAGTCTCCTCAGCCTGTCGAGCAGCTTCCCTAGCCAGCACGACTCCCGCCTGGTATTATTTCAGCGCAAGAAGACTTTTCAACTATTTCTCCCGTCGTTGTTCTTCAATCAAAGTATCAAATCACCTATCATATACTCGCAGCTCTCGATGCATGCGCAGCATTTTCTCTCAATCCATTCATCTCCTCGGCATGATCCTGAAGCCTGGTGTCCGGTGAGGAATGCTGCTTAGACAGGGGGTTGGGGAGTCGTGGTCGCTCATCTTGATGGAGTGTGAGGCTGTGAGATGGGAGAATAGGGGTAGTCTCCCCTTGAGACCAGACCAGCGATGTTGAGAACGACAAGGTTTGAACTTCGCAGGTTTTAATTCTTTCAGAAGTCAGGCGTTTAAGCTCGAAGGACTGGGCTCTGATTGAAATACTAAGTAAATATGATTGAGAAATGGAAGGTGGGAGTTAAGAGAAAGATGTTCGCTCAGCGGAACCTTCAAAAAGCCACTGTGACTGAGAGTGACACTGGAAAGGTCGAGTATAGAAAAAAAGAACAAGGTCACCGCTTTCGCGAGCGGTCTTCATTTGTATCGTATCTAAGCGTCTAGTTTTAACTTCTCTAATAAGGTGTCAATTTTCCCAAGCAGGACCTGGTAATTAATCGCATCAGCCGCGAACTCATCGCCCGCCAGATCACCATCTAGGGTTCTAATCTCTCCATTCATGAACGGGTCCGTCACCGGATCTCTTTGATCCGCTACCCTCTGGCTCTCTCTCGGCGCATTCACATCAATACCCTCATCAGCCGCCGCCGCTGAATTAGCGATAGATTGCGCGGCTTCGGCGTTAATCTCCCCATTCTCATCCATCATGTCTTCTAGTCCCGAGTCTTCAAAACGGAGACGGAAACGTTCAGAGAGGTAGTAGCGGATACTGGATTCTTATCAGCAAATTAAACAATGGTGGGGAGGGCCAAGGGACGTACTCGTCGAGCAATTCGATACTATCCGTTTCCTGCCTCTTTTCGATTCTCCCTGCACTTTCTTTGATTAACTCCTCGAATTCTTCCTCGTCGATGTAGTCTTCTAATCTATATGCGATATAACGAGCGCTGAACTCCTCCAATCGCTGGACTTTCAGATCCCAGGCTGCTCGGATAACATCGTAAACGTTGATGGGTTCAACTTCTACCTCATCCGTGGCTTCATTGTGTGTCCGATCAGAGAGATTGGTAGTACCATTTCCAATGGTAGATATTACTACCGCGGCTTTCGTCTTCAACTTCTCGATGAAGAGCATATCCGCGGCAAATAATGTATCCAGGGCGAGTGGAAGGGGTATATTGGCTTGTTCGGTATACAAGAAATCAAGGACGATCTCCAGGACCGGGGGCGTGCAGTCAACGGTGATTATATTAAGGTATTCCCCAAGCTGGGCTTCTTGAAACGAGGATGCGAACATAGTTTGGAAGTATTCGGACCGGAGGAGCATAGCTCTATGGGCAGGGAAAAGAACAGATTTCCTAGCTTTTCGGGTTGATGAAGGGGATCGAGAGGCTGCTGGGCCGATGGGTATTCCATTCAGAGGCCCAGAGGTATTCCTTGTTGTAGGAGATTCTTGACCATCTTTCAACTCCTCCCATTCCTCTTCCTCATCAGCCCGTAGTAAAACATCCGCAAATATGCCATTATCCCTTGTCCACTTCACATCCTCAGCTTTAGTCGAATCGACATCTATCCGATGCTTCAACATATTGGCTCTATACCACGCCTCCACCTGATCTCGTCCTCGCGTCACCTCATCCTGATGTCGTTGCCTTGCTATCCGTCTATCCCCACCAGCCAATATACCTTCCCATAACGATTCAATCTCTAGTTGTTTGCTAACTTTATGGATACTTTTAAGAACTTCCTCTTCACTCACAAAACTCTTATTACTCTGGCCCAAATCTGAAGCCACGTCCCCAAGATAAAGATACCTCAACGCAATCTGAAAAGCCTCGGGAGGAATCGAACTCGCCAATTTGCACAGTGTCGTCCCCGGAGCAGCAGCCAGCTTCTTCTGAATGTATGGTGATCTCGCAGACAGTATAAACTTATGCAAATTCCAAGATTCCGAGGCTGCAGTGAGACAGATATCCGATGTTTTTGGCGTATTTCTCGTAAGAAGTAAAGTGATGTGCGAGGCTAGCGGTTGCAAAGGATCCGTACTCTTCGAGTAATCGTACTGTAGCAATAAATTTCGTATCCGATTGTTCAGCGCGTTATACAAGCAGCGCTCTCCCTGGAAAGTATCGCGTTCGCATAAAGCGCCGGCTTCGAGAAGCAGTCGAACGACTTCATAATGTCCGCAAAGACTAGCCTAGCCCTCATCAGCGGGGAATTCTTGGCTGCAGAGCACTCGTACTCATGTGGCAGAGCTCACCAATATCAGAGGTGTATAATCGAAGAGATCTCGAGCATTGATATTGACTCCTGTAGCAATGGCTTCTTGACATCCTTTTAAATCACCTATTCGACAGGCATCACAGAGCTTTTGAAATTCATTGCTGACGTCAAGTGGGGAGTCGTCTTTCAGAACACCCTCTTTGATAAGTTGATGTTCGTCTTTAAGTTGGACTTCGAGCTCGTCTTTTCGGAAAACCATTTTAAATAATAATAGAGCCGACCAGCAGCGTATAGATGAAATGTTGACAATAGAAATTTAGATGGCGGTGGCGAGGCTTATCGATTAGAGCTTTGTTCGCTTAAGGAAGGACCCCGGCTTTTGGCTGTCAGGGGCAGTTTCCCTGACAACCTGGAAAGTGTCAATAATGCTTGGGATTTTCCGAGAACGATTATTGACAAGACCAAGCGCATCAGTCGACAAAATCTCAACACCAACCCCGAATACAGCACGCCGAATCAACACTCGCTCATGGCCTTAGCTGTCGCGATCTTTTCATAACGAATATATAATCCCAGGAATTCAAATCAACAAACCGGAACAATGTCAGAAGGAGACTACGAAGTACTAGAGAAGATAGGTAAGTCAATGAAGATTTATGTATACAACAACTAATAGCAACAGGACATGGCTCATTCGGGGTCATTCGAAAAGTCCGAAGGAGGACAGACGGACATATTCTCTGCCGCAAAGAAATTGCCTATGCGCGCATGTCCCAAAAAGAGAGGGAACAATTACATGCCGAATTCCATATCCTGTCCACCCTTCGTCATCCCAATATCGTGCAGTACTACCACCGCGACCACATAAAATCAACTCAGGATCTTCATTTGTACATGGAGTATTGTGGTAATGGAGATCTGGGGCGCGTTATTAAGGACCTCCAGGCGAAACAACAGTATGCGGAAGAAGGGTTTGTTTGGAGTATGTTTTCGCAGCTAGTCACTGCGTTATATAAGTGTCACTACGGAATTGATCCTCCGGAGGTGGGTGCCAATGTCATGGGATTGGGAAATTCAGCGAAACCTCGACAACCTACTGGGGGCATGATGATCTTGCATCGTGACCTTAAACCGGAGAATGGTATGGACCAAGATATAATGTCACTTCTCTGCTAACATCCTGCAGTCTTCTTGGGAGAGGATAACTCTGTAAAGCTCGGTGACTTCGGTCTTTCTAAGCTTCTGGCATCACACGACTTTGCATCCACCTATGTCGGTACACCATTTTATATGTCACCAGAGATCTGCGCCGCAGAACGTTATACACTAAAGTCCGACATCTGGTCACTTGGCTGCATAATATATGAACTGTGTTCTCGAGAACCACCATTCAACGCAAAGTCGCATTTTCAACTAGTTCAGAAAATCAAAGAGGGGAAGATAGCACCATTACCAAGCGTCTATTCCCCAGAACTCAGTGCTGTAATTAAAGACTGCCTCAAGGTCAATCCGGACAAACGACCAGATACTGCAACCCTTCTCAATCTCCCAGTTGTGAAGTTGATGCGGAAAGAGAAAGAGGTCGTTGAGCTTGGACGAATACTCAAGACCAAGGAAGAGATGACTGTACAACGACTAAAGGAAGCCGAGGAAAGAATTAGAAGACTAGATTCAGAGAAGGCTCGAATGCAGCTGGAAATTGAGAACTCTCTACGAAGAGAATGGGAGGTGAAAGCACAATTGGAGATAAACCGTCTCGTTCAGCTGGAAATTGAGAAGCTACAGAAGAAATTCGATTTCGAGGTGAGCGAAAGGGTAGAGCTCGAGGTGCAGAAAAGATCAAGCACACAGAGTTGTATATCCGCAAAGGATATGTCTGGCAATGGGTCTCAATTGGGGACCGATATACCATTGTCATCAGTCAGTACCAATGGAGGTGATGAATTCCCATCGTCGACAGACTTGACAGAGCTTTCCATGGATTCTCCAGAACCCACAAAACCTCTTAAGAAGAGTACACGAACACCGTTTGGTCGAGCACAAACAATGTTCGCTGGCCAAGCAGGCACACCCATGGATGTAGAGATGTCAGAACCATCCCCGATTTCTATCGCCTCTCTTTCTCTCTCGCCAAGACGCAATGGTGGGACCAAAGCCCCAAGCGCAGGACGCAATATATTTGCGACAGCTGCTGCGGCAGAGGCTCGCTGGCAACCAACACTTATAAACTCAGATGATGAAGATGACGACGATATTCCAGTTCTTCCATCACCAACACGACCCAAATCCTCAAAAAACCCATTCAAACCAGCAGGTGGTCGACCACCTCTAATCTCCCAGAAAACGGCACCAATGCTCAAACAAAACTCTCAGTCCAATATCTTCGCGGCAGGCAAGGCAGCAACAGCACCATCATTACCAACATTATCCAGCGCTCCTGACCTACGACCACAATCCAGCAACACAGCTCTCAAGGAGCGACCCACATCACCCAACCGACGACTCTCCAAAATACCCTCCTCAACAAATCTCATGACCAATGAAAACAACGCACCCACCTCACCAACCCGCAAAAGTAGCCTCACAAAAGGCAAATCCGGCAATAACGACGACCTTACTAAAATCGCTGCCAAAAACAATATGACAGCGAAAGCCAACAGTGGCGGTGGGCTCGCTCCCCGAGGGCGAACTCTCGTAGAACTTGCACAAGCAAGAGCAGGTGGCAGACCATTAGATGTAGCAGATGGAACGAAGAGTCCTGAGCCAAAGGGAAGGGCATTTGCGCAGAGGATGGCGGAAAAGAATAGAGAGAAGGAGAGGGATGGAAGTCCGCCACCCATATGGGATCCGGAGATCCATGAGATGCCCAGTCCGTTTTTAGTGAGGAACAGGAGGGCGGTAAGATGATTGGAGATCTCACGCGGGAGTCGCCCGGGCGAAAACAAAAGGAGGCAGGGAAGGGAAAAGAACTGAGGAAATTGAATATAAAGACGAACGAAAGAAGCGGCATTTGCATTTGTGGGGAGGCAGCGACATTGAACACACAGCAAGCATTAAAGCATCCGATCAAGGACCAACCTTTCTTTTGTTAATCATTATGGTGTGATGGATGCATGGAAGCGACGAAGATGAATGGAATGGAATGACAGAAAGAAGCTGGCGGTGCTTCACGGCGTTCAGGGATTTGGTGGTGTATGTATTGATGGAACGTGTTGGAGTAGGTTGGTTGTGATTAATTATGGTGCTGGATAGATGCCGTGATTGGGAATAAACACCTTATACATAACCCTATATGTTTTCTATCTGGATGCACTTTGATACAGCAAAGTGTGTTCAATTGTCCTTCATTACCAGCCCAGCACAGAACGCCTATAGCGCCAACCTTCCAAGGCCCAGGTGAGTCATTACATATCGTTGTCCTCGTCATCATCATCACCCATCCCGGTCCTCTCCTCAAACTTCATAAACTCGCCCCCCTCCCCCACATTCCCCATCGCAACTCTCCATTCCCTCTCCACGTCCTCCAATATCCCATCATTGAACGCTAGATCTAGTTCACTTTCCCCACTAGTAGCAAGCTGCTCATAATAAACACTATATAGCACCATGCCCATCCCATTCTCCGCTACCTTAAGGAATGCCTTGACCGCTTCTTCAAGGAGGGATTTACTGGTGCTTAAGTAATGGGTTGTTGCGTAGAGCACACCTAGATCGTATCTCTTGTCAGCTTCTTCAATCTCTTTGTTGAGTGTTGAGATGGAAAAGGGGGGAGAAGCATCATCAGACTGTCAGAGGTATGTTATCGTCAAGTAGATCAGACAATGTAGATAAGTATTCATAAGTTGGATCATCATATAATGCATTTAATAGCCATCAAAATAAATATAGGAAAAGGGTGCTTACATTGACCAGCAGGGCATTCGCCTGTTTCGCTGGAGTGAACCATTATGTAGATTGGATGTGTATGGGGGGTGGGCTGGAGGCTGAGGGTATGTGGTGGGAGGACGATAACGGATACGGCGGCAAGGGGTGCGCCTTCGATTGCGCTTGTGAAGAGGGAGGTGAGGGGCGAGGAAGTGATGGCGATGGTTTTGGAGAGTGTTTTCGTGGCTGTAGGGCCAACACCTTGGGTGCCTTCATCCCGTGAGAGGTGTTTGGTCTTCACAGTCTCTCCATTCAAAAGCGCCACTTCCACAGTTTCTGACCGTTTCTCGGTCGACTTGATGCCCGTCCCAAGAACATAAACACCGCCACCCACAGCACCAGCTCTACACGCCACCTGGGCGATCTCAGCACCACCACCCCATTTCGGAACAACGGCCCCGAAGCCAGGACCGAAGACTCCGATGGAGGTGAGATGTCTCGCGACCCTTGGTAACGCGTAGCCTACAGTCGTCTCTTCCGGCGAATCTATCGACAGCGTCAAAGCCACGATGATAGTCTGTAGATGCGGGGCAAGCTGAAACTGCGATGCCAGAAATGCTGGGAAACTACTTTCAGCGTGAGATTCCCAGATCTCGGTATTGTTCTCATAATCCACCACGAATTTCAAAAATTTCATCAAGCTTCGCTTGGCACGATTATCGATACTCTTATCCTCGAAGATATCTTCTCGTCCATTTGGTAGTCGTTTCAGCGTCGCTGTTACCTCGCTATTTGACACATCGTAGATCCACCAGTTGCCTACTGCCTGAAATTCAAGCTGGCGATAGACTTTTGAGGAAACGAGTTGTGCGAGGAGCTTTGATTTCGTGTAGATGATTTGCGGTGAGAGAGTTAGGGTATATGCTCTTGAGAAGGAGAGCTTCTCCGTTTCGGTAGAAGGCTCTGCGTCGGATTTCCAGAGAGTTGCATTTCGAAAAGTTGGTGTGGAAGAATCTAATTACGTCAACCCCATACCGTTTGTGCTCATAGGAAAGACCTACCTTTAGATAACTTCTCTACCCATTCATCCACCTCCTGCAAGCTAAACGCCGCTTCAGAAGCCCCATAATACTCATTCTGATCGACATGAAGCACTTTCTTATCCGAGCGGGACAGAGCTCTTCAGCGACAGCTATGTCAGTCAGAGATGGCCTTCGCGAATAGAGGACAAAGCTCACAAGGCTAGTAAAGACTGCCGTAATCCAGTCCCCTCAATAACGACATCCCAAGGCGTTTCACTCAAGGATTCCATTTTTGCATTGTGTTTTGTAAAGACGAGGAAATTATTTCGAAGTTCAAATCACTTTGGTCTAGCTCAGGCGCTAGTCCAGAAGTGGATTCAGCATCGACTTCGAAAATTTTCGAGTGCGAAGTTTTAGTTCTTCAACCGTTCAACCATCTTCGCAATGCTGCCTACTTCTACAGGACTGCGTGTGTGAGGAGTCTTTCAGTAGACTTCTTGATGTTGGACGGTAGATGAATTCTGCGTCCTGTATCTACTGCTCTGGAATTATAGCCTGAAGGAAGCGGTTCGTAATGGATGATACACTTCAAGCCTATATTAGGGAGCTTTTTTGAGGAGTTCCAGAGGTATCGAGCATTTCTCGATGGAATTATTTTGTGTGTGGATGAGCAATTTATATGCGTGTAAGCCAGTGGATAAAGCTTTTGCATAGTTCGCAAGTTTTGTGTGGAGGTCGAGGACTACCAAGCCAAGCGGGTATCTCTCATGAGAGAAAGAAATGTAAGATTCGTAGAACAATCTCTACATCTCACCTAGATTTAGGAGGATTATAAGGGTCTCGAAATACAAGCACATTCACAGACAATCAGAAAATACGTTAAAGTATTGATATTCTCAAAACGCTAATAAATTACAAGATGGTATATTATCCCTTCAACGCCCCATGCCACCTCATTATACCCCCATATATAAGATCGGTAGATATAAACTCGAAACAAGATTCCTAAATCGCATAATTCTCCGTATGCAAGAAAATCTCATCCTTACTATCATCCCCCCAAATATCCGCCTGCAACCTCGCAACAGTGTTGGCAACATCAACACGCATACTCGGCGGACCACATACGAAAACACACGTCCTCCGTCCAAACAACCCCTTCCCATCTATTCCACCCGTTGCCATCTCTTTAAGCATATACCCAAGATCAGGACGTCCGTATTCGGTACTCCAGCCTTCCTTCTTTTTGGTGGCGCCGACGAAGGCGAATCGCATTAGGTTCTTCTGGAACTCGGTGGGAGTGGTTGGGAATCCGAAGTCGAAGGTGGGAGCTGCGGGTTGCGGAGCGGAGATGGGGATTTTGACGTGGAGATCACCGGATTTGGCGCGTACGTGGGCTTGCTCGGGCTGTCGAGGACCGATATATGGTGCTGGTACGGAAGGTGGTTGTGGGAAGTCGTATTCCGTCTTGGAGTCCGCTCTCGAGTCTTGAGAGACGAAACTATCTGGGCGGTATCCATCTTTGGGCGGTGGGCCGGGAGGTGGTGGCGGCGGCCAGTTTTGTGGATTGTAGCTATTGCGTGGGGATGGAGGCGCAAAGTTGAAATGAGGGGAGTTGTTTGTGGGAGAGGGTGGTGGGAAATGGAATTCCCGGTTGTTGGGTTGGTGGCCAGAAGGGGGTGCAAGAAACTGTCGTGTTGCTTCATGACCGTCTAACTCGGGGCCTTTCCCTTCCAATTTTCTCAATGAGTTCTGGCGCTCAACCTTTGCTGGTACCTGCTTCGTAGCTTTCGTGGGTGGAGGGGGGAATGATGTTTGTGGCATCGGTGGCAAAACTCTTGGCTGCAAATGTTTCTGTTGAGGTAATGAAGTTATGGCATCTTCATCCTCGGCTCTAAGTTCTTGTTCCCGTTCAGGATCACCTTGAGCCTCATCTCGAATAAGAGCTGAATTCCTCTTCGATGCTATTCCAGCAACAAATCCATCTAATTTGTCATGGAACATTGTGCTGATTGGTCTTGGAGCTCTTTCGCTCATTCCGAACTTGGTGCTCTGTCTTTTTGATGCTGTTACATAAAATTGACAAGTGACTGTGTCAGGGGGAGCATGTTCTCTGCAAATCCGCAGCTCTTCTCTGAACCAGTCCATAGCTTCCAATCTCTTTAGCGCCCAGACAACTTCGATCTTCTTCGTAACTGCTTTTCCATCTCTCATCCGCTTAATCAAATTAAGCAACTGTGATACGACGGCGGTAATACCACTGCCTCCTGCGAAGAGAATCACGGTGTCAAACGCAGCCAATTCGCGTTGCATTCCACCATATGGACCGTCCAAGTAGGCGCGATAGGTCTTGAAAGGGCCTTTCTCAATTGCAGTTTCAAGCACCTTGCGAGTGAATCCCCCAAATGGCCGAAAGACCAAGGAGCAATCCCTATATAGATCACCATATTCCGATGGGAAATCTTCGCTGCATAGCGATGAAATTGTGAATGGATGGTTCTCGAAAATGGAGATTCCAGGCATTCTCAGATAAACGAATTGACCAGGTCTCCAGGTCATCTGAGTAGGTACTGTAATTTTAATTGCGTTCTCCGCCATCAACGTGACGGCGGCCTCATCTCCAATCAACCAAGCGTTCCGCCATGGTTTCATCCAGTTCAAGTTAAAGATTCTCATGAAATAGGAGAGAACCCAGATAGCCACGGTTGCCCATAGATAGCTCCATGAAGTCAGGTAATTGTTGCAGTGCCAGAATAAGAGACCAACGAAGACCATTGAAACGGGAATGTGTAAGATGGCAAAGATCTCGTATGCAATGTTTCGCAAGATTGGCAATGAAGCTATACAAAGCCAGCCCAGAGGAACAAGACAAGCAATTCCCGTTCCGTAAACGTATCCGCTGCCGTTGTTAAAGAGTTTCGTGTAGACTGCTTGTCCGCCATCATCCCAGACTGGTTGGATGTAGAATGGTACTGTGTGAACCAATGACAAGAACAGGCAAAGATAGCCGCCCCATCTGTGGAAGACAGCGAGTCGATTGTGACTGATTCCTGTCAAGAATGAGACGAGGTTGGCTTTCATCGCCGTAGCCACAATCCAAGGAACCATGGCTATTGCAATCATGCCGGATCTAATGGCAAGTGGAGGAGATCCATACTGAATGCTTTGCCAGTAAAGTGGTTGCGGCAGAAAGCAGTACAGGGTGACAAAGGTCACCCCAATGATTAAGATACCGATGACTGCCAATGATGGGAAGCTGAGCCATGTCTTCTTCTTCCACTTCAACTCGGGAACTGGTCGATAGAAGATCCATCTAAACAACGCCAGCGTATCATTGACGACCCCTATCGATGACCAATGTGATTGACCCCTAGTAAGCTCGAATGGTTTTTCACCCTGTCGAGGAAATAACTGGTCCACGGTTCGTCCGGTTTCCATATTGCCCATTGCGTAATCTTCTTCAGGTGCCCATTGTGTCAAGTATTTCTCCACCTCTTGCTTGTGCATGGCCTGTCGAAGCTTATCGGTCCAGGCATGGTAGCATCTTGTCACCGTGACGAGGACGAGTAACACAATGCAGAAGTAAGTCCATCCAAGTGCATATTTACCCGATTTATTCCATGGATCGATGGTATCTGCTGCTACTAAACCAGGAGGACTCGTCGGCGTGAGTGGTATGAATATTCGTTTGGCTAGTTCGGCGGCAGTCAGGGATCCTCCTTCCATTGCCGACATATTTCCTATTGCAACTGGTGTTGTCGTCTTCTTGGTCACTGATGATTCAAAGCTGTAAAGAGCTCTCAAATTGGGGTCCAAGATTCCGGAGCACACAATTGAAGTGCTGACCGCAGCTGCGTTCAAATGCCGAAGCTACCGAAGATATGTACAATTGCTCGAAGATTGTTGATATATGGACTCCAGTACCCTCTAGAGATCAATTGCCATTGAAATCTCGCCCTGTATCGTTGTCGTCGTTATATATGCAAATGCGCTCGAGATATGCAGTTGAGAGATCCACGCTACAACGCTCAGAGTACCAGACTCTGCAATTATTAAAGCAGATAGATAGCGAATGTTTGTCGACGGAAGGTATGAAAGGAAAACAAGAATAGGAGCGGCGCAGAGATCGAATGGGTAAAGTGGTGATGGGCTGGCTATATGCGATGATCGGTGTGGGGAATCACACTCCGATGTTGTACACAATACGACGAGCACCAACAACGTTCCTGCAGGGAAGCCGCTCGTCACCCCAGGCGCTGGGTCTATTGCTTTCGACTGAATTTAGAGAAGATCACATCACCGAGTGATTCAGGAGATGCAAATAGCCAGTGAAATTGATTTTGAAGTCCCACGCGTAATCTGGGATTTCATACAGTGGGCGGTTGCGGTTAAGAGCGATCGAATATTGGTTCCCGGCCCCAAAAGTAGACCTACCAAAAAAGACCCCAATTGACTCCCCGGTTGTTATCGAAGCGCTAATGCCGTAGGTGCCGTTATCTATGTATGCAGGTCACACGGCGATGTGAGGATGTACAAGGACGTGCGCTGACGTGAGTACCGTTTTTGTCCCTCTCTATTGGAAGATCATGTTATTCTTGTTGCTGAACAAGCAGTTACAAGTGAGATAAGTATGTCTTGAAACCCTGAATTATGGTAATAACTCTTCGAAAAGAAGAATTCTCGCAATCTCCTGGAAGCAATTCCAGAAAATGGGCTTATTGATTGCTAAGTGCCCTTGACCGCACGGCATGATCAACAAAGGCCCCACCGACATAACGAATAGGATTTCAATGCGCCCTCACGAAGTTGTGATGAACTCCAAAAGGTCCAACCAATCTTGGGATAGGGTTTGTCGTCGACCACAGTTGGATAGAGAGAAGGGCGGTAAGACGACGATGTTCATTCGCCAACCACCCCCCTCGCTTCAACAATTCCCCTGCAGAATGTAGACGGACCGAGTCCGTTCAGTAACCTTTTTAAGTATGGCTTCATACGGTGACAGCCACTTAGAACCGACAGTCACAGTGGAGGTTGATACCTTGGTACCTTAAAGTACCGTACAGAGTTTAAGGAATCTATGTATTCCAATATGCTTTCCAGCATAATAATCTCCACCCAACTTTTTCTTGGGAAAATGAAAGCGCCAAGATTACTGAATCTGGCCTTGACCGGCTCGTTTGGGATGAGAATCCGATCTCAAATTTGTGGAAACGCTGTGATCCACAACCGCTGTGCTCCAGCGGCAGAGTCCCATCAAGACCTTGAGATCACAGCAAGGCATGGGCGGGCACCTCATGTCAAGATACTCATCTTGAGAGGCTGAAAGCAGAATTCTACGGCACACGAAACTCAAGGTCAATAAGGAGGAGGCGTATAATGACGTTTGAGTGAGGGGCACGACCAGGGAGAACTTTTCCCGAATTGCCTACCTTACGTTCTATCAGCATTACCATCTTGGTAGCAGAGACACCAAAGCGATATTGAATGATGGAGGAATCTACATTTATAACAGAAGAAGAAAATTGTGGCCTTGACCAAGGGTCAAACTTCCGTTTGTCACAGCCTTGTGTTCGGAATGCAGCCTCGTGTGAGAAAGTGTTTTCATTGGTCGGGTATCATTCGACTTTTAGCTCAAAACGGAAAAGTAGACTCAACTTCAGCCCAAACATTTACCTTGTGAACTAAATCATTGTGAACCATAATCATGGCCACCACTGACCAACCTGCTCTCTCTTTTCCGAGAGAGACATTCGCCAAGCTCTCTCCGCATCCCTATCTCCTCGCCCATCTGCAACCAAGTTCCTCAGCCTCTTCATCCATTCGCGCAAACGGACGATCACCAACTGAATTTCGAACGGCGCACGTCAACAATGGTTCTCTCACACACGCAGAAGGTAGCGCGGTAGTGCGAATAGGTGATACAACAGTTGTTTGTGGGGTCCGGGGCGAGATATTGCTTGCTAGTAACGTGGCTGGATATCGAGTCGACAAATCAACATCCGCGGGAACGGTATATAATGAAGCAAAAGATTTGGATTTATTGGTTCCAAATATTGAACTAGCAACAGGATGCTCACCTGCGTTCTTACCTGGCCAGCCTCCTAGTACATTGGCGCAAAGCCTAAGTACGAGGGTCTACTCGTTGTTACATTCGAGCGGACTGGTTGATGGGGAGGATTTGAGAATATGGTACCAACCACCGAATCTTGGTGATGAGAGTATGATGGACGAAGAGGATACAGAAGCTCCAGAGCCAGAAATTAAAGCATTCTGGGCGCTCTATATTGACATTCTCTTCATCTCACTTGACGGCAATCCTTTCGATGCGGCCTGGGCAGCTGTCGTTTCAGCCCTAAATAATGTACGATTACCGAAGGCCTACTGGGACCCGGATCGAGAGATGGTGCTATGTGAGGACTCGGTGGCACGGTCGAAGAAGCTTCAATTACGAGGATTGCCAATTGCAGTCACTGCTTTAGTATTTCGGGCTAAGGAGCAATCGCAGGGGAAAGATAGGAAGAATTGGATATTGGTGGATCCTGATATGTTTGAGGAAGGCTTGTGTGATGAATCTGTTACGATTGTGGTGGACTGTGGAAATGGAAAGACCAAAATACTGGGTCTATCCAAAGCTGGTGGCACGACTGTCGGAAAACGGCAAATAAAGGAGATCTTGAATTTGGCGGAGACGAGGTGGAATGATCTCGGCCATCTTCTCAAAGGATGAAAGCATTGGGGCATCTGGATATGACTTTATGCACAATCTATGTGTCAAGATCATGCTGTCAGTCATGTGGTACTTTCGCAAGCTGCAAGTATTGCATAGTCAGCCATGACTTTGTTGAACAGCTCATCTCTTCTATAAGAAGTATAGAGAAATATGTATAGTACATATACCCGCCGCTCCAGAGCTTGTGGTCAACCAAAATCAATCTGAACCATAGACAAGTCTTCGGCAGCTAGGAATCAAATGTACGTCACGTTTCCAAAGAAAAGCTGTGCAATGTCACTTCAGTTCATTATTACATATGGGCCACAAGAAGAGATCCGGGTCTGTTGGTTGGTATGCTGTGAGTTTGATGTGCTTTTACATAGGAAGGTTGTCCAGCACCTTAATGGTCCCTACCTTCCATCAAGCCCCTTTGTCCTGTTGTACAGGCTTCAACAAGCCGGCTTCACAACTAAGTCCATCACTGACCATGATACCTAAGAGCGTCTGAAGGCACTTGCAAAGGTTAAGACTTGCAAAATCTCTCCTAGCTATGCAATGAACCTCTCAACTTTATCCGAATTGGAAAGTTCTTGAACAAGCACCAATCATATTACTAATGTAGATCACCCTCCTGACCCAGCAAAGCTCTTCCTCTCTTCTTTTGGTGCATATCGTAGCCTTCTATATACACAGCGGGATCTGATTCTTTCATTCTCAATGCATATTGTAATCTGTGGCATATCGCACTCTTTATACGTATAACTATAACAAATTTTACATCTGTTGCACCTCGCGGTCTTGTCGCGTATCGCATCTTTGCCTCATATACAACAGCGTCCCGTCTCCTTTTAGGATACATCACAATCTCTCGACGAGGAACAGAACCCTTTCTCAAATTCTGTCCCACATTGCAACCTCTCTAATACCCACCGAAGAACTTCCCATAACCTCTTCCAAGCCCCTCATTGTTCACAACCACCATTATACCACACACCGCACCCCTTCAAACCTGCACCACAGCCTCTCCACCACTGAGTGCTTGCACACCACACTCTCTTGAACGTACAACCAAAGCCCTCTTTTCCCCTTCGTCGCATATCGCAAATGTCTCATTTGTTCTGAGACCTTGAGAATTTTGTCTAGATCTTCACTCAATATTATACTTCCTCGTCATTAAAAATCCATAGAGGAAGGTACAATAGCAGAGAAAATTATAGTGATAACCGTCCAACACTTGACAACGACAGGTCCCAAGTATCTCCAAAGCGGTGAGAAAGCATCTCCCACCTTAAAATCCCTTCACTCATCCGCTATGTATTCGTTTATCTCTCCAGGGTTTTTCATTATTACTTGGCTATATGATAAGGCACGACCGCGTCCACCACAATGTAT